>Ga0213881_10000770_pt1 | contig 17716 bp, 14 predicted proteins | sample BarmaccoBMER_R08_FD_160104 | JGI IMG/M metagenome (GOLD analysis project Ga0213881, IMG submission 160104) | Barbacenia macrantha exposed rock microbial communities from rupestrian grasslands, the National Park of Serra do Cipo, Brazil - ER_R08 ... | reverse complement strand
CGACTAGCTCACTTGGTAGATTATCAAGTTCAACATTGAGCCGGACGAGCTCGACAGCGGCGAGTGTGACCGCAGCGAAGGCATCACCTCGCAGGTTGCGGTTGCCCCGCGGGAGGAGTTCTACAGCTCAATGGCGACGCCACTGGTCGCCTCGGCGATCTTCATAAGTATCCGAGCGGCGCGTTCAGGATGAGCCGGATCTGGCGGTGCGGTTAGTATCGGTAGTGCGGCGGTTTGTAGGGTCCATCGACGTCCACGCCAATGTATTCCGCCTGTTCTTTGGTTAGTTTGCTGAGTTGACCACCTAGGGCTTCGACGTGTATCCGGGCGACTTTCTCATCGAGTATTTTAGGAAGAGTGTAGACCTCCCGGTTATATTCTCGATGCTTGGTGAATAGCTCGATCTGTGCGATTACCTGGTTGGAGAATGAGTTTGACATCACGAAGCTCGGATGTCCGGTGGCGTTGCCCAGATTTAGCAGCCGGCCTTCGGAGAGCACGATGATCGAGTGTCCATCCTCGAACGTCCATTCGTCTACTTGGGGCTTGATTTGCAAGCGGTGCGCCCCTGAGCGGCGCTCCAGCCCGGCCATGTCGATCTCGTTGTCAAAGTGTCCAATGTTGCCGAGGATGGCCTGGTGCTTCATCCTCTTCATATGGTCAACCGTAACGATGTCTTTGTTTCCGGTAGCGGTAATGATGATATCTGCGCGGTCGACCATGTTCTCCAGAGTATCGACAGTAAAGCCATCCATCATCGCTTGCAGCGCGCAGATGGGATCTACCTCGGACACCACAACACGAGCGCCTTGACCCCGCAGTGACTCCGCGCATCCCTTGCCAACGTCACCGTATCCGCATATAAGGCACAATTTGCCAGCGATCAATACATCGACCGCACGATTGATGCCATCCACTAGAGAATGTCGACATCCATACTTGTTGTCGAATTTGGATTTCGTCACCGAATCGTTAACATTGATCGCAGGGAACAGTAGCTCCCCGGCGGTGGCTAATTGATATAGCCGGTGTACCCCGGTGGTGGTCTCCTCGGTCACCCCTCGGATGCCCTCGGCGACCCGGCTCCATTTCCCGGGAAAGCTAGCCAAGGAGTTCCGCAGCACTTCCAAGAAGACCTTCCACTCGTCTGAATCTTCCTCGTCTGGATTTGGCACCACTCCAGCCTTTTCGTAAGCCACACCCTTGTGCAGCATCAGGGTGGCGTCGCCTCCGTCGTCGAGGATCATGTTGGGGCCCGCTCCGTCGGGCCAGGTCAGCATCCGTTCGGTGCACCACCAGTACTCACTGAGTGTTTCGCCCTTCCAGGCGAAAACAGGCACCCCTTTCGGGTCCTCTGCACTTCCATGCGGGCCCACTACCACCGCAGCTGCTGCATGATCCTGAGTGGAAAAAATGTTGCATGAGGCCCACCGGACTTGGGCACCTAAGCTCGCGAGGGTCTCGATGAGAACGGCTGTCTGCACCGTCATATGCAACGATCCTGAAATCTGCGCGCCTCGCAACGGGAACACATCCGCATACTCTCTGCGCAGCGCCATCAAACCTGGCATCTCATGTTGTGCCAGGCGGATCTCATTACGCCCGTAATCGGCCAAATTAAGATCGGCAACAGCGAAATCGATACCACCGCGGCTCTGTAGCTTTGCATTAACGGCAGGCGCCACAGTCATGGAAATGCACTCCTTATGGTGAGGTTGAGGTCACCCGCGCAGGTACTCGGCCACCTCAACGGCGCTATCAGCTCCGTATGCGTCGCTAAACCGTTCCAGAAATGTCTCTGGTTCGAATTTGTGCTCCTGGGTTCCGACCGACTCGATCACCAGTGTGGCCAGCATGCAACCAAGCTGGGCGGCTCGCTCGTCACTCACTCCCCATTGCACGCCAGCCAAAAAGCCGGCCCGGAAGGCGTCGCCAACGCCGGTGGGATCCGCCTTCACCCGCTCCTGCGGCGGAGCGACCGAGATGATCGGTTCGTCCGGCCGTTGCACGGTCACTCCCTTCGCGCCCCGCGTCATCACCGAGACACCCACTCGGCCCAGAATGTCCTCGTCGCTCCAGCCGGTCTTATGTTGCAGCAGGCCTCGCTCATAGACGTTGGTGAGCAGGTAGGCCGCCCCCTCGACCAGCGGCTTGATCTGTTCACCCTCGAGCGTGGCGAGCTGCTGAGAAGGATCCGCGGCGAACGGGTAGCCACGGTCCCGGCACTCCTGGGTATGCCGGAGCATCGCGGTTGGGTCGTTTGGGCCGACCACGATGAGGTCGGTCCGGTATAAGCGGTCGACGATCGGCGCTAGCTCGATATCGCGGGACTCGCTCATTGCACCGGGATAGAACGACGCGATCTGGTTCTGGTCAGAATCGGTGATACACATAAACCGGGCAGTGTGCTGGGTCTGCGAGATCTGCACCTCGCTGATGTCCACGCCATGCGCCGAAAGCCATTCCCCGTACTCGGTGAAGTCCGCACCGACCGCGCCGACCAAGACCGGCGCCAGCCCGAGGCAACCCAGGTTGAATGCAATGTTGGCTCCGGCACCGCCCCGGTGGATCGCCAATTCCTCCACCAGGAAAGACACCGACAGGCTATCAAGTTGATCGGGCAGGATCTGCTCAACGAAGCGGCCCGGGAAAGCCGTCAGATAATCGGTGGCGATCGATCCTGTGACGATGATGCTCACATCTAGCCTCCCTTAGATCTCTAGACGGCGACCGGCTGAGTAGTGGCGGGCAACCCCGCCGACTCGCGCAGTTCCGCCGCCTTGTCGGTGCGCTCCCAGGTGAAGTCGGGATCGTTGCGCCCGAAGTGGCCGTAAGCGGCAGTCTTGGCGTAGATGGGTCGGTGTAGTCCGAGATAGCTGCGGAAGGCTGCCGGCCGCAGGTCGAAGTGCGCGCTCACTAGCTTTTCGATGGTCCTATGTGGTACCTGCTCGGTGCCGAAGGTCTCTACCAGGAGCGACAGCGGCCTAGCGACGCCGATCGCGTAGGCCACTTGCACTTCAGCACGGTCGGCTAAACTAGCGGCCACAATGTTTTTGGCCACATAGCGGGCCGCGTACGCGGCGGAACGGTCCACCTTCGATGGATCCTTGCCGGAAAATGCACCGCCCCCGTGCCGGGCAAATCCACCGTAAGTGTCCACGATGATCTTTCGACCGGTAAGCCCAGCATCACCGACCGGACCACCAATGACGAACCTCCCAGTAGGGTTGACGTACAAGTTGCGCGCGAGCTGAGCCTCGTCGTAGAAGCCGGCAGGCAGCACCGCGAGCACTACCTGGTCCCACAGATCATTCCGGATCTGCTCAGAACTGACCTCTTCAGCATGTTGGGTGGAGATAAGAACTTTCTCCACAGCGACTGGCACATTGTTCCGATAGCGGACGGTGACCTGTGTTTTGCCGTCGGGACGCAGATACGGCAGCGTCCCATCCTTGCGCACCTGCGCCAGCCGCGCCGATAGTCGGTGTGCCAACGCGATCGGCATCGGCATCAGCTCAGGGGTCTCATTTGTGGCGTATCCGAACATCATCCCCTGATCGCCCGCTCCGGCGCTATCGAGCTCGTCTTCGGACAACTTCCCGCGCCGCTCGTGTGCCATATCCACACCCTGAGCAATATCCGGTGACTGCTTATCCAACGTGGTTATCACCGCGCAGCTGTGCCCATCAAAACCGTAACTGCCATCGTTGTACCCGATCCGGCAAATTGTCTCACGCGCGATCTGCGTGTAATCCAGCATGCCTGGCGTGGTGATTTCCCCCGCCAAGACAACCAGCCCGGTAGTGACCAACGTCTCGCACGCCACCCGAGAATTCGGGTCTGCCGCCAGCGCCGCGTCCAGTACTGCATCGGAGATCTGATCGGCAATTTTGTCCGGGTGGCCCTCAGTGACCGACTCGGACGTAAACAAGTACTCCGCATTTTCTACCTGGGCCACGGAATCACGCTCCTTGCTCGATAGCCGGCTCCGGCGAGGTCGCTGTTCTCTCATGGAATTCATCTAGGGCAACCGAATCCACCGGATTAGGCTCGACTTCATCATTGGGCACAGCATAAGTGGACCCAGCTTCCCAGGGCCCAGCGTCACCAGACCCAACTTGAGTGGGCCTAGCTTGAGAAGGTAATGTACGGCGGACCTCCTCGGTTCCCTGAACCATCGCGGTTAGCTTCGCTCTTGCGACATCTGCGGGAAGGTGGCGCAAACCGCAGTCGGGATTGATAATCAACCTTTCGGCCGGAAACGTTTTTAATGCTTTGCGGATGCGGGCCGCGACGAGTTCAGCGGACTCGATCTGCTCGGTTTTGACATCGAGCACTCCCAACCCCAGCGCGCGGTCCCAGCCGAGCTGAGCGACCATATGCAAGTCCTCATACCCTTTACGACCGAACTCGAGGATGAGCTGATCAACATTCGCGTCGAGCACCGTGGGAAATAGGAAGTCATAATGACCTTGCCAGGAGGGCCGAGCGTAGCGATTGCCATAGCAAACGTGTAACCCCCACGTCACGTCCACGCCCTTAGTCACGATGTTGATCGCCTCCACTGCGACAGTTACTTCATCGCGATAGCCCGCTAAAAATGGCTCGTCAATCTGCAACAACTCGGCACCCGCGTCGGCCAACGCTCGCGCCTCAATGTTCAACACCTGAGCTAGCGCCCGAACCAAATCAGCAGAATCCGCATAAGCCTTGTTTTGGATCCGGCGGGACAACGAGAAAGGTCCCGTAAATGAGAACTTGATCGGACGATCAGTGTACTCCCGGGTGAACTTGTAATCCTCGGCAAGATTCAGCACCGGCAGCTCGGCTATAGGTAAAGGTTCAGCGACGACCGGAGTGTCGTAGTAATCGAAATAGTATGACTTGACGGTAGCCGGTATATGCACCCCCGATATTCGGGCCAGAAAATAATCGATGTCATTGTCCCGGCGCAGCTCGCCATCGGAAACTATGTCGATCCCAGCCTTCTCTTGATCCTTGAGGGCTGCTTTGACCGCCATGTCGTGGATCTCGCGGAGATGGGTAGCACTGATCCGGTTGCGGTAATAATCGGTTTTGAGCCGCTCAAGCCACTCCGGGACCGAGTACGATCCTACTACTGTCGTGGGCAGCACTGGAACCATCGCTAATCCCTCACCTGAGCGGTCATGGTGACGATGTTTGTACCAGTCCGATGGGCGAATCGCTGGTAGTCCACATCGAATCCCTTTCGGCGGCCTATATGGGCCAGTAGTGGTCCGTTGAGCCAATTCACGACCGAGCCGTCGTACTTGCCTGGCCCGCGGAAACTAGTCCGATAACTATGAAGATCGGTAACGAACAAGTCATAGCAGATCAGCCGGCCGTAAGGGTGCAACAGCGGAACGGTGTCAACAAAGCTGGCCACCGCACCGTTATTCACGTGCATCCGGATGGCGGCCCCGGACTCCAACAGCGGACGCAGCATCTCGCCGCTCATCGTGGGCGCGATCTGGTAGAGGTCCAACCCGGCCAGCGGCTGATAGCGCTCCTCCAAACGCAATTCCGCCCAGCAACGCTGCCAAAACTCGGCAGCCACCTGCACAGACGGGAAGTTCGCCGGTAACGCCTCCGCGAGTAGGGCAGGGCCAAGCCGGAGCAACTTTCTAATCAAGCCTGATACCTGATCAGGTTGCGCGGACACCAACTGTGCGATCTCAGCAGTTACCTGCCGCGTTAAATAAGCCCGGGTCTCGACGATGTAGGTGCGTCCACCTATCTGTGCAACCTCATCGGTTGGTAGGTTGTCGTAAACGTTGGAGATGTATACCAAAAAGATTTTGTAGCGCAGAAAACCCAGCGCGGTAAGGGGTTGGGTGGCATCCAGCACGAAAGCGCTGACATGTTCTGCGTGATCAACAACCGCAGCTTGGGCGAGTTCCACAACATGCGGCGAGTAATCACCCATTAAGTAATGCAGGCGACGGTAGTAGTCTCTGCCGTGCTCTTGGTCCAGCAGGAGGAACTCATCCAGCCACGTCTTTGCCTGATTGCCATTACCCGGTCCTAGCTCAACGACGTATAACTCCTCAGGCAGCGCATCGCGTGCCGCCAGCGAATCCCACAGCGTAAATAACCCAGTGATGATCTCGCGCACCGCATCGCGGTTTCGCGCATCGCTTTCCCCGCCCGGCAAGGTCTTCTCATAGGGCTGACCGGTGGTCTGCTCCCAAACGTCTAAAGCCTTCCAATACAATGCATTGAAGTCCCAGATTAGACTGGCGCTGGTGACCAGCCATGGCTCCAAGTAAACACGGGAGGGGTCGCCGTCGGCAGTGCGGGTGCGTATCAGTTCCGTCGTGAATTCTTTGAGCGGCACCTCATCGCAACGACGGAGATCAATCGCGACCTCCATCTCGTCCTCGGTCACTACCGCCGCCAATGCCACCGGCGTCAACTCCATGTCGTGATCATGACTGGCCAGAATTGGCCGAATATCAACAACGTCACGGAAATTGCTGCGATACTGAACCCAATCACACACTACCCGCACTCGTGATAAATCCACCGACTCCTCGACAAGTGCATCGATCACCGGCCCTATAGCAGCCGTCGCGTCCACAGGCTTCTTACCGCGGAGCTTACCGATAGGGCGAAAATCAACCAGCACGACCATTACCTTCTATCATCTTTATCATCTTTGTAGGCTCATTTTTTACTACTGAAACGAACGCGCTCTCGCTCGATTCAAAAGGCCGCTGAAGTAGGACCGTCAACCTGATGAAGCGGGTAAAAGCCCGTACCACGCAACCGCGCGACTATCGCACGGAGATGCTCCATCACTCGGTGGAGTACCTCGACAGTATCCATTTCCGGTACTCGAGCTGCGTTTTTGGATGCAGAGTAGCGGGCATTCACAATGCGGATAGTTTAGCTCGTGCGCCATCTAAGGCCTCCCGACGCCGCGTGGCCATAGCTGTGAGACTGACCACACCGCTAGTCAACAGGCGCACAAGCGACTGAACAAGCCGCTAGCCGCACGAAAATCCACACTTTGAATTTGTGGCCACAGCACAAGCGACAAAGGCACTTGCGTCGATGGACTCGCCTTCCCGTACCTTAAAGTCGCCGCTGCTGATCCGTAGCTGAGGTAGCTACCGCCACGCTCCCGGGTAATACTTGCTCCCGCCGATGAGTCATCCACTCGCATCGGCGACTAATGACATACGGCTAGGCTTGCCGATTGTGGTTGCGAGTGCTGATGATGTTCGTCCCGATGTAGTAGTTAATTCCAAACCGTAGCGGCTGCCGGGTCCCAGGATGGGGCTCGAAGACCAGTTAAATGCCGAGCAAGGCGTCAGTAGAGGAGTGTGTGCGATGCCGTTGATGCCCGCCGATGTTCATAACGTCGGGTTCAACAAGTCCACTAATCGGCGTGAGTCCGCCACCTGAAGGTATATTAGAAATGCGAACACTTTTGATCGATAATTATGATTCATTTACCTACAACCTGTATCAGCTGCTTGGTGAAGTGAATGGGCGGCCCCCGGTGGTTGTCTGCAATGACATCGACTGGTCCACGCTACGTCTGGAGTATTTTGATAATATCGTGATCTCTCCGGGACCGGGACGCCCCGAACGGGCGCGGGACTTTGGTATCAGCGCCCGCGCGATTTGTGCTGGAGGCTTGCCGGTGCTTGGGGTTTGCCTCGGCCATCAGGGCATCTGTCATTTACTCGGCGGCGTCGTTGAGCACGCCCCGGAGCCGATGCACGGCCGCATCTCGCGAATCTACCACACCCGTCAGGACCTCTTCGCCAATTTGCCCTCACCATTCTTGGCAGTGCGTTATCATTCACTCGCCGCGGCGCATGTTCCCCAAGAGTTGGAGAAGATAGCGTGGACTGACGACGGTGTGCTGATGGGCATGCGCCATCGAAGCGCACCAACCTGGGGTGTGCAGTTCCACCCGGAATCTATCCGCAGCGAGCACGGTCGAACGTTGCTGGCTAACTTCCGTGATCTCACTGCAATGGACCGGGCCCCGGCCGATGACGTCGCCCCGGTTGTCCGCATCTCGTCCAGGCCCACGACCGTCCAGTCACGGTATAGGGTGCTCGTTCGCAAGCTCGAGGTGCTTCCCGACACCACCGCGGCCTACCAGGCACTGTTTGCCGCAGCGAAGAGGAGCTTCTGGCTCGACAGCAGCGCAGTGCTCGAAGGCATTTCTCGGTTCTCCTTTATGGGAGATGACACAGGCCCTCTCGCCGAATACGTTACATACGACGTCTGCCGCGGCGTTGTCACTGCCCGACACAGCGACAACCACGTGAATGTGTTTCATAGTTCTTTTTTCGACTACCTTAATGGCCAACTGCGGCAACGTTCCGTCACGGTACCCGAAGGGCTCCCGTTCGAGTTCAACCTCGGATACGTCGGCTACCTCGGATATGAATTAAAAGTGGAGAGCGGCGGCCACCCGGCACACCACGCCACGACGCCTGATGCGGCACTGCTCTTTGCCGACCGCATCGTGGTCTTTGACCACCGCGAGCAAACATCATATCTACTGTGCCTCGTCCTCAATGAGACAGATCCCACCGCTGCTCGATGGCTCGATGACACCGCCGCTCAACTTCGAGCACTGCCGGACGTGAGTCCGGCCACTCAGACATCCAACAGCGTGCTGCTGCCCTCGGTAGACGCGGAGATTGAGAAACATGTCGAGTTTCGACATGATAAAGAGGCGTACCTTAAACGAATCGACGCTTGCCTCAAGGAAATTCAAAATGGAGAATCGTACGAGATTTGTCTTACCAACCTCGCCACCGCTCGGATTCCAACCGATTCTTTCTCGACCTATCTCGCACTGCGCCGGATCAGCCCGGTGCCTAACGGCGCGTTCCTAGACTTTCATGACGTTGCCGTGCTCAGCGCGTCCCCGGAACGGTTCATATCAATTAGCACGGACCGCATCGTGGAGTCTAAACCGATCAAGGGGACCCGACCGCGCGGATCAACTTTGGCGGAGGACGAACAACTGCGTGATCACCTCGCGTCAACGGAGAAGGATCAGGCTGAGAACCTGATGATCGTTGACTTAGTACGCAATGACCTCAACAAGGTATGCGAAATCGGCTCCGTACACGTTCCTCGCCTTTTCCAGGTGGAAACATACTCCACGGTGCACCAGTTGGTCTCCACGATCCGCGGCGTGCTGCGTCCTGACCAATCCTCCGTCGACTGCATACGGGCGGCTTTTCCTGGAGGATCGATGACCGGCGCCCCCAAGGTGCGGACCATGGATATCATCGACCGGCTGGAGGGCGGCCCCCGCGGGGTGTACTCAGGAAGCCTGGGCTGGTTTGCGCTCAGCGGTGCGGTAGACCTCAGCATCGTTATCCGGACCATCGTCGCCACTGCGGACCGGGTCACCTACGGGATGGGCGGCGCCATCGTGGCGCTGTCAGACCCGGAGGAAGAGTTTCAAGAAACTTTGATCAAGTCCAGGGCCATGACAGCAGCTATCGTCTCGGCTTCAATCGAACCGGCCAGGCGGCGGCTATAGACATCCGCCAGCGGACAGTCGGACCCCGCCAGGAAAGGATTGCCTGTTGAAGCAGTGTTATGAGCCAATGACTTGATCGATTGTGCGTTTGCCGGCGAATAGCCGGCCGATCGTGTGGCTGACAAGTAGGACAGCCCAGATGTTATAGAAAAGAGGAAGATCCTCTGGGTTCGCCGGCAGATCGTTGTACGGTTTCCCTGAGCACGTCGATAAGGTGGCGACGAACCTGGGGATGCATACCATTGAGCACCGCTTGGAGACGTTTGGCAGTATGCAAGTCGACGTCGCTGACCATTGGTTTCGCGCGGGCAGTTATCGTGAGCTGGATGCACCGACGGTTCTGCGGATCCGGGGCGCTGCACACCAGACCGATGCAGGTCAACCGTTTGACCATCGCGCTGGTGGCTGGCAAACCGGTACCGAGGTCTTGCGCTAGGTCAGTAAGAGTAACTGGTTCCTGCGCGCTGATCAGGTGTAGAGCGGTGAGCTGCAAGAGCGTCATACCCTTGCCCGCCCAAGCGGCGGGGCTGGCGGCGACCACAGCTTGCAGATGAGACACGAGCCAAGTGACTTCGTCCGTGGATACCGCCATTGGGCGAGAAGCGGCCGCACACTGTCTGCTCAACGAGTATCACCTCGCGTTCGGACGAGTTAGTCGTACATCGAAGGCGCATCCCTTGGAGTTCTCATTGATGGAGATTAGATCATCGCCCGCCCAATGCCACCTTTGTGCTCATTTACGGCAGTGCGTCAAAGCTTTTTTCGTTTCGCAGGCGCCCTCCCGTCGCCTTTGGCGCCGCCACTGACGATCAACAGCGTCTTCCGTATCCCATCATGTTGATGGTATAAGGCGCAAGGGCGGAAGAAAACCCGTCGTGCGCCACATATTCCTCGGCTCAATCATTGTGCTTGCACCACAAGCGTGTCGAGGTGGGGCGCCGATCTCGGCAGCAACCCGAAACTCTAACAGAATTCGCCGAAAGGATCGGCATGCAGCTGGGTAAGCCATACTCGTCAGAGACCTCGCAGGGAGCGGCACCGTGGAATGGCGCGCCACCAATGGTCGGAGCGCGTGGTGCTTGTTGGTGTTGGCCGCCGAGACACCCGTAGCTAAGGGCAGTCCAGCGCGGTTAGACAACGCGTGGATTTCGAGCCGGGCTTGCCGCGGTTCACCGGATTTGGGACGGCCAGTGGGTCCTTTTTGGCTCGGATTCTCGCTGCGTCGCATGCGGCCGGGCGGTGGGTAGTGCGTCGATCGCATCAATCTTGCGTTGACCAGCAACGGCTTAGAGCACGCCCCGGGGAGGGAGCACGTCCACTTGCCGCGGGAAGCGACCGTGGTGACAAACGGACTTCAAGCTCGTCTACTTTGCATGCTTCTGCTGAGCCACGCCGCTGGCAGGCGCGGCGACTCAACACGCCTTTTATGGGCCAGCTTCAGGGCAGCAGAGGGTGTGGAGGGGTTGCGATCGCTGCGGCGGCAGGTGGAGCAGCTACGGCGGCATGATGCGGTGGACAAGGTGCTCGGATGGGCGATGCTCGTCGGCAGAGTGCCGGCAACGGGTTGTGTCCTTGTGGTGTCGGGGCGCGCGTCGTTCGAGCTGGGGCAGAAGGCGGCGATGGCTGGCGTGCCGGTGCTCGCGGCGGTGTCGGCGCCATCGTCGCTGGCCGTGGAGCTGGCTGAGCAGGCGGGCGTGACCCTTGTCGGTTTCCTGCGCGGCATGTCGATGAACGTCTACGCGCACGCCGGACGCGTCCGTACCCGCGATTTGTCCGCCCCGAACCGGCTCTGGGGATCGGGCGTGTGAGGTCGGCATAACGCTCTGCCAGTCCCTGGCGCGGCGAATGCGTCGAGAGACCTGGCGTCCTCCGAACGAGTGACCGTTGACCAACTGTTTGTCAACTGACTATGATCCAGCTCACAAGAGACAGACTTGTCTGTTCGCTTCGGCCCAGGTGGCCGCCGATAACCCTTCGTTCGACGCCAGGGCGGAGCTTTGCGCTCGAAAGGAGTCTCCAGCAACGCAAGTCACGTTTCCCCCGCTCATAGATGAGAGGAAAAATCATGACCGGCTACGATCCTCGAACTGCCACAGGAATCCCCACAGAACCCGTCGGGTCGCTGCCTCGTCCAGCGAAGTTGCAGGCCGCCTACGCCGACTACGATCAAGGAAAGATCAGCAAGGAAGAGCTCGCGGTTGAACAGGACGCCGCCGTCCGCGATTCAATCGAACGCTCTGAGGCCACCGGATCACCGATCATCTCAGATGGTGAACAGTGGTGGTCGAGTTTCGCTACCTACCCTATCACCGACACCCTCGCCGGAACTGGCCTTGCCCCTAATCTTGCCCCGGGTGGCCAGTTCTTTGCGATCTTCGCCGATGGTCATGGGCGACAGCTACCCCGCCTTACCGGCGGTCCCTTGCGGTATAACCAGTATGCTGCTGATTCGCTGAAAAAGTCCGTTCGCTACGCACATGTGCCCATGAAGCAAGCTGTGATCGCACCTTCCATGCTGGCTCTGCTGTATCCACTCAAAGACGAGGTGCCAGGCTACTCCCGGGAACAATTCGAAGAAGACATCGTCAACGAATGCGTCAAAGACATCCGTCAAGCATTCGCCGCCGGCGCCGCCCGAGTCTCCGTCGACTTTACTGAAGGCCGGCTAGCCACCAGGGAAGACCCCCGCAACCCGTGGACGGGCGCCGGCCTGCTGCCTCATTTCATTGAGCTGAATAACCGGGTGATGGCCCACTTCTCTCCCGAGGAACGCCAAAAGATCGGTATCCATACCTGCCCGGGCGGGGACCGCGACTCGGTGCACAGCGCCGACGTGCCCTACAACAACCTGCTTCCCAGCATGTTCAAGATCAACGCCGGCTACTTCCTCATCCAGCTGGCCAGCGAGCGTGACAAGGACAGCGTCTACCGATCCATCGCCGAGAACCTGCAAGATGACGCTGACGGCGTCGCCCAGATGGCTTACATTGGCGTGTGCGTGACCCAAAGCCCACGGCCGGAAAGCGCCCAGGAGATTCGCGACCAGTTGATCAGGGCCGCCAACTTCATCGACAAACAGCGGATCGGATCCACCGACGACTGCGGTTTCTCCCCTTTTAGCATCGATGAGAAACCCAACCACGGTTCCCCCGATTACGCTCGGGACATCGCCTTCCAGAAGATCAAAAGCCGGGTCGAAGGAACAAGGATGGCCGCCGAGAAACTCGGCGTCAGCTAAGTTCGTTGCGCCGGAACACGGATAACAACCCCGCCGGCCGGCCCGTTGCGCGCAGCTCGTTTTGGGACACAGATAGCAGTAATGACGGCTACACCCGTAGTCGGTGCACCAAACGCAGCTGCGCGCAGCTTAAAGGTTAGCCTAACCTGGTAGAGGCGCTCCGTGCAGCGTAGGTCTGCTACGGGACAAATGTGAAGCTTTCAAGATCGCAAGCCCGAAGCTCCAGAACCTGCTGTCCAGCCGCCAGCGGTGGAGTCCGGCGAACGGCAGTGATTGCGATTGCATGGCCGTACAGGGGACTGATGCAACGGCGGTGGCGCAGACTCGCTCTGCCCGGATTTCCCATGCTCAACGGGCGAGTCCTTTGAAGGATTCTAGGACGCTCTCTTCTGAGCTCGGCTTTCCAGAGGACTCTATAGCACTCCTGAAAGGGACCGTTCGAATGGCGATACAGCGATAGGCGAATTCGATCGTGAGGCGAGTGGTGTGAACTTACGGGATGTCGGCACAATGTTAGAGCAGCTGCGTGCCGGTCGTGTGGTCGTGTGCGACGGGGCGATGGGCACCATGCTGCATGCTGCCGGGGTTTCGCTAGACCATTCCCTGCCCGAATTGAATGTGTCACGCCCGTCCCTGGTCCGGGACCTGCATGCGGCGTATATCAGTGCCGGCGCTCGGATCCTGCAGACCAACACGTTTGGGGCGAACCGGTTGCGGCTGGCTGGGTCCGGGCTGGAGAACAACGTCTCTGAAATCAACATTGCGGGTGCCCGGCTGGCCCACGAAGCGGTCCAGCGTGCTGGGCACCCGGTGCTGGTGGCGGGTTCGGTCGGGCCCGCGGTGAGCGCTCCGGCAGTGCGGCGGGTACCGGCCAGCACTCGGGCGGACAGCCTCCGAGAGCAGATCACAGCGCTGTGCGACTGGGTCGACCTGTTGATCCTGGAGACCTTCGGCGACCTAGAGTCCCTCGTCCAGGCGGTGGAGGCGGCGAAATCGGAGAGCGACTTGCCGGTGGTGGCCCAACTGACTTTCGGTGACGACGGCCGGACCCTGCGCGGCGAGGATCCTGCGGAGGCAGCCGGTGTACTGTCCCATCTCCCGGTGGTCGCGCTCGGTGCCAACTGCACGGTTGGTCCCGCGGTGCTGGTCGGCGTGGTCGCTGAACTGGCTCGCTACACGCACCTGCCCGTGGCCGTGCAACCCAACGCGGGAGTGCCCCAACGGCTCCGTGGCAAGATGCGCTACGCGCGCAACGCGGCGTATTTCGCCGAAGCAGCGCACCAGTTCGTCACTGCTGGGGCCACGCTGCTTGGCGGTTGCTGCGGCACAACACCGGCCCATGTGCGGGCAATCTCAGAAACGCTCCCCACGCTACCGCCCGTCCAGCGGTCCAGAACCGCGCCGGCTGCTACCCAGCCCGCTTCCGTGGCCGCAACCCGAAAGATTCCATCGGCCCCGGCGTGGCCATGGGAGGACGAACTTGTCGTTGCTGTCGGATTACAAGCTCCAAATGGCCCGCAGGTGCCGGAGTTCCTCAAACAGGCCACCGCCCTGCGCGCAGCTGGCGCGAAAGTGCTGGCCATTACCGATCCAACGCCGCCAGCGGCCCGGATCAGTCCGGTCGGCGCAGCGGTAGTCGTGCGCGAACGGGTCGGCAGCGAAGTGCTGCTACCGGTAGAGGCCGCCGATCGCAACCTTGCCGCGTTGCAAGCGGACCTACTCGGTGCGCATGCGCTCGGCCTACGGATCGTGGTGTGCCGCACGGGCAGCCCGCGGGTGGCCGGTGACTATCCCATTGCTCCTGGCGGAACCCCTTGGGACGTCGACTCAGTCGGGCTCATCGCCATGCTCAGCGCGCTTAACGAGGGCATCGATTGGCGCGGCGTGGCCACCGCGGAGCACACCCGGTTCCTCATCGGAGCCGGCTTGCATACCGCCGCCGCTGACCTCATCCACGAGCTAGACAGAGCCGAGACCAAGATCCGGGCCGGGGCACATTTCCTGGTCACCAACGTGATCTACGACGTCGAGAAAGCAGCACAGGCACTCGGCGCGACTCGCGCCCGCGGAGTGACCTTGCCAGTACTGGCCACACTGGCCCCGTTTGCCGATATCCGAACTTTGCAACAGCAGTCATACGAGGTTCCTGAGGGGTCGATCCCGCTGTCGGCACTAGCCACCGTGCGGCGCCATCTGGACAATCCCCAGCAGACCGTCGAGTTCGCCGTCAGCACGGCCGAGAAGTTGCGGCACCTGATCTCCGGTGTTGTGGTGCACGTGCCCGCCGGAGTCAACGAGCAAGCCGGCCAGCTGGTCAGCGCCCTGGCACGGTTGCGGGCGAGCTGATGAGCCGCCCGGGAATGTCCAAGCGGGCCGCGGTACGTCACGATGAGACCGCGCTAACTGGCCTGTCCCGGCAGAACTCGATCTACCGGCGGACCATGACGGTCTGCGACGAGCTGGCTGACGCGGCGCTGGGTGGGGCTGACCCGGTCCGGCTCACCGAAGTCTTCGCACGGCTGGTCGGCAAGCGCGTCGTGTTGCTAGACGCCGCATTCCGGCTGCGCGCCCAGGCCGGCGGATCAGAGTCCGGGCCCGGGTTGCGCTGGAACCGCAGCGATCCCAGCGTCGACCGACTGCTCCGTGCGCTGGAAACAGTGCGGCGACCACTGCGCATCCCGGCCATCCCGGGCTCCCTGCTGGACCAGGCTTGCCTGATGGCTCCCGTCGTGGTCCGCGAGGTTAGCCTGGGCTACCTGCTCATGCTCGACGAACCAGCCCCCGCCAGCGACTACCCGGCAGCGCCTGACGACGCCGAGTTCCTCACGATCACCTATGCTGCCACCCTATTCGCACTGACCTTGGCCCATGAACAGACCAGCGCCGAACTGGACCTGCGCTACCGCGCCACCGTGGTGGACGCCCTGGTCTCCGGCCATTTCTTCGACGCCCACGACGCTCGACGCAAGGCCCGGTCACTGGGCCTGCGTGATGACACAGCCTTGCGCGTCGCCATGCTGCGCCCTCTGCCACCGGACTTTGCCTCGGCTCAACGCATCGCGGCGATTCTGCCGGGCGCGGGCACTGTGGTACGAGACGGCGCTCTGATCATGATCGTCCCCGGCGAGCCGAGCAGCGACACACTCGCAGCGCTATGCCGACTCGGTCCAGGCACCACCTGCGGAATCAGCGAACCAGTGGACTCGCCAGAACTGCTGCCCCGCGGTATGCGCCAAGCTGAACAAGCGATCGATCTGGGGCTGCGCCTAGGTCGGGCCGGTCAGCCGGTCCGATACGACCAGCTGGGCATCTACCGGCTGCTGTGCACGATCGGCGACATGCAGCACCTGATGGGATTCGCCCGTGATGTGCTTGGGCCATTACTCGACTACGACACCCAGCACCGCACTGAATTGGTGCGCACACTTTCTGTCTACCTCCACCAACACTGCAGCCACAAACAATCCGCCCGAATACTTCACCTCCATACGAACACCGTCGCCTACCGCATCGCGCGCATCGAGACCATCACGGGACTCGATCTCAGCGATCCAGACAACCGGCTCATCGCACACGTTGCAGCAAAGATCATCGAGTCGCAAGGTGGCTAATCTTACATGTGACCGTTCCGAGCATTCACCAGCGGTTTGATTTGACGTTGCGCACGTTAGAGTCAGACATCACCTCAAAGTCGGGGCCCGCGAGCCAACACCCTAAAGACGTTAGGAACACGGCGCCACGAGAGACATGAGACCGAGGAAATCGTCGCCCTTGTAGACCCGCAGCCGGATGTTGTCCCCGTTCTCGTGGATTTCAGGCGGCGGCCCTTGCCTGAGTCCTGCCATGCGATAGGCACTCGGCTCATCGGCCAAGAACACCGCAAGGAAGAAGGAACGCCGTGCGGAAGATCGACTAGACGAGGACGTCGACAGGAATCAGCGCACCGTGCCGGAAGCGGTGGGCCTGGCGCTGACCGCGCTGGTCGGTGAGATGGAGGAAAGGGGGCGTTGGCGTTGGCGGTGCGCACCGGGTTACAGGTGTTGACCGCGTTCATGCAAGAGGATGTGACCGCACCGGTGTGGGGTGAGGGCGACTGGGCCTGCGTCCTGACCTGGAACATCCCCAGAACATGTGCGGTACCCCCGACCGCCTGCAACCGTCCCGAAGGGTCTGTCACTATGCCGACTGCATCGCCGCGAGCACCGCCGCCACCAGTGCTTTCGTGACCGACGTCGGCATAATCGGGAGGTCGGCATAAACATTGCACAAGAACCCGAAAATGTTCAAGATCGGCTACCGAAAAGACTGCGCTCAGTGATAGCCGGGTGGATGCCGGCGGCCTACCACGCTGAGACCGCGCTGGCCGCCCAGGCGCAGTTGGAATCTCTGGCCAGCGGGTTGGACTTAACCCATCCAGGCGCTGCGGCATCCTTGCGCGCGCCGAACAATCTACGAAATCCGGGACATTCTTTGCAGCCGGGCTTGAAACTAACTAATTACCACCAAGTAGACGATTAAGGAAATTACGCAAGCCCCTGCCGGTCGTCTTCGACCTGCTGGCATGCCGTGGACCCGACGCCTCCGCAACTACAGTTTCGCTAACAGCAGCGCCGTACTGCGGGTCGGGAGGACCATATGCAGGGTCAGCAAGCGTCGCCGCTGACTTGGCCGCGGACGTAGTCGCCGCTAAGGCAACCGGGGGTTTCGTCACGACAGCCGGTGACCACGATCTCACTTTGCGAACTACTGGAGGTGCGTGATCGCGGGCAGGAAAGCCCGAGTCCGACGCAACAACGTACTTTTGGTACGCCGCCGCTGACTCCGCCGCCGCACCCGCAGCCCGCTGCGCATCCGACCTCACCACAGAAGGGTGCGCCACATACTTCTGGTACGCCGCCGCTGACTCCGCCGCCGCCCCCGCAGCCCGCTGC
>Ga0213881_10000768_pt1 | contig 17746 bp, 15 predicted proteins | sample BarmaccoBMER_R08_FD_160104 | JGI IMG/M metagenome (GOLD analysis project Ga0213881, IMG submission 160104) | Barbacenia macrantha exposed rock microbial communities from rupestrian grasslands, the National Park of Serra do Cipo, Brazil - ER_R08 ... | reverse complement strand
CTGCGCAGGTGCGGCTGCTCCCGGTCACCAAGACCTTTCCGGCATGCGACGTGGCGCTGCTCGCTGACCTTGGCCTGCTCGACGCCGCTGAGGCCCGGGACTCCGAGGCCGCCGCCAAGGTGGCCGAGGTTATCGCGCTACGCCCGGGGGCTGCGGTGCGTTGGCACATGGTCGGTCGATTGCAGCGCAACAAGTCCCGGTCAGTGGCCCAGTGGGCGGTGCAGGTGCAGTCAGTGGATTCGGCCCGACTGGTTGCGGCCCTGGACCGGGCTGCCTGCGCCGCGAGAGAGGGCGGGCAACGCCGCGGCGCCCTCGGCGTGCTCGTCCAGGCCAGCCTGGATGGCGACCCTGCGCGTGGCGGCTGCCCCCTGCCACAACTCGAGGCGCTGGCCGATCGAGTGGCGGCCGCGTCGCAGCTCCGGCTGGAAGGAGTGATGGGGATTGCCCCGCTCGGTATCGCTCCCGGGGCAGCCTTCGCCCAACTCAGCGCAGCCGCACAACAGCTGCGCCGTTCGCACCCCGGTGCAGTTGAGCTTTCCGCCGGGATGAGCGGTGACTTCGAGCAGGCCATCGCGCACGGTTCGACCTGCGTGCGTGTCGGAACCGCGCTACTGGGCGATCGGCCGTTAGCCTCACGTTGACCGTATCCCACGGCCCGACTCCTCTGACGGCGTACCGGGCCGAGTTCGGCGGGCGGTGCGTCGAGGGTCGGGACAGGAAGGCGAGACAATGAGCGCGCTGCACAGGCTGAAGGCTTACTTTGGCATGGTCCCCGCCGAGGAGTTCGACGCAGCGGAGTTCGACGACTATCACCCGGGCTACCGCTCTGGTTACCCCGACTTGAGCGATGACAGCCAGGGCTGTGACCCAGAGTGTGGATCAGGGCTTGACAGGTCCGCAGCGAACACCCCGAGGGAACGCGACTGCGCCGCCGAGCGACCCGGTGTTCGTCGTTCTTCCCGGACGGCTTTCGACGACTACGACGACGGCTTCGCCACCCGGGCTGGGCATCGTGTGGCGCCGAGGATGCACCCCACCCGTTCCTCCTCCTGGGCCACTGATCCTCGAGCTGCTGAGTCTCGAGCTGCTGAGTCTCGAGCTGCTGAGTCTCGAGCTACAGATCCCTGGACCGCGGAGGCTCCGGTGCGCGGCTCGCTGGCCATTGATACGGCGACTGTTGACCCCAAGTCAACAGCCCGCCAACCGATCGCACCGCAACGTGTCATGCCGGTGCCGCGAACCGGCCCGCTCGCCGAAGACCCGCTCGGAGAAGATGGCGCGTCCCCGCTAGCCCGCATCGTCACGTTGCACCCGCACAACTACAACGAGGCCCGGCCCATCGGAGAACGCTACCGTGAGGGCAATCCGGTGATCATGAATCTGACCGAGATGGAGGATCGAGACGCTAAGCGGCTCGTCGACTTCGCGGCCGGGTTGGCCTTCGCGTTGCGCGGCTCGATCGACAAGGTCACCAACAAGGTTTTCCTCCTCTCGCCGCCCAACGTCGACGTGTCTGCCGAGGACAGACGCCGGATCGCCGAAGGTCGCTTCTTCCTCTAACCCCTGGTTAACACGGTCAAGGGGCCCCGGTTCACCGCCGCCTAGCTACCGGTGGCAGAGTGTCTTCGTGGATGTGGTCCGTTGGGTCGTTTACTACGTGCTCTTCTTCTTCTGGTTGCTGCTCACGGCGCGTATAGTGGTGGAGCTTGTTCGCACCTTTGCGCGCAGCTGGCAGCCGGTTGGGGGGGTGGCGATCGCTCTGGAGTCGGTCTATACCATGACTGATCCGCCCGTCCGGGCGCTCCGTCGGGTGGTCAAGCCCGTCCGGATCGGAGGCGTCGGGCTGGACCTATCCATTATGGTTCTGTTGTTCGTGGTGCTCATACTGATGCGCGTGGTGGAGCCGACGAGACTGTAGCGGCCACCGGGTTCGGGGCCGGTGCCCAGGATGTCCCCAGCATGTACATAGTCGTCGAGGAGTGCGTGAGGTGATCCGATGCCGTTGACCCCCGCCGACGTTCATAACGTCGCGTTCAGTAAGCCGCCGATCGGCAAGCGGGGCTACAACGAGGACGAGGTGGACGCCTTCCTCGACCTGGTTGAGGCCGAGCTGGCTCGGTTGATTGAGGAGAACAACGATCTCCGTAACCAGGTTGAGCAGCTCGATCAGCAGCTGCGCGCTGCGCCGGTCGACACCGGACGTAACCTTCGCCCGCTGGAACCGTCCCGGCCGGTGATGGCCCCGGTGCCGCCGCCGATGAGGGAACAAGCCACCTCAGGTGGTGATCATCACGTGCAAGCCGCCAAGGTGCTGGGTCTGGCCCAGGAGATGGCGGACCGGTTGACCGGCGAGGCCAAGGCTGAAGCGGACGGGATGTTGGGCGAGGCCCGCACCAAGTCCGAGCAGCTGCTCTCCGATGCGAGGGCAAAGGCCGACAGCATGGTCAACGAGGCCAGGACCCGAGCCGAGGCCATGCTCAATGACGCCCGCACCAGAGCCGAGACCCTGGACCGGCAGTCCCGGGAGAAGGCCGCGTCGCTAGAGCGCGATGCGGCGCGCAAGCACACCGAGATCATCGGTTCGATCAGCCAGGAGAAGAGCATCCTGGAGAAGAAGATCGACGAACTGCGGACGTTCGAGCGCGAATACCGCACTCGCTTGAAGACTTACCTGGAGTCGCAACTCCGGGAACTCGATGGGCGTGGATCTGCCGCGCCAGCAGACGCGGTGCGTACCCAGAGCTTTGTCACGTCCGGATTCGGCGCGCGTGCCGAAGCCGGTAGCTGACGCATTCGACGTGTCGGTCACTGTAGTGCTGCTGCTAGCAGCGGTGGGATTGCTCATCGCCGCGCTCGGCACCGGTCATGCTGGTCTGGCGTGGGGGTCGGTCGCGCTGAGTGCCGTGGCGGCGACACTGATTCTCAGGCGGTGGCGGCGTTCCTGGTTGCAACGGCAAGACGTGCTAGAAGATGAGCTGGTTCTCCTGTTGGAAGACGAGTCCGTCGATGCCGAGCCGGGCGAACAACCGCTTCAGCTCGGGTCGGTGACCGCCGCGCAGGAGGTTGAGCCAGGCTTAGCGTCTGCTGAGAACACTCAGTCCGGTGATACAGAGCCTGGTGAGGAAGACACCGACGCCGCAGACCTGCTGGTGGTCTACGAGCTGGTCGATGAGGTGCTGGTGGTTGACGAACACCCGCGTTACCACCTCGCCCGCTGCCGGTGTCCCGACCACGCGCGCGCCGAGCGGCTGCCGGTGCGCGAGGCAAGAGAGCTGGGTTTCACACCGTGTAACCGGTGCCGGCCAGATACTACGCTTGCCCGCAAGCACCGAGCCGCCCGCGCTACGGCTGCTGGGAGCAGTTGAGAGGCTGGCCGCACCGCTAGCGCGGCCCGGGTACCCTGGGCGCTACAGGCACCGATCCTGCCATCACCGGGGAGCCTCCAGAAGAACGGGGCCCGTCTCGCTGGGGTGAGCTTGCAGTCGAAGGTGGGCGAGTGACAACGCGGTGTGGATGGGCTGGTGACCGCAGCCAGGATCCCGCTGCTGGCGGGGAACTGCACCGAGCGGCTGGTCGCCGTGGACACCTCCAGCACCCAAACCTACCCACGAGCCGCGCAGCGACACGATGGCGCGAGCTGCTGGAGGCCCGGGCGATTCCCGCTGAGATCCGGGCTGCCGCTCCGCAGGACCCGAGCCAACACGATCCCGCTCGCTTCGTGCCGCCGGCGACTCCGAAGGACACTCCGTCTCGGCGCGCTGCACTGCAGCTGCTAGGGCCCGCCGGTGGCACCGTGCTTGACGTTGGGTGCGGTGGCGGGGCCGCCGGACTTGCGTTGGTGCCCAAGGTGACGCGACTGACTGGGCTGGATCCCTCCGCTGACATGCTGCGGGTGTTCGAACGTGCCTGCATCGAGCGTGGCGTGCCACACCGTTCGGTACATGGTTCCTGGCCGGACGCCGTGCCGGAGGCAGGCGTCGCCGATGTGGTGCTCTGCCATCACGTGGGTTACAACACCCCAGATTTAGGGCCGTTCGTCGCCGCACTGAGTGCCGCAGCCCGCTGCGGGGTCGTCGTCGAGCTGCATGCTGTGCACCCAGGGGCCTGGCTGGACCCGTTGTGGGCGCATTTCCACGGGTTACGCCGGCCACCACCCGCGACCGCGGACGACGTGCTGGCCGTAGTCGCCGAAGGGGGGATATGCCCCGAAGTCCAGCGCTGGACCCGGCCCGCTGCGCCTCGCCATCCCGAGGCGGAGGTCGATTTCTCGCTGCGCAGGCTGTGCCTGCCCGCCGAGCGCCGGAATGAGGTAGCCGAGGCAGTGGCGGGGTTGGGCCCGCGGCACCGCGACTTGGTCACGATCTCCTGGACCGGTTGATCCGCCAGCCTGCGGGACAATCCGGGCGTGAACGGGGTGGACTTCGCGCTCGGAGCGGGGGCGGCGGTGTTGCTGCTGGCTGTGCTCGCCGTGCGGGTCTCCACCCGGCTCGGGCTGCCGTCGCTGCTGCTCTATCTGGCCATCGGCATGCTGATCGGCGAGTTCGGCCTAGGTATTGAATTCTCCGATGCGCCACTGACCGCCGCTCTGGGCATTGCCGGCCTGGTACTGATTCTGGCCGAGGGCGGTCTCACCACTCGCTGGTCGGTGATTCGCCCAGCGCTGTCCTGGGGGATCGCGTTGGCCACCGTTGCGGTCGCGGCGAACATCGCCATCACCGGATGGGCACTGCACTTGTTGCTGCGCCTGGACTGGCGTACGGCGCTGCTGTGGGGTGCGGTGTTGTCCTCGACCGACGCGGCCGCAGTCTTCAGCGTATTGCGGGCGCTGAAGGTGCCGCCCCGGCTAGCGGGCGCGCTCGAGATGGAGTCGGGCATCAACGACGCGCCGGTCTACATCGCAGTGGTGCTACTCGCGGCGGGCGATCCGCTGCGCTGGTGGACGCCCTTGCTGGTCGGCTACGAGCTGCTCGTCGGCGCTGTGGTGGGGGCGGCGCTGGGGTTCGCGGGAGCGTGGGCGCTGCGGCGGGCGGCGCTGCCTGCGACCGGCCTCTACCCGCTGGCGACCATCGCAGTCTGCGTGCTCGCCTTCGCCACCGGGCAAGGTCTGCACGCCTCGGGCTTTCTAGCGACCTACCTGGCCGGGCTGGTGCTCGGCAACGCTCACCTGCCGCACCGCGGAGATACTCTCTCCTTCGCTGAGGGTCTGGGCTGGCTTGCCCAGATTGCCCTGTTCGTGCTGCTGGGTCTTTACGCCTCACCGGCCCGCTTGCCCACTGTGCTGATCCCGGCGCTGGTCGCCGGGGCGGTGCTGGTCGTGTTGGCGCGTCCGTTGTCGGTGGTGCTCGCTCTGGCACCGTTGCGGGTGCCCTGGCGGGAACAGGTTTTTCTGTCGTGGTCGGGGTTGCGTGGCGCGGTACCCATTGTGCTGGCGCTGATCGCGCTCACCCGAGGCTTCCCGGGGGCCGGGCGGCTGGTGGACGTGGTCTTCGTGTTGGTCGTGCTGCTCACCGGGGTACAAGGCGTCACGCTGCCCCTGGTCGCGCAATGGCTGGGGCTGTTCCGCCCGGAGCAGGGCCGGGACCTGGAGGTCGACTCCGCTGCACTGGACGAGATGGACGCTGAGCTGCTCCAGGTCCGGGTGCCCCGGCCCTCGCGGCTGCACGGTGTCTACCTCTGGGAGCTGAGGCTCCCCACCGGGGCGGTGGTCAGCCTGGTGGTGCGTAACGGGAAAGGGTTCACCCCAGCGCCGGCCACCCGGCTGCAGGAGGGCGACCAGCTGTTGGTTGTCACCACGGCCGGCAACCGGGATAAGGCTGAGCGGCGGATCCGGGCAGTGCACCGGACCGGCCGGTTGGCTCGGTGGCGCGGGGAGACCGGCGCCTGAGGGCCGGATTGGCGTTGGTCACAATGGCGGGGTGAACCCATCGCAGCATGCCGAGGACTCGGCCGCCGGCGATCAGGACATCCCCCCGGTGTCGCCGGGCCGCCGCCGGACCGGCTTGCTGGCCGCTACCGCCACCGTCACGCTCCTGCTGGATGTGCTGAGCAAGATCCTCGCAGTGATGATCCTGGAGGGCCATCCGCCGGTGGAGCTGTTGGGTGGCGGGCTGTACCTCGTGGTCTACCGCAACTCGGGTGCGGCGTTCTCGATGGCGACCGGATTGACTTGGCTGTTGACGCTGATCGCTCTGGGCGTCGTCGTAGTGATCGTCCGGCTGGCGCCCCGGCTGCGTAGCGCCGGCTGGGCCTTCGGGCTCGGGCTGGTGCTGGGGGGTGCGCTGGGCAATCTGGTGGACCGGCTGCTGCGCGCCCCTGGTCCGCTGCGCGGGCACGTGGTGGACTTCCTGTCGCTGCTGGCGCCGGATGGCAGCGTGTGGCCGGTGTTCAACCTGGCGGATTCGGCGATCGTGTGCGGTGGCGCGGTGCTGGTCCTGCTCGCCGCCACCGGCCGGGATTTCGACGGTACCCGCGGCAATCGACCCTCCGGCGGTCCTGAATCCGGCGGTATTCGATCGGGGGCCCCAGAATGAGCGACGTCCGGACGCTGCCGGTGCCCGAGGGGCTCGAAGGTATGCGCGTGGACGCCGGGCTGGCACGGCTGCTGGGGCTGTCCCGAACAGCGGTGGCTGGGTTGACCGAGGCTGGTGCGGTGCGTCTCGATGGCAGTCCGGCCGGCAAGTCTGACCGCCTGGCCGCTGGCAGCTGGCTTGAGGTGACCCTGCCCGATCCTCAGCGCCCCGCTGCGGTAAGGGCCGAGCCGGTAATCGGGCCGCATGTGCTGCACGACGATGCCGACCTGGTGGTGGTGGACAAGCCGGTCGGGGTGGCCGCACACCCCAGCCCGGGCTGGACCGGGCCCACGGTGCTCGGAGGGCTCGCTGCGGCTGGAATTCAGGTGGCTACCTCGGGCCCGGCCGAGCGCCACGGTGTGGTGCACCGGTTGGACGTGGGTACCAGCGGTCTGATGGCGGTCGCCAAGTCACAGCGCGGTTACGCGGCGCTGAAGCGGGCGTTCCGGGATCGTACTGTCGCCAAGCACTACCGGGCGCTGGTGCAGGGCCACCCGGATCCCACCCGAGGCACCATCGACGCCCCGATCGACCGGCATCCCACGCACGACTGGCGCTTTGCGGTGATGGTCGGAGGTAAGCCCTCGGTGACACACTATGAAGTGATCGAGGCGTTCCCGGCCGCCTCACTGTGTGACGTGACCCTGGAGACTGGTCGCACGCACCAGATCCGGGTGCACTTCGCCGCGCTGCGGCATCCCTGTTGTGGGGACCTGACCTACGGTGCAGACCCCGTGCTGGCGCAGCGGCTCGGGTTGGACAGGCAGTGGCTGCACGCCGCGCGGTTGGGCTTCCCGCACCCCGCCGACGACCGCTGGGTGGAATTCACCAGTCCGGACCCGGACGATCTGCGCCACGCGTTGGACGTGCTGGCCGCGCAGGCGTAGCCGATGTTGCCGGGGAAACGGCGTGTGAATCACCGCCGACACCTGTGATTTCTTCACATCGAAAGTCTGACGAACGCCACTTGCCGCACCTGCGGAGTCGGCACGATTATATGCTGCATAGCGATGATCGGTCGGCAAGGGGGGCCCAGTGGACAACGGTTACGAGGTGTACTGCATCGCGGATCCGTTGTTTTACGACTCGATGTCCGGGGGCAACCGAGTGGAATCCTTCGATGCCGCACGACGTCTGGTGCCCAATGGCTGGGAACGGCGGTATCTTGAAAATTGGGTGGTCATGAAACCGGTGGGCGCTTCGGTGCCCCGGCAGGGCTGGAAAGTCCACGCATCGGCATGCCTCGACAACGCGGAACGCATTCTGGAAACCGTGTGGGCCTACTGCATCCCGCGCCGGATCTCCTTTAAATTCCTAGCCGCACGGAACATCGTCCACCTGCAGAACGCGAAGTATGCGCCGCGCGGGTCCAGCGGCAAGTTCGTCACGATCTATCCGGCCGACATTGACGCGCTCGGCACGATCCTGCACGACTTGGGCGAGCGGTTGGCCGGCGAGCCGGGCCCTTACATCCTCAGTGACCTGCGCTGGAACGAAGGCCCGCTCTACGTTCGCTACGGCGGTTTCGTACTGCGCCACTGCCTGTCAGCGCGGGGTGACCGGGTCCCGGCCATCGAGGATCCCACTGGAGCGCTGGTGCCAGACCGCAGGGATGCGGTGTTCTCACCTCCGCCCTGGGTGAGGTTGCCAGACCTGCTTGTTCCCCAACTTGCCGCGCGCAATGCCACCACCGTCACAGAGCTGCCCTACCGCGTTGAGCAGGTCCTGCACTTCTCCAACGGCGGGGGGCTCTACGAGGCGACCGACCAGCGAACCGGCGCTCGTGTGGTGCTCAAAGAAGCCCGGCCGTATGCCGGCCTCGCTGCCGACGGCGCCGACGCGGTTCAGCGACTGCAGCGCGAAAGGGAAACCCTCGAACGCCTGGCCGGCATCGAGGGGGTGCCCGCTGTCCATGACCACTTCACCCTGGGTGAGCACCACTTTCTTGCCTTGGAGTTCATCGAGGGAACGCCGCTGAACAAGGTTTTCGGGCAGCGTTACCCGATGACCGACGCTACCGCCGGGCCAGCCGAATTCGCCGCCTACACCGAATGGGCGTTGCGAGTATGCGCCAGGATCGAAGAGATCATCACGGCCATTCATGGCCGTGGGATCATTCACGGCGATCTGCACCTGTTCAACGTCATTGTCCGGGACGACGGCCGGATCACGCTGATTGACTTCGAGGTCGCGGCGAGAATTGATGAGGCACGCCGCCCTACCCTGGGCAGCCCCGCCTTCGCTGCCCCGCGGGATCGGACCGGCTTCGACATTGACCGGTACTCCCTAGCCTGCCTGCGTCTGGCGCTGTTTCTGCCCTTAACCGCCATGATCCGGCTTGACGCCGGGAAGCCGGAAGACTTTGCTGAGGTCATCGCCGAGCATTTCCCGGTGCCACTGGCTTTCTTGGCTGAGGCGGTGCGAACGATCACCGGAACCAGCGGCACTGACTGGAATGCCCCTCAACGGCGAGCCAGAGCGCTTCCGTCGCTACCAGACGGGTTGACCGGCTGGATGGCTGCCCGGGACTCGATCGTCGCTGGGATTTTGGCTAGTGCTACTCCGAAGCGCACCGATCGGTTGTTTCCCGGTGACATCGCCCAATTCAGCACCGGCGGCCTCAACATTGCCCACGGCGCTGCCGGTGTGCTCTACGCGTTGTTGGTCACTCGGGCTACTCGGTACCCCGCCGGGGAGCACTGGCTGCTCGAGCGGGCCGCCGCGGCGGATCGCGGAACGCGATTGGGTTTGTACGACGGTCTGCACGGCGTGGCGTACGTGCTAGCTGAGCTGGGATACCGCCAAGCTGCCCTCGATCTGATCGAGTTCTGCCTCACCGAGCAGGGCGACCAACTCGGCATAGCTCTGTCCGGCGGCCTCGCCGGCGTCGCGCTCAACCTGGCCCACTTCGCAGGCTTGGCCGGCGAGCCCACGCTGTTCGACCACGCGCTGCGGGTCGCCGACATGGTCTCCGACCGGCTCGGGACTGCCGACAGCCTCGGCACGATCAGCGGCGGAGATCACCCCTATGCCGGGCTGATGCAAGGCTCGTCGGGTCCGGCGCTGATGTTCCTGCGGCTCTACGAGCACACCGGTGACCGCGGATTCCTCGAACTGTCCGCGACCGCGCTGCGCCAGGACCTGCGTCGCTGCGTGCTACGTGACGATGGCTCGATGCAGGTCAACGAGGGTTGGCGGACGATGCCCTACGTGGACTGTGGCAGCGCGGGCATCGGCATGGTCCTCGACGAGTACCTCACGCACCGAGCCGATGAGGAGTTCGCGGGCGCCGCGGCTGCCATTCGCCGCGCCGCGCAGTCCCGGTTCTACATCCAGCCTGGTCTCTTCAGTGGTCGGGCCGGAATGATTCTCTACCTCAGCCGGGCATACCCACCTGGGCAGGCGGTCTGGAACCCGGAGGTGGCCGCCCAGCTCCGGCGCCTTGGCTGGCACCGCGTTGATTACCAGGGGCACCTCGCTTTTCCCGGCGAACAGCTGCTTCGGCTGTCGATGGACTTGGCAAGTGGCGCCGCAGGCGTCCTGCTCGCGCTGGGTGCGGCTGTGCTCGAGCACCCCGTTGGTCTCCCGTTCCTGTGTGAACCCCAGCAGTCTCCGCCGCACGATGCCCCCGTGCCGGCGGTGCTGATGGGGAGGAACGGGTTGGTATCCGCTTCGACATCCGGAGGGAGGTGAACACAATGGCGCTTCTCGACCTGCAGGCCATGGAGCCGTCCGGCGGTTACGACGACTGCCACGACCACTACGACCGCTGCGACCGCCGCTGCGGAAGTGAAATCAGCCTACTGCTCTGCGGTGACTGATGTGTTATCGCCGGGTGGTCCGGGGCAGCCGGCGTTGCCCCGGACCACCCAATGATTCACCACGTCATCACCACGATGCGGAGGCCGCGTGAACAGTGATCCGGCCGGGGTGCCGGTGAGTCCGTACCATAGGCAAGCTGACCGCTTGTTGTTCTTGACGGGTCGGCGCGGTGGATTGTGGATCTGGCTCCTGGCGCTGGCCATGCTCGCCACCGCTGGCGCGGACATCCTGCTGCCCACTGCGCTCGGTCGCGCTCTGGACGCGTTACCCCATGGTGGCCACATCACCTGGGCCCCGCTGGCCTGTACGGGGCTGATCGCCATCATGGTGGCCGGGAAGGTGGTTGGTGACATCGCCACCGGAGCGAGCAACGCCCGGTGCACGGCCTGGCTGCGCATGGCGCTGGTCCAGCATCTTGCCGCCATCGGCCCGGCGGCCACCCGCCGCTTCGAACCCGGAGACCTGGTGACCCGGGTGACCCGTAACGCCAGCGAGGCAGGGCAGGTCGGCGTGACCGCCGTCATGGTCGGCGTTGGCCTGATCCCACCGGTCGGCAGCATCGTCGCCTTGACGTTGATCGATCCCTGGGTGGGGCTCACCGCGCTGGCCGCTCTCGGGGTGATGGCCGGGCTGCTCCGGGTCTTCGTCCGGGATAACACCGAGACCATCAGGGGCTACCTGCACAGCCAAGGACTGATCGCGGCGCGGCTACTCGATGCGTTGTCCGGAGCCCGCACAATCGCCGCCGCCGGCACCATCGAGTGTGAGCGGCGGCGGATCCTCCAGCCGTTGCCTGGGTTGCGCGAACACGGCATGCGGATGTGGCGCAATCAGGTGCGGATGACCAGCCAGGCCGCCGTGATCGCGCCCCTGCTGCAGCTGTCCGTGGTCGGTGTCGCCGGATTCGGAGTGGTCGCCGGCCGGCTGAGCGTCGGCGAGCTCTACGCCGCGAGCCGGTATGCGGTGATGGCCGCCGGTATCGGTTCGGCGGTGGGATTCCTGAACAAGCTGTCCCGGTCCCGAGCTGGTGGCCGACGCGCGGCTGAGGTGCTCACCGAGCCGGTGACTCGATACGGCGACGCGAGGCTGCCCGACTCGTCTGAGAGAGGCGGCCGGCTCGAGTTCCGCGGCGTCCGGGTATCGGCCGCCGGAGAAACGGTCGTCGACGGTCTCGCCCTTGTCGTCCCGGCTGGTGCCACGGTGGCCGTGGTCGGCCGTTCCGGAACCGGCAAGTCGCTGCTTGCCGCGCTCGCCGGTCGGCTCGCCGATCCGGAGCAGGGGCAGGTGCTGCTCGACGGCGTGGCGCTGCCCACGCTATCCCGGAAGGAACTGCGCAGCGCGGTGGGCTTTGCTTTCGAGCGTCCGGCGCTGGTGGGCGACACGATCGAAGAAGTGATCAACTTCGGATCGCGCAGCCGCACCGAGGCAAAGGTCCGCCAAGCCGCCGCCACCGCGCGCGCGGATACCTTTATCGAAAGACTGCCGCAGGGATACCAGACTGAGCTGGCCGCAGCCCCGCTGTCCGGGGGTGAGATGCAGCGGCTCGGCCTGGCCCGAGCCTTCGCGCGCCCCTACCGGGTGCTCATCCTCGACGACGCGACCTCCAGCCTGGACACCGTGACCGAGCGTCAGGTCAGCGTCGTGCTGTCCAGCGGGGGCTGGGGCCAAACCCGGCTGATCATCGCGCACCGAGCAACCACAGCTGCCCGGACGGATCTGGTCGCCTGGCTCGATGGAGGCACACTGCGCGCTCTGCGTCCCCATGGCGAGCTGTGGCGCGACCCGGACTATCGCGCCCTCTTCGGCGCCGAGGCGGTGCTCGCTGAATCACTCGAGCCCGCTGGACCGCCCTCTGAAGTGCAGGGTGTGCCCACCGAATCCGTCGGAGTACCGGCATGAGCACAGACATGAAATCAGCGAATAAGAAATCAGCCACGAACACCGTGCTCCGGATGCTGCTCGCCGTCTTACGTCGGCACCCGCGGGCGCTGGTGCGGTTGGCTGCATGGTCAGTGCTGGAGATGACCCCGCTGCTGTTGTCCGGCTACGGCGTGGCCCGTGCCCTGGATGATGGATTCCTTGCTGACCAGCCTGAGACCGGGTTGGCGTGGCTCGGCGTGCTGGGCGTGGCGGTGCTCGCGGGGGCACTGGCCACCCGGCACGTCTACCGGATCCTCGCTGAGATCGTCGAGCCGTTCCGCGATGACCTGGTGGACAGCGTGGTGGGGGGGGCACTGCAGCGGTCTACCGTGCTCGGCGGACGACCTGATTCGGGCGCGGTTGCCCGGCTCACCCACCAGGTTGAGGTGGTGCGGGACAATTTCGCCGGCTTACTCCTCCTCACCAGGGGCTTCGTGGTCAGTGCGGCCGGTGCGGTGATCGGGATAGCTGCCCTGACCGGGGTCGTCAGCCTCCTGGTGCTGCCGCCGCTGTTGGCGGGTTTGGCTTTTTTCCTGGCCTCCTTACGCTCCATGATGACCCGGCAGCGCGATCACGTGCTCACCGACGAAGGGGTTGCCGAATCCGCCAGCACTGTGGCGCACGGCTTGCGCGATGTGGTCGCCTGCGGCGCCGAGGACCGAGCCTGCGCACGGGTGCAACGTCAGGTCGACGCGCACGCGGAGGCGGAACGCACGCTGGCTCGGATGACGGCGATCCGCACGCTGTCGGTGGCGGTCGGTGGCTGGTTGCCAGCGGTAGGTCTGCTGGTGGGAGCACCCTGGCTGGTTGCGAGCGGCGCGACGCTGGGCACGATCGCCGGTGCTCTGGTCTACCTAACCCAGGGTCTGCTTCCGGCATTGAAGTCGCTGGTCGATGGGGTGGGTGCGGGAGGCCTGCGGCTGGTGGTCACCCTGGATCGGCTCGTCGAGGCGGGCGAGCGCCCGGTACCCGCCAGGACGGCGAAATGCAGCGCCCCCCGTGGGCATGACCTGGTGCTCGATGGCGTCACGTTCTGCTATGGCCGCCACGCTGAGCCGGTGGTGAACCAGGTGGACCTGGTGATCCCGGAGGGGCAGCACCTGGCCATGGTCGGTCCCAGCGGCGCGGGAAAATCCACCCTGGCCGGGCTGCTCGCCGCAACGCACGTCCCGGACTGCGGCCAGGTTCGCTTGGGTGGGGTGCCGGTCGGGGATCTCGCCCCGCAAACCCTGGCCAGCCACCGGGTGTTGATCCCCCAGGAGGCGTACGTCTTCGCCGGGACACTCGGCGAGAACCTGCGTTACCTGCATCCCGGAGCTACTCGCACTGAGCTCGACACCGTGGTCGACGCCCTGGGCCTGCGCTCCATGGTGGCCCGTTTGGGAGGATATGACGCTGCGCTCAACCCCAGAACGCTTTCCGCGGGGGAACGGCAACTCATCGCCGTGGCCAGGGCGCACCTGACTCCGGCGCCCGTGCTGATCCTGGACGAAGCCACTTGCCACCTTGATCCGGTCGCCGAGGAGCGGGTAGAGCGGGTTCTGGTGGGGCGCGGTGGCACCCTCATCGTCGTTGCGCACCGGATCAGCTCCGCGCTGCGGGCGCAGCAGATCGTGCTGATGGACGGTGCCAACATGGTATCGGGCACTCACCGGGAGCTGCTCGCGACCGCGCCGCTGTACCGCGACCTGGTCGGCCAGTGGGAGATTGGCCCGTGGGAGATTGGTCAGTGGGACATTGGGCTGGGGGATATTGATCTGGTGACGACGGACCGAAGCTGACTGTCGTCACCGGCCCGTCGTCACCGCCCGTCGTCACCAAGATTGTCAGATCCAGCCCGCCTCGGCGGCGATGCGAATGGCATCGATCCGGGTCCGGGCCTCCAGCTTGGTCATGACGCGCGAAAGGTAGTTGCATACCGTCCCGCGGCTGAGAAAGAGTCGTTGGGCGATCTCGGTCGGCGACGCCCCGCCTGAGGCGAGGTCGAGCACCGTGAGTTCCCGGGGGGTCAGCGGGCTACCAGCCACACCGATCGCGGCCACCGCGAGGGCGGGGTCAATCGTCCGCTTTCCCTTGGCGACTTGGCGGATAGTGGCCAGCAGCCGCCGGGGCTGCGCGTCCTTGTCCACCGCTCCAGCCACCGGCACATCCAGTGCCCGGCGGACCAAGCCCGGTCGTTGCGCCGTGGCAAGTACGACCATCCGGCATTTGGGCAGGCGCTCGTGCAGCGCCTGCGCGGTCGCGAGTACGTCCGATCCACCCTGGTCGACGTCCAGCACAGCGATATCGGGTTGGTGGCGGATCGCGGTGGGAACCACGCGGTCGCCCGCTGCCATTCCGGCCACCACTTCGATGTCGTCCTCGCTGGACAGCAGGGCGGCAAGTGCTCCACGAAGCAGACTCATGTCGATAACCAGCAATACCCGAATCGGTGTCGAATCCGGACTCGGTTTCTGTACCGAACAGCGGACCACCGCCGAGGGCTGGCTTGTAGGAGGCTGGGGGATACCGGTGTACTCATCACCCGCGGCCACGGTGCTCGCCGCGAGATTTCCCGGTCCCCGGTGTCGTGAAATCATGAGACGCGAACGAGATCGACTCGGTCGCGGAATGTGCCTGGTTGCCAACATGTTGCCATTGGGCTGTCCCCTCCCCAGGTGCCAGGAAAAATGTGCGGCCCACATTCATCCCAGGCGGTCGAACGCGCCCTGTCGCCCCCTTGCGGGTGATCCCGGGGACCACCCGCAGAATCCCCGAGGGGACCCTGCACAGCTTGTCATCGCTACTACGGCTCACGGTGTTACACCGAGTACATTCTGTTACCATTGTTACTCTGTGTATACACCTGCCTGCGGTCCGGCCAACCCAGTGGTCCTCGGTCGGGAGCGCCTAGGCTCCCTGGTCGTGACGGTGCTTCCCCAGACCACTGGGGCCCTGGACTGGTTAGATGAAGCGGCTGCCGTTCGCCGGACCGCGGGGTTGCGGCGAGTACTGCGGCCGCGGCCAGCGTTCGAGCCGGTGATCGACCTGGCGTCCAACGACTACCTGGGTCTGGCGAGGGATCTCCGGGTCGCGCAGGGCGCGATGCGTGCGGCGCGCACCTGGGGCACCGGGTCGACTGGATCCCGCCTAGTCACCGGCTCCACCGAGCTGCACTCCCAGCTGGAGGACGAGCTCGCCGCGTTCTGTGGCGCGGCGGCGGCCCTGGTGTTCTCTTCGGGCTACACCGCCAACCTCGGCGCGGTGACGGCGCTGTCCGGTCGGGGTGCTCTGGTGGTGTCCGACGCCGCCAGCCACGCCTCGCTGGTAGACGCGTGCCGGCTGTCCCGGGCCCGAGTCGTGGTCATCCCACACGCCGATGTTGCGGCGGTGGATGCTGCGCTGGCTGCCCGGTCCGAGCCGCGCGCGCTAGTCATCACCGATTCGGTGATCAGCGTGAGCGGTGAGCTCGCGCCGCTCGCTGAGCTGCACGCAGTGTGCCGGCAGCACGGGGCGGTTCTGCTGGCCGATGAGGCGCACGGTCTCGGGGTGCGCGGAACCGGCGGGCGGGGGCTGCTCGCGGAATACGGCCTGATTGGCGAGCCCGATGTGGTGGCCACGGTCTCGCTGTCGAAGTCGCTGGGCAGCCAGGGTGGCGCCGTACTGGGTTCTCGCGCGGTGATCGACCACCTTGTCAACACGGCGCGCAGCTTCGTCTTCGACACCGGTCTGGCCCCGCCAGCTGCTGGCGGAGCGTTGGCAGCGCTGCGGGTGCTGCGCGCCGAGCCGGCGCTGCCCGGACGGGTGCTCGACGCTGCCACGGCGATCGCCACCGCGGCTGGCGCGCCCCGGCCGCGTTCTGCGGTGGTCTCGGTAATCCTTGGTACGCCGCAGCGCGCGGTCGATATGGCCACGGAGTGTCTGCGCCACGGTGTGCGGGTGGGCTGCCTGCGTCCGCCGTCGGTGCCCGCCGGGACCAGCAGGCTGCGGCTGACGGCCCATGCCGCGCTGACCGATCTGGAGCTGGCGCAGGCGGCGCAGGTGCTCGCTGCGGTACTGGCCGGTGCGGTCAGATGACCTTGCTGGTGGTGACCGGCACGGGTACCGGGGTGGGTAAGACAGTGGTGACGTCGGCCATCGCTACGCTCGCCGTCGCCGCCGGCCGCCTGGTGGCGGTTCTCAAAGTCGCGCAGACCGGCGTCGACGCGGACCAGCCAGGTGACGTCGAGGAGGTGCGACGTCTGGTAGGCCCCTCGGTCACCTGCCGGGAGCTGGCCCGCTACCCGGACCCGTTGGCTCCGGCGACGGCGGCCCGCCGTGCCGGCCTGCCCCCGGTGACGCCGGCAACCGCCACCGCGGCGGTCCGGGAACTTGCCGCAGAACACGACCTGGTGCTGATCGAGGGTGCTGGGGGGTTACTGGCCCCCTTGGACGATAGGGGGGGAACACTCGCCGATGTCGCCGCCGCCGTGGCCGCTCCGGTGCTCATGGTGGTCGCCGCCGGGCTGGGCACTCTCAATCACACCGCACTCACCGTCGAGGTGCTGCGCACTCGCGCTCTGGGGTGTGTCGGGATTGTGATCGGTGCGTGGCCCGCCGAGCCTGACCTTGCCGCCCAGTGCAACCTCGCTGATCTGCCTGCTGTGACCGGTCTCCCGCTACTCGGCGCGCTGGGGGAGGGCGCTGGCCGTCTCACTCGGGGGGAGTTCCTGCTCCTAGCTCGACGGGGACTCGAATCAGGATTGCAAACGCTGGATTGGTGATCTTGGAACCCTTGCGATCGACATCGACAGACCGGGCGGGCTGGTAGTGCCCGTGACGGTGCTGCGGGACCGAGTTGCCCAGATCCACCAGTGCTGGGCCGCAGATTAGGTCGAAGGACTGGCCAGAGCACGTAGAACGTGGTGGCTCAATCCAGGTAGTCACGCACTACGAACGGTTGTACGGCATGCTTGACCTGCACGAACAGTGGGGATCGAGGAGCGGTAACGGTCGCAATATCCTGAACTGAGACTGATCACTTGTTGCGGTCCGTGACGGTGAGCTGACACCCGAGCAGCGGGAGCACCTTGGCGATCTGCTGCATACCCTCGCCACGGCGGTCGCGCTGGCGCGGCGAGACCACTACCCGGACACCGACAGCGCGGCGTTGGGCTACCTGGTTGCCACCGGGGCGCCGGTCTCCAGCGCCTACGCCGAGTTGGCCGCGACGGTCCGCCGCGACGGCGAGGAGCACGCCGCGTAGCCTGCGAGGACAAACCTCACCGGGGCCCCGGGGTCGCTCCCCGGGGCCCCGGTGAGGTTTGTCCCGGTGGAAGTGGTGCAGGTTTGGACGCTGGGGAAGCGTCGGTGATCGGTGCGCGTGCCCGGATGATTCGGCGTCGTCGCGGGGTGAGCTTGGAGGTGGTGGCTGGGCTGGCCAAGATGACTAAGCAGTATTTGTCTCAGTTGGAGCG
>Ga0213881_10000767_pt1 | contig 17760 bp, 27 predicted proteins | sample BarmaccoBMER_R08_FD_160104 | JGI IMG/M metagenome (GOLD analysis project Ga0213881, IMG submission 160104) | Barbacenia macrantha exposed rock microbial communities from rupestrian grasslands, the National Park of Serra do Cipo, Brazil - ER_R08 ... | reverse complement strand
ACTTGCGCTATGCGCAGTCTTACCGCGATGTCGAAGAACTGCTGATTGACGTGGCGTCGAGGTGGATCATGTCATGGTCTATCGGTGGTCCAGCGGTTCACCGCGCTGCTGATCGATGTCGGCAGGCGTGTCGGCATGCCGCAGGAGATCGTTGATTTGTGGATGAGCCGTAGGTGAAAGTGATCGGGCGGTGGAGAGCTGTATTGGGCGATCGACCAGTATGGGCAGGTTATTGATGTGCTGCTGTCCGACAAGCGGGATCTGGGCGGCTCCCGCCGGTTTCTCCCGCGCTCGAGCATGGCCCTCAGCCGACTGAGGTGAGTACCGACCGCGCGCCGGCGACCCAGTTGCTGCGACGGCCAGGCAGGGGAGTCCTCTCACCTCCGCTCGGTCCACCGCGCCTCGTGGCGCACCGTTTCGTCGACAAACCATCAGTTGCCAGAGATGTGTCGGCAGGGTCGTGCTGCGTCGATCAGCAGTGGGGTGAACCGTTGCACCTATCGGTACACGCTCACGTGATCGGTGGTGACGCCTCGCTCGGTGAGCAGCTCTTCGACGTCTCGGTAGGTAAGCCCATCAGATCGCCACCAGGATCAGCTCTGGCGGGAACCGGAAACCGGCGAAGCTAGACCATGAAGCCGGCACCCGACAGTAGCGATGCGGCATCAGCTCAGCCTGCTCAAGCCTGCCATCGGTGAACGCGACAGTGCGGCCCGGACGATAAAGGGAAGGGAATACCACTCCTTCCCACTCTCAACCTATAGCGCACCGGGGGACTTGCGGCAAGACCCGGGTCGTGCCGCAGAATCGCTGGCCGAGGCCAGAAACTGCGGAAATGGGAGTCGCGAATGCGTGTGTTGTTGTCCACGACCGGGTCGTGCGGGGACGTCGAACGCTGGTGGGACTCGCGGCGCGGAGGTGCGGGCGTGCGCTCCTCCGGACTTCGGAGCGGCTGGCCGACGTTGGTGTGCTGGTGCCGGTCGGCCGCCGGTGCGCCCAATGGTGACCGGGGCGACGCCGCAATCGCCCCGGCGCGCGGCCGCACAGTTCAACAAAGTCGCCGCGGCTGTCGAGGGTGTGAAGCGCTGATGGCGACGGGCATGAGGCAGTTCACCGCGCGGTCGGTGGCCGAGAAACTGCCAGCATGAGCATGCGTGCTTCGAAGGGCATCGCCTGGGTGACCATCGAGACGATCCGCGTGCGGGGCCGCCGCGCGGTCATGGCCCGCGGCTGGCCCGGACCCTGGCCCTGTTCGCCCGAGTGGCCGCCGTCGTGCACCACGGCGGTGCGGGCACGGCGACGACGGCCGTCCGGGCCGGCGCGCCTCAGGTGGTAGTAACCACAGGTGGTGGACCAGCCAGACTGGGCCGGCTGGACGGCCGACCTGGGCATCGGCACGGTACACGACGGTTCGACTTCGGCCACCGAGTCCATGTCAGCCAAGCTCAGGACCACCCTGATCCCCGCGCACGAGCAATCGCCGTGGCCGGCACGGCGCTGCTCGTCGACGCGGCTAGCCGAGAAAAGCCGCCAGTGAGGCGATCTCAGCAAAATTAGCTTGGTAGTGCGCAGCGGCTGACGGAAGTCGGCTGTGGAGGATCGCCGTCGCCATAATCCAATGGGGAACCCGCCGAATTCGAACCTCAGTTAAAACGCCGAATTTGACCTCAGTTAAAACGCTGTGAGGGGCACGTGTCAACTCAGGGGTACGAAGAGGAATTGCGGTCAGAGCGGAGCTACGTGGCCGGGCTCTACGCGCGGCTCGACGCAGAGCGCGCGCGAGTGAGGGGTGAGTACAAGGCGGCGTTGCGGGGAAACGGCGGGACACCCATGGAACGGGATGTCGAGGTGCACGCGCTGGCCAAAGAGGTGAAGCGGCTAGACGTGGCGGACAACGGGCTGTGTTTCGGCCGGTTGGACACCGTTTCGGGCGACCATTCGTACATCGGCCGAATCGGCCTTTTCGACGAGGAGAACGACTACGAACCGGTGTTGCTCGATTGGCGGGCACCGGCGTCGCGCGCATTCTACGTCGCCACCGCCGCGAACCCGGAGAACATGCGCCGGCGCCGCCAGTTCCACACACGCGGGCGCCAGGTGGTCGATTTCACCGACGAGGTGCTCGGCCGCCCGGGCGACGGCGAGCGAGGGGACGCGGCCCTGCTCGCGGCGGTCAATGCGCCGCGCGGTGACGGGATGCGCGACATCGTGGCGACCATCCAGGCCGAGCAGGACGAGATCATCCGCATCGATCACCCCGGGGTGTTGGTGATCGAGGGTGGCCCGGGCACCGGGAAGACCGTGGTGGCGCTGCACCGCGTCGCCTACCTGCTCTACACCCAGCGGGAGCGGATGGAACGCCATGGTGTGCTCGTGGTCGGGCCCAACCCGGCGTTCCTGAACCATATCGGCCGCGTTCTGCCGTCGCTGGGCGAGTCCGACGTGGTGTTCATGACCCCAGGCGAGCTCGTGCCCGGCCTGTGCGTCACCACCGAGGACACCCCGGAAGCTGCGCGGCTCAAGGGCTCGGCGAAGGTCCTGGACGTGCTCGCGGCGGCGGTCGCCGACCGGCAGCGGTTGCCGGAGCATCCGCTGCCGATCGAACTGGGGGACGTCACGGTGCGGATCGACGCCGAGACCGCGGAGTGGGCCAGGGAGGAGGCGCGCGCGTGCGGACTGCCGCACAACGAGGCCCGCGCGGTGTTCAGTGAGATCGTCACCTACGTGCTCACCGAACGGGCGATAGCCCGGATCGGCCGGGGCTGGCTGACTCGGTCGGACCGCGAAGCATGGGAGGACCTGCGGGCGGACCTGCTCAAGGAACTCGCAGACGACGACAAGTTCACCGCTGCGCTCGACGAACTCTGGCCGATCCTGACGCCGGAAACGCTGTTGGAAGCGCTGTACACCTCGCCCGAACGGCTGCGAGCGGCAGGCGCCGACCAAACGCTGTGGCGCACCGATGGCGACGCATGGACGGTGTCGGACGTGCCGCTGCTCGATGAACTGATCGACCTGCTGGGCCGCGACAAGGTGGCTGACAAGGCCGCCGAACAGGCCGCCGAGCAGAAGCGGAAGGCCGAAGCCGAGTACGCCGCCGGCGTGCTGGACGTCCTCGTCGACCGCCAGGACTCGATGGACGACGAGGACCACCTGTTCGCCACGGACCTGCTCTACGCCGAAGACCTAGCGGATCGCTTCGGCGAGCGCGACGCCCGTGACCTCGTCGAACGTGCTGCCGCGGACCGGGACTGGACCTACCGGCACGTCGTGGTCGACGAGGCCCAAGAACTGTCCGAAATGGACTGGCGGGTGCTGATGCGGCGCTGTCCGGGCCGATCCTTTACCGTGGTCGGCGATCTCGCCCAACGCCGGTCGGTGGCCGGAGCGACATCGTGGGACACGATGCTGGAGCCGTACGTGCCCGGCCGCTGGATCCAGCGGTCGCTGTCGGTGAACTACCGCACCCCGGCGGAGATCATGACCGTCGCCGCCGCGCTGCTCGCCGAGTTCGCACCCGGGGTCCAGCCACCGGAGTCGGTCCGCGCGTGTGGTGTCCAGCCATGGTCCAGACGAGTCACCGAAGACGAACTGCCCACTGCTATCGAGGAATTCGTACGGGACGAAGCCGGTCGCGTCGGCACCCGCGTCGTGATCGGGCCACCGGGAGTGCCGGGCGCGGTGGTGGCGTCGGAGACCAAGGGCCTGGAATTCGACGCCGTCCTGGTCGTGGAACCAGAACGGATCCTCGCCGACGGCCCACGCGGCGCGGCCGAACTCTACGTCGCCCTTACCCGCGCTACCCAACGCCTCGGCGTCCTGCACCAGGACCCACTGCCGCAGGCCCTGACCGGACTTGCCGAAATCCCGACACCAGCCAGGCCGGCAGCAATAGGCGGGCTGGCGATTCGCGAGGATTAACCTGATCAAGCCAGACAGGATCGGTCGACGCTTGATGCGTTCGTGAGTGAGGTCCGCGACGGGGTGGGTCGATTGAGGTGGGCGAAGGTCGCAGCCGCGGTGCGGGTGTGACTGTTGTAGTGGCGAACGTACTTGGTGACCACTGCACGCAGGTGCCGCTGGCTGATGATCAGTATGCGGACGGTGAAATCGGCTCGCAGGGTGCGGACGAACCGCTCGGCGATGCCAGCGCAAGATCGTGCCCGGCGTGACCAATCGATGTGCCCGCAACAACGGCGGCAACCTTCGGACCAGCGCGGCGAATATCGCGCGATCGGCTCAATCCAGCCGGGGCCCGGACGTCGAGTTTCTTGTCGGGCACGGGTTCCTCTCGGGCGTATTTGACACCTGGTTGATTCGATGGGTTCGGTGAACTTCTAGGATTTCTGTGGTCGGAGTGCTTGGCGTGGGCGTGTCGATTCAAGCGCAAACTAGCTTTGGTGGGTAGGCAGTGGTAGAGCTGACGAAGTATTTGGTTATCCAGGTGTCCTTATCAGGCTTAGATCAGCTTGAAGGCGGCCACATCGACGTTGCGGATGGGTCCTCTGGAGGAATTCCGTCTCCCCAGCCGTCGTCCGCCCGTCGCATATCAAGCGAGGTTGTATCCATAGAATTTCGCAAACGCCTGGGGTGATACGCCTCGTACGCCATGAGCGCGATGGCTAATGCAAGCAGGAAACCTATCACGAGGTAACCCATAGTTCTGAGTGTCCTTTATAAAAATGCGCAAGGCGACGCAGACCCTGCTACCAGCGACGGCCACCGTCACCAGCTCACTGCACATCAGGATCGTCATGTCCGCATACAGGGATTACCCGAAAGGACGCTGCGCTCCGCAGGTGAACAGCTCACGTTCGGCAATCGAGCAGGAGATTGCGACGACACTCACAAAAGATGGCTGCTGTCGGCGTAAGTTGGGTGAGGCCGCCGTGACTGCAGTGTCGGGTGAGGTCAAGGCTCGGTTCACCCACTACGCAGGATCCCGTGAATGACGCGCGTGTCCCTGTCGCTAGGGTATGGGTCCGCGATACGCGGGCCCGCTGAGCTTCGGACGACAGCGCGGGACGCGTCATGATGAGGAGGCACACACGGTGGCGCAGGGTACGGTGAAGTGGTTCAACGGTGAGAAGGGCTTTGGGTTCATTACTCCTGATGGGGGCGATGCGGACGTGTTCGTGCACTTCTCATCGATCGTGGGATCGGGTTACCGAAACCTTGAGGAAAACCAGCGGGTTGAGTTCGAGATCACCCAGGGCCAACGCGGGCCGCAGGCGGGCAACGTCCGCGCTCTGTAGGGACACCCAGGCGGCGATCGAATTCTGGGCTTGCTGGTGCTGTACCACCTGCGAAGATCACCTGAGCACAGCCGCCACTGGTGTTGGTCGAGCAATCACCTGGATGCTAAGCAGTCACAGACGGGACGCTGCTACCGTGGTACGTCGGCGATGATCGGTGCATCGATTGTGATCTTGTTGGAATGACCGTTGTGATGCGTCGCCGCCTCACACTGGACAGGTGGCTCAATGACCGCTGCGAGGGTTAACGCCAGCACCGACGGCGAAGCGGTGCACATCGCGGTCAGCGGTGAGATCGATTTGGGTAACGCCGCTGCGTTCGAAAGCGAGCTTCGTGCGGCGGTTGCTGATCAACCACGTGCGGTCTCCGTGGACCTGACCGATTTGACGTACCTGGATAGCACAGGAATAAGGATCCTTTTCGTGCTCGCATCTTTGCTGAAACCACTGCGAGTCATGATGAAACTCACCGTGCCGCTCGATTCTCCCATCCGCCGACTTATCGAGCTATCGGGACTAGGGTCACTTGCTTCTCTGCGACCTGAAAGCCCCTGACCTGTAGCGAGAAGACCAAGAACTACGAGGGTTGCCGAGAAATACTGCGGCTGCTTTGACTAGGACCGGCCGTACGCGTCTCACGGGCGCTGAGCCTACGAGGCCCGATCTAGATCGAGGCGGCTGCCTGGATCTAGATCCGCGTGCGTTGCTGTCAGGTGGCGATGCCAAGCTGCCCTTATTCTTCACGGTTCGGCAGATCACGTGTGGTGGCGGCGTGAGCCTATTGACCTGCGCTAATGCTTGTGCGTGACGGCTGGTGTGTGAGCTGTTGCTACACGGCTAAGGCAATCATCTAGGTAGGACCTCCCGCGATTGGAGGCACCACAGACTGTCAAGTCCGCTGATCAAGGGGCTTAGCTACTGCTCGAGGGACGGTGCGTCGAGGTAGCCGGCCAGATCCACGCTCTCGAGGGGAAGGTCGATCTGCGCAGCGGCGTGCTCGAAGCGGGTGAACTCGACGGTGGTCCGCATCGACGTGTCGGGGCTGGCGAAGCCCGCCATCATGATCTCGACGCGGCACACTCGGCCATTGTCGTCGAAAGCGGTACGGGCCCGCAGCTGCCAGTCCGGATTGAGCCCAGGGTGAGTCACGGCGGCGGCTCGATCGCGATCGAGATCCACCACGTCGGGCTCGCCGTCCGGCGCGGCTGACCGGCAGCCCTGTCGGAGCACCTCCAGCGCCCAGCGGGGGTGCGTAGGGGTCCAGTGGCCGGCACGCTGGGCATGCCTGGTGTGCGTCCATACCCCGTCGGGCATCTTCTGGTAGGTCACCGACCCGTCCAGGATCAGTACCGTGCTCGCATCCGTCAGCGAGGCACGGTCGCTGCGGAAATCGACGACGCCACGGTACTGCGACGACATCTCCGCTGGCAGGGTATCGTCGGCGGCCTCGCCGGGAAAGCTGTACTCAAGGAGCACCGCTACCTCGGCGCTGCCTTCGGCTACAGTGCGCGCTACCCCAGCGGCGATGTGGGCGCACTCCGACTGCGGGGCTGGCCCGTCTACCGTCATCCTCTGAGCCTAATGCGGTAGCCGCAACGCGCGACTTTTCACTCACAGTCGGCTCACCCGACAGTCTGGATGCTGTGGGGCTCGGAAACTCGGTGCAGCATCTTGACTTACGTCTTTCGTGTGGTTGCCGCTCGTGGATGATCGTCGGATGCCGTTGTTGTCGATGTTGTAGCGGCTGGTGTGTTCGCTGCTCGGTCTGATCGAGAACCAGCGATCTCCCGGGACGTGCCGGCCGGGGCGTGCAGCATCGATCAGCAGCAGGGTGAACCGCTGCACCCACCGGTAAATCGTCACATGGTCCACGGCGATGCCCCGTTCGGCCAGCAACTCCTCCACGTCACGGTAGGCATCAACCCGGAGCGGAGGTACCAACGCACCGCCAAAATGATCACCTCCGGTGGGAAGCGGAAACCGGCGAATCCACCTTAAAGGCCACGCGTGCGGGGCGAGGGTGTCGACCAGCTCAGCCCGACCTCGAACAGGGTGAGCGCATCAAACGCCGTGGACTCGTCGTAGGTGCTGATACTCCAGACCTCGTCGTGGTAACGGCCGAAGGCGGTATCGCCGGTGCCGGCCCAGGCACGGCATGGCTTCCTGTGGTAACGGATGATCACGTCGTTGCTCATCTGGCCCTCGCGCGTCCCGCTCCCCTCACACCTGGGCCGATCGCTCAATGCTGTCGTGGAGCATCAGATGGAGTTCGCGGCAGTCCGGACCACGTCAATGACGATGCCGCGATTCGACAGCATGAGGACGTGGCTGCTATTGACGTCGTAGGTTTTGGCATCCATGCGTTTTGCCGCGAATCGTTGCAGCTCGGGATGGACGGTTCGGTTGTCGTTGGCCACGATGTACCAGCGGTAAGGAATAACCAGGCACGAACACAGGTGCAGTCCAGCGCCGGTTAGCAACACGGCGGCCCCGATCAGACGCGCAATAGGTTGTTCGGCACGAGCGGTGTTCAGTCCAGTAGGGTTGCCCAAACCCTGACTTACCCGGGTTTTTACGGCGTTGCGCTACACGATTTCGGGCTGTTCGTCACCGCGGTCGTACTGGCTCGGCTAGCCACCCCTGTCCACGGCGACCGCCGTCGCCGCCTGCACAATGCCGGCTTCGGCAGCCATGGCAGCATCACATCACCTTCCTAGCCGCAGTCTCCGTGCTGGTTGTGCCTGGAGTAGCTCCCATAGTTTGGGTCATGGCGGTAACGGCGGTAACTGGTGTAACTGCTACAACATCTGTCATGCCCGGTACCGTAGGGACCGCCGCAGCCTCGACCTCGACCATCGGCGGCACGGCCCGTATCAGGGTTTTGCGGGTGGCCGCGGCTGCGGGGATGACCAGCACCGGGCAGTGGGAGTGGCGCACGCAATACCAGCTCACCGACCGATGCCTCATGTCGATCATGTGATGGCCGTGGCCCACGATCAACAGTTCCGCGTCCGTGGCTGCGGACACCAGGGTGGGCCCAGCCAGGCCGTAGAGCACCTTTTGCTCCAGGTCCACCTGCCCGACCGCATGCGGTACCCACAACCACGCGGCCGCCACCGCCTGCGCAAGTTGGCGCCGAGCCCGGGCTCGTTGTTCGGCGACGGGCGCAACCGGTTCACCCGTGACCGCCGCCTCCCACGCCTTGACCAGCACCGGCATCCAGCAGCGAACGGCGCGCACCCGGGCGCCGGTCCGTTGGGCGTGTGTCAGTGCCCAGACCAGCCCAGTGTGGCTGGCCGGGGATCCGTCGATGCCCACAACTAGCAGCCGCTCACCCATGGCAGCCTCCTTTTTCTAAAATCGAATCACTTCATCTTTAGAACTACGCGGCAAGGCTGTCAAGAGGGCTCTGGATGCGCGTGTCGCTGGCGACCGGGATCGCACGCCACAGCTTCAGCCACGGAGATTTCTCCGGCTCGGGCAGGGCAGATCATGAATCCCGAGTTACGTATGAATGACCAGCATGACGCCTCCGCCTGCTCAGAAGAGGACGACCAGCTGCGTGACAAGCGTGAACAGGCTACTGCTGCCAGCCGTGGCCGCGGAGTCTCGGGTGACCGACACCGTTGTCGGCGTGCTGATCTAGCGCAGACGCGAAGCAGCCGACTGCGGCCACGTGATCACTCGATCTGGCGGCGAGGTGAGCTGACTGAGGTAGAGCTGCTCACCGAGCTTGCCGATCAGCTCAAGGTTGGTCTCGAGGTAGTCGATGTGCTCTTCTTCGTCTTCGACGATGCCTTCGAAGATGTTCGCGGTGGTTGGGCTGGCCGCGGTGGTCTCGCCGACGGTCAACGAGGTGCCCGCCGACTTTCCCGAGACGGTGCTGTGGCGCTTCCAGCTGGCGTCGCTGGGTACGCAGCTGATGGTGTGGGCCACGCTGGGGCTGGGCTTCGGGGCGTTGACCGCCCGCCGGCAGCGCCGCTCGGCAGGGGTGGCGTCGTCTACCGTGATCGGGTGAGCTGGTCGGCGACGCGCGCGCACCTGCAACTGGTGTCTGCCGCGGACGTCACCACGGTGGTGCATCGTCGGGTGCAATCCGCTGCTGGGAATTCTGATCGACGCGTGCGCCGCCGGTGTCCCGGCCAGCGCGCGGGGGACGCCGGGCACCGCGGCGGCGCAGTTGGCCGATGCGGTCGGCGGCTGGGTCGGTGCCCGCGAGCGACGCGTTGCGGCTTCTCTTGTGGTGCTCGGCTGCGCCAGCCGCCTGCTAGGGCCAGCCGTGACCGGGCTGCTGGCTTCAGGTGTCCTGGCCGACCAGCGCCCGGACCGGGTGCGCTACACATTCGTCCCCGAGTCCGGCCTGTGCCTGACATGGACCACGCCTGCCGGCTGACGGGCCCCCAGCGGAGTTGTGGCGGACGTGGTGCCAGCAGCTCGTCGACGAGCAACCTGCGAGCTCGTCACGGCGGTGCGAGGCGTGGCGCCGGTCTCAGTCGGGCTGCTGTGGGGCAACGTCGCCTCCAGTCTTGTCGCCGCCGTGCGGGCGGTGGCCGGCCGCGCGCAGCTCCCGCAGATCCGAGATGTGGTTGTAGAGGGTGCTAAGGCTGATCCCTGGGTAGCGACCAGATACGTGTAATACGGCCAGCGACGCTGGTCACTAGTCGACGATCAGTAGCAAGAAATGCCACAAGGTGGGCGTTCCTCCCGCGCTGCTGGCACCAGCTCACCACGTGGCAGGCATTACGGCGATTCGTGGACCGAGGGGGCTCCTGAGCGACGTACCGATCGAGTTGGCAAGATTTTGCCATGTGCGGAGTGCTAGAACAGACCCAGCAACTGTCGCAGAGGTCCGTCTGAGAAAGCATACGTGTGCTGGCCAGCACGGTGGGAAAATGGCCGAGAACCGAGCGGCGCTGCCGCTAGTTGTGGCTAGTGGACGGCGCCAGGGAGTTTATCGCCAAGGTGGTGGCCTTGGTCTCCGGCGGCTACGTTCGGCTTGAACGTTCGAGGAGAAGGGGTGCTTCGCAGGTGCAAGAAGCCGCTAAGTTGGACGCTCGAGCACGGAAGACGATGGCGCTTCTGTACAGGCGCTTGCTAGCGCTTGGTCTATGGCGGCACATTAGGTCCGTGGAAGGGGCTCTTACCACGGGAGCTGGCGGTGCCCACTTCACGACCCGAGACAACCGAGCTTTCCTGCAGGACTTGCTGGCTACAGGCTGCTTTTGTCGGGATACGCCGGGAGGCGGGATGATGCATCGTGGTCAGATTTCTGTACGGGAAGTCACAAACGGTCCCGGTCTTCACCTGGCGCTTGGAGAAAACAACCGCATCTATGTCCACATCGACAAGGTGTCTCCTGTGGCTGGGACTACCGCCAAGGGCGCATGCCGTTACGATCGCGCACGATCTTTATCGCACATGCGCCGAGAGGTGTTTCCTTTCGTCATGCGCTTTCATCAGTCCAGCTCTCCGGAGAATAGCCGTCGCCGCAGGGCTCGTTTTGATCTTTATGATGCACAGCGGGCATGGTGTATCGCGGTACAAGCCGGACGTAAAGAAGAGTCATTGGAAGCAGGAGTAAGGCTGGCTGGTCTTCTCGCGACACAACGAGAGAGCTCTTGGAAACGAGCTCAAAGGCTTTATCGGCAAGCGATTGACTCAGGGCACGAGCATTTTGCACCAGCTGCTGCTTTTGGTCTGGGAATCCTGCTTGAAGAGGTAGAGGAAACGCCTCGAGCGCAAGAAGCCTACGCGCAAGCGATCGCTTCAGGTCACCCCGAGTTTGCCCCGCTTGCCGCTTATAACCTCGGAGTCCTCTTGGAAAGACTTGAAGATTTGAACCGCTCTAAAGAGATCTATGAGCAAGCCATTGCTTTTGGGCATCCAGAGGTCACCTGCTGGGCGGCGTTGAAACTCGGCGACATCGTGGCCCGTCAAGGAGATCACAAGAAAGCTCAGGACATCTACGAGTTAGTAATCGCACTACGCCATCCCGAGTTCGCCTCTTTGGGCGCGCTCAACCTTGCCCGTCTTCATCGAGATCGGGGAGGAAAAGACAGCGCCAGGACAGCCTACGAGCGGGCGATTGCTATGGGGCCTCCCGAAACAGCTGAGACGGCCGCCGAAGAGCTTGCCGCTCTCCTTGAGGACGGCGCAGACCGCAAGCAAGCCGCGAAGGCGTGATCGAAGGTCTTTAGGCGGTTGATAGGACGTCGGTGAAGGTTCAGGGAGCGGATGAATGAAGGCCGTCCAGCAGTTGACCAAGCGACTCGAGAACATGGAGACACTTGACCGATTCGCTGACCTCGCGCAAAGGGTCGTATCACGGATCGTTCCGCAGGAATCGGCTCGGAAAGATCTGCTGAGCGGCACCTGGCTAGGTCGCCCGCTGCATCCAGTTCTCACCGATGTGGTGATTGGAACCTGGACCAGCGCCTCAGCGCTTGACGTGTTGGGGGGCAAAAGGGCCGAACGAGCAGCCGACCAACTAGTCTTCATCGGCACTATGGCTGCGCTTCCCACTATCGCTGCTGGGCTGTCTGATTGGGCGGAGCTGTGGGGCGCGCAGCAACGGGTGGGGTCCGTCCATGCTTTGGGCAATGCTACTGCTCTGTCCTTGCAAATCTTTTCCATCAAGGCCCGTCGCAGCGGAAAACGGAAGAAAGCGTGTCTTTTGTCGCTGGCCTCCCTGATGCTCGCCGGAGCATCCGCCAACCTCGGTGGCTATCTGTCTTTCACCAAGGGAGTCGGCGTGAATCAGACAGCGTTCGAAGACTGGCCGCAGGAATGGACACCGGTAATTCTCGCGGAGGATCTCGCCGAGGGTACCCTTACCCCCGCAAGAGCCGATGGTGCGCGCATCACGCTTTACAAAAAAGGCGAACAGCTCTATGCTCTATCAGACCGATGCTCTCACCGTGGATGCCCCCTTCACCTGGGGCAGGTCAACGACTTGATGCTCGAATGCTCTTGCCATGGAAGCATCTTTCGGCTTTCAGACGGTGAGGTGCTAAGAGGACCCGCCACCGTGCCCGCCCCCACCTACGAGGTGCGTCGCCAAAATGGAAGGATCGAGGTCCGCCGTACACTTCGCTAGCTCAGCTTCAACCGGCAAATCAACTCAACGGTGACGGCGACCAACACCGAACTCGGTCTGGACTTATCCGCCGAGTTTCGAAGCCACTCACGGATGACGCGGTGCGGACCACCGATGTGGTCATCATCATAAGCTGCGCAGATACCTGCCCCAATTTCCCCGGCAACGGCCGGCAAAGCACTACTTCGACTGGACTCTTCCTGACCCAGCCGGCAAATCCCTCCCAGTCGGCACCACATTGTTGTGGTCTTTATTAAGAATTTGGGGCAAGAGCGTGTCAGGCAAGATCAAATAATTGCTACGACAAGCGAGGCTATTGCCGAGCCTGGTGGCAAATGTGCTGGGCACCGGCGATGGTCAGCCGGTTGACTTGGGGTGTTTGCTGGCCGGTTGGAAGCCGATGAACAGGGCGGGGGAGTGGTCGGTGCGGGCAGTGAGGTAGTGGTCGACTGCAGGTGATGGTGCCGATGATGGACGCCGATGTGGCTGCGCTGTGTGGGCCGAAGGGCAAGCACAATCCGAACCGGATCGCAGTGCGGAACGGTAGCGAGCGAGCGTGGCTTGGTCACCTAGTGCGGGCGCAGGGTGCCCATCGAGCGCCGCGGATGCGCGCCAGCGATGGTTCGGTGAGCTGGCGGTGGCGTCGTATGAGCTGATTACCAGCATCGAGGCGCTCGGCCGGATAGCGATGGCGAAGACGCTCGCGGGATCTCGACTCGCCGCTGGCAAGTCAGGCTGGAACCGGTCGGCGAGCGGGTCGACCAGGTCGCCATCGCAACCAGCAGTCCGCCGCCGTATCGCGGCGGTTTGTCAAGGCCACCGAGACTGCGCTGAGCCAGCTGCTGGCCCGCCCGCTCAGGGACTTGGACTTGGTCGCGTTGATGCTCGATGGCGTTCGTTGCTGCGTTGCTGCGTTGCTGCGTTGGGCGTCGGCATCGACAGCCACCTTGCACCCGCTGGCGCTGGTCGACGGTGACATCGAGAACACCACCGTGGTGACCGACCCGGGCTGCGTGCAGGATTCTCGGTCGATTGCCACCGCACAACCAGGGAGGGCCTGGGGGCCGCATCCGCCCCACCCTCCCTCGTTTCACATTCAAACCGGGAATTCCCCGGTGGGTATCTCCGACTGGGGTGACTGCGGTGGGGCCGTCGGCCCAGCAGGGTGGGCATTCAACAGTGCCGACCTCGGCGCAATCGGCCGCGGCGTAACGAATTCAGGCAGGGGCCAATCCAGCCCTGGTGGTCGCCTGGAGCACACAGGTGCTGCAACAACGCATGCTCGCGCAGGCCGGCTGGCCAACCTCACCAGCCGCCACGGCCACGAACCGACGGTTGAGCCGAAACGACATCCGCACCATGGCACATACTCGGCGGCTTACTGGACGCCTCTGCGCCACGCCGACCCAGCAGACAAGGCGGACGTCTACCGCAAGCTTGGCGTCCACCTCACCTACGACCACCAGAACGCACTGTACTGGTCCGTAGTGTCTGTATTCGAGGGGGATCAGACCCAGATCCCCACCCTGGCTAGCTGCGCTCAGTTGCAGCTTCCGTAGGTGTTGGTGCACCAACAACCGTACCCGTGATCGCTGCTGGCACCTGACACGTACCCATTGGTTCATTGAGGGCATAAGGCACAATCTCGCCGTCCCCATGTAGCGCATCGGTGAACCCATTGAGCGAGTCACCAGGGAATCCATACACCCGACGCTTTTAGCGTTACCACCATGACCTCAGCTACCGAGTCAGCCATAACCTGCTCATATCCCTTGTGATCGGTGCGCAGAGTTGTATACCGGATCAGGCCATAGCGCGACCACTCCGAGATTTGGCCTGGCGCCCGGAAGCGGGACAGCGACGGAAGCGGTGAATCCCAATTATATCTTTCCTTCGTTCGCACAGCTTGAGCTGGTGGTGGGGAGATGCGGCGTATGGCGCCATCTGCACGGAGATCTTTAGGGATGCGTAGCCGTCTACGGCCATGAGAAGGTCGGCTTCGGCAAGCAGTGAGCGTAGGACGTGGATGATGCCGTTGGTGCAATTCCAGGAGCAGCCCGTAAAATATGCCGGTCGACGAATCCGAGCGCATTGGCCCATGGCTCTGGTGGAATAGCGCCGGGGTTCGCCGTTCCTAGGGGCAGGTCGTGTTCAACGTCCCGGCGCCCGACGAATCACCTTCAGGTTGCTACGCCAGGTTGCGGCCTTAAAAGACATTAAGCTCGACGACCGACGCTGGGGCGTTATGCGAAGTCGAGACAAGTGGTGTTTGACTTGTTCGGTCCGCCCGGATCTTTTATCTCACGGGTGGCGGTGTTCCGTCGGCGCTGGCGGCGAGGTCTGGATCCCACGCGCACACCGCGCAGGCATGGCGAAACACCGAGCGGGCGAACTCCAGCGCGGTGCCGTGCGGGTCCCGATTTGCCAGTACGTGATCCCAGTTCAGGATGTATTCACCCAGGACGTCATCCCAGCGGGCACCGGCAGGCACAGCGGTCATGCGCGCAAAGCCTTCCGGCGCTGGGTGCGCGTAGGCGTAGAACGCCGCGTTGGGGTAGCGCTCGTCGCCGGGCCACCAGCCGACGGCGACCTCTTGCGCGTCCATCGCGTTGCGCATGATGAAGTCATCAGAGGGTGGATCGGCCGGCGACCCGGAAAACAGGTTCACCGCCAAGTCAAACGAACCCCACCACGCATTGACCGGCGTTGAGCGCCCACGGTACGGCGCCCGAAACGCCGCCAGCACCATCGCCGCCTGGGTCGCGGCAGCGAAATAGTCACCGACCTGGCCACGGTCATAATGCGCGTGCTGGTCATCCTCATCGAGTGGCACTGTCCACGAAACCTCTTGCGGCGTCGGGTTAATCTCCACCGCACCGGCCACCTCGCGCACCGCTGCCAGTACCTCCCGGGTCACCTCCCCAACCGACCGGTTCGGGGTCAGCGCGATCCGTTGAGCCCGGCCGCCGCTATGCTCAACTACCGCCTCGTGGACCCGCAAATCCAGTACCACCACCAAAGACCCCGAACCATCGGGGGCGGGCAGCGGCAACGTCTCCCATCCCCGCGCCGTGAGCCGCAACGCCGCGTGCTGCAACTGCGGTTCGGGCGGAGCAAGCTTGGCCGCCAGCTTGCCCAGCACCTGGGTATGCGCATGCAGCGTGTCGCACGTTGCGCGCCACTGCGCATAGGACAGCGCCGGCCAGCCCGAGCACATGACCAAACGCTATCCCGCCCGCTGTCAAATGTTCAACCAGCCGCCCTCACCACCGCCAGCCAGCATCCGCTATTCGGGCCCCGATGGAGCGAACGCCATGCCGACGGCCACTTCGCCGAAATCAGGTAACCCGCAAACAAAGCATAGATGACCACGTAACCACCGCAGCCTGATGCATAAATCGACGATGCGGTCATCGACATTTCCGGACATTCGAGTATGCACATCCTACGCCTAGGTGTTCCTACGTCCCTTCCACGGGGATAGCCGACTGAGAGTGATAGCCACGCTGCGGGCAATCCTGTTGGCATTCGCTGACGACAGTGCTTCTTGATCCTGTACAGGCGATTTCGGACGCCCAGGTGCATGACGCGGATGACCAATTCGGCACCCACAGGCCTGCTTGCTGCTTTGAGCTGTGACGGGGACACCCTTTGCATCAATGCAACAGTGCCGCTACTAGCCGTTGAACGTCACAAGTTTCCTAGGGGTGTCATAGAAGTAGATGCATCATCTGAGAGCACAGCGGGCCATCTGGCGCCGAATGCGGAGCCAATGCGTTGCACCAGTTCTGACGCGTTGGCAGCCAGCTTTCGTTCGTCCCTCAGATGCGCGTTGACATTCCTGATGGGCTTGCCGCTTGTCTTTACCTCTGACGACATGGCGGTGATGTACACCGGCTCGGTACCCAAGACCTCCGCAGCTTGGTCCCGCAAAGATTGAGGGATAGTCCCGATATCTTCGGTGCCCTCCAGGACCACCAATCGGCCACCTAGGAGGTGGATCACCCATCCATCCTTGTCACGCTCCGCGTCGAAGGGAGCTAGCAAAGCTTCCAGATCAGCATTGCTCACGCTTTGTGATGAATACAGCGTCCATATCATGTACTGTGACGGTACGGGGAAGAGCGCAAGATCGCATTAGATGGCCATGGCCTGACTGAAACACTGACATTCTCCTACGGCCGGTAGGGCGCGCGGCGCAGCGGCCGTTTGAAAACGACATCCTACTGGCTTGCTTATTATCAGTCTATCCTATAGATAGTCTTGGGGAGTCCTGGGCGCCGAAAATTTCGAGGTGCTCGACGGCGCCATCACAGTGGTAGACCGTCGCCCGGGTAGTCGTCCGCCGATCGGGTGGATATCGCAGTCCTTTAGTTTATGGTGGCAGAAGTCAGGGTACTTGACTCAAATGCCTCCTGGGTAGCGATTTCGACAGGCTGCCAGAAATAAGAAGGAAGGATGTCACTCTTATGATGGACGAGAAAACATTCCAGCAGCTTGATGTCAACCAGCGCGGCGCGGTCTCCTACGATGAATTCCGCCCATGGTGTCATGGCCAAGGTATCTCCGACCGCAACGCACAAGAGATATTCGAAATAGTTGACAGGGACGGAGATGGCTTGGTTTCCTATCAGGAATTGGTCTCCGCCTTTGAGGAATCCAAGGCCGCTTTTGAGGAGCAGTCGGGAGTCTCAGGCCGCTGAGAAGCAGTCAGAGATATTGCTTGATTAGGTCTTGGAGTGAACCTTCTGGCACGCGTCCGTCAGGAGTGAGCTTGTCCACGGCCACGGGGAGTGCCTGCGCCAGCTGGTCCGCGGCCTGCTCTGGAGAAAGACCCCACTGCCGGGCCACCGCCTCGAGAACCTGATACGGCAGAGCTTGGGCGAGCTGAGGTCCAGTGAGTCCTTCGTTTGGGCCGGTGCCTATCCACGACCCAGCTTGCTTGGCGAGTCCACCTTCGCGGAGCTGTTGTAGCAGCCCCGACAGGGATTCGCCACCACCGGAGCCAAGGGTACCGAGCAGGGAACCGAGCAACTTCCCGCCTGAATTCCCAGGGCCGCCGCCGAGCAGCTGACCGAGCAGACTTCCCAAATCCTCCGCCATGGTCTTGCCCTTCGTCCTGGTCCGTCGGGACATGTTCTCGACGTTGCGTTGGCTCGCCCGTCTCTTACCTTGCCTACCTTGCTTGGTGCTGGCTACTAGATAGTGCGTTTAGATCAACTTACGGCATGCATAAAGGAAGGGGGAGGTACGTGTGACCTACAGCAGGCAAGATTGTTTTATCAGTGCTCTGACCTGGTGGGTGATGCTGGGATCGAACCAGTGACCTCTTGGTGTAACGTTGCTTCCAGTCGCTACGCAGTACCGGACAGCGTTGCCGCGTATGTCGTCACCCAGGCGCATGTGTCA
>Ga0213881_10000766_pt1 | contig 17763 bp, 17 predicted proteins | sample BarmaccoBMER_R08_FD_160104 | JGI IMG/M metagenome (GOLD analysis project Ga0213881, IMG submission 160104) | Barbacenia macrantha exposed rock microbial communities from rupestrian grasslands, the National Park of Serra do Cipo, Brazil - ER_R08 ... | reverse complement strand
CCGACGAAAATCAAACTCACCGACCAGCAGAAAGATTCTATACCCATAATCCGACACCTTTTCCATGGCGACTGGAATTATACCATCACGTTACGCACTGAATAGGTTAATTCATTACGGCTACTTACGGTGAAACATTTGGCAGGCCAGTGATCCTAGAACACGGTTCTTCACCAGATCTAGACCATAGCGCCTGTATTACGCACGCACATTGGCATCTTGTTCCACTCGATGGACTAGAGATCAATAACACAATGGCGGAGGATGGTCTTGATCCAGTAGTCCTACGTTCCCTAACTGAGCTAGCCCGGCCACCATGAACGTCGTCATCATACTTCTTCACTTGTTATTCCGACGTATTCAGAGTCTACCGTCCTTTGGGTGACATGCGACCGCAGTACCTGCGGTCGGTGATTGGAAGACAACTGTCGATGAATGACCCTGAGTGGGACTATGCGCTCATCGTCCGTCGGCACCTACTTCGGGAGACCATGAGTCTAACCAATCATTGGAGATCCTCCTTCGACCCGCCCTGACGAACGTCCTCGTATTCGACTTCCCCTTATTCAACTGCTTAGCGCATCGAGAGGAAGACATCATACTATGTCCGAGGTCCCAAGTTCAGAATGTACGAGTTTGGCCTCCTGAACGAATACGATCTCGGGTACTACCTAGTAGCCGCTAATATTAGCGACATCGCAGCGATGGGAGCACGCCCAATTGGTTTGCTCTCTGTCGTGCGGTATCCACCTAACATGACCGACAACGTGTTCGCCTCGGTCCTCCGCGGGATACGGGACGCGTGTGTCCACTTCGACACACCTAACGTTGGTGGCGATATTGGGAGCGCGGAGCGTCTGATCTTGTCTGGAACGGCGCTTGGTGTGTGCAAACCGGAGCACGCGTTACTCCGTCGGGGAGCCCGGCCAGGTGACCGCCTATGCATAACGGGTAGCACGGGTCTGGCTGGGGCAGCGATGGAGTACTTCAGGTTCGGAGAACGAACCAGTGAAATCGACCAAAGATACAAGGAGATCTTGCTCTCCGCGTGGAAACAACCTCACGCACGTGTCCGAGAAGGAATCATTTTGGGGGCGTCCGGACTAGCGAGTAGCTGTCAAGACACGTCTGACGGACTGAAGGCCACTATAGAGACCATCTCCGCAGCAAGCGACGTCGGCTTTACGATCAACGAAGCCGATGTGCCACTGGCCGAGCCCGTGCTGGCAGTCGCCGATCACCTTGATAGGAGTGCATTATCCATCGTGATGGGTGATTCCGTTGATTTCGAGCTACTCTTCACCGTACCGGAACAGAATCTCAGCCTTCTTCGACCCGCTTTTATCGAGCAGGATCTGAACTTCTATGAAATTGGCCTCGCAACTGCAAACGAGTCGATCGTAATCAGAAAGCGTGATGGTTCCTTGCGGGATCTGCCGGGGAAAGCTTGGCGGCATCGCCCTGACCGGGAAGCCGACTCGTAAGGCCGTCCGATGCGAACCCGACCGTGTCGACCGCGCCGCATGGTCCTTGCACTGGTCTGTGGCCCTGTTCCGTGCCGCTGACCGCAGCGGTATCGTTTTCGCATGCGACGTGGTACCGCGAGAGCTGTCGACAAGACGGTACTGTTGTTCGCTACGCTGTGCCGGGCGGGAAATACCTATCATGTGCCAACTCAGGCCTTTTGGGATCGTTTTCTTGTCCAGCGCTCGTATGTACTACTCGTTCTTCTGGGATTGCTCACTGTCTTCGGTGCTCTCACTCCGGTCGAGGCCTGGACATCACGCTCACGTATGGAGCGAAACGTGACCAGACGACGTCTAGACACAGCACTTATGCCATGAGAAACGAGTTTCTGGCAGCGGGGTTGCGACACGCTGACGCTCTCGCCGACAGCCGACGCCTGATCCGGGACTTCTGCGAGCGCCGTGTCCAAAACCTGGGGGGCGGGATGGGCTTTGAGTCGTAGCCGGCGATCCGGATTCAGTTCGGCAGCCGGTGCACGTCGAGGACGTACTGGCCGCCCGGCCCGGTTCGAGGACGCGGGCCGGGCGGCGACGTCGCCATTCGCAGGGCCCCGGAGTGACGTGGCGCAAAAGCAGCTACAGCAGTGGGCAGGGTGGCAACTGCGTCGAGGTCGCTGAGCTGGCCGGCGGCGGCCGGGCGGGTCCGCGACTCCAAGCACCCCACCGGCCCGGTCCTGACCGTCACCCCGGGCCAGTGGGCCACGTTCACCGCCGGTGTTCGCAGCGGCGAGTGTGGCTGATCGCGCTAGCGTGGACAGCTGTGCACCCTGACGACGCTCCGGTCGTACTGCTCGACGACGATCACCGTCCGATTGGGCAGCTGCCGAAGTCGCAGGTCCATCATGCGGAGACGCCGCTGCACTTGGCGTTCTCCTGCTATGTCTTCGACGACTCCGGCCAGCTGCTGATGACCCGCCGCGCCACCAGCAAACAGACCTGGCCGGGGGTGTGGACCAACACCTGCTGCGGGCACCCGTTGCCTGGTGAGCGATCCGCCCAGGCGGCGGCCCGGCGGCTACGGGAGGAGCTGGGGTTGCGGCTGACCCGTTCGGCGGTGGCGCTGCCCGATTTCCGCTACCGGGCGGTGGCGCCTGACGGTGTGGTGGAAAACGAGTTTTGCCCGGTCCTGGTGGCCGCCGTCGAAGGCACCCCGCACCCCGACCCCACCGAGGTGCTGGAATACCACTGGGCACCCTGGCACGACGTGGTGACCTTGGCAACAACCGCCCCCTGGGCAATCAGCCCCTGGTCAGCCCTCCAAGTCCGTCAACTTGTCGCTCTGGATCGCCCCCTGTGGTCCCTCACCTGACCTGAAAGCCGGGGAGCGGTCGATGAGGACGTGGAGGGGGACTGCGAGAAGGTAGGCGGCGGCGGCGAGGAGGAGTAGCTGAGGGGCGCGGCCGGTGGGGGGGATTGCGGTGGCGGTGAGGGCGACGGCGAGGACGTAGGTGGTGTTGAAGACGGTGTCATAGAGCGCGAAGACCCGACCACGCGCATCGTCCGCGACGTCGGTTTGCGCCGTGGCGTCCAGACTCAGCTTCACCACCTGACCAGCCGTGGACAGCATGAACGCCGCGACCAGCATGGTCGACATGATCATTGGCAGACCGAGCGTGATGATCGCTGTTCCGGCGGCTAGCAGGGCCCCGCGGACGGTGCGCCGCCGGCCGAAGCGGGCCACCAGCAGCGGGGTGAGCACCGCCGCGAGCAGCAATCCGGCCGCCCCGGTGGCGAGCAGTTCGCAGACTCCGGTCAGCCCGGCCCGCAGCAGCCCATGGGAGGTGAAGGAGTTGCGGTAGAGCAGCAGCGCCACCAGGGTCGCGATGCCGAACGACAGCCGGTGCGCGATGAGCGCCACCAGGCCCGCGGCGACGCTGGGTACCCGGGTCGCCGCGGCCAGACCGTCGCGTAGCCCGCTGGCCACCGCGCGGGTTGCCCGTCCGGTGGTGCAGTCGGATTCGTCGAGGGAATCCGGACCCAGCGCTCCGTGCCGAAATCCAGCCGCGATCGCCGCCGCGACCAGCGAGCCCAGCACGGCAAGGCCCGTCACCCAGGCCGACCCGGTGTTGCCCGGCCCGATCAGGCCGCGCAGCCCGATTGCGCACATCCCGCCTAGGACGGTCATCGCCGCGCCGACGGTGGCGGCCAGCGCATTGGCCTGCACCAGGTGGCGTGGTGGTGCGACGTGCGGCAACCCCGCGGACATCCCAGCCAGCACGAACCGGCTTAACCCGGTCACCAGCAGAGCTCCGAGATACAACGGCGCCCCCGCCACCCCGACCCCGACCGCCAGCGCCACCAGCACAATCGGCATGCCCCGCAGCAGGTTCGCCACGACCAGGATCCGGCGGCGGTCCCAGCGGTCCAGCAGCGCCCCGGCGAAGGGCCCCACCAGCGAGTACGGTAGAAGCAACACGGCGAGCCCCGCCGCAACCGCCATCGGGGCGGCTTGGCGCTCCGGGTTGAACAGCACGGCGCCGCCCAATCCGGCCTGGAACACCCCGTCGCCCCATTGCGCGGCGAAGCGGGAGGCCAGTAACCGGCCGAACCCGCGGGTGCTCAGCAGTCGCCGCATCCCGAGCCGGTCGGTCACACTGGTAGCAGTAACGGTCGGGGATAGGGTCACGACCATGCAGGCTAGCGGTGTCGGGCGGCTCGTAGTGACATTTGCGGCATGCGAGACGATGGCACAGTGGATGAGAAGGTGGGCGGAGAAGAAACAGTGAACGTGGTCGAACCGGGATCGGCGCTGGTCGCCGCCCCGGGGCTGCAGGATCCCAACTTTCGTCGCACCGTAGTGTTGATCATCGATCACGGGGCCCTGGGCACGCTCGGTGTGGTGCTCAACCGGCCCAGCGATGTGGCGGTGCGCGACGTGCTCCCGATGTGGGGACCGCACGCCACAGTGCCACGGGCCCTCTACGTCGGCGGGCCGCTGCACCAACGCGCGGCGCTGTGTGTGGCCGCGCTGCCCGCCGGGGTGGATGCCGAGCGCACCGAGGGCATGATCAAAGTACGCGGACCGCTGGCCCTGGTCGACCTCGATGCCGATCCGGATCTGATGGCGCCGCACCTGCGCGGGCTGCGGGTATTCGCCGGATACGCCGGTTGGGTCCAAGGGCAGCTGGTCTGTGAGATCAACCGCGGGGACTGGCTGGTGGTGCCCGCCTTGCCCGACGATGTGCTGGCTGGGCCCGACACCGATCTGTGGGGTCGGATCCTGCGCCGCCAGGGCATGCCGCTGGCGTTGCTGGCCACCTACCCTGCCGACCCGGTGCTGAACTGACGGCGCGTAAGGACGCGTCAAGCCTCACGGTTGGAGCACCCGCTCGGTCCCGACGGCGGTGACCGGCGTGGTGGCGCGGCAGAGCAGGTGAGTCCGCGCTTCGGTTGTTCGTGGCGCAGGTCGGCCCAGGTGCTGGGTTCGTAGGCCTCTTTCTGCCGGCGATGGTCGGCCTTGTCAGCCCGTAGGGCTCCTGCGGGCGCCGTGGCTCCGGTGCTTGATCTCTCGCATGGCCGAGCAGCCTATGTCGTCCTGGGGGTGCCGACTGGCGCGGGAACGATGTGGAACAACCTGCGTTCGAGCATGACGCAACGGTCACATCATGCGAGAGCATTATTCAGAACCCACGGTCCAGCGGCCCACCGCAGGCAGGGACCCACCTTATGATCACCGAAACTGTGGCGTGGCCGTGCAGGAGTGCACGGCCACGCCACAGTTTCGGTGATCAAGCACCGCTTCGCATCACCCGTGGGCAAGGAGCCAGCCCACGGACCGAAGACTTCTCAATAAGGTTTCGACTACCACGAGCCATGCATCGCGAAATGTACGTAGATACGATGCTGATGACGTAACCGCAGGCCAAGGCGTCAGGCGGCCGCGTTCCGCGGAACCGACCCACTCGGTGCCGCCGACTCAGCTGCCGCCAACACGGCTGACCCGCACATCCTGCTGTGCCCACAGGCTATCGGAGCAGTCGCACGTGGATAGGCAGGTCGAGGTCAGTCCACGCGCGGTCTGCGGTCAGCACCTCGGCGGGGGCACTGCGGACGGTCAGCGCAAGGCAGCAGCGGTCGCCGAGTGACAGCGCTCGTCCGCCGTGCAGGCAGCGCAGGACACCGGCCAGTTCGGCGTCCTGCGCGAGCAAGGGGTTCTATCGTGACGCCGGCCGCGGTATCAACCCTTCTGGGAACGTCCCCGGAGGGGCTACACCGGCAGACCAGCGCGGTAGGCCATCCCCCGCAACTCCCGGCCCACCGCATCCCGCCGGGAGCGCACCAGCAGTTCGCCGAGCACCTCACGGACGAGCACCTCACGGACGGAATGGGTTGCGCTGCATGCGCGGCGCGTGGAGCATCTCGCTGCGGCGCAGCGCTAGCACCGCATCATCGTGCCGTTCCCGCAGCCGGGTCAGCGCGCGACCGTAGTCACTCCAGTACGCAGCCTGACGCGACCGGCTGGGTGCGCCCGCGGGTTCAGACTTTCCGCAATAGCGGCGGCACGCTCATGGTCCCCAACCTCCACGGCCGCAGCCAACCGCCAGCGGCCCACGTTGGTAGGACCGAATCCCAACCAGTAGGCGCGGTAGCGAGACCTCTGTGTGCAGCTCAACCCTGGACCGCGCGATGCTCAACGCTCCCGCCGGGCTTCGACGAAGAGTGTTCCGACGTTGTCGGGGTGGGGCGCGGGCTCGATCCGGGCGTGGATGTCGACGAAGCCGTGTTCGTGGAGCAGGTCGGCCCAGGTGCTGGGTTCGTAGGCCCAGCGGTAGATCCACACCTGACGGCCGTTGAAGCCGTTGCCGTACATGCCCTGGATGCCGTAGCTGCCCGGCACGGCCGGGGCATGGGAGAACACGAGCTTCCCGCCGGGGGTGAGGCGGTCATGGACGGCCGGCAGCAGGAGCTGTGGGTCGGTGAACCACAGTGCGCCCCAGATCGAGTAGATCGCGTCCCACTGCTCGTCGGCGTCGGCGAGGAACTGAAGGACATTGCCCTGGAGATTCCGTGCACCGGGCAGATGCCCCCAACGGTCCTGGGCGTTCTTGGCCTGGGCTGGCGAGATGTCGATGCCGGTGGCGTCAATGCCCTTCGTCGCAAGCGCTGCGACCGCGTTACCGCGGCCACTGCCGAGCTCCAGCGTGGCGAGGGGGTCGCCGAGCAGTTCATCGCCGGGGCCGTGGCCTTCGTACTGTGTCCAGCCGAAGGCGTTCTGCAGAGCCTCTTCGGGTGTCTCGTTGGCGACGCCCCCGGCGTAGTGATCCCAGTAGCCAACGGGATCGGTGATGATGGGCATGTCCTGGAGCCTCGCGCGGTGTAGGGACCAAGGGCCCGGTCACGCTACCGCCCGACTGGCGTGATCATGGGGAGGCTCCTGCGCGTACCGTCCAGCCGACGGCGAGGGGCCGAAACCTCCTTGGCTCCGGCCCCTCGCAGGTCCTGGTCAGTGGCAGTCGCTACCCGGATGACACGGTGTGCACTTGCTGAAGTCCTTCTCCCACAACGGCCAGTCGACCTGGAACCCGTTGGCCTCGATCACGTCAGCGGTTCGCTGCACCGAGCCGTCGCACTTGCGCTCGATCTCCGGGATGTGCTCCAGGAACTTCCCGTTGAAGTACCGGTGGCAGAACTCCCGATAGTTCCGCGTGTCGAGGATGAACGCGTGCACTGCGGCGTCCACCAGCTCACCGCAGCCGAGCTCGAGTTGCTGGCCGTGCTTCTCCATCGCGGTGATCAGATAGGCGATGGCCTGACCGAACAGCCGCTCGGCCATCACCGTGTCGAGCGGATTGTCCCGGACTAGGAGTTTGATCTCGCGCTCCCACACATCCGGCTCCACGAAGCTCTTCGGATCCCGCCAGGTCGTCGCCTCGGCCTGGCGAGTCTGTAGTGCTGCTGCCATGAAATCCTCCCTGAGCCTGGATTCACCGGCCGGTTTTGGTGATCGTTTTCTGGGTTGTGGTCGGTGTTGTAGATCATGGTTTCTGATTGGGATGTGCGGATGCTGCTGGTCAGACTGTGTGTGGTGGGACGTGGGTGGCGGTGAATAAGCCACTGAAGGCGTCTCGGTGTGGCCAGGTGGGTGTGGCCAGGTGAGGGGCAGCCGCAGGATGATGCGACGGGATCGTCGGGCGATGCGGGCGGGCACGGTGATCAGGTGGCGGCGCAGCGTGCCGGTGCGCGCTTTGGCGTGAAACAGGCTGACCAGGCAGCCGGCGCGCACAGACCGGAAGCCGGACCCGCTGCTGGGCAGCCGCAGGCAACCCAGCACGCTCAGCCAACCGCAACACCGGCACCAGACCAGCACACGACACCAGATTCGGTTCATTAAACCTCGCTGACACTACCGCAGCGATGGGGCAAGGCGGCCGCTCGTTGCGGGCCCCGGGCCGCATCCGCCCAAGCGCGAGGTACCAGTGGGCGAAGGTAATGGGTCTGGTCGCGGTGGAAGGTGGTGTCGCTGTCGCCCAGCTGGTAGCGCAGCCGTCACCGAGTCCGCGCACCACCAGGCTGATGACCCGTGCCGCGTCCGGGTGCGTCGAACACGTCGCGGCAGCTCATCGCCACCCCATCCGCAGCAGGACCTTGATCAGCTCGTCTTCCTCCACCGCGAACACACAGGCTCCGCTGAGGTGGGGATCGAACTCGATCCGACCATCCGGCAGCTTGCTCACCGCCACCGTGGTGCGTCCCCTCGGAGCCTGGTGCACCGAACAGGTGGCCGGCAGCACGATCCGGTTGCGGCGCCCAGCCGGCGGCGGTGGCTCGGCAGGGTTCATGTCCAGGTCTCTAGGACCTGGCAGGGCCGGCAGTAGCTGATGCGCCGGGCGGCCAGACTCGCCGAGATGATCCGGCGCCCACACAACGCCTCATAGCGGCCCGCGCCCTCGCGCAGGCCGGCCTCGAACGCCTCAGTGGTCAGCAGGTGCGCCCACCCAGCGCCATCGACCATCTCGGTCAGCGACCGCCGCAGCCCGGCGGGCGCCTGATGTCCTGCACCACGACCGCGACGCCACCACGGTGGTTGGTGATGCTTCCCGCTCATCCGACTCCCCTCGCTCGCACCCCCGCCGCTCGCCGAGCCCCCAGTCCCCATCGGCATCACGCAAGCACTGCACAGCTCAGCGCCGAGTGGCCGCGCCAGCAGCGCCACCTCCCGACGATCAGACATCGCTGGCCAGCGCCTGGTCGTGGCCACCGATCGGGTCTGTACCCGGATGCGCCACCGGCGGGCCGGCCTCCGTGGGCGCGGGCAGCCTCGCCCGAAGCCGCTCCAGCGCGGCGATGACGTGCCCGATGCCGGGCAGCAGGTCGGCTTCCTCCGCCAGCACCCGCACCAGGTGCTGCAGCAGGCTGACCCACCCCAGCTCGCCGTCGAAATGCACGCACCAGCAGCCGCCTGTGGCGGCGGCCGATCACCGTGCCCCGCTGGCCCAGCCGCGAGTGACGGGCTCCCCACCCGGCGGCGAGACCAACCTGCTCGACACGGCACCCCACCGGGATGTGCGTGTCCCGCGCGTCACGCCAACGGTCATAGGGTTGAGAGCTCACAAGAAACCCTGCTCAGGGCACTCCCTGCGGCCATGCAGCCCAGGCACGGCCCCCCTGACCCGCCACGCAGCGTGAGCCCCGCAGCGAAAATGAGACGACCACACAACGCCCGCGCACCTGGCGGGTGGGTGGCACCGCCGTGGCGGGTGCAGGTGGCGTGGATGACGCGTCGGTTCGGGCGGGGTCGATACTCGGTTTCTGGTGATTGCTCTGCTGTGCTCACCCGCAAGACAATGCGGTGAAGATCGAGCTAGTTGTCTCCGCTGTGGAGACGCAGCGCGCCCACACCGAAGCGGTTGCGCAAGCTATCCAGCTCCCACACCCGCCGGCGAGCGCGGCGGTCCAGCGTCAGCACAAGGTCTCGAGCAATGGGGTCATTGCGGATCCGTGTGGGCGCGATCCGGTCAGCTGCATCCAAGTGCCGGATGGCATCGCTGTCCCTGTCGCCCGCTGCCTGCGCCCAGGATCGTGCGAGGTCCACGTGCAATGCCGCGAGGCGGTCCTTGCTGCCGAGGGTATCCAAGTCGATCGGCTCCCGCTCGACTCGCTCGGCGGCCACCGGCCCCTGCCCAAGCTCTGCACCGATGGCAACACGCCAGACGTTGACATTGGTGGGGCCGAAGTGCTGTCGCAACCCGTTCCGCTCACCGGTGAGCACAGCGACCCGGGCGGCCTCGTCCAGATGGTCGGCAGCGGCGGCAGCATCGCTGTTCCGGGCCGCGAAATGGGCGCCCATGAGATGCAGCAGCCCGAACGTCTCGGCGCCGAGGGTGTCTCCGTCCCGGATGGTGGTCAACCGCTGCGCATCATCGAGCGCGCGGTCCAGCATTCGCACCGCGCGATGCCGGCCGCCAGTGCGTGCCACCGAAGGCGCCCTGGCGAACATGGCGAACGCCTCCAGCTCGGGCCGCTCGGTGATCAGGGCGGCTTCGAAGGAAGGTCCACTACTGAGCAGCCAAGGGCGTTGGCGAGGTCCTCGATCAGGCCGCGCCGGTTGAAGCCGCGCTTCCCGCGTTCCAGGGCGGACAGGTAGGGCTTGCTGATCCCGGCTAGCCCGGCCGCGACGTCGAGGCTCAACCCGCGCCGAGTGCGGATCCTCCGAGCGCGCGCACCTATCGCCGACGGGTCCTCAGCGTCCACCCACAAATCCTCTCGTCGCCAACTCCCCCGCCGATACCCCAGGGGAGCTACCCTGGAACCTCGGCGAAGAGGTGGCTTAAGGCTACGCGGCGCCTGGAGGCGGACACTGCGCACCGTGGACCCCAACGGCACGATCAAGCTCCTCGGCGTGATCCTGCGAGGCCAGCCAAACCTGCCCGCAGCGGCCTGCCAGGGCCACCACCAGCCCTACGAGGACGTGCCGTTCGAGGACCCGGTGGCGCGAGCGCGGCGGTTGGCAGCAGCAAGGCGGTTATGCGGTAGCTGCCCGGAACGGTCCGCCTGCACCGCTCGATGATCCCCAGCCATCGAGCTAGGTTGTCACATTCTGTGAAACCGGTCTGCCGATGCCGAAGCGGTTGCGGAGGCTGTCGAGCTCCCACACTCGGCGGCGAGCGCGGCGGTCCAAGGTGAGTACCAGGTCCCGGGCTATCGGGTCATTGCGGACGACCACCGGCGCTAGACGGTCGGCGGTGTCCAGTGCACGCAGTGCCTCACCGTCGCGCGGGCCCTCGGCCTGGGCCCAGCAGCGGGCCAGCGCGAAACGCACGTAACCTTCCCGGCACTTGCTACCGAGTACCGACAGATCGGGCGCTGTGGCGGCGAAGCGCTCAGCCGCGTCCGGGCCGCCCCCGTTCTCGTTCTCTGCTGCGATGGACAGCTCCCAGCCGGCCACGTTCGTAGGTCCGAAGTGGTAGCGCAGGTAGTTTCGCTCCCCGGTGTGGGCGGCGAGCGACCGGGCCTCTGCGAGGTGGGTGGTGATGTCAGCGTCGCGGCCGTCGCGGGCGGCGACCAGAGCCGACGTCAGGTGCAGGATCCCGCACGCCTGCGCGGCGGTGGTGTCGTTCGGTGTCGGTCCGGGCAGGGTCGTGATCTCACCGAGCGCACTGGCGCACACCGTGGCGGCCTGGCGACGGGCTCCCACGCGCATCAGCGCGACGGTGCGGCTCATGGCCAGCATCCCGGCCAGGGCCGGCCGTTCGGCGCGCAGCGCGGCGTCGAAACCACGGCGGGCCGCGATGACCGCGAGGTCGGCGTGACCCATCCGGTAAGCCAGGCAGTAGGCCACCATGCACGCCTCTGCCAGGGCGACTAGCGCCGCCTGGCGGTCGGCCGACTCGCCGGTGACGGCGTGGACGTGCAGCTCGGCTAGCAGGGCACCCATGTCCCGGCCGGCCAGGGCGTAACGGGCGTCGTCGGCGTACGCGTTGGCCTGGGACGTGGCGGAGATCAGTTCCGGCAGTGGCCGGACGGGCATGTCGGGGATGTCGTCCAGCGTGGTGTCGTGCAGCGCGGCGCTGACCCCGGGAATGGTCGCGGCGGTATCAGCGCTCTGCCGATCCACCACCAGGTACGGCTGGCCGGTCAGGTCCACTACTGAGCAGCCAAGGGCGTTGGCGAGGTCCTCGATCAGGCCGCGCCGGTTGAAGCCGCGCTTCCCGCGTTCCAGGGCGGACAGGTAGGGCTTGCTGATCCCGGCTAGCCCGGCCGCGACGTCGAGGCTCAACCCGCGCCGAGTGCGGATCCTCCGAGCGCGCGCACCTATCGCCGACGGGTCCTCAGCGTCCACCCACAAATCCTCTCGTCGCCAACTCCCCCGCCGATACCCCAGGGGAGCTACCCTGGAACCTCGGCGAAGAGGTGGCTTAAGGCTACGCGGCGCCTGGAGGCGGACACTGCGCACCGTGGACCCCAACGGCACGATCAAGCTCCTCGGCGTGATCCTGCGAGGCCAGCCGAACCTGCCCGCAGCGGCCTGCCAGGCCACCTGACGACCATGAACGATCGACATCCGCGGGTTTCCCGTAGCCAGGAATTCCCCGAATGGGCTACACCGGCAGGCCAGCCCGGTAGGCCATCCCGCGTAGCTCCCGGCCCACCGCGTTCCGACGTGACTTCGCCAGCAGCTCGGCGAGCACCTCGCGGATGATCGGATTCCGCTGGATGCGGTGGGGAGAGATCAGCTCGGCGCGGCGCAGCGCCACTACCGCCTCATCGTGGCGTCCCGGCAGCCGGGCCAGCGCCTGGCCATAGTCTGCCCAGTAGGCGACTTGACGCGAACGGTTGGCATGCGCTTCCGGGTTCATGCCCTCAGCGATACTCACAACCCGTTCGTGGTCCCCGAGCTCCAGCAATCCGGCGATGCGGTACAGGTCGACGTTGATTGGCCCGAAGCCCAGCCCGTAGGCGTTGCCCTCCCCGGTGCGCGCTGCCAGCTCTGCGGCGTTCTCAAGCGAGGCGTCCACGTCGCCGGTGCGCCTGTCCGCCGCAGCGACCACCGATCGGCGCAGCGCGAGGAAGCCTGCGAGCTGCATCGTGTCCGGGGTGTTCGTCGGCATGGTCACGGTGTCGAGCACGGCCTGCGCAAGATCGAATGCCCCATCGGCGAGCGCCACCCTCGCGCCAGCGGCAGCAACGAGACCCATCGGGGCCGCAGCGCCGTGCTCTTGGGCGGCTTGCCGGGCAAGCATGACGGCTTGCGAGCGCAGGTCGACCGAGGCACCCGAGAGACTCAGCCACGGCACAGTGGCTTGCGTGTGCAGCCATGCTGACAGCCCGAGTAGTTCGGTCACGTCCCGGCCAGCGGCGATGGTGGCATGCAGGTCCCGGATCAAGCAAGGCAGAGAAGCGCCGACCTCGCGTTCCCGATCGCACCGGCACAGAGCGTCGACCGTCGCTGTGACCCTGGCACGCAACGCATCCACGGGGAGCACCAGGCCGTCAGGCAGGTTATGGCTGACCGCCATCAGTGCCAGCCTCACCTCGTCCGTGGTGGAATCGGTGTGCCCGTTGGCCGGTGCGGGCACCGGCAGCCGCATCAGGTCACTCGGGGCGATCTGCAACGCGTTCGCCAGCGCGACGATCTCCGAGAGCTTGTCCAGTGCGCATTCTCCTCGCTCGATCCGGTCAAGTTGGGACTTGCTCATCCCGGCCAGCCCCGCGATCACCACCAGTGACTTGTCCCGGGCCTTGCGGACCTGCCGCAGCCGCGCACCGATCGTGCGCGCATTGTCGTCAACGTCCACCCGGGCCCTCTCCTTGCCGAGACCGATCCCCCTGCCGATGCCCCGGGGAGCTACCCCGGGGCGTGAACCTCGGCAAGGAGGTAGCGACAGGCTACGCCCGGCGGTCACCACCAGCTCGACCATCGCCCTCGCGGTGAGCGTGCGGCGAAGTGCCGCACGGGCTCGCCCCTTGACACCGCCCCCGCCCGGCGTACTCCCCTTGACGAAGTGAAGCCGCGGTGCCGAGGGGACCGGGGGGAGTCTTGCGGCTGTGATTCCTCCCGGCTAGCCAGTCTGCCGGGCACGGGTGATCACCGCCGCGCTAGGTGATCTTTGTTGGGGCACACTGGGGGCACGTGAGGTCGCCAAACACTGCGAGAGGTTGACAAGCAATGAGATGGAGACGCACAGGTCAGGGGCAGTATCGGCGCCCCGACGTGCACCCGATCGGTCCGGGTCAGGAATCGGTGTGGGATTACCCGCGTCCGCCCCGGGCCGAGCGGGTGTCGCGCCGCGCTCGGGTCGTGCACAACGGGACGCTGGTGCTCGACACCGAGGACGTGGTGCGCGTGCTGGAGACGTCGCACCCGCCGACTTACTACCTGCCGCGCTCGGAGTTCCGGGTGCCGCTACTGCCGGCGTTGCGGCGCACGATGTGCGAGTGGAAGGGCGAGGCGTGCTACGTCGACATGGAGGTGCCCGGTGTCGCGCCGCTGCGCGAGGTCGGGTGGTGGTACCCGCAGCCCGACTTGCGCTATCCCCAACTCACTGATCGGGTTGCCCTCTATGCTGGTCGGTTCGATGAGGTGAGCCTGGACGGGGAACCGGTGACGCCGCAGCCGGGCGAGTTCTACGGCGGCTGGATCACCGCGGACGTCGTCGGTCCGTTCAAGGGCGGCCCCGGCAGCGGGGGCTGGTAGCGCACCGTTCGGCGAGGCTGCGATCCGGACCACCGGGGCACTCCCGGGAGTTCCAGCCCGAACTGGTCGAGCACCCGCGCGGCGATGTAGGTGACGATATCCTCGACGGTCGTGGGCCGGGTGTAGAACGCGGGTACCGGGGGGACGATCACCGCGCCCATCCGGGACAGGGCGAGCATGTTCTCCAGGTGGATCTCGGAGAGCGGGAGCTCTCGGGGCACCAGCACCAACCGGCGTCGTTCCTTGAGTGTCACGTCGGCCGCGCGCGGTATCAGACCCTCGCCGTATCCGGTTCGCACCGCAGCGAGGGTCTTCATGCTGCATGGTGCGATGATCATTCCGTCGGTGTGGAAAGATCCGCTGGCTATCGGTGCGGCAACGTGGCCGCAGCCGTGTACCCGGTCCGCCAACTGGTGGACCTCGGCCGCGCTCAGGTCGGTTTCCATTTCCAGCGTCGCGCGTCCCCACCGGCTGAGCACCAGGTGAGTCTCGACCCCGAGGGTGCGCAGCCCACGGACGATTCGCACGCCGATCACCGAACCGGTCGCGCCGGTGATCCCCACCACGAGTCTCACCGCACTGATCCCTGCACGAGTGCCGGAAAGCTTCGCTTCGTCGAGTGTCGAAGGCGATACGGGATCGTGGCGTCGATGAACGATCGGGCGCTGCCGCCGTCGGCTCCCCGGGCCTGTCCCCACTCCGGCCGTTGCGAGGGATCCATCGGCAACGGCCGGTACCCCGGCAGGGTGATGCAGTCGGTGCCGAGGTTCGAGCGGGTGGTGATGGCCCAGCAGACATCCTCGGTGGAGGTGATGTCGACGTCGTCGTCGGTGAAGACGATCACCTTGACGAACCGGTGCCGGTCGAAGATGCACCGGGCGATCCTGCCCAGTCGGCCGTCCGCCGCTTCGGAATCCTTCCGCACGGCGATGACGAGGAGCAGCATTCCACCGCCGGCCGCGCAGTAGTGCAAATCTGTGATCATCCGCCAGTCATGGTCGGACCCGGCCAGCGCCACCGAGAGCGCGCCGGCCAGGCCGAGGATCACCGACTGCTCCCGGCCGGGCCCGATCACCGCCTGGTAGATCGGCGCGAGCCGGCTGGTCAGCGCGGTCACCGTCACCACCGGCAGCGCTGTCCTGGCTTCCCCGTCGTAGCCGAGGAACTCCGGTAGCGACACCGATGGTGCTCCCTGGAGGGTCTCGTCGGCGACCGACTGGTCGAGGTATCCCTCGAGCACGATCTCGGACTCGGCGAGCACCGGGAGCGGCTGGCTGATCGCCGGCGCGGTGCTGATCGCGGCCCCGGCCAGCGCCCCGGCTATGGCGAGTTTGCTGACCCCGACCGGCAGCGCGGCGGTGCTCAGCGCGGAGGCCAGCATCGCTGCCGGCGGGGCGCCGATGCTGATGCCGACCGGGAGTCTGCTGCCGGCCCGCAGCGCAGCCTCGTACAGCTCGCGCAGCCGTCTGCCCGGCACCATCCAGATCGCCAGCCGGTTGCCCTCCAGCACGAGCATGCGATGCGTCGACAGGGTGAGCTCGCCACGGTCCTGATCCTGCGCGTGCACCAGGCCCATCGTCAGATACGGGCCTGCGTCGCGGGGCGTGGCACGCAGCACGGGCAGCGTGCGGAGGTCGAGGCGGCCGGTCTCGATTCGCTGTTGGCAGGCGGCGGCGCACCCGGGTTGTGGTGGCTGCAGCTCGTCGAGCAGGCGGGTCACCGTGGCGAGGTTCGTCCTTTTGGCAAGCCCGGGAAACCAGCCACGTACCCGGTCCGCGCAGCCGTAGAGGCCCAGCAGCACCGGGATGGGCGAGTCCGGCACCGCATACTGCACGACCTTCTCCGGACGGGATATGGAGGTGGCCGGTATTCCGGCGAATCTGGCCGCGAAATTGCTCGCGATGTGATCTGTGGGCAGCGCGGCGTCAACGATCACGTAGTCCTGCGGGGTATGGCGTCGTACCGATTCCAGGGCGTCGCGCAAGATGAGGGCGGGTGAGCTGGTCATGTGATCTCCGGGTCGGGGCGGGTGCCGCGGTGTCGGTCGAATTCGGCGAACCACGCTCGGGGGCTGCTCGCCCGCAGCAGGGCCGTGCCGACCAGCAGCCCGGCGTAGCCGGAGTTGACCAGGTGGGCGGCGGCGTCGGGGGTGTGGATACCGCTGGCGCTCACCGGGCAGCGGGTACCGCTGCCCGTCACCGCCGCGAGCAGCGCCAGGCTGCGTCCGAGGTCACCGCGATCACGTTCTCGGCCGCGGATGTCCTTGTTGTTCACCGCGATGATGCAGTCCGGGCCGTGAGTCACCGCGTCGATCTCCTCCTCGTCGCGGACCTCGACGAACGGGGTCAGGCCGAGCCGCAGCGCATGCTCGATCAGAGCCTTGAGCACCGCGACGGGCAGCAGCGTCGCGGTGAGCAGCACAGCCGAGGCCCCCAGCTCTTTGGCTTGCCGCAGCTGGGACTCCCGGGTGAGGAAGTCCTTCTGGAGTAAGGGGACATCGGTCAGCGCCGCCACGTCACGCAGCAACTGGCTGCTCCCGCCGAACCAGCGACCGGTGACCACGGACATGCAGGCAGCGCCGGCGTCGTGGTAGGCATCGACGACCTCGCGTACCGTGCGAGCACCAAGGAGGTCGGCGCCGGTCCCGTCGGTGAGCTTCACCTCGGTGATCACCGGAACGGGTGCCCGGAGCAGCGCATCGAGGAAGGTCGGGGTCATCGCTGGGCTGCCACCCTGAGCGAGGGCGGCCACGCCCGGCGGATATCCGCGATGCGCGTCGGGTCCAGACGCGCATCGCTGCCCCGTGCGCCGGTGTCCACATCGATACCGAGAAAGCGGGGATGGCCGCTGACCTGCAGCAGCTGCCCGGCTCGGTCCGCCGTGATCCCCCCGGCCAGCAGGAACGGTCTGCTGATGAGATCGGCCAGGGCCAGCACCACGGTGACGTCCAGGGCCTGCGCGGTGCTGCCGAGCCGGCCGTGCTCGGTCACCGAATCCAGCAGGAAGTAATCCGCGCCGGCCCGCTCGTACGCCCGGATCAGGGTCCGTTCCAGGCAGTCACCCGCGCGCACGTGCAGCACCTTGATCACGCGCAGGTTATCGTCCGCGGCTTTCAGGGCGTGCACGGTGCCCGGCGGCTGGTATCCGTGCAGCTGCACCCAGCCCAGCCTGGCCGCCGAGAGCACCTGGCGGATGGCTGCAGCGGTGGTCTGTAACGTGACCAGGACCGGTCGCAACCCGGCGGTCGCCGCCGCGTGCGCCAGCGCGGCCAGCGCCCCGATGCCGAGCTCGGCATGCCCGCCCGGCACCCCGTGCCACAGCCCCACCAGGTCGACGCCGGCACCGGCCAACAGGTCGATGTCCGCGGGCCGGGTTGCTCCGCAGATCTTCACCCAGGGCGTCATGGCCGGGCTTCGGTGACCAGCGATCCGTCGATCAGGTGATCGGGGTCGCCGAAGAGGCGGGGGTGTGCTGTTCGCAGGCCGTTGACCACAAGATCGTAGGGCAGGTCGGCGAATTCACCGTGGGTGTACAGGAACTCCAGGTGTCTGCGGCCCTGGAGATCGAAGGGGTGGTGCAGGCTGTCGGTGATCCCGTCGAACT
>Ga0213881_10000765_pt1 | contig 17774 bp, 20 predicted proteins | sample BarmaccoBMER_R08_FD_160104 | JGI IMG/M metagenome (GOLD analysis project Ga0213881, IMG submission 160104) | Barbacenia macrantha exposed rock microbial communities from rupestrian grasslands, the National Park of Serra do Cipo, Brazil - ER_R08 ... | reverse complement strand
GCGTCGGGGAATGCGGCCGGTCGACTGCCCAGGGGAAAGCCGGATGAGGGAGAACCTCATGTCCGGTTTGGGAAGAGGGAGCAGGAAACGGGGCGAAAACCACCGCGCCTGCTCCCTACTTCACTACGTGCGATCGACCGTTCGGCCAGGTCGTTGATGTGCTGGTCGCTAAGAAATGGAATCTGGTTGCCACCCGCTGTTCTTACCCCTGCACTCTGCATGGCTTCGGTATCGCAACATCGGCCGCGATGCGCACGACATGCAATCCGCGGGCCGGTCAGTGCGTTCGTTTATGTCTCACCGCCTTGCGCGGCCCGCCAATATACAAGAATGGGATCTTGATAACATTATCATCTAATCTATTTGCGTGGTATACCATAAAGTGTTGTTGTCTGAAGTTGACTGGGGGCAATGTGCCGAGCGTAGTGTCTCTGCGCTGTGGGGCACAGATCCAGCTCAGCGCAGATAGTCCGGGCCATCTTGGCGAGTAGCTGTCTTGGTTGATTAGGACAGCTCTGGTGGTGCGCCTGGTTTGGCCGCAGTGTCGGATGGGGGATTAGGTGGTGGTGGCGCAGGTACCGGGGGTGATGCTGGCACCGGGTTGACTCGTCGATGGGGCAAGGTTTTTGGTGTGCGTGGTTTGTGGGTCGTTGGCGTCTGCTGAGGTGGGGTGATGCTTGGGGGCGCCGACGCGACCAGTGGTGGGACCGGGGGGATGGCTACTATCTGTGGTGCGGGGGCGAGTTGTGGTGGTGCAGACACGGGTGCGGGAATGCTTGGGGGCAATGCCGGGGGAGCTATTGACGGACTGGCCTGTCCGGTTCCCGTGCTGTAGTCGTGTCGTTGGTGGATGATCAAAGCGGCCAAGACGCTATCGATGGCCACAGCGCTTGCCACAATGACCAGCAGGTATCTGTTTGACTGTGCCCAGTAAAAATTCATCTAATCACCCGCTGAACTCCGTGGAGACTAACACTGATAAATCTAAGCCGATAATCTTAGGGAAAGCGTCAGAAATTTATAGATGTTCCCGAGCTAACCCAGAATGACACAACAGCAATGCGTAGCTGTCCTTGCGCGCTATCGCGTGTCGCACGCTGGCGTGGTAGTCACAGGGGTTGCCTCGGCATCCAAAGTATTGATAAGCGTGGCGATCGCACGTGCGGCCTCATACACGGCGGTGCGTGTGTGGTGAGCGTGCATGCTGGCCAGCGAGCGTGGGTCTTGGTCGCTAGCGGTCATCCATCTGTCGAAGCTATGTCGGGCCACCCTCATCGCCAGCTCAGCGTCATGCCACTGTCTCGCCGCGCTTACGGGGATGGTGGCAGCACTGCGGACTCGCTGGAGCCGCGAGGACTGGTTCACGCTGGTATCCCTTCCTGCGCGGCGGGTGGTACGTGGGGTGTCCGGGGGCTCGGGGCGGACATGGGGCAGCAAGACCACCGGCACCCGGGTAACGGGCGCAGAGTCTGGGGCAGTAACCGAGGGCGGCCGTGCTCTGAGGGTCTGACCCGTAGCTGGAGGTCCAGCGATGGGCAGCATCGGGGAGACCTCAATGTCCGGGAGGGCCACCGCGCCCACGTCCCGCAACATGACGTTTTTGCGCTCCAGGCTGGCCAGCGCGGTGATCAACGCGGGCAACCGGGCGCAGTACCCGGCGTCGGACGATCGCTCGCGAGGCACACCGGACGAGGTGAGAGCAGCGCACACCGACTCAATAGGGAAACAGGCAGGCGCTGGCGCCTCCGTTGCCCCCCGCCGAGGGGCAACACCACCGACGGGACCGCCCGCTGCGCTGCTGTCCCGAACCTGCATCCCGGATCGCGGCTGCTGATCCGTGGATCCGGTCACGCGGTGGCCCACCGGCATGCGCGCCGGCCCATCCACCAGCGCCCAGCATGTCAAGAAAACCAGTCCCGGCCAGCGTCGTGATGGCACAGCACCCGCGCCACGGGTAACCATCGGCCCTCGCAAGGGTCCGCAAATGCGCATCGATATCCCCAAATCGTAAGAGCCGAGCAGACACGACGGAGAGTCTGAAGGCGGGTAACCCATGCATCTGCACGTGCAGTGACGGAAAAGGTAGCGGACGTCCTCTTCCAACGTCAAACACATATGCACGTGCATCTGCGGTGAAGCGGGCTCTCGGTGCCCCGGGTTGTCGTGCACTGGGACTGCGCCAGATCGAGGGATGCCACACAGTCGGCATAGATCATCGAGCGCGATGCAGGCCGCTACGTCCCATCAACGTCGTCTAGGCCAAGGACGAGCGGGCCGCGCTGCTGGGGTGCCTTGTTCCTGTGTTGCGTACTCGGTTTGCTCCTGTGCGGATCTGGTCGGCTTGGGTTATGGGGTGATCGCCTCGTCGGCGAGGAGTTGTTCGAGTGCGTCGCCGTAGGCGCTGGCCGATGCCCACTCGATAGGCCGCGCGTAGGCGTGGGCATAGCGCTGAAGGTGGCCGATGCCGGCTTTGAGCACCCGGTGGCCGTCCTCGTGGAGAACGGTTCGATAGGCGGCCGTGGAAGCGGCGTTCGGAGCGGCGCGGGTGAGCAGGATTGCGACCTCCGGGCCGTCATCAAGACGCAGGTCTGTGGCGTCGTTGATCGCATCCACCGTGGTGGCAAGCCGGTCGTATTCGATCGCGGTCGGCGCCACGGGGATCACCACATGCGTGGCGACGCGCAGCGCGGAGACCACAATGCTGCGATCATGGTCAAGTGATGGTGTGTCGATCACGATCGCGTCGAACCGGTCACCGGCGATTACCCGCAGGTCACGGTGCAGCCTCGCAGTGGGTAGTGCCGTGGTGGTGATGGCCCAGCCGGCGATCTGAGCCCACCGCAGCAGGCTGCGCTGCGGGTCTGCGTCAACGAGCAGAACCCGATCCCCCCACTCGCGAAAGACGTGACCCAGATACGCCGCGCTAGTGGTCTTGGCTGAGCCACCTTTCAGGCTGGCTACAATCAAGATCACCACACCGACCACCTCCACAGAACACAACATCAGCACGTACTGACATAGCGAGCCAGCATGGCAGCACGGAACTGACTGCCCCAACCAGAACTGCCCGCTCCCGGCTTGGCCCATCAGCGCTGGACGCCACTGCGTTGACCTGCTGGGCATGACCGGATATAGGTCGGCCCAGTGGGGTGGGATGAGTGGGGTCCGCCGTGTTTCCACAGCCGCACTGCCCCGTCGTCGTCGCTGGCCAGGACGCTTCCACCGCGACTGAACGCCACCGTCAGCGCAGCACCATGACCGCTGTTTAGGGGCGTGGACAGCGCGGTATCCGCGTCGGTGATCAGCCTGGTATAGAGGTCGCGGTTGACGGGTCGCATCCGGTAGGCCGTGAGGTCGAGCCATGGCCAGGCACGGATCAGTGCCTCGTGGGTGATCTCCACCCAGTCGGTGCCCGACACGCGGTCGGCGCCAAAAGTGAGCAGCCTCTCCCGTCCGAAAGCATCCAGCACCTTCTCGACCATCGCTGCGGAAGCGGACGCGCCCTCCCGGAGGCGGCCCCGTGGCAGCCGCCGGCGAGTGTCCCCCATCCCCTCATGCTCGCTGACGTTGACAGCACCAGCCGGGCAACCTCCTGTTCATCCTTGCTCAGCTGCTTAAAGGTTGGGACGGCTGAGCGGACATTGTGCTTTGTGTTGTTGGTCTGGCCCGTGGCCAGGCTCGCCGCTCACCGGGGCACATGGATAACCTATGGGCAGTAATCATTCCTCCCTGGGACCGTAGCGGGACGTCGTTGTCTGTTTTGTAACGATTGTGTGAGCAACAGAGATGTCCTGCTGTCTCCGCGCTTCCGCTCGTGTCACAGCAGATCTTGCTGCCCCCGTCGGCTGGCCTTGGCGCCGTGATCGGTCTGGTGATGGGCCCCAGGGTCAGTACACCCCAGCAGTGACTCCGACCACCTCATTTGGTCCGACGGTGACGGTGAGGTCGAATCAGGCTCAGAGGGGTCAGCGGCAGGTTACTGCGGGGTTGTGGGCCACCGGCGAAAGGCGAGGATCTGGTCCAGCGCCTGACACCCGAGGGCCGTCGCGTCGGATGCCAATTCCTTTGTCGCAATGGGCCCGAAAGGAAAGGGGTGCTATAAAGGAGCCAGCGACTTAGGTGACCACGTTGAAGGAATGGTGGGGGTAGCGTTTTGCGTGTTAGTGTGGATCGTGGTCAAGGGGTACGATCGGTTGGAAGTGTAATGTTGGTCGCTTTGGCGAGTTCGTTGTCGCTGGCGTTCGGGTCGGTGTAGGTAATGTTTTGATTTTAGCCTGGGAGCGCCGGCCTGGTGTTACGGATTCATTGACGTGGTTGACGAGTATTTTAACGTTGTTGCTGATTGGGTGATGTTTTTCGTTCGGCCGTGTCGCATTGGCTCGATCGGCAAGGGGAGTGCCGTCGCACGCTTTGGTATTACAGCATTGCGGATCCGTATCCCAATGTGTTGCGACTGGCTTGGCGACGATCAGCGACTATTGGGGTGTCTGGGTGGCGAGGCGATATACGTGGTTGATCAGTTCGAGCTGATGCGTGGTCAGCGAGGTCGTCCGGCCCTGGTCGTCTTCGGTCCCGACGATCGCGACTGTCCCGTGCCGGGCTGTTGGTGGTGGGCCCAGGCTCGCGAGCACCACCGAGGCGACTGGATTGGGGAGATAGTGTCCGGGTGTGGTGGCGGCCATCGCCGCGTCAGCGAGTTTTGCGCGCATACCGTTGTGCAGCTCGATCCCGTTGATGTCGCCACCGTGAGGGTCGACCTCGGCGCGCACCGCCGCCCACAGTTGTTCTTGGTAGGGACCCCATTCGGTGTCACTGGCTCGGCCCGGAGCCGAGTGGATGATCAGACGACCATCGGGTGTGAGCACCGCGAAACGTACCTGTCCAGCCAACGGCGCCCCCGACAACGTGGTCACGGAAAGCCAGTCTAAGCGCCTATGTTTAGCCCGAACAGAGCAATCAATACATTCGAATACCGTAATCAGAACGGGAGTTGCTCCCGGGGTGCGGCAGGAGAGTGCCCGCGAGACCCCGGTCACAAGGGTAGGTGACCGGGCGCCGATGATTGGTCAGGCTGCGGCTTATTGGTCGTTAAGGCGTGTTTAGCGGTCGTGGGCGAGATTGGTCTCGCGGTGGTCGGGGGCGGTGACGAAAAGGTGCCGCGGGTGGTGATGTCGCCGAGACCGGTCGCATGGCGATCATGTCGACGGTGATGCACGCGCCAGGCTGTCAGCCGACGGCCACGATGGCTGTGTACGAGTGTGGGGTGGGCTGGGGCCACCTGCACCATTCGAGTGGAGATCAGTTCCTGTGTGCCGGTCTGCCTCACCCGGGGAAAGGTGGGCGGGTCTGCTCAGCCGTTGGCGCGGTGGGGTGCCAGATTGGGTGCTGGGCTGTCAGCAACGGTGGCAGCCATCCACGGGGGCCTTTACGGGTTGATGGAAGGTACGGGCAATCTGTTCGTGCATTTGCAAGAACGTTGCCTGCCTTTCGGTTTGTGGGGGATGTTGAACATCGATTGTCCGGGGAAGGCTCGAGCACGGGGCTGTTACGAAGTTCCCCGGGTAAGGGGGTAGTGCCCCGACGGGGGTGCACTAGGGTTGTAAAGTGTGCCGCACTGGATCCCGAAGTTGCTGTAGGGGATTGTTCACTCGATAGGTCCACAAGGTGGAATAAGGGTAGGTAAAGGTACCCGTTGAGCAGGGTGCCTTTCGTTCGCGACTGGTTTGGTCAGGGCTTTGGGCCCATGCCGTCGCGGTTGCCTGGATGCGTCGATGTCGTGTTTGAGGGATGGACGGTGATGGCTGCTTTTTGTGGGTCTTTAATGGGCGCCCCGGTCGCGTTCCGAACAGACACTCAAGTCCTCGTCGCGGGATCATCGGCGAGGCTGGGCTAGGTCGGCGATGATGACTGCGGCGGATCGAGATGTTTTCGCCCGGCGGTGGGCGGATGCGATCGTGGGCACCAGCGATGTGTCGTGGGGACGCGACGAGCTGGTCGCCTACCTGCTTTGTGTCACTGACCAGTTGATCGAGGCGGCGCTGGTTGCTGAGTTCGAGCCCGTGGTGGGGCGGCGGATTGGTGGGGAACTAAGCCTGGCGCACTGTCTGGGCACCGACACGCTCAGCAAGACTCTCGCGCTGATCATCGAGTGGTTACCGGATCTGCTCGTGCAGTACCTGCCCGGTGTCGATGTGGTCAATCGAGTCGCCCGGTTAAGCGGCGAGATCGCCGCTGGCTACGCCAGCGCAGTGCGTGAGCATGGTCTTGATGAGCTCGACACACTTTCGCATGTTCGGTCGCCGGTGGGCGGGACAGGTGATCCGATAGGAGTCGATGAGGCGGAATCCCAGCAGGCAGGGGATGTCTGGGTAGTCGGGATCGCGATCACTGAGTCCGCTGGGCGGATAGTCCAGATCAATCCCTCGTTGGAGCACATTGTCGGCTACCCCGCCGGAGAACTACTCGGCCACCAGCTTCATGAGCTGTTTTCCCCGCCGGGGTGGCCCGCCGTCCAGCAGCGTTACCAGGGTCTAGTGACCGGTCGGGATACCCGGTTTGAGGTTCGTTGTCTGTTGCGTCGTGCTGATGGCGACACCGTGTGGGTCCGCCTCAGCGCCTCAGTCCTCCACGTCTCAGGATCCGCCGGTACTGAGGGGCAACCTCCGCAGTTGGTGACGATCGTGGATGACATCACTGAGCTGGAGCTGCTCCAGCAGCGGTTGCGCGATCAGAGTCTGTATGACCGACAGACCGGTCTGCCCAATCGGCATTACCTGTTGACCCATTTGGAACAGGTGCTGGCGCGGTGTGAGCCTTCGGCTGTGGTCACGATGATGCACTTGGATCTCGATGGCTTCTCGGCGATCCATGACGGGTTAGGGTGCCAGGTCGGTGAGCAGTTGCTGGATGTGGTGGCCCGGCGGCTGGAACGGGTGGTCGCAGATCAGCAGGCCATGGTGGCTCATCTCGGGGACGACGAGTACGCGATCCTATTTGAACCCGGCACATCGGTGGTCAACGTGGCCGCGTTAGCCAAAAACATCAACACTGAGCTGGCCGAGCCGTTATACCTCGACGGGACCGGGATAGCCGTCAGCGCGAGTATCGGGGTGGTGCAACGCCGGGTTGGCGAGTGCACACCCGAGGAGCTGATGCGCGAGGCCAGCGCCACCCTGCGCCGGATGCGCGGCCAGGGCCCGCGGCAATGGGCCCTGTATGACCCCACCACCGACGCCGTCGACCGTGCCCAGTTGCGGCTGGCCGCGGCACTGCCCGGCGCCTTGGAATTTGGCCAGCTCCAGGTGACCTACCAGCCGGTATTCACCTTTGATGACCACCAGCTCGTTGCCATCGAAGCAGCCCTGAGCTGGGCGCATCCTCAACTTGGTGCGCTGTCTCACGACCAGTGCATCCGGGCCGCCGAGCACACCGGCGTCGTTCACGAACTCGGTCAATGGCTGCTGCGCACCGCCGCTGACCAAGCGGTGGCCTGGCGTGAGCGCATCGGCAGCCGCGACATCCCGATGGTGGTCAATCTCGCGGCATCCCAAGCCCAAGATCCCGACCTAGTGGCCCGACTGCGATCGGTGCTCGAGGAGACCGACGTAAAACCGCAGGAGCTGGAGCTGCGCGCCCCGGTCGCAGCCCTGCGCACCATCACCGGTGACCTCGCCGGCGAGGGCGGCGGACAAGCCCTAGACAACCTGCGGGTGCTCACCGAACTCGGTATGCGTGCCGGGCTGCACGATTTCAGCGGCGGTATCGGTGCCTTGTCCTGCTTAGCCGAGTTGCCCATCGGTGTCGTGCGAACCGCTCCACCAGCAGCCCCCCAGCAGACAGCTGATGGCGCGTCCCCCCTACGCTATCAAGCTGCCCAGGCCGTGATCGGCATCATTCGCGCCGCTGGAATCAACGTCATTGCCTACCCGGTCAACACCGCCGACCACGCCACCTGCTGGACAACCATGGGTGCCAACTGGGCACTCGGCGCATTCTTTAGCCCACCAGGACCACCACAACACCTCGAAACACTGATCACCGCCCACATCACCGCATAAACCAGCATTACCCAGGTCAACGAGGTTCGAAATCCCCGCCCTCCGGGCAGTCCTGTCAAACAACAAGACCGACATACCGGCCGCGTCGCGGCAAGAAAGCCGTGCGCGGCGCCTCAATAGTTGGCTACCGCGTGAGGCGAAAATGCAGTTTGGGAGCTTTTGTATCGACCCAGCGGCGCGGGGGTGTCGGTCTTGATCTGGTAGCGCGCTTTAATGTGGTCTTGAACTTCGGGTGAATCCGTGCTTGGCCTTGCCGACGAAGATCTTCTCAGTGTGATCGGGGTACCGGCCAGCAACGTCGAATGCACGGTCAAACGAACGTGCAAGAAAGCTGCGCTGAGTGCACGTGCATATGTTCCTCGGGGTGTTGTCTCGCCTGCTGTCCGGCGACGAGCTCGACGGGTGCGAGGTGGTCGGGCTCAGCGGCACCTCGGGTGGGGCGATGTGTGCTCAGTCGAGGCTTCAAGTTCTTGTGATGAGAAATTGCACGCGAAGTGAAATTGTTGCAGGCCAGCTTATTGCGGTGTAAATTGCACACAGGCGTTGGGTGTTTTCTTGGCCTGGTCAGGCGGGAGTCAGACCATGATCGGGATCCGGTGTGGGATCGTCCGAGCAAGCCGCACTGGGCTGTTCGGTTGACCGATGATCATAGTGGCTTTGAGTCGGCCTCGGGGTGATGCCGCGGCGTACACGCTCACGGGAAAAGCGCGCGACGACCACGGTTACCTCGTGATTGACCTGTCCACCGTGGCGTCGATGGGTTTGGCTAACCCGGACAGGGTGCGGCATACCCGTGGTGGACACCGCCTGGGTCAGGGAAGTCATGGGTCGGCCATAGGCGGGTCGAGTTTTCGCGCCGGCCGAAGCAGGAGATCGTTTTCGTGTAGGGCAGCCGTCGACTCGTCAGCCAGTCTGGCCGGTGCCCGCCATGCCTGCGCAGTGCCAGTAGTCGGGGTAATTCGGTCCCCATCGCTTGAACGGTTGCGATCCGCGCGCCGGATGCTGAGGTGGATCAAGTTGGCGTATTAGGCCGCCGCGCTTATCTGAGGGGGAGTTGTGGGGTCTCAGGCAGATCGTGACTGGTCGTTTCCCACTAGTCCGACCCAGGGGCAGGGTCCACCCACCGCGCTGCGCATCGCGCTAGGTGGTCACCTACGCCGATTGCGCGAGGCCAGGCGAATTACTCGGGAAGCCGCCGCAGACGTCATTCGTGCCTCTAGCAGCAAGATTAGCCGACTGGAACGGGGCAGGGTCGGTGCTAAGGAACGTGACGTGGCCGATCTGCTGACCCTCTACGGCGTCACCGATACCGACGAACGTCAGATGCTGTTGGGCCTGGCGCGTCAAGCCAATGCACCGGGGTGGTGGCGTGGTTATGGTGACGTGCTGCCGAGTTGGTTTGAGACCTACCTCGGGCTGGAGCAAGCTGCGTCGGTTATTCGCGTCTATGAGTCCCAACTGGTGCCTGGGCTGCTGCAAACGACCGATTATGCTCGCGCGGTCATGCAGCGGCGTCACGTGCACGTGTCTGCCGGTGAGATCGAGCGTCGTGTCGTGTTGCGGATGGCCCGTCAAGCGTTTTTAAGTCAGCCGGGGGCGCCTGCGCTGTGGGTGGTGTTGGACGAGGCCGTGCTGCGGCGACCGTGGGGTGATCAAAAAGTCCAGCATCGGCAGTTGCTGCATCTGATGAGAGTGGCGCAGCGACCGAATATTACACTGCAGGTCTTGCCCTTCGATGCCGGTGGTCATCCAGCAGGTGGCCCGTTTACCATCCTACGATTTGCCGAACCTGATTTGCCCGACGTTGTGTATTTAGAACACCTCACCAATGCCGTCTATCTGGATAAAAGGCGCGACACGGTTGAGTACCTGGGGGTCATGGACTGTCTCAGTGTCCGGGCTCAGTCACCGACCGATACTCTTAACCTGCTCCAGGAGATCATTAAGGACAGCGCTCCGCAGCCGATCGATCAAGCGGGGGAAGTCGGCGCTGCGCTGGCTAGGCTCCAGGTCCGGGCTGGTGATCGGATACTAATCATGTTGTCTGACGGTCCCGGCTTCGTCGAGGCGTTCGCCGGCACGATCCAGCAAGGTGCCGTGCCCTTGCCGGTAGATCCGTTATCGTCGGCCAACGAGGTGACGACAGTCGCCGCTGCAGCAGGTGCACGGCTGGTGCTAGTCGCGCCGGATCGCCTTGCTGCATTGGCCGACCTGCACGCCGAGCCCCCGGTACTCATCGGCGGGCCAGGCGAGCACTGGGCAGCTGCGCTGCCACTGCACCAAGCGATAGTTCCCACCACCGGCCAGCGTGGTTTTGTTCTAGACCAGGGCATCCTCTGTGCTGCGCAGAAGGAAACTCAAGTGAGGATTACACCGCCGACTGCAGCATCAGGCGGCTAGCGGTGCGGGGCTTGCCCGATCGTGTGATATCCGCGCCGCTGACCGATGGACGCATCGAGATGGTCCGGGCCGGGCCCGTCTGGGCAGACTCTGCCGAGCCTTGCTGGAGGAGCTCAGCACACCAGGGGACTGTACGGTGCGCTCGCTGGCCGTAATGACGGAATGCCCATGGCTTAAAAGCCATCTAACGTACTGGATCCTGCGCTTGGCGGTGTCATTCGCTTCGGGGCTATTGAGCGTGCCAGATGGGGGCTGCTGTAGCACAGAGTAACCAAACGGTCGCAGGTTTACAGAAATTGCAGAACCAGTGAAATTTCATTTTGCCCTGACGACCAGGGCACTGTAAATTGCACCCAGAGTCACCGTGCGTTATATGCTGATTGCGCACGGTATACAGTCCTTGCTACCGCATCTTCGAGCAGGAGGTGGGTCATGATCGATGTCGATTACTCCGGACAGACCTCACCGGGTTCTTCAGGGACGTCAGCCATCACCGTGAGCTTGACCCGACACCAGCGCGATACAACGGTGTGCACCGTCGTTGGAGCGGTGGAGTGGAACACCAGGTCATTGGTGAGAGATGCGCTTATCGAAGCAGGGCGCGATGGCATCGTCCACCTCGTGATCGATCTGTCCGCCGTCACCTCTATGGATTCAGCCGGCCCGGACACGTTGCTCGAAGCCCGCTTTAAGCACCGTCTCAGCGGCGGCGGTCACCTTGCGGTGATCACCCACCCGAGCTCACGCGCCATTCCCGAACTGCATGGTGTGGCCATCCGGGCAGCCTTCGACGTCCATCCCACGCTGACCGACGCGTTCTACGCCTGCGCCCACGCCAATACCCGTTCGAGGCATAGAACACCACAGAAAACAGGCAATCACATTTCGCCCGCCGACCCGGCGAGCACGGTGCTCGACAGTCGCGGTATTCAGCAGGCGCTCCCACTCTTGCAGCGCTCTGATGCGCCTAACGCTGCAGCAGCTGCGTCAAGTTGACAAGCCGAGGCACCCGCTCAGTCTGCGCCAGCTAATTTTTTGTCGATCCCGCCGATAACCAACGATACCGTGGCAGGAACGCACCGAATTACGAATAAACTAGGCAGCGTGCCTGTCCGGAGCGGGCGCGTGATCTTATCGGACTACGAGGTGATACGTTAAGATTTGTTACCGCTCGTGCTTGTCTATGAATGAGTGTTGTTTTCGATTGTCAGCGGTCCTGGGCTCTTCCCGCGCTGACCGGCCACGCCGATTCACCAGTCAAGGGAGGGTGTGAGGTGCTGTCATGGCGTTAACCCCGGCGCAGGTGCTTAGTGTTGTGTTTAGCGGGGCGCCGATAGGCAAGCGGGGCTATCACGAAGACGAGGTAGATGCCTTCCTTGATGCGGTGGAGGCCGAGCTAGCTCGATTGCTTGAGGAAAACATCGCTCTCCACGACCAGCTCGCGCATTATGATGACCAGCGGGACTCGAGTGCGATTGACACTGTGGTGGGCGCACCCCAGCGCGTGTTTCCGCTGACGAGGCAGCCGCTGTCGACCAGTGACGACGGTGCTTACCACCACCATGCCGCTAAAGTGCTTAATCAGGCTCAACAGACGGTTGACCGGATGACCAGCCAGGCCATGGCCGAAGCTGACGCCCTGTTGAGCCAGACCCGCGCCAACGCCGAGCGGCTGCTGCGTGAGGCGCAATCGACGGCCGAGGGCCTAGTTAGCGAGGCCGCAACCACGGCTGAACGTGTGGTTCATAATGCCCGCACCCAGGCCGCGACCGTAGAGCAGCAGTCCCAGGACACGGTAGACAAGATCGCATCCCAGCAGCAGGAACAGCTGCGTCAACACACCGACATCATTACCGCGCTGGGTGCAGATAAAGTTGCCCTCGAGCACATGATTGAGCGTTTGCGCGTTTTTGAAGAGGACTATTACAACCATGTGACGCGCTTTGTACATGCCCAGCTCCAACAGCTGAGGACACAGGAGCCCACCGGATCCGCAGACCCGATCAGTGCCCAGCAATGCCCAGCGGCTGGCGGGTCTGACGCGCATCCTGAGATATCTTGGCCACGGTCTTCATCCAAAAAACGTCGGTGGACACCTGCGGTGGGCGCATAAGACGCTACTGCGCGCCCGGACCACGGCTTGCGCCTCCAACAGGGACTAGCGCGGGCAATGTTGCGGTACACAGGACGCACGCGCACCCTCTGGTTTGCGTTTTATCTGTGCAACCCGCAAGTTTCGAACACATACCCCGGGAACGAAAGAGCGCACACCCGGCAGGAATGGAAGGTCTGGATCATCAGGCTGCGTGAGATAGCTCCTGCGGTTAGCTGGCGGATGTTGGCTTAGGGTACTGTACCTTAAATTCGTGCGAGAACCGATAACGAAATGATGCGCATCTAAACCAGGAATTACCTTGAGGCTTGGTCGGCAACAACACCGCGCCGCGCAAACCGGCCATTGCGCTTGCGATCCTCAGAGACGGCGCAGTACCGTCGGTCACAGACCTCATCCACGCATGGGGATATCAAGCCGAATATCGGATCAGGAGGACGCCTTCCGATCCAGCGTTGATGCGCTGCATGCGTTACTAGCTGAGTATCGGGACGGTCGGCTAGTCAATGAGCGAAATGGGTATCCCATCGCGTCGACAAGCTTGTTTGAAGCGGGCTTGAGCGGATGTGGTAGAACACGAACGCAGCAATAACGGTGGGATGTTATGTGCTGGATCGTGGCGGTCCTGGTCGTCGGCGTGGATGGAGTTGTGGTTGCGCCTGTCGGGTGCGCTGCGGCCGCGCAGTGTGTCGTAGGGGGTGCCATCCCGCCTACGGCACTTGATCAAACTCTTGGGCAGCACTGGCGGCGTTCACACGACGCGAGTTGCATCTGCTGATTGGCGCCGGTGATCCGCCGGCGGGTTCGATCACGTCAGCCGACATCGCGCGGCCGGGGGCCGGGCAGCCCTAGGGACCATCTGTGCGCCCTCGTATGGCTACTCTGTGTAGCGATTTGATCAATTTCTACACCTATCTAGCCTAAGATCAACACGAATAGCTCATTGGCGACACAACCTCGGCGTGTCAACAGGGTCCGATTTGTCACTTCGGTGAAGATCGCCGCCACAGGTGATCTTGTAGGGGTTGTCACGTGAATGCGTCGGTAGACCTGACCACCCGACGGCTGGTCGGTGTGGAGCCGCGGCGGTGGGTGGAGGGAAATCTGTGGAGACCATGGGGGAACTCCAGCGCAGCAACGACTGCGTACGGGTTGAGCGCGCGGCCGTGGCCTGGTCGCAAGGGATGCGGCCGGTGCTGCGCACGGCAGATTGGGGCGCTGGCGAGCGGAGCGATGATCTAGCCGGAGATTGGCGACAGCATCTAGGCGAACTCGGCAAGGTATGGATCACCCAGGTAGTCGAGTCAGCCCCGAAGGCCTTCCGATTAGCCTCCGTGATCGCTCGGCCCTGTCACGATCATGTGATCCAGTCGGTGATGGCCATGACGGTATCGAACCCCGGCCTGTCACTCTCTCCGCTACCGGGGCTGCGGTTACGGCTTCCATAACTCCGTCAACTCCGTCGCGTATAGATTAATACTGTCACTAGAGCGCAAATAGGCAACGTCCTTATCATGAGGATCGGGGCGCGCCGTCTCCATGCTAAACGCGCAAAATTATGATTGTTGCGCTCGAATTATTAACATTACTTGCCACATCTAGGAGAACCATATAATGATCAATAAGCGAGATATGACGGATGGACGAGCGAGCGTTCCAGCTTTCGTAACAACACCATCCGGTCGCCGGTGGCACGTCGGTGCTCATCGGGTCCCGAACCCATCGTCAACCGCTGCGCATCGCGCTACGGCGACCTCTTTTGTTCGGTGGATGTGGATTTTTACCATGCTAGCGCTCATCATCGCAATGGTGGTCATTGGCTTCCTCGTGGGAATCGTCCGAGCTCTTGAGGCCATCGATAAGGGGTTGTTCTCGGTGACTAGTTCATTGGAGAGTGCAAACGATGACTTGACCACGCTGCCCAATCAGATCGAATTGATCAACGCCAGTCTAACCAGCATCGACACGGCCCTCAAGCCAATCCGTGGCCAGGTGGCCAACGCCAGTGCTTCACTGTTATCAATCAGGGATTCGACACGGAGTATTAATCCTTCTTTAAGGGACACTTCGACATCTCTGGCCAACATATCTAGATCATTGGCAAGTACCTCGGGAATGCTACTCCATGTCTCTCGGCCCGCCACGATTACCTCTATCTCGCTGATCGATACCTCGAACGTGCTCCTGGGCGTGCTGGGCAGCGCCACTGCGATTGACGGAACACTCGAGTCTATTCAGAACACGGACAGTCGAGGTGCCGCGCTGATTCCCCAGCAACTCGCCGGCATCAACGGGTCGCTGCAGGGAATTCAGGATGACATGACCAGTATTAACCTTCAATTCCAAGAAACGAACCTCCATCTGACTAACATTTGCACCTCGCCGCATTTATCCGCCCTGCCACCTTTCAGGTGTCGTAGGTAGATGCTTCGCCTTCTTGGTCACGCCTTCGCTTCGAGCGGAGTAGCAGCAGGCAACTTGGGCATGTTGAAATGACAACCAGGCGTAGCAGCGTCTGTACCGAGAGCTGTGACGAGCCGACGTGATGGTCGCGGTGGTGACCTCGTCGTTTGTGGTGCTGAACTGGTGCTCGGCTGAGTTGGGGATCGCCAGGGCGATGAGTCCTCGGCTGATGCCGGTGCGCGGTGAGGCTGGAGTGGTGCATCCCCTGATGCTGCTTTTGCGATATGCCGACTACGAGGCCGATCGTCGGCTGGCTCGCGAACAGGGTGCTCGAGGCGGTGCGGTTGCTCGGACGGTAGCCGGTGGTTGGCCGCACGGGGCCTGAAACCGTTTACGGCAGCGTTTAGTCGGTGTTTTCGGTCGAGCAGCAGAAGCTCGTGAGGGTCGGCAACCGGGTACGCGCGATGGGCCCGGGGCGGGGGCAGCTGGCCATCGTCGGTCCGTCCGGCTGCGGGAAGTCATCACCGCTCAACGCCAGCATCTGTCGCCATCATTGGCTGCCCATTTGCTTGGGTAGTAGAATCGGGGCAGTGTGGGCAAGCTGGCGGGCCTGGTGTCGATTATAGTTTTTTGAGCGTGTCGTTAAGTAAGGTGATGGTCTGGGCAGGGGTTGCGGCTTCGGTGCACAATCGGTGCATGACCATGAGGTAGCGCTGGACATCCTCGTTTTTGTCCAGGTAAACAGCGCTGGTGAGCTGTTCGAGGTAGACAATATCCGGTAGGTCGGCGTGCGGGAATCGTAGAATCGTGAAGGGGCCGCCGACGCCCACGTGCGCTCCGGAATATATTGGGATAAGTTGGATCGAGACGTTAGGGAGTTCCGCCATGGCGATCAAATGCTGAATTTGTTCGCGCATCACCGAATTCTTATTGAGCCGCCACAGTGATGCCTCCTCAAATACCGCCCATAAAGAAGGCGCGTCGGGTCGGGTCAGGATTTCCTGGCGGGTCATCCGCAGTGCAATCTTGCGCTCGATCTCGTCGGCCGATTGGTCTGGGTAGCCAAGTTCAATGACGGTACGAGCGACCTGCGGTGTCTGCAGCAGACCCGGCACAAGCTGGGGTTGGTAGGTACGAATAATCGAGCTGGCCTGCTCGAGGCCAAGGTAGGCTTCAAACCAACTCGGGATAATGTCGCTGTACTGGTGCCACCAGCCGGGCACGTTGGCCCGTCTGACCAAGGTCAGAAATGCTTCTTTGTCTTGTGGGGCGCTAACACCATAGAGGGTGAGCAACTGCATCACATCGCGCTCCCTGAAGCCCACCCGTCCGAGCTCCATCCGGCTGATCTTGGCGGCAGATGCGTGGATCCCCCGGCCGGCCGCGGCAACAGTGACTTTGCGGGCTTCGCGCAGCCGACGTAATTGGGTTCCCAACACGAGGCGCAGCGCGGTCGGGCTTGTCAGCCGCCGGGTGTCCCCGGGGGGATCCGGACTGGCGGAAGGTGTTCCCACCAACTGTCACCAACCTAGCGTGCAATTTGCAGAGCATGGCGCACCATAGCGGCGGGTGCCGGCCGGGTCAATGCGCGTGCATGTGCATGCCGGCTGCCGGCTTGCGGGGTTCCAGAAGTCGGCCAGCTTTGTTGAGCAGCGGTTTCACGCCGCCCGTTCGTACTCGTTAATCAGGCCGCCCAGAACCGGTCGACGCGTGATGCGTTCATGGCTGTGGTCCCTGACAGGGTGGGTCGGCCGTGGTGGGCGAAGGTTGAGGGCGCGGTGGGGTCGTCGACCGTTGTAGTGGCGAACGTATTCGGTGAGCACGACACGCAGGTGTCGCTGGCTGAAGATCAGCATGCGGTCGGTGAGTTCGGCTCTGATGGTGCCGACGAACCGTTCGGCGAAACAGTTCGCTCGTGGGCAACGGGGAGGAATCCTGACCGCCTGGATGCCCACATCGGCCAGGACAGCATCGAACGACGCGGCAAATTGGCCGGCTCGATCTCGAATGAGGAATCGAAATTCGGGGACGCGGTCGCCGAGATCCATCACCAGGTTGCGGATCTGCTGGGTAGTCCATCGGCCGTCTGGGTTGGTGGTCGTGCCCAGCAGGTGCACGGATCGGCTGGGGACCTCCAGTACGAAAAAGACGTAGATCCGCTGGAGAGTCACCGCGCAGTCCACATGGAAGAAGTCACAGGCCAACATCGTCGATGCCTGCGTGCGCAGGAATTGCCGCCAGGTCGTCGCCGTGTTTCGCATCGGTGCCGGAGGTATTCGCAAGCGCCGCAGGACGCGGCGGATCGTGGACGCCCCCACGCGATGACCGAGCTTGAGCAACTCGCCCTGGATTCTCTGATATCCCCAGCGGGGGTTCTCCCGGGCCATGCGCTCAATCAGCACGGCCACCGCGTCGTCGATAGGTGGACGCCCGACGCGGTGGGGATAGGTCCACTTCTTGGCCACCAGGCGACGATGCCAGCGCAAGATCGTGCCGGGTGTGACGAATCGATGCGCCCGCAGCAACGGCGGCAACCTTCGAGCCAGCGCGGCGAATATCGCGCGATCGGCCCAATCCAGGTGGGGCCTCGGGTTGGTCCTGCGCAGCACGGCGACTTCGTGACGCAGCACGAGAAGCTCAATGTCTTTAGACGCCGACGAACGCCCGAGCAACAACAGGAGGTTCAGCACCCGGAGGAAGATCAGGTAGAGCAGACGTAACGCCACAGCGCACGATCATGTCCTGTCGTCCGGGCACTCCAATCACACAGCTCAGAGGCACAGGCCGACTTCTGGAACCCC
>Ga0213881_10000764_pt1 | contig 17777 bp, 13 predicted proteins | sample BarmaccoBMER_R08_FD_160104 | JGI IMG/M metagenome (GOLD analysis project Ga0213881, IMG submission 160104) | Barbacenia macrantha exposed rock microbial communities from rupestrian grasslands, the National Park of Serra do Cipo, Brazil - ER_R08 ... | reverse complement strand
GCCGGCGCTAGCAGCGTGGTGAACGCCGCCCCGAGGCCCTCGGCGCGGAGGCCCAAAAGGATGTTCTGCACGAACGGGTAGATCGACGCCCCACCGACGATGCTCGGCCGGTTCAGGGTGCGGTCGACGATCGCCAGCGCCCGGATCTCGACGCAGATCAGCAGGTGGACCGGCACCTGGTCGAACGTGCGGGCGTACTCGTCGGCGGACTTGAGCATGCGGAGTCGGCCGGGAGCGACGCTCGCGGCCTGTTCGCTCTCGGGGTTGTCGATGATCGCGCGGAAGCCCCTCTGTTCCGTGTACGCGCGCCACGGCCCCGCGTAGAGCTCGCGCAGCCGCCGCCGGGTGTCGGGATCGGTGATCACGACCACGCGCCAGCCCTGGCGGTTGCCGCCGCTCGGCGCGAACCGCGCGCTGTCGAGCACCCGCTCGATCACTTCACCGGGTACAGGCTGGTCGGTGAAGCGCCGCGTCGAGGGCGTGCAGCGCATGAGCTCGTAGAGCTCGTCAGGCGACACGCGCCGCCTCGGACGTCGCCCCCGCGGTCAGCAGTTCGGCGATCTGGATCGCGTTCGTGGCGGCTCCCTTGCGCAGGTTGTCGCCGACGACGAACAGGCTGAGCCCGCGCGGGTGGGACTCGTCGCGGCGGATCCGGCCGACGAAGACCTCGTCCCGGCCGGCGGCTCTGAGCGGGGTCGGCACGTCTTCGACGATCACTCCGGGGGCCGCGTTCAGCAGCTCTTGCGCGCGCTCGGCCGTGATGGGCTCGCACGTCTGGATGTTGACCGCGATCGAGTGGCTCACCCGCACCGGGACGCGCACGCAGGTCACAGCGACCCCAATGTCTTCGTCCTCGAGGATCTTGCGCGTCTCGAACATCATCTTGCGCTCCTCGTCGGTGTGGTCGTCGCCGTCCGCGAACGAGCCGGCGGCGCCGATCACGTTGAAGGCGATCGGCTCCGGGTACACCTCCGGCGCCGGCATGTCCATCCCGTGCAGGGACGCGTGGGCCTGGGCCTCGAGCTCGTCGACCGCCCTGCGGCCCGTGCCCGAGACCGACTGATAGGTGGCCGCCACCAGCCGCTCGATCCCCGCCTCGCGGTGGATCGGTCCGAGCGCCACGACCATCGCCATCGTCGAGCAGTTCGGGTTGGAGATGAGTTTGTGGTGGCTCTTTACGGCGTGGGGGTTGATTTCGGAGACGACCAGGGGGACTTCGGGGTCGCGGCGGAAGGCGGAGGAGTTATCGATCACGGTGGCGCCGGTCTGGACAAAGCGCGGGGCCCACTCGCGGGAGACGCCCGCGCCGGCCGAGAACAGGGCGATGTCGAATCCGTCGATGTCGGCGCCGTCGGTGAGGGCGCGGACCGGGCCGTAGCCGTCGAGCTGGCGCCCCTCCGAGCGGCGTGAGGCGAAGGGAACGATCTCGCGGGCGGGGAAGTGGCGCTCCTCGAGCAGCGTGAGCATCGTGCCCCCGACCACGCCGGTGGCGCCCACGACCGCGACGCGTGGATCCGGATTGCTCACCTGGGGCCTCCTTCGGGTTCGACGCCGCCTTCACCGAGTTCGAACGCGCTGTGCAGGGCCCGCACGGCCTGCGGGACGGCCTGCGAGCGGATCACGCACGAGATCTTGATCGGCGAGGTCGAGATCATCTCGATGTTGATACCTTCGCCGGCGAGGGTCTCGAACACCCGCGCGGCAACCCCGGGATGGGAGCGCATGCCGGCGCCCACGATCGACACCTTGCCGATCTGCTGGTCGGTGTCGATGCGTTTTATGCCGAGCTCGGCGGCCACCGGGTTGAGTGCCCCCTCGGCGTCCGATAGGTCCTCTTTCATAATCGTGAACGAGACCTCGGCGTCGCGGCCGTCGCCGAGCGGCTCGTTCTGGATGATCGTGTCGACGTTGCAGCCGGCGCCGGCGAGCGCCCCGAAGATCGCCGCGGCCACCCCGGGACGGTCGGGGACGCCCAGGAGCGTGATTCGGGCCTCGTCGGTGGAGTGGGTGACGGCTGTGACGAGCGGTCGTTCCATGGTTTCGTCTTCTCCGAGGACAACGGTACCTGGACCGGAGTCGAAGCTCGAGCGGCAGTGGATCCGGACGCCGTGATTGCGTGCGTACTCGACCGCACGCAGCTGCAGCACCTTGGCCCCCGAGGCCGCCATCTCGAGCATCTCCTCGAAGCTCACCACCGGGAGCCGCCGGGCGTCAGGGACGAGCCGGGGGTCGGCCGTGAACACGCCCGCAACATCGCTGTAGATCTCGCACACCTCGGCGTTCATGGCCGCGGCCAGCGCCACGGCGGTGGTATCCGATCCGCCGCGCCCCAGCGTGGTCACGTCGCGGCTGGTCGACACCCCCTGAAAGCCGGCCACGAGCACGATCCGGTCCTCCTGGAGCGCGTCGCGGATGCGATCGGCCCGGACGTCGAGGATCCGCGCCTTGGTGTGCGAGGTGTCGGTGACGATGCCCGCCTGGGAGCCGGTGAGCGAGATCGCCCGGTGGCCGAGGTCGTTGATCGCCATGGCACACAGCGCGCACGAGATCCGCTCTCCGGTCGAGAGCAGCATGTCCATCTCCCGCCGGTCCGGGGTCGGCGAGACCTCCTCGGCCATCGCGATGAGCTCGTCGGTGGTCTTGCCGCGCGCGGACAGCACCGCGACCACGCGGTTCCCGGCTTCGCGCTGGCCGACGATCCGCCGGGCGGCGCGCTTGATCCGCTCCGCGTCGGCGACCGAGGTGCCGCCGAACTTCATGACCACTGTGCTGGGCACGGCGGTCAAGGGTACGGCGTGGCGCCTGTTCAGTTGGTGGCGGCGCCCGATTCGCGCAATTTCTGGCTGAGCACTCGCCGTACCGCCGTACGGTCGTTGACTACGAGCACCCATGAGGGTTTTCTCATGCCTCTACTTCCATCAAACACGCACCTAACGCCGATCGAAATCTCCGCCGTACACGACGCATCTACCGTCCGGCAGCCAACCGTCAATCAATAGCGCACGAGTAGGTCCCTAGCTCGGCATGCCGGGAGGATAGAAGGGGGGCTTCACCATGCATTTGCCGCCCCATGAGCGTGGGGGTACGACGACGTTTAGGCAGACATGGCGCCACGGCGAGTCCGCATACGAAGCACGCGTCGAAGCGGAGCACCCGGATGCAGCTATCGCACGCGCCCGTACCGGAGATCGCGACGCGCTGGGGGAGCTCTATGCGCGTTACGCCGAGAGCGTTTTCCACTGCGTACATCGCATTCTCCAGGACGTTCACGAGGCGGAGGATGTGACGCAGCAAGTCTTTCTCAAGCTGATGTTCGTGTTGCCACGCTACGAGCGCCGGGAGGTTCCGTTCTCAGCCTGGCTGTTGCGCGTGGCACGCAATCTTGCGCTCGACGCCGAGCGCAAGCGCCGCCCGATGCGTTATGAAGACATTCAGGAGACTGACCCGGACGATGATGATCAGTATCGGCGTGGGCGGTCGCTGCGAGAGGCGCTCGCCGCGCTTCCCGCTACGCAGCGGCGGGTGGTCGTTCTGCGCCACGTCCTCGGTCTTTCGGCGCCGGAGATAGCCGAGCGCCTCGGCAAAAGCGCCGGATCGGTCCACGCACTCGATCAGCGGGGCCGCCGCACCTTGCAAGGCGACCTCACCGAGCTTGGGTGGGCGCCGGTAACCGCCACCCAGGCCGACCGCGATCGACTCGCGGTGGTGGCTTGAGGTGCTTGCCGGGTCACTCTCTCAATCCAGCCCGTTTTTAGCCCTCGACCGCCAGCACGACCCATTGATGGGCGAACTGAAAGCCGCCTTCGAACGGGTCGTGCGCGCCAGCTCCTTCATCCTCGGCGAGGAGGTTGAACGATTCGAGGAGGAGTTCGCCGCATATTGCGGCACCAGTGCATGCGTCGGCGTGTCCTCAGGCACTTCAGCACTCACGCTGGCGCTGATTGCTGCTCGAATCGGGCCGGGGGAGGAGGTCATCGTTCCCGCGCATACCTACATCGCCACCGCACTGAGCGTCCTCCATTGCGGCGCGACCCCAGTGTTCTGCGACGTCGAGGCCGACACCGGACTGATAGATCCCGAGGCGGCTGCGGCGGCGGTCTCGACGCGCACGGCAGCCGTAATCCCGGTCCACCTGTACGGCCAAGTGTGCGATATGGACGCCCTCGATCGCTTGGCCGATCGCCACGGGCTGCTCATCCTCGAGGACGCGGCACAGGCTCACGGAGCAACCTACCGCGGCCGCCGTGCCGGATCGCTCGGCGCGGCAGCAGGATTCAGCTTCTACCCGAGCAAGAACCTCGGCGCGCTCGGTGACGCCGGTGCAATCTGCACGAACAATCGGGAGCTGGCGGAGCGTGCCCGCCAGCTGCGCCACCTCGGCCAGCGGACGAAGGGGCAACACGTGATTGCCGGCTACAACGAGCGACTCGACGGCCTGCAGGCCGCGCTGCTGCGAGTGAAGCTGCCTCATCTCGACGGCTGGAACGCCCGCCGGCGGGAGCTCGGTGCCGTGTACAGGGAGCTGCTAGCGGACGAGATAGGCCTGCTCGAGGTGCGACCTGAAAGCCCGTGCGTGTATCACCTCTTCCCGATCCGAGTCGCCCGGCGAGACGATGTCTTAACGCGCCTCGCCCGCAAAGGGATCGCCTGCGGGGTGCACTACTGCCCCGCCGTGCCCGAGCAGCCGCCGTTCGCCGCGGCGGTGACCGATTCTCCGCTTGCATTTGGGCAGTCAGCGCGGTGGGCACAGGAGGAGCTCTCGCTGCCGATGTATCCGGAGCTGCGGATCGAGGAGGCCGAACGAGTCGCCGAGCGGTGTGTCGACGCGGCACGCGAGGCGAAACAGTCAGCGTCAAGCGCCGAGGCGGTCACGCGTTAGCAAGACGAGTCGTCGTTGGAGCGTGCATTGAAGCAACCTTCGGATGAGACATCGCACAAGAACGGGGGACCGGACGCACACGATGTGAACGGCAATGGCTGGCAGGTCCTGCGCCGCCGCGTCAACGTCGGCCTGATCGGCCTCGGCTACTGGGGCCCGAACGTGCTGCGGGTGCTCACCGAGATGGACGACGTCACCGTCAGCCGGATCTGCGACCTGGACCAGGAGCGTCTTCACAAGTTCTGCCGGCGGCACCCGTACACCATCCCGACGACCGACTTCCGGATGATCCTGGACGATCCCAAGATCGATGCGGTAGCCGTCGCAACCCCCGTCGAGAGCCACTTCGAGCTTGCGAGCCAAAGCCTCGACGCCGGCAAGCACACGTTCGTCGAGAAGCCGCTCTCTGCGACCGTGCGAGAGGCCGACGCGCTGATCACGCTGGCCGAACGCGAGAACGTGGTTCTCATGTCAGGGCTCACATTCCTGTACAGCGCGCCGGTGCGCGCGATCAAGGAGCTACTACAGCGCCGCGAGCTGGGAGACCTCTACTTCATCTCCTCAAGCCGCGTCAATCTCGGCCCGTATCGCAAGGACGTCAGCGTGGTCTGCGACCTCGCGCCACATGATTTCTCGATGCTCCTCTACTGGATGGACGAGTTTCCGACCTCGATCAGGGCAATCGGCAAGGACGCGATCACCAGTGGCATCCCCGATGTCGCGTTCATCTCTATGGGGTTTCCCTCCGGGGTAGTCGCAAACCTCGAGGTGAGCTGGATCGCGCCCAGCAAGTTGCGGCGCACGGTGATCGTCGGCAGCAAGAAGATGGTGGTCTACGACGACGTGTCGCCCGAGCAGGTCAAGGTCTTCGACAAGGGTTTCGACTACAACAAACCCGAAGGGTTCGGCGAGTGGCAGCTGGCCACGCGGACCGGGGACATCGTGATCCCAAGGCTTGATTCGAGCGAGCCGTTGGTGAGCGAGCTAAGCGAGTTCATCACCTCGGTGCGCAGCCGCAACGCTCCGCGCGACTCGTTGCGGCTTTCGCGAGACGTCGTAAAGCTGATAGAGGCAGCAGATCGCTCGCTGCGGCTAGATGCCGAGCGGACGGCGAAGGAGGCTCCGCGCAGGACCGCAAACCTGATTGCCGGCTGAAGAGACGCCGATGGCGAATGAGCGACAGCTGACCGCGGCCGTCGCGCCGACTGTCGCGCCGGTCGTCGCGAGCGGCACAGGGCTTGCGGGCCAGTCAGGCGACGCTGCGGGACTCCCTGCTCCGTGGAGGCGGGATCAGTTGCGGCGCCGGCTGTTCGCGCTCGCCGATATCATCGCGGTCCTGGTCGCGCTTCTGGTCGCGACGGTGCTGACGCCGGGACCGCCGGTCGCGCGCGACCTGCTCTGGGGTGCGTTGCTGGTTCCCGGGTGGCTCGTTGTGTTCAAGACCTACGGGCTATACGAGCGGGATGGTAAACGGATCAACCACACGACGGTTGACGATATCCCTTCGCTCTTCCACGCGGTGCTGCTCGGCAACGTGATCACCTGGTTGTGGTTCCAGATCGGCCCGACCGGCAAGCTGCCATTCCTCACCGTCCTTACCTACGGCGTGGCGGCAATGCTCCTGATCCTCACGGCACGCGCGCTGGTCCGCATGGCGATGCGCCGGCTACTCCCGCATGAGCGCGTTCTGATCATTGGCGAGGGCGCGCTGTCGGACAGCCTCTATCGAAAGATGCGGGCGCATCCTGAATACGGGCTCGACCCAATCGGCGTCGTCAGAGCCGGGATCAACGAGCTGATCAATCCGGCCGACCTGAGGTCATTGGTGCAGATGCACCGCATCGAGCGCATCCTGCTCGCCGCCACCCCCAACGAGAACGAGGAGCTGCTGCCGCTGCTCTCAGCCTGCCGGCAGCTCCAGCTGAAGGTGAGTGTCGTCCCAAACGTGTTCGAGGCGATGGGCCCTGCGACTGAACTGGACGAGCTCGAGGGCATCACGGTGCTCGGCATGAGCCCACCGGTCCTGCCGCGCTCTTCATGGCTGGTCAAGCGCGCGATGGACATCGCTGTCGCGAGCATCCTGCTGCTGGTCTCGCTGCCCGTGCTGCTCCTCATCGCGATCGCCATCAAGCTCGACTCGCGCGGACCAGTGCTGTTCAAGCAGCGCCGCATCGGCAAGGCCGGGCGGCACTTCCAGATCCTCAAGTTCCGCACGATGATCGACGGCGCCGAGCGGCTGCGGGAGCAGCTGATTTGCCTCAGCTCCGATCCGCATTGGATGGCGCTTGGGAACGACCCGCGGATCACCCGCGTCGGGAGCGTGCTCCGCAAGACGAGCCTCGACGAGCTGCCTCAGGTCTGCAACGTCATCAGGGGGCAGATGAGCCTCGTCGGCCCGCGGCCGCTGCCCGAGCCGGAGGATCGGCTGATCGAGGGCTGGGGGCGAGGCCGGCTGGACCTGACCCCAGGCATTACGGGCTACTGGCAAGTGCTCGGGCGCACCAGCATCGGATTCACGGAGATGGTGAAGCTCGACTACATCTACGTCACTAACTGGTCCCTCTGGAACGATATCCGGCTGATTCTGCGCACGTTGCCCGCGGTGCTCAACGGCCGAGGGGTCAACTAGTGGTCGGCCGCGGGTATCGCACGGCCCTGCCGCTCATGGCCGGTCTGATCGGCGCGCTCGTGGCCGTAGCGCTAGGCGCTGCGATCGCAACGGAAGGCCCGCTTCTGCCGGCGGCGGGACTCCTCGCCGCCGCCGGGGCGATGTTCGTTGCGGCACGCCCACTGAACGGCCTCCTGGCCGCTGTGGTTATCTCGGCGGTGGTTCCCTATTGGTACGGAAGAAGTGGGCTGACCGTGGCGCATCTCGCGTCCGGCCTGGCACTCGTGTGGATCGGCACAGCAATGGTGCTGAATAGACCGAGGCTGCGATTGAACGGTGTCGACTACGCGGTTGGGGCGTTTCTGCTCGCTGTGGCGATCGACTGGTCTGTGCGGGGCGGGAATCTCATTACTGCTCGTGCCAGCGCGGATATAGTCTCGCCGCTGATCTTCTACTTCGCGGCTCGACTCTTAGGTGAAGAGTCGAGCCGCACCGTGCTGTGGCCGCTCATTGGCGCTGTCACGATCGCCTCCTTCTCGCTGTTCTACGAGTTCGCGCATGGATCATCAGCGTTTCGAGATCCCAACTCCTATTACTGGTCCAGCAGAGGCGGAACAGCGGTTTTCCGTCCTGGCGGCGTATTCGGAAGCCCACCGGCCGCCGTGACGATCCTCTCGATGGTGGTGCTCGTTGCCGTGTCCCTCGCACCGGAGATCACGGGGCTACGTCGTGTGCTCGTGCGCACATGCATCGTCGTGATGATCGCCGCCGGCGTGCTCACGTTCACGCGGGCGGGGTGGATTGGCTTCGGCGCGGGTCTCCTCACGTATTACATCGTCCTGCGCTGGCGAGGGAAATTTCGACTGCCCCGGTGGTTGAGGATTCTGCCCGTGGCTGGCGTTGCCGTCGTCCTTGCCCTTCCCACGCTGTCACAAACGAGCTGGTTCCAGTTAGGCGTCGAGCGCGGGGGTACGCTTTCGGTGCGCGAGTCGTACTGGACACTAGCGGCAAAGCTCATCACAGATACCCCTGAACACCTGCTCGTGGGAAGGGGCTTGAACAGCTTAGACGCGGGGGCGCGTCCACAGCTGGGTGGGCTTGGAGTGGGCTTAGCCGAGACCCCCGACCTCATCACAAACGGAGCACATAACCAGTACATACGCACGCTGCTGGAGCAGGGACTAGTTGGACTGGCCCTGATTTTCCTCTGGCTAGGCGGCGCGCTGGTCGTCGCAGTACGGCGACTACATAGCGTTCCCTATCCGCAGCGCCGCCTTCTTGCCGGACTCGCTGGCGCAATTGTGAGCTTCCTCGTCGTGTCCTTCGCCGATACTAGTCTCAACGATACGGTCAGCTTCTCGATCATTTCGCTGCTCACTGGACTTGCGGTCACTCTCGGTACCACTGGCCGGGCGGGCGTAACATGACCACAGCTTTGGTCACTGGCGCCGCGGGCTTTATTGGTTCGCACCTGGCAGAAGACTGTCTCGATCGCGGGTGGTCGGTCCGCGCGATCGATGCACTCATTCCTTTCTACGACCCGGTAATCAAGCGCCGCAATGCCCAGCGGTTGGCGCGGCATGAGAGGTGTACGTACATCGAAGGGGAGCTGATCGACGCGCTACCGGCAGTGCTCGAGGGCGTGGACGTCGTGTTCCACCTCGCAGCTCAAGCAGGGGTCCGCCAGAGTTGGGGAAATGAGTTCGATGTTTACACCCACTTCAACATCACGACCTTGCAACGGTTGTTCGAGGCTGCGAAGGACGTCTCACTGGAGAAGCTAGTCTTCGCGTCGTCATCCTCCGTGTATGGCGACGCTGAGGACCTGCCTACATCCGAGGACTCAATTCTGCGCCCAGTATCGCCGTATGGGGCGACCAAAGCAATGGGTGAGCACCTCGCGAATCTCTACTGGCGAAGCTACGGGGTTCCTGTAGTCAGCGTTCGCTACTTCACCGTCTACGGACCTCGCCAGAGACCCGACATGGCTTTCACCAAAGCCATCAACGCCGCGCTGGTTGGGGAGGAGTTCACGCTATATGGAGACGGGCGTCAGACGCGTGACTTCACGTTCGTCAGCGATGCGGTAGCGGGAACGCTCGCAGCAGCGGAACACGGGATTCCCGGCCGGCCATACAACCTCGGCGGCGGCTCCACCGTCTCTATGCGTGAGGTGCTCGAGGTGATCGATCGGATCGCCGGGCCGCTCCACGTCCGCTACACGGATCGTCAGCGTGGCGATGCCAGGAGCACCGCGGCCGACATCTCCCGTGCGCGTGAGGAACTCGGCTTTAGCCCGCGTCACCAACTACAGGACGGGCTTTGCGCCCAGGTCGACTGGCAGCGTGAGTCCTGTGGATTAGTTACTGTTGCTTAGAGCCGCGACACCTGACACGCCTGCTCATCCGTTGCCAGCGGCGCCCACCGAAGCTGATACTGTCGCATCCGGGCCGCTGACCGCAGCTGACCACGGCGGCCTTGGAAGCATCCTGCTCCGCGTATCGTCGCTGACGCTGCTCACTCAGGTGATCAGCTTTGTCTCATCAATCCTTATTGCCCGGACGCTCGGTGCGACCAGATCAACCGACGCCTACTTTCTCGGCTATTCGGTGCCGCTGTTCGTCTCGAGCGTATTCCTTACCGCGATCCGTTCCGGGGCGATTCCGGCGCTAACGGACGAGGCAAGCCGCAGCGAGCGAGCATTCCTCGCGGGCAGCAGCGAACTTGTCTCCATCACTCTGATCAGCACCCTCCTGCTTTCGCTGCTGGCAGCGGCTTGTGCCGTCGCGTTATTGCCCTTGACGGCTGGAAGTCCCAGCCTTGTCGCTCAAGCCCAGGTCAACGCGCTTGCGCTGACGCCACTCGGCGTGTGCGCCGCCATGGTGTCCGCGTTGGCTGCGATATTGGCGGTCATAAATCGATTTGCCGCAGCCGCCCTGGTGGTCGGCATCGACCCGATCCTGCGCATCGTGCTGCTGGCGCTGTTCGGTTCTGCGCTGGGAACGAAGGCTCTCGTGATCGCCAACGATGGCGGCAATGCCCTGGCGGTTCTCGTTATGTGGGCGCTTGTCCTCAGACACGGTATCCCGCTTAAGCTGAGATGGCCGATGCGGAGTGATTTTGTGCGCCGCAGCATCGCGCTGACCGCGCCGCTCGTGCTCTGTTCGGCTGTGGTGGCCACCAATCCCGTGATCGATCGTGCGATGACGGCGCCGCTTGGCGCGGGCAGCATTACCGCACTCGATCTCGGAATACGGCTGTTCGGGATCCCCCTCACGCTATTGGGGGCGACGCTGGTTGGACCGCTTACAGCTACGTGGTCGGCGCGCAAGGCCGCCGGCGGGTGGGCAGCACTGCGCGATAGCGTGAATCGCGGAATCGAGATGTTCACCGTGGTCGTGCCGCCGCTGCTGGTGCTCGGGATCGTCCTACGCCATCAGCTCGTGTCGCTCATCTACCACGGCGGGGGATATTCCGAGCACGCCACGAATCAGTCGGCGGCCGTTCTCGGGATCTCCGAGTTGGGAGCGCCCGCGATGCTGGTGGGCATCGCGTTCGGGACTCTTTTCGTGATAGAAGGACACGCGAAGTTCGTGTTGATGACAGGTGTGATCAACTTCGCTCTCAATGGAATCCTTGACTACGTGCTCCGGACACCTCTGGGAGTGGCGGGGATCGCCCTCAGCACCTCAATGACATACACGGTTGTGCTGGTAATCTACGCCACGGCGACACGTAGACGATGGGAAGGCGTGAGGACCCCCTTCTCGGGTCCCACCGGTGTACGAACCTTTCTTGCGGCAGGGGCGATGAGCGTGGTCACCATCGCGCTGGCCTCGGCCTTCTCGGCCGAGGCGGACCGGATCGAGCTTCTGGCCGAGGTGGTCGTAGTGTCGCTGGCTGGTCTGGCGTCCTATCTCGCGGTGGTGCTCAGGCGGGATCAGTGGCGACGTCTCATCACTGCAAGCCTCCGGCAGCTAACCCGATTGGGGTGGCCGGGACCTCTGCCGGGTCAGGTTGAACGGTGACGCGTACACGTATGGATACGGCTCGCGCCCACGACGTGATGATCTATCTACCGGCGGTCAGCATGTCGATCGATCCACGGTCGCCCATTCCTGGCGGCGGAGCAGAGAATCAGATGCTGATGCTCGCTAAGGGGCTCTCAGCACTCGGCGCAAGGGTATGCCTGGCGGCGTTTGATAACTCGGGTGAGCTGCCCCCATCAATCGCGGGTGTGGACCTAGTACGGCGGGCGCCATACCATGCAAAGCGAGGTCTACTCGGCGAGCTCCATGAGGTCGTAGCGATCTACAAATGCATCGACGAAGGGGACGCCGACATCGTAATCGCCAGATGCGCGGTGCCCAGCGTCGCGGTGGTGGCGTGGGCAGCGAAGTTACAGAAACGGCAGTTGATCTACTCCAGCGCGAACATCTTCGACTTCGACATCGCGCGGGTCGAACCGAGCCGCCGCACTCGCCTGTTAGTCCGCCATGGGATCCGTGCCGCGGATCAGATCGTTGTACAAACCGAGGAACAGCGAGCGCTCTGTGAACAGCAATACGGCCGGATCCCTACGCTGATCAGGAGCATCGCCCAGCCCGTTCCGCCTCGGGATGGACGGCCGGACGCCTTCCTGTGGGCGGGCCGCGTCTGCTCGTACAAGCGGCCGCTCGCGTTTGTCGAGCTCGCTCGCGCGCTGCCTGAGGCAAGGTTCCGGATGGTATGCGTGCCCGAGCCGTTGGAGGAATCACGGAAGCTGCTCGACGAGGTCCATCGATCAGCCGATGGTGTTCCGAACCTCGAACTGCTCGGTCCCCTCCCGCGGTTGGAGATGGCGGCGATGATTAGTCGGTCGGTGGCGGTGGTCAACACATCCGACGTGGAAGGTCTGTCCAACGTCATGCTCGAGGGGTGGGCGCGAGGAGTCCCTGGGATCGCGCTATCGTACGATCCCGACGGCCTGCTCGAGCGTCGAGGGCTTGGGTGGTTTGCGGGTGGGTCCCGGACACGTCTGGCCTCGACCGTGCGCACCGTTTGGGAGAGGCGCTTCGAGGTGGACGACCTCAATGAGCGTTGCCGGCGCCACGTCCGGGAGCATCACGATTGGAACAAGCTACACGCGCAGTGGTTCGAGCTGCTGGGACTTGGCCGCGCGAGCGAGCAGAGTCAGCCGACACTCGTCGGAGCCACCTGACGACATGTGCGGTATTGCGGGCAAGATCAATTTCGCCGGGCCGGTTGACGTGGCGCTGTTGCACCGCATGTGCGCAGCCATGACGCACCGCGGCCCTGATTCCAGGGGGGTGTGGGTCGACGACGGTGTCGGGTTCGGAATGCAGCGCCTGGCCATCATTGATGTGGCCGGAGGCGAACAGCCGATCTTCAACGAAGACGGAACCATTGCCCTGGTCATGAATGGGGAGATCTACAACTTCCCGGAGCTGCGCGCGGAGCTGCGCAAACGAGGCCATCGCTTCTCATCCGGTGTAGATACCGAGGTCATCGTTCACCTGTACGAGGATTGCGGCAAAGACCTCGTCCACCACCTGCGCGGTATGTTCGCGTTCGCCCTGTGGGACGGGCGTCAACGCAAGCTGTTCTGTGCGCGCGATCGCGTGGGGAAGAAGCCACTGCTTTGGGCGCGCAACGGATCGCGAGTGTGGTTCGCCTCCGAAATCCGCGCGCTTCTCGAGGACGACGAAATCGACCGCGGGATCGACCTCGCAGCAATTGACGCGTTCCTGGCCTACCAGTACGTACCGCATCCGTTGTCGGCCTTTTACGAGATCAGGAAGCTGCCGCCCGCCTCCACGCTGATGGTGACAGAGCACGACGAGACGATCGAGAAGTACTGGGCGCTCGACTATTCGCGGAAGCTCGACAAGTCGCCTCGCGCCGAACTTGAGGAGCAGCTTCGTGCTCATATCCGCGAAGCGACGCGGATCCGGCTGATGAGCGAGGTTCCCCTAGGCGCGTTCCTCTCCGGCGGCATCGATTCGAGTGCTGTCGTCGCCGCGATGGCCGAGCAACTGAGTGAACCGGTCAAGACCTTCTCGATCAGCTTCAGCGATGCCGCATTTGACGAAGCCCGCTACGCCCGAATGATCGCGCAGAAGTACGACACCGATCACCATGAGTTTCGTGTCGAACCCGAAGCGCTGACCATCATGCCGAAACTGGCCCGGCACTATGGCGAGCCGTTTGCGGATCCCTCGGCGATCCCGAGCTTCTATTTGGCAGAGCTCACCAGCCAGCATGTCACGGTGGCACTGAACGGCGATGGCGGTGACGAGAGCTTCGCTGGCTATGCGCGCTACTTCGGCAACGATCCGGTGAGCAGGCTGGCCTGGCTGCCCCGCCCGCTGCGCCGAGGGGCCCCTCTCCTCGCCGAGCTGCTGCCAGAAGGCAGGGCGGAAAAAAGCATGTCTGCGCGGATCCGCCGCTTGAGCGCACGGCTCGCCAAGGAGCGCGACGCGCGCTGGGTGAACTGCATGTCCGTATTCGATGATGCGGAACGCTCGCGGCTGCTATCGGCCGACTTTCGAGCTGAGATCGGAAGTAATGACGCCGACGAGGTCATCCTCACTCCGTGGCATGAATCCACAGCGAGCAGCCGGATCGATCTCTTGCTGGACGTCGACATCAAGACGTACCTCCCTGGAGCATTGCTTGTGAAGATGGACATCGCGACAATGGCCCATTCGGTCGAGGCCCGCTCTCCGTTCCTGGACCAGGAACTCATGCAGTTCGCGGCGTCGCTTCCGGGCGACCTCAAACTCCACGGCGACAATGGAAAGCACATCTTGAAATCCGCGATGCGCGGAGTGCTCCCGGACGAGATCCTCGACCGTAACAAGATGGGTTTCGGCGTTCCGCTCGTCACCTGGTTCAGAAATGAGTTACGCGACCTGCCACAGGAGGTTCTGCTTGACCCGCGCACGATCGGACGCGGCTACTTTAAGCGCGCCGAGATCGAGCGCGTGATTAACGAGCACCAACGGTCTCAGGCCGACCATTCGTTCCGTCTCTGGGCGTTGCTAGCACTCGAGATGTGGCATCGGGAGGTCGTTGAGGCGCCGACGATGCGCGCGCAGGTGCTGGGCTGAGGCGATGCGAGCACGGTCGTACGACGTGGCCTTCTATTTGCCCACGCTGGGCCCGCTGATCGACTCCGACGCGGCGGTTCCTTTCGCGGGAGGAGCCGAGACGCAGATCTGGCTGCTGGCACGTGGGCTGGCCCGGCGCGGCTACGCACCGTGCGTGATCACTGCGGACACGCCTCGCGGGCTCCCGGAAAGAATGGACGACGTCGATGTAGTAGTGCGTCCCGACTGGGAGGGCGGGAGAGGTCTTCGGGGACAGATCGATCAGCTCTGGACCCTCTGGTGCACGCTCAGTCCGCTCCGAGCGATCACAGTGCAGCGAGCAGCCGGCTTCAGCACTGGCCTGGTCGGAGCGATCACCAGGGCCAGAGGACGAACATTTGTCTATTCGAGCGCGAACATCATTGACTTTGAGTACGAACGACTCGCTTCCTCGCGGAGGCATCTGTGGTTGTTTCACCTCGGCGTGCGCCTGGCAAACCTGATCGTCGTCCAAACGAATGAGCAGGCACAGCGCTGCCGAGTCCGGTTCGGGCGCGATGCGGTGATGATCAGAAGCATCGCCGAGCCGGCAGCCAAGGCTGCGGGATCTCCAGATGTCTTTCTCTGGGTCGGCCGTCTGGTCCGCTACAAGCAGCCGCAGGAATTCCTGTCGCTTGCCCGCGCGTTGCCGGAGGCGCGGTTTCAGATGGTGGGACTCGGGTCGGGCGATGACGCGCAGATGGAGCAGATGGTCAAGAGCGAGGCGCGAGGGCTGCCGAACCTTGAGCTGCTTACGACCCGACCGCGCGCCGCACTGTTTCCCCTCTACGAGCGCGCGGTGGCAGTCGTCAACACCGGGGCATGGGAAGGTATGCCGAACACGTTCCTGGAAGGTTGGGCTCGCGGCGTCCCCGCGCTGGCTTTCGCGCACGATCCCGATGGCGTGATCACCTCGGACCGCCTCGGCGGGTTTGCCGCGGGTTCGCCGGAACGCCTGGTGTCCCTCGCGCAAGAGATGTGGGCGTCGCGGAATGACCGGTCGGACCTCGAGCAACGTTGCCGAGACTACGTCCAGCGCGAACATGATGGCGAGCGGGTGATCGACCGCTGGATAGAGGCACTTGACCTGCGGCGCAAAGTCACGCCGGCTGTCGAGCGCCAGATACTTGACGATTCCGTGTACGCCCGCTCGTGATGACGCTCGTCGAAACTCCGGGCAAGCCGCAAGATGCACACCTCCCGCCAAGGCCTGGACGAGCAACCGCCGATGCACAGGATGCTCCGTCGCAGGGCCGGCGCCGGGATCCGCGGTTTCGCGTGCTCGTGTTGACCAATATGTGGCCGACGGAGGAGCATCCTGCCTACGGAATCTTTGTCGAGAACCACGTGCGCGCGGTGGCTGAGCAAGGAATCTCGGTGCGGGTGCGTTTCATCAACGGCCGCAGAACGGCGAGGGCATACGTGCGTTCGGCCTTGCGTGTGCTGCGGCTCAACTTTGGACAGCACGAATACGATCTCGTCCATGCTCAGAGCGGGTTCTCGGGGGCCCTCGCACTCCTTCAGCGCCGTGTTCCTGTCCTCACCACGTTCATGGGTGCGTGCGACCTGTTCGGATATCCGGGGTTCGATTGGCGCGTGCCGTTGAAGAGCCGTGTCGAGACTGCACTGATCCGCCAGCTCGCCCGGTGCTTTGACCGCACCATCACGATGACCTCGGAGATGGAGGGCGCCCTACCCATGTCGGTCCGCGGCCGCAACCACGTCCTTCCGCACGGGGTCGATCGATCGCTGTTCCGGCCATTCCCACAGAGCACCGCACGCCAGCAGCTCGGATGGTCGCCGGACGAACGCGTCGTCTTGTTCGTGGGGGAGGACCCGAACAAGCGTTGCGACCTCGCGACTGAGGCGGTGGAGATCGCCCGTTCGGAGTTTCCAGCGCTGCGGCTCGCCCCCTGCACGCACGTACCTCACCGTGAAGTTCCCGTTTGGATGAATGCAGCCGACATCCTGGTCCTGACGTCGAACGTGGAGGGTTCTCCAAACGTGGTCAAGGAGGCCATGGCCTGTAATCTGCCGATCGTCAGCGTGGACGTGGGCGACGTTCGGAACGTGGTCGAAGGCACGCGCAACTGCCGGATCATGGCACAGGATCCGAAAGCGCTCGCTGAAGGATTCTGCGAGGTCCTGCGGGCGGTGCCTGCTCGCAGCGACGGTCGGAGCCGAACCGACTACCTCGGACTGGACGCGATCGCCGCACGCCTGCTCGAGATCTATCGTTCGACCGCTGACGGTGCCCCGACGAACGCGACCGCGGCGAGATGACTGAGCTAGCGACTGACCGGCGGAGTATTGACGAAGAACGGTTTGAATTCGGTCAAAACTGGACGCGCTTTCTGTCGGTGGTGGACGGGCAGCGTATCTCTGAGGCGGAGAGATCTTTGATCGACATGCTCGGTCAGGATCGGCTGAACGGGATGACGCTCCTCGACATCGGTTGCGGGAGCGGCCTCTTTTCCCTCGCCGCCGTGCGTCTTGGCGCGGCCCGGGTGCATTCCTTCGATTTCGATCGGCAGAGTGTGGCGGCGTGCGAGGAGCTACGGCGCCGTCACGCACCGGAGGCGAAGGACTGGACGATCGAGGAAGGTTCGATCCTGGACGGTGCGTACGTCGAGCAGCTAGGCAGATGGGACGTGGTCTACGCCTGGGGCGTGCTCCACCACACCGGTGACATGGAACGGGCGCTCGAGCACGCAGGGGAGCTGGTGACGCCAGGCGGCCGCCTTTTCATCGCGATATACAACGATCAGGGGTGGAAGAGCCACGCCTGGCGGTGCATCAAGCGTCTATGCGTGACCCTTCCCGCTTGGCTGCAAGGACCGTATGCGGCGGTCGTGTACCTGCCGTTCGAGCTGCGCGGCGCCGTTGGCAGCTTGCTCCGCCTGCATCCGCAGCGGTATTGGTGTCGATGGACCCAGTACGGGCGCCATGCCCGCGGCATGAGCCACTGGCACGATGTTATGGATTGGGTGGGGGGTTACCCGTTCGAGGTCGCGACGCCTGAACGCATCTTCGGTTTCTATGTGCAACGGGGATTCACTCTGCTGAGGCTAGCCACGAAGGGCGCGTCGATTGGTTGCAACGAATACGTGTTTCTCCGCGCCCCCTTGGCGAGCGCCTCGCTGACGGCAGGAGCCCAAGC
>Ga0213881_10000763_pt1 | contig 17792 bp, 16 predicted proteins | sample BarmaccoBMER_R08_FD_160104 | JGI IMG/M metagenome (GOLD analysis project Ga0213881, IMG submission 160104) | Barbacenia macrantha exposed rock microbial communities from rupestrian grasslands, the National Park of Serra do Cipo, Brazil - ER_R08 ... | reverse complement strand
GCATTATCTTAGGAGTTCCCCGCATGTGCATCAGCACAATTGGGACTCCTAATTGAGAAACAGTCGGCAGCATATCTGGGTCAAAAGTTGCGCCAGATATGTCATTGACCAAATCTGCACCTTCTTGCACGGCTATCTTCGCCACCGCTGCTCTTGTCGTATCGACAGAGATTGGTACAGAAGGGAGTTCTTGACGTAGAACTTGCAAGACTGGCAGCAGCCGATTGAGTTCTACTTCTAGAGGAATTTCTTCTGCTCCTGGTCGAGTAGACTGCCCACCTACATCAATAATGTCTACCCCATCTGCAACCATCTGTTGAGCCCTCAGCAATGCAGCAGCCGTTGTGTTGAACTCGCCTCCATCGCTGAAGCTATCGGGCGTGATATTTAACACTCCCATTAGATAGGTGCGCTTGCCCCACTCGAAACAGTGTCCCCTAATCCAGCTATCTGGAGCCGTCATGCATTCGGGTGCTCAGCTATTGGTAGTTGACAATTCGAGCAAAGCTCGTCGCTTCTAGACTAGCTCCCCCCACCAAAACCCCATCTATCTCTGGCTGAGCCATAATTTCGTCTATGTTATTCGGCTTAACCGAGCCACCATACTGAATCGGTACACTGGGATGACTCAGATGAGTGCGAATCAAGCTAATGACCCGATTTGCTTCCTTTGCCTCGCAAGTTTCACCTGTACCAATTGCCCAGATGGGTTCGTAGGCAATCACCAGATTCTGCTGATCGATCTCCGCTAGACCCTTCTTCAACTGGTGCGTGATGTGCGATTCAATTTCGCCATCATCCCGTTGTTGCTTCGTTTCACCCACACACAGTATCGGGGTGAGGTTACAGCGCTGGGCTGCTTTCAATCGCCAGTTAACGGTTTCGTCGGTTTCTCCAAAATACTGCCGCCGTTCGCTGTGTCCGATAATGACATAGCGCACGCCGATTTCTGTCAACATCGGACTAGAGATTTCACCCGTATAAGGTCCAGTTTCTTCCCAATGGACATTCTGGGCACCCAATTGTACCCTGCTACCGTGCAAGTTTTTGGATAGGGTATTGAGGTCAGTAAAAGGAGCGCACAAGACTATCTCCCGTTCTGACGGGGTTTCATCCAGGCTGGGTATAAATCCCTGCAAAAACTCTAGGGATTCTGCCTGAGTTTTGAACATTTTCCAGTTGCCAGCAATAACAATTTTTCGCACAGGTGACTCAGTCAGAAAGTTCAGAAATATCGCAAAATTTAAATCCAGTTTAAGGCTTTGGGGGGTCATCAGCAATTGCAAGAACGCAATTGAACCCACAAGGGCATTGAAACATAGATTTATAAGGGTCTTGCGGCAAGCTGTCAATTTCACGTCAATTTTTTTGAGCAGGCGTCTTTTGTCAGGATTATCGAGACAGGGCGAGTACAAGCTGGAATTTGAAGGCGAGTGTGGTACGATATGCTCTCACCACTGGTTTGCTCATCCCAAACGACTCTGCTGCTTAGCTATCAGTCTGAGATTCAAGGAGCCCTCTATGCGTCGCATACTTTCTACCCTAGCCCTCACCAGTTGTTTATTAAGTGGGTTTCCAGTTATCAGTTGGGCACAGTCAACATCCGGGTTTACCTTGTTTAGCGGTGTCCAGAGCCAAAATCAGCTACCCTATCGACTAGATTTTGGTGGTGAAACAAGTATGTGGGATCGTTATCACTTAAGAATTCCAGCTAAAAAGATGAAGCTAGCGGTAGCGGAATTTGCCATCACCTATCCAAACTATTATCACGGTGATTTTGACACAAAAAAAATGGAGGTGCGTGTTAAGGGGAAAAAAGTACCGCTGCAAGGGGTGAAGTGGGACAAAGAGAACCATGTCGTTGAACTCCAGCTGCAGGAACCAGTGCCAGCAGACAAGCCAGTCGATGTGGTATTTTCTGACGTGAGAAACCCAGACTTTGGCGGAACTTTTTACTTCAACTGCGAAATTCTCTCCCCTGGTGACGTGCCGTTACGACGCTACCTGGGAACATGGATCTTAAGCATCGGTCGGCGACGCTAATTAGCTCTACTTGAGCTTGCGCTCTTAGCGCAGCCGGAGTAGAAGTCCGGCTGACCTTTGAGTTTCATGTGCGTGTTGATTCTGCCTTTGCTATTATGGTAAAGCAAACACGCGGACGTGGCGGAATTGGCAGACGCGCTAGATTTAGGTTCTAGTACCGCAAGGTGTGAAGGTTCAAGTCCTTTCGTCCGCATTACCAAGGGTTTTGTGAGTTTGAGATGTTTTGTGGGGTTGGCTGTCAAGTAAGGGTACATCCGCAAAGTGGATCAGTCTCAACTGCACCGGAGCAATTTTGGGTGTGAGCGCTTCACTTTCAGGCAAAACATTAATCTAGGATTGAAATAATTTTAATTCCTGAAACTCGGTGCATCGGTTTAGTTCTTTTCTCAGTTGTAATTAGCTCCTCTGCACCAACGGATAACGCTGCTGCAACGTGAAGCCCATCTAATGCAGCTAACCCATACTGACCCGCAACCTGCTCAGCATCTTGCAAAAGTTTATCAAAATCAGTTGACCAATATTGCACTGAATCAAAATACTCTCGATAGAACTGAGCCTCATTGGCTCTGCAATTATAAATTGCCTTCGGCAACACCTCCAACCGGACAAAAACACTGCAAGCAAACTCACGGTTACTATCTTCCAGGATTTCTAGGGCTTTCTCAGAATATGTATCCGTCTCCCTTGCTGCCAATACCAGCACACCAGAATCAACAAACGTCCGTATCATTCGTCTAAATATCCCAATCGGTTTCGTTGATTCGCAATTTCTTGTTCAACCTCCTCGATCGTTAACAGTCCTTCACCAGAGGCAACAAGTCTGGCACGAATCTCGCGAAGTCGCTGACCTAGAGGCGCTTTAGGGAAGTTAGTCGCCTGCTGCTGGTCAACCGCATCTAAACCATTAGATAAGGGCGATTGAGTACTTTTATCTGCCGAACTCAACTCCAACGCTCGCGAAGTTCGATGAAGCTTAACTTGTAAAAACTCTATGAAATCTAATACTTCCTCTTGCTTGTCTGGTGGAAGTGATTTGAGTGCTGCTATTGCCCGTTCTTCTGTCGTCATCATCAAACCTCAATCAAGATGTCTCTATTCTAGAGTCAGCAACCCAGCCGAACTACTCGTCGCCTCAGCTAATGAATCCATACCTTCTACTAAATTTAGGTTCTAGTACCGCAAGGTGTGAAGGTTCAAGTCCTTTCGTCCACATTACTAAGGGTTTTGTGAGTTTGAGATGTTTTATGGAGTTGGCTTTCGAGCTACACTAATAGGCAAAATGAGCATAACTGGACAAACCTATCCTAATTTTGGGTGTGGTTTGGGTGTAATAGGTGCAGGCTTTAAGCAAGCTGTATATTCACATAAGAACAGTCAAACTGAACCTCAGTTGATTCTTTGCTCTACTTTGTCAATCAAGCTCTCAGCCAGTTCAATTGCTGTAATCATCAACTCCTGCTCTTGCTGTCCTCTTCCCATCTCCTCACTAGTTTTGGCATAAATATGAGGATTAGCAAGCATTCCTGCCAGCAATTGAGTGGCAATCTGTTTCACTTCACTGACTTTTGAATCCATTATTCCCTCACATGCGTTTCTCTTTTTTGATGCTACTTTCTGTTTTATCGCTTCCGCTCTTAGTGGGAGAGCAATCTTTAATGTGCAACTTCATCGAAAGTAAACTTTAGTTTCAATAAAAACACAACTTTGAGCAGTACTGCTAATCTAGAAATTGAGGCTCAAGAGCTTCCCTGGCAGATCCAACAGCCCAGTTTCGCTAATTTAAGAGGTAGAAAGTGCTGTTTAATTTCAATCTGTCTCGTCAAACAACAACGCCCAACTCGAAAGCTGATATTTCCTTAACCTAGTAGTAAATAGGGGGCCATGTAACTGGTTGTTCGGTTTCTTGTTGTGAAGCTATCAATCAGTCCAACCCTAAATAGAATGCTTTAAAAGAGGAAATAACTCAGCTCATAGAAGCTTGGGTGTTGTTTTGTTCAGAGCCCTGATGCCATTTTGACTCAATTGTAAGATTGTAAAGACTACAATTTGTGACAAAGATTATAGCTAGTAAGCAATATAATTTGACTTAGGACAAAATATAAGTAGAGGTCACAATTAGATATTCATAGTTTCTGCTTGAGGAAAAGGGAGGATTGAGATATGAGTGCAAAAGCTTATCTCTTGGTCTCGGCGTTGATTTTTACTTTAGCTGCGATCTTACATCTCCTTAGACTGATGAATCACTGGTCATTTCAGATTGGAACGATTGTCCTTCCTTTTTGGGGGTCATGGTTAGGACTTGCCATAGGACTTGCGTTAAGCATCTGGGCTTTTGGTCTGATAGCAGGGTGGAGGATTAGCCATTCGCCATAGGTATTTATTCGTCGTTCTTCGTCCATTTGAAGCCAGACTGTCGGAAATTGGCGCAAGGGAGGTAGAAAGTGTCCTCGGCAGACTGCTGTTTGGCAGTGCAACGTGACAGCTTCAGTATTTTAATTAACGAGGTTCACCCTGAATTTCATAAGATTACGACAAGCTTAATTGAACCTGTGATTTGGGATTCTCGTCTCTTCATAGCATGAGTTGGGTTGTTGACTATCGGTCAATAACGGACAAGTCAAATGGTTGAGTAGTGTCTAAAATTTTTACGTAAGCTTGTTCTGCTTCGGTAAAGGGTTGAAATGCTTCTTGTTGCCCCTCCAGCAAATCAGGCGTGGCATCGGCAATATCACCAGTACGCGATGCTAGCCGTTCGAGCAATACTTTTATAGGAGCAGTGCAGTGGAGAATTTGTAGGGGCAGCTGATGGCGTTGAACCTTCGCTATTGCTTCCATCCGTAACTTCTGTCGATCGTACTTCGCATCCAGAATGACTGGAAAACCCTGATTTGCCAGTACAATTCCCAATTCCAACAAACGTTCATAAGTCCTCTGACTCATCTCATCCGTATATAGCTCAGCACTGCCACGTTCTGTAAGCTTAATCCCACCTAAATGTTTGCGTACTGCATCCGAACGGATGTGAATTGCTCCAAGTTGTCGGGCTAATTGTCGGGCGATAGTACTCTTACCAGAACCCGATAGCCCCGCCATTAAAATCAGCTGACCTTGGCAAGGTTGAGCTGGTGCTATAGAGTTGCCGCTACTATGAGCGAACCGTTGACTATACTGCCAAGCTAGATGGTAGTAGTGGGCAGCTGTTGCAATAGCTTCCTCCTTTTTAGCAGCTGGGATAGTTGGATCATCCAGTAGCAAAGAATTGACCTTGGCGCGGACATACGCCTGACGACTCAAATACAGGGGTAGAACCTGTAATCCCTCCCAGTCTCCAGTTTGCTCCACATACGTATTTAAAAAGGCATTGCCTAAGTCTTTTCGCTGTCTCGCCTCTAAATCCATAATTATGAAGGCAATATCATACATAACATCGACAAAGCGAAATTTCTCATTGAACTCAATGCAATCGAATAGCAGAATTTTGTCTGAAGAGCGACAAATATTGCCTAAATGTAAATCCCCATGGCATTCTCGAATCCAATTGTGTTGGATTCTACTGGTGAATAGTTCTGGTTGTTGAATAAAAAAGCCATCCGTATAGTGTTTAGTTTCATCAAACTGAGACTGAGTTTGCGGACCGCCGATATATCTCTTTGTTTGTGCATAATTCTCATCAATTGCCGCACGAACTTGAGAAATTTCGCCAAACGAGCAAATATAATCATTGGTTTTAGCTTTGCTATGGTATTGCGCCACAACTCGTCCCAACTTTTCCAGATCGGCTTCACACAGCCGACCCTGCTCAAACATACTGGTAAATAAAGTCTCTTGGGGAAATTGGCGCATCTTCAGAGTATACTCAACTGGCTGACCCAATCCATCCAGTTGATATTGATTTCCAGCTTGAGTAATTGGCAACACTTCTAGGTAAAGCTCAGTTGCCCCCCGCTGGTTCAATCGCAATTCTTCATGACAAAAATGATGTCGCTTGTCCAGTGTTGAAAAATCTAAGAAGCCAAAGTTCACGGGCTTTTTCAGCTTGTAGACATAATCTCCAGTTAGCAACACATAGGAAATGTGTGTCTGAATCAGCTGAATTGGTTCACTTACTGGGTGAGGATAAAATCCGGACTGTAGCATCTGTTGGATCAAGGGAGAAAGAGCCATATTTATAACATTAATTAAACTCCCTAGATTAAGCACTGCTCAATTGTTGCTACGACTGAACGAGACAAAGCTGAAAAATCGTAGCCCCCCTCTAGCCCAAACACAATTCGACGTGTCAGTTGGAGACAGTACCTAGTAAATAGACTATAGTCTTGCGGTTGTAGATTCATGCTTGCCAATGGGTCATCTGCGTTGGCATCATATCCAGCACTAACAATCAGTAAATCTGGCTGAAATTCAGTGAAAAAAGGTATGATTTGGTTCTCAAATGCTAACTTGTAATCAGCCACTGCGCTACCCGGCGGCAATGGTAAATTTAGCACGTTGTTGTATTCTCCCCGCTCATCCGCAGATCCTGTACCGGGATAGCAAGGAGATTGATGCAGTGAGCAATAGGCAATTTGAGGATGTTTTTCTACTAGTGCTTGGGTGCCGTTGCCATGATGCACGTCCCAATCTAAGATAGCGACGCGGTTGATCCCCTGCTTTTCCAGGGCATAATGTGCTGCGATCGCAGCATTGGAAAATAAGCAAAACCCCATCCCGCGATTGCCCTCAGCGTGGTGACCAGGAGGACGTGTCAGCACAAAAGCCGGAGCATCCGTCGCTATGACTCGCTCAACCCCATCTAACCAGGCACTCACTGCTAGTAAAGCGACATCGTAGCTGCGAGGCGAAACTAGCGTATCTCCATCTAAGTAGCCACCGCCATTTTGGGCAAGATGCTGAACTGTTTTGATATACTGCGGGGAATGGATTTGTTGCAAAAGCTGTGCAATTGCTCTTACCTCCACTGGCGTTGGCACCTGCCACTCAAGTTGGCTAGCAAAAGGAGCTGCTTTAAGGGCAGCAATAATCGCGCTCAATCGCTCTGGTTTTTCTGGGTGGAACAGACCAGTTTTGTGTTCGAGAAACTCGTCTGAGTAAATGACAGGAAATAACGACATATCAAAGTATTCAGCCGTTTGCTCTTATTCTATATCTCCCCGCAAATCATCTCTCAATCCCTCTCCTTCATTTAGCATTTCGGGTGCCACACTGGGATTACTAAGCCTTTCCTCTGGGCTTAGTTCCATCAAAGCATCATCTATATCAGGTGGTTGTTTAATCCTTTGAATTTTCTCCTCAAGTTCTGGCGTTATATCAACTTGTTCGTACTTATCTGCTTGATTGGGAGCTGTTTCACTACTCATGATAGTTTCTTGGCGCTCTGTACTGATATAATTCAGCTTAAACTTGTACGTTGCGATACACACACTATCTTAAGGCTTAAATTGGCTGCCCTCTGCATAGCTGCCTTCTGCCTTCTGAATGAGGTTGGTCGTGCATTGCAGTGAAGCTGTGAGGGGAGAGGAGCAGTGGGGGAAATTCATACAGGTTCTGGTACTTTCGTTTGATTGCCTAAATCAAGCTTGAAGAAAGGAAATTCTGAAATTGCTCAATGGACATATCCATATAGCTTTTTGCGGATATCATTATAGCCTTATGACCAGAAGATTGAGCTTCCTTAAAGAACTCCCTTAACTCTGCATGAGACATAGGAGTCTCTTCCCAATAGCACCAGCAGATTTTTTGCAAATGATCGTCGTAATGCCCAGATTTTTCTCCTAGTACATAGTTTGTAAAAATGCCATAAAGGATATATTCAGAGAGATCTTTCACTCTAAGAATAATTTCTATCCAATCTCGTTGAAAGTTTTTCTCAATAAGTTTATACAACTGGAGCAAATTATCACGTCTCCAAGTAACAATTTGACTGACATAAAAATCATAGTAGTTGTTTTCCAACGGTAAACCTAACAATTTTTTTGCAGAATTCTTCCACTTTTTACTAGTTTCACTATCATTATCAGTCGAATGCTCTACTCTAAATAGACGAACCTTATCTTCTCTAATAAATGTATGGACGTCAAAAGAATCTATGAATGCAACATCTGAGTCAACAAAAATTAAAACTTCCTGCTCCACGTATTGGGCTGCTGCCAATTTCACTATTTGCTGAACTAACCAACCTCGTAACAGGAAAATACCTGACTTATAACCTTTTATATTTAACCAAACATTTTTTCTACTGGCGAAAGGAACTCGTTTAATCCAAGAAGGAAGAATGTTTTCCTTATTCAAGATTTCTGTATTAGAGTCAGCCAGTTGTTGAAAAAGATTCATATCTTGTTTGTCTACAATGATATAATGTTTCACTGGAGTAGAAACAAACTTTTTTATACTCCAGCATAGGAGCTTACACCTTTGGAAATCTGGCGCATAACTAGGTGTAATAAACGCAAAAGTAAAATTGCTCATAATAAGAAACCTCGATTAATTTGTTCTTAATTAATGGTTTTAGACGGAATAGATAGGTAATTTGAAGGTCGAGAAATTTTAAAGTTGCACATGGTGTGATATAGTTCAACTGTTAATAAAGTCTGGCAAAATCAACAATATCATTTTTTTTGACAAGAAAAACGATTTTTTGTTTTTTTATCAAATCTTTAAAAAGCAAATGAATTAAGTGCTGCTCGTCATTAATTTTATTTTTTAGCAAAGTATATTCACTGTTTATTTTGTGGATAGATAGAGGCTTAAGCGTGTTTCCCTGAATAAAACTAACTATTTGAAGACGTGCTAAGAGTTAAGTTAAACACTCGCCTGGGGATAGTAATGCACTACAAAGGTTTGCAAAATTGTTTTTTAGCCAACCTAATTCAAATAAAAAGTCTATAGAGATAGGACTATCTATACCTATGCGGCTAAACTTTATTGAATGGAGCCAACCCTATTGAGGATACCTAATGTTATAGATCAAACAGCCTAAGAGTAGTGGAGACACTGCTGGCAAAACCTTGCCTAATACTGAAATCTTTAAAGCTCGGTTCTAGGAGAAAGGCAGGTTAGAGGCAAGACAAGGACGAAGGTACATGTAATAATCCATAAAGAGCATAAATATTCTGTATCTTTCATTTCATTGTCTCAATTAGGAAACAAGCAGTGCCGCCACAAAAGCCCCATAACACTAACCAGCCAGGACATTGGAGATTCTTTCGGCTTTCTAGGCTGGCGGAGCGGAATCCGATGGTCATTTCTCACTTGGTTCTCCGCTGGATTACTGTCGGGGTTGTGTGTGGTCTCGCCGGTGGGTTGTACTGGTATATCCTGGAACTGATGACCCAGAAACTAGAAGCGTTTCATGGTCCCAGCCTACTTCTGGTGATGCCACTCGCTGGTTTGGTTGTTGGGCTGGTGATTTATTTTCTGGGAAATCCTGGCGAAATTGCCGTGGTTGTTGATAACATCCACTTTCGTGGCGGACGCCTTGATATGCGAAAAAATCCGTCAATGATTCTGGCTTCTTTAGTGAGCATATCGGCAGGGGGGAGTGCTGGTCCAGAAGCACCTTTAGTACAGATAACAGGCTCCCTTGGCACCTGGATTGCTGATCGTCTAGGGCTTCGGGGCGAAAGCCTCAGATCCCTAAGTATTTCGGGTATGGCTGCTGGCTTCACTGTCCTGTTCGGCTCACCTCTTGGCGGTGCTATGTTCGCTCTAGAAATTTTGCACCACGAATATGTTTTGGAGTACTACGAAGCTTTCATGCCAGCGATTGTTTCGAGTTGCGCTGGTTATGTGGTTTATGCACTGATTACCCATTTAGGAATTGGACCTACCTGGCATTTCCCTCAATATCGGCTACAGAACATCGACGATTTTGCCTTTGCTATCCTGTTCGGGATTATCGGAGCTGCAGCAGGATGGCTATTTATGGGCATTTTTCGAGCCTGTGATCGCCTGTTTGTCCGCATCCCAGGACCAATTTATCTTCGGACAACACTGGCAGGACTAGTACTGGGCGGTTTCGCAACGCTCTTGCCATTGACCCGCTATTTTGGCGACGAGCAGTTAAATGAAGTCATTACAACCAGCCTGCCTGCTATGTTACTCTTGGCTGTTGCTGGTGCCAAATTGGTGACTGCCAGCTTTACGCTCACAGGTGGCTGGCGTGGGGGGTTTATTATCCCTATGTTTTTTACTGGCGCGTGTTTGGGCAAAGCCCTAGCCATTTTGATTCCTGGACTAAATCCTGTCCTTGCTATGATTTGTACTATGGCAGCTCTCAATGCTGCAGTGACGCGAACACCTGTCAGTACAACTTTACTGCTAACAAAACTGACTGGCTTCAGTCCTGTAACGCCGCTCCTGTTTGCAAGTTTGGTGGGATTTTTTCTAGCACCCAAAGCGCCCTTGATTAAATCTCAGCTTAAGTCCCACCCAGAAGAACTCACTGAAGAGTGAAAAAATCCCCGAATCGATTTCGGGGATCGTCAATTAGATGTATTACGACTCTATCGAGTGAGCTTATCTGAAACCAACAGCTGCTTGCCAAACAAAAGCCAGCAGCAAGAAAAAGACTGGAATGATGGGAAGGACATCTATTAAAGGTTCAAAGATTTGGTATGCTTCCGGCAGTTTTGCTAACAATAGTGCAGCTTCCATGTTTTTCGATCTCTCAAACAAGCTTCAAGGATTGATCAGGATCGTAACACGCATCGGGGGATCAAAAACGCTAGATCAAGACTGTGGTTAGAGTGAGCCAGTCAGCAAATTCAGTTGTGAAGCGATCGCTCAAAATCGCACTGCGAATCCTTTGGGTAAAGTAGACGAGTTCTGTAATGTTGTGAATGCTCAACAGCGTGTAGGCTAAGATTTCCCGCGCTCGTACCAGATGGGACAAATAAGCACGGCTAAAATGCTGACAAGTGTAGCAAGGACAATCTGCGTCAAGGGGAGTGAAATCTTCCCGAAACTGAGCATTTTTTAAGTTCCAACGTTCGCCTTTGACCAGAGCAGCACCATGTCGTGCCAGCCGAGTGGGAATGACACAGTCAAATAGATCTACACCCGCAGCAATCGCCTGTGCCATTTCCCTATAGGTACCGATTCCCATTAGGTAACGGGGTTTTTCTGGTGGCAGCAATGGCGCTGTCGCTTGCACAATCTCAGCAATCAGTTCTGGGGGTTCTCCAACACTCACACCACCAATTGCATACCCAGGAAGATCTAGCTCAGCCAAGGCATGAGCGGCAATGGCACGTAAGTCAAGGTGAACGCCACCCTGCACAATGCCAAATAAAGCCTGATCGCGCCGCTGATGGGCAGTTATACAGCGCTGTAGCCAGCGATAAGTTCGGCTAGTTGCCGCTGCCACCTCTTCCCGACTCGCTGGGTAAGGTGGACACTCATCGAACGCCATAATCACATCTGCACCTAAAGTGTTCTGAATCTGAATTGACCGCTCTGGTGTGAGATAGATAGTTTGACCATCATGGGGAGAACGAAATGTCACACCTTCATCAGTGACTTGACGCAATTCGCTCAAGCTAAAGACTTGAAACCCTCCCGAATCTGTCAATATTGGTCCCTGCCATCCCATAAACCGATGTAGACCGCCACCTCCTGCTACAATTGCTTCACCTGGTTGCAGGTGAAGGTGATAGGTGTTTGCCAGTATCATCTGTGCCCCAGTCTCCCGCAGCTGTGCAGCCGTTAGCGTCTTGACATTGGCTAGCGTCCCCACTGGCATAAACCTGGGTGTTTCAACTGTGCCATGGGGGGTGAGGAAGACTCCTGCCCGCGCTTTTGTCTGACTGCAGCAAGCTGAGACATGAAAAGAGAATTCTGTACTCAAGGTGGATAGGCTGTTAGCTTAGTACAAATATTATGCTTCGGTTGGGGCGTTTGTGGGTGGACACAGCACGCTATTAAGATATGAACAATCGGCAAGGGTGGTGGCAAAAGTTAGGGTTACTGGCTGCGGCTATTGCTTTCTATACTTGTATTCCCATACCAGGGGCTGGAAAGTTAGACTTTCAGGGAGTAGCACGTCTAGCTCCGGTAGTAGGGTTAGCAATCGGGGGAATTTTAGGACTGCTTGATACTGGACTGCAGGAATTGGGGATGCCAGTCCTGACTCGTAGCGCCTTAGTCGTCGCTTGCTGGATTGCCATTACTGGAGGGCTACACCTAGATGGAGCAATGGATACTGCGGATGGACTAGCGGTGCAAGATCCGCAGCGACGGTTGCAGGTGATGGCAGATAGTGTTACAGGAGCTTTTGGGGCAATGGTAGCAATCGCAATTGTACTGTTAAAAACAACCGCATTAACTGATCTACATTCCTATCGATGGCTGGCACTAATGGCTGCCTGTGGGTGGGGACGCTGGGGGCAACAGGTGGCGATCGCTCTATATCCCTACCTCAAACCCACAGGTAAAGGGGCATTCCACAAAATGGCGATTCGTTCCGTTATAGATGTCATGCCGGGACTGCTGTTGCTGCTGGGCATAAGTGGTTTGGCGATTTTGCTAGAGCGTGATCGCGCTTTTGTAGCAGGGGAGATGGCTCTGGGCGGAGGGACAATTGCACTTTTGACTGGAGCCTGGTTTAATCGCCAACTAGGCGGACATACAGGAGATACTTACGGGGCAGTCGTCGAGTGGACTGAGGCTTTATTACTCTGCCTGCTGACTGCACTCTAGCTAGTGGTTGTTGGATTGGATTGGTCGTAGCCGTGAAACCTTAAGTTTAAAAGGTCCAACCCCTGTTTCACCAAAGGCATGAACGCGAACTATGTAAGTACCTGTCTTGGTAATCCGCACAAACAGCAGAGAATTTGTGGTGCCATCAGGACCATCATCATTTTCTCCCACCGTCGAGCCATTAGGTGCGAGTAAGGTAACAATTGTATCAAAACTATCAGATGTCAACTCAATTGCTACATCATCTCCGGCATATAGCTTTACAGAGTAATCGCGGGCGAATCCCCCCTGCCCAGTCGGAATATCTTTATCTGAGAGCGTATCAGATACCTGAAGACTTGGAGGTAGGGGAATTGGGCTATACAACTTGCCTTGAGCGACAGAGGTTATTGGACTTACGCTAATTACAAGCAATGGGGTAGCAAGTAACAAGCTCAACTCAGCGGCAAAAGCTTTAATGATCATTCAGGAGGGTCTACCAGCAAAAACTATGTAAGCCCGTTTATTATAAGGTTGACACTCCTCGGCGTAAACGCGCACGGCAAGCTAGCTTTGCTGACTGTCTGCGTCGCCGCCAGCAATAGCTGACGATGCTGAGGATAGCTAGACACAAAACTGAAGCACTGCTACTCGGTTCAGGAACACTTGCTGGATCGGCACGGAAGACTTCTAGACCACCAGTTGCTAGCGTAGCATCGAAAGCAATCTGTCCAAGATCGTTTAGCCCTCTATGGGAAACGAATAAATCTGTCACCGTGGAACCATCAAGGGAATCGCCAACACCAATGACTCTTTGAAGTCCTGATCTTGATCCGGTGTAGATAGCAGTACCCCCATCATTTAAATCAGCCAAGAAGGTGACATCTCCTTGTTGATTTAGGGCAACGTCCGATCTAAAGTCTTTAAAGATGCTACCGTTACCAGTATTAGCAATTTCGATTAGTTTTCCGTTAACACTCTCATAAATGAATGCCTCCCCTGTAGTTAAACCAGCATTGAAAGCAACTACGCCATTATTATTCAGCGTTGGTGCACTGAAGTAGCTATAGGGACCGCTATTAGTGTCGATAATAGTATTAATGCTACTACCGTTACCGACAAAGATCCCCTTACCTCCCGCTGTCAAGTCAGCGTTGAAAGCTACTGATCCTTGATCGTTGATTGATGGCAATGTGTACTTAGCAAAGGGACCTTCACCTCTGCCTACATCCAAACCACCAAGAAAGAAATCCTTAAATTGACTGTTGCTGGTGCTGGCGATGGTTGTGGTGACATTGCTGCTACTTTTGGTCAAGAGGCTGTATGTTGTGTCTGCTAAGCTAGGATTGGCACTATTAGATGTACCAGCTATATAAGCAACTGTTCCCTGATCGTTGATGCCCGGTCCAGCAACCAATGAGCCAACAGCGAGATCGTTAGAAGTGACATCAAGACTAACGTTAGGATCGACGGGAACGGTGACAAAGGGAGTAGGCTGATAGGCAACAGTATTAATCGAGCCGTTGTTAACTGTGATGATGGCAGTTGGTCCCGAAGCTGTTGACTCTGGCGTGCCAAAAATATACCCAGCACCCTCAAGAACAGTCGTTCCTGAGCTGTTGCTAGAAGAGTTAAAGAAAATACCGTTGTAGGGATTACCAAACACATTGCTGCTTTGGTCTATGAGAGCAGTAGATGGGCTGCTGCCGTTACCGCTGTAAATTACAGACGGGGGCAGATGCTGTGTGGGAAAACCCACAAAACCCTCATAGTCTACATATCCATCGTTATTGATCGCTGGATTGGCGAAGACATTTGGCACGAGCGCGGAGGGATTGGCGAAGGCACTAGGATCTGGAAAACCAGGGATACTAGTGCCGCTGATTCGAGCGTAGCTGTAACTTGAGTCAACCATCCTAATTTTCCTAGGCTATTTTTATAAGGGTTAGAGCATGTTTCGATCTGGGGTAATAATCGATTCCCAGCAATACTCCATCTGACATAAGTAAACATACTGATACCTTATTATTGATAAGTCTAGAAAAAGTCTTGTTTATGTCTAACTTATGTACAAGTTAAACCCTTTGATTATGTTGCGAGTTCAACCTGTTATTTCAAGTTATATTTTTTCTCAGAATATGAGAGATACTACGATGATGAATGTGCAATCGCTATCTTGTGAAATTGCCAGTTGTGTTTTCCCTAACCCAAATAAAAAAGCCTCTCAGTGAGAGGCTTTTGTTTCAACTTCTATAGAAAATCAATCAGCGACCAAACTCTAAGCAGTAATAACAGCGATCGCGCCAAAAGCACCTGAGAAAGCAGCAGAGACAACTGCCGTTGCTGCTAGCCACCAAGCAGCAGCAGCGGCAGCTTTGCGGGTTTCTTGAGCTTGGCGTTGCGCTTGGCGTTTGACTTCTTCTAAGCGCCGTTGCGCCTCCTGTTGAACGCTTTCTGCGCGTTGTAGCACTGAATTACGGGCTCCCTCAATTCGATCTACGATCCGATTAGCATCCGCTTCCGAGATATCCTCGCGAGAACTCATAACAGCCACTAAGGTATCCCGATTGAATGAACCCAAGCGATCCCGGAGCGCGTCAAATCCGGCCTGCGGATCGTTAAACAACTGCCGCACATCACGGCTGATGCCGTCATAGTTGAGTTCAGGGCGATCAAGGGAATTGAGGTAGTTCCTGATGTTGGCAAAAACGCCTTCAATAACATCCTGGATGCGGCGTTGAATACCTCGTACTTGCTCCACAATTGAGTCACGAACAGATAGGACTTGGTCTACAATTCGATTCGCTTCCTCCTCCGACATATCTGGACGCGCCTGTAACAAGGCCACTACAGTAGCTCGGTCAAACTGGGAGAGGCGATCGCCAAAACTCTCAAGACCAGCTCGCGGATCGTTCAGTAACAGCTGCAAGTCGCGCTTGATCCCCTCTGGATTGAGTTCATCTTTACCAGTGTTCCGCAAGTAGTCTTCGAGATTAGCTCGAAAAGTCTGCACTCGCGCCTGAGTCCGAGCGGCAAGACGACGGGGCGATCGCACAATGTTGCGCAGTGTCAGTTCCACCTGGTCAATTACCTGATTGATTTGCTCCTCACTCAAATCTTGCCGTTGGCTGAGCAATTTCACAAGAGTATCTCGATCGATCTGGGCTAGACGACTGCGCAGCAGTAAAGCTCCCTGCCGAGGATTTTCTAGAAGTACGGTTAAATCCCGGCGGATACCTTCAGGGTTCAGTTCGTCCTTACCAGTATTGCGTAGGTAATCGGAAATGGCGGCAGAGACCTGATCGTATTGCTCCTTAGCCTTCCCTGCCAATGCTTGAGGAGAACGTCGGACACGATTCCATGCCTCCTCAACCTGATTGAGCACTTGATTGACTTGCTCCTCACTCAGATCTTGCCGTTGGCTTAACAGTTGCACTAACGTATCGCGATCAAAGCGCGACAGTCTTGCCCTAATTGCGCCAAGCCCTGCCTCTGGATCGTCTAGAAGTGTTTGCAAGTCTCTCTTAATCCCTTCTGGATTCAGTTCATCTTTACCAGTGTTACGCAGATATGATTCTAAGTTGAGCCACAAAGTTTCAGCTTTTTGCCGCGCTTGTTCGGCAAGTGCTTGTGATTCAAACACAACGCGATTGCGGGTGTTTTCAACCTCCGCAATGATTGACTCTGCTTCCTGCGGTGTGATATCCAGCCGCTGTCCTAGAATCTGCCTTATTGTATTGTTATCAAACTGAGCTAAGCGTCGGTTTAACGTTTCAGAATCTACGTCAGAATCTTCCAACAATGGTTTTAAATTCTGCTGAATTCCTTCAGGGGTGAGTTCTGCTTTCGGAGTCATCAGCAGATATCGTTCTACTGAGGACCGGACTTCTCTGGTCGTTTCTTGATCGGCAGCTATTGTCACTGCGGCCAGAACTTGTTGTCGAATAGCTTCTAGCTGATCGGCAATTTCTTGAATTCTTGCTTGAGTGAACAAACCTCGCTGTTGCAGAATTTCCACAAAGTCATTTTTTGAGAGCTGCTCGATTTGACTGCGCACGCTCCTTGGGTCTGCCTCTGGGTCGTAGAGAACGTCACTAAATTCTTGTGCCACTTTCTCCCGTGTCATCTGCCATGAATAGGAGTTAAGCAGGTAGTTTTCCACATCAGCTCGAACGGTATTGTACGGTAAGACTTCGGTTTCAAACCCTAACTGACCAGCGAGCGTGTTTGCTTGTTCTGTGGCTTTGTCTCTCGCTGTAGAAAGCTGACTCCTGGCTGTAGAAAGCTGACTTCTGGCTTTAGAAAGCGAAGTTAAGATTTTTTCAACATCTAGATCTGAGAGATCTACGCGCCCCAAAACTATCCCTATAAGAGGATTCAACATCTGCTGAAGAAAGCCTGGTGTAGTCCCTTCGTCGGATCTTTGTTCTGTATCGCGTGAGGACCGGACTTCTGCAATCAGCTGATCCAGCTTCTGATTAAATTGATCGGCGTTCAACTGCCCTGGTTGCACTGATTTGAGATACTCAACCAACTCACCCAACCGATCTGGCTGGGATTGCCGACCCACCACTTGCCGCCATACACTTTCAAGCTGGTCCACAATCCGGTTTAGATCCCGCTGGGAGAGATCAGTGCGACTGCTGACCAGATCAACAAACTTCTGTCGATTGATGTTGCGGAGATCGCCACTACCGGCGATCTCTTTCACCTCTGGGGTGTTCAGTATCTTTTCAAATTCACTCCGAATTTTTGATATATCTAGCTCTGGCGGACGCAACGCTTTGACGTAATCCTCAATACTTTCCCGGATACTACCAGGATCTATAGCTGAACCAAGTTCGCGCCGCACGGCAGCAGCAGCGGCCTCCGCCGTTGCCACGACCTGATTGCTGGCAGCCTTAGCACCGAGGGCAGCGGCTAGTGTTCCCGTAATTGCTTGTAGACCAGACGTTGCTGTATTAACAACCGAGCCAACGACAGAGCCTACACTCCGCGATAGGAAACAATATAGCAGCGCAAAGTATGTTGCCCAAATGACTAAACCTACTATTGCACCTAAAAACACGTTGGCA
>Ga0213881_10000761_pt1 | contig 17823 bp, 17 predicted proteins | sample BarmaccoBMER_R08_FD_160104 | JGI IMG/M metagenome (GOLD analysis project Ga0213881, IMG submission 160104) | Barbacenia macrantha exposed rock microbial communities from rupestrian grasslands, the National Park of Serra do Cipo, Brazil - ER_R08 ... | reverse complement strand
AATGGCTGAAGAGAGGATGCGATGAGCGTCACAGTGACTTTGCCGGCATCGCCTGGGCCCTTTTTGGAGGCGGGGCTGCTGCCCGGCGACTTCTATGCCTATGAGGAGCTGCTCTCGGAGAGGGAACGGGAGCAGGTCGAGCGCATGCGTGAGTTCCTGCGCAGGCAGGTCGCGCCGATTGTGGACGACTACTGGGCACGGGCGGAGTTCCCGTTCCAGCTCGTTGCGGGCTTCACGAAGCTGGGGCTGATGGACTGGGCTGACCCCGGCTCGTCGGAGCCTAGGCCGGGCAACCTGCTGGTGGGCATCACCGCGTTGGAGCTCGCGCATGCCGACGCGTCGGTGGCGACGTTTTTCGGTGTGCACACGGGCCTGGGGATGGGCAGCATCCTGACCTGCGGGTCCGAGGAGCAGAAGCGGCGGTGGTTGCCGGCGATGAGCCGCTTCGAGAAGATCGGCGCGTTCGCGTTGACCGAGCCGCACGGCGGCTCTGACGTGGCCGGTGGCCTGGAGACGACCGCGCGTCGCGACGGCGAGGAATGGGTTCTGGATGGAGCGAAGCGGTGGATCGGCAACGCGACGTTCGCTGACCTGGTCGTCGTGTGGGCCCGTGACGTCGAGACGCATCAGGTGCTGGGCTTTGTTGTGGAGAAGGACACCCCGGGCCTCACCGCGACGAAGATCGAGAACAAGATGGCGCTGCGGATTGTGCAGAACGCCGACATCGTGCTCGATGGCTGCCGAGTTCCGGAAGCCAACCGCCTGCAGAACGCGAACTCCTTTAAGGACACCGCCAAGATCCTGCGGCAGACGCGTAGCGGCGTGGCGTGGGAATCGGTGGGTGTGATGTTGGCTGCCTATGAGATCGCGCTGGGGTATGCCAAGGAGCGCGAGCAGTTCGGGCGTCCGATCGGGAAGTTTCAGCTCGTTCAGGACCTGCTGGTGAAGATGCTGGGCAACGTCACGGCATGTTGGGGGATGGTGGTTCGCCTGGCCCAGCTGCAGGACGCTGGGGTGTACCGCGACGAGCAGTCCGCGCTGGCGAAGGCCTACTGCACCGTGCGGATGCGTGAGGCCGTGGGGTGGGCGCGGGAGCTTTTGGCCGGCAACGGCATCGTCCTGGACTACAACATTGGCCGCTTCGTCGCCGACGCCGAGGCCCTCTACTCGTATGAGGGAACGCGGGAGATCCAGACGCTCATCGTCGGGCGCGCGGTGACCGGCGGCCTCGGCGCGTTCGTGTGAGGTGATGATAATGGCAACCGAATCCGTCTTCGCCGGCCTGAAGGTCCTCGACGTCGCGAGCTTCATCGCGGCGCCGGCCGCCGCGACCGTGCTCTCCGACTTCGGAGCGGACGTGATCAAGGTTGAGCCGCCGGGAACGGGCGATCTTCAGCGGATGCTGGGTTCCGTGCCGCCAGCTCCCCGCGCGCACGCCAACTATAACTGGCACCTGGCCAACCGCAACAAGCGCGGAATGGCCATCGACCTGAAGTCCCCGGGGGGGACCACGATCCTCAAGCGCCTCGTCGAGTGGGCCGACGTGGTCATTACCAACTTCCCGCACGGCACGCGCGAGAAGCTGCACCTGGGCTATGAGGAGGTCTCGGGCTGGAATCCGCGGGTCATCTACGCCGACATCACCGGCTTCGGGGATGCCGGCCCAGACGCCACGCTGCCGGGGTTCGATCTGACCGCGTACTGGTCGCGCAGCGGGCTGTTGGCCTCGACCCGGGATGCGGGGGCCCCGCCGACGGTGCCGGTGTCCGGGAGCGGCGACTACATGGCGGCGATCGGCCTCTACTCAGCGATCGTGACCGCCCTGTACCACCGCGAGCGGACCGGGACGGGGGCCAGTGTCGGGACCTCGCTGCTGGCCGAGGGGGTGTGGGCTACCGGAACGCTGGTGGCTGGCGCGCTGGCCGGGGGCACGTCCTTCGGGCTGCATGACCGGACCGCACCGGTGAACCCGCTGATCAACCCCTATCAGTCTGCGGATGGCCAGTGGTTCCTGCTGGTGGCCTCACCCCCGCATTGGCCGGGGCTTGCGAGGGCCGTCGGGCACCCGGAGCTTCTTAGCGATCCGCGTTTCGCGGACATTGAGGGCTTCGTGACGAACTCCGCGGTGCTGACCGGGCTGCTCGACGCTGAGTTCCGCTCGCGGCCGCTTGGTCATTGGAAGGAGGTCCTGGACCGGGAGCGCATCACCTACAGCGTCATTCAGACCCCAGAGGAGACCGCGAAGGATCCGCAGCTCCGCGCGAACGACATCATCGTGCCCTTGGCGGGAGTCAGCGGGCTGGAGTACACCGTCAGCAGCCCGATCAACCTCCGAGGGGTGTCGAAGGTGCCGGCGAAGCGAGCGCCGGAGCTGGGCGAGCACAACGACGAAGTCCTCACTCAGCTGGGATTTAGCACCGAGGAGATCGAAGGGCTTCGCGCCGCGGGTGCCATTCCCGGCGCCACGAAACTGGAGGCAGCGCGATGAGCACGGCGACCGAAGCGACCAGCCTAGTGCTGCACGAGCGCCGCGAGGGCGTGCTGACGATCACGATCAACCGCCCGGCGCAGAAGAACGCGGTCAACCACGAGGTCGCAGTCCAGCTGGCATCGGCGGTGGACCTGCTCGATGCCGACCCGGAGCTGTCGGTGGGCGTGCTCACTGGCGCAGGCGGAACGTTCAGCGCGGGCATGGACCTGAAGGCATTCGCCACCGGTGAGCTGCCGGTGCTGCCTGGTCGGGGGTTCGGCGGGCTCACCCGTGCGGTGGTGCGCAAGCCGTTGATCGCCGCGGTCGAGGGCTGGGCGCTGGGCGGCGGCTTCGAGCTGGTGCTGGCCTGCGACCTGATCGTCGCGGCGCAGGATGCACAGTTCGGGTGTCCCGAAGTCACCTGGGGTATCGCCCCGCTGGAGGGAGGCCTGGTCCGGCTACCGCACCGACTCCCCTACCACCTCGCCGTCCGGCTGCTGCTCACCGGCGAGCGGCTGCCCGCCACCGAAGCCCAGCAGTACGGGCTGGTCAACGAGCTGACCGCCCCCGGCGCCGCGCTAGACGGGGCGCACAAGCTAGCCGGGCGCGTCGCCAGAAACGCGCCCCTAGCGATAGCGGCCGTCAAAGAGGTCCTGCGCGCCACACCGGGCCTGGACGATAGCGACGCGTTCCAGCGCCAGGATGCGCTCACGGCCGGGCTGGTGTCGAGCGAGGACGCGCGGGAAGGCGCGCGGGCGTTCGCCGAGAAGCGCGCACCCATCTGGCACGGCCGCTGAGGCCTGCCCCTCCAGACGCCTCCCCCCACACACAGCCTGTGCCCACCTCCCAGCAGGAGTGACCAGTCATGTCTTCGCATCACCCCGTCCATCGCGTCGCGATCGTCGGCACCGGCACCATCGGTGCCAGTTGGGCGACGCACTATCTCGCTCGAGGCTTTGACGTCACGGCAACCGACCCGGCCCCCCATGCGGAGGCCGCCCTGCGCTCCTACGTAGCCGCAGCATGGGATGCAGCCACCACGCTCGGGCTCTCGCCAGGAGCCTCACCCGATCGCCTGAGGTTCACCGCCGAGATGCGCCACGCCGTTGCGGACGCTGATTTCGTGCAGGAAAACGCACCCGAGCGCCCGGAGCTGAAGGTCAAGCTGTTCGCTGACATCGACGACGCGACGCCACCGGAGGTGATCATCGCGTCGAGCTCGTCGGGTATCACGATGAGTGTCATGCAGGCCGGGTGCCGGCATCCGGAGCGAACCGTCATCGGCCATCCCTTCAACCCACCGCACCTCATCCCGCTGGTCGAGGTTGTCGGTGGGAGGAAGACCGCCCTGGAGACGATCCACGACGCGATGTCGTTCTACGCCTCCATCGGCAAGAAACCAGTTCACCTCAAAAAGGAGCTTCCCGGGCACGTCGCCAACCGTCTCCAGGCCGCGCTGTATCGCGAGGTCGTCTACCTGATCGAGCAGGGAGTGCTGGATGTCGCGGATGCCGACGATGCGGTGTCCTGGGGTCCGGGGCTGCGGTGGGGTGTCATGGGACCCAACCTGCTGTGGCATCTCGGTGGAGGCGAGGGCGGCATCCGGCATTTCATGGACACCCTCATGCCGCCGATGGCCGCCTCCTTGTGGCCGGCACTGGGCAACCCACAGCTCACCCCCGACCTCCAGGAGAAGATCGTCCACGGTGTCCTGGAAGAAGCGGACGGCCACTCGATCGAGGAGCTGGCCGCCCAACGCGACGCGATGCTGCTCGGCCTGCTCACGGTGCGCGCCAAGTATGCGGCATCTGGCCCACCGATCGCCGCAGCCAGTCAGTCCACGTAAGGCGACACCTATTGTCCCCACGACAGCGCGTGGTGCCTGCTCTTCGGCGCGAAAGGAGCGACAGTGACACAGCGGCAAGAAAGATTATTCGTGCTCGAGGCCAGCGGTGGCGGTCGCGTGTTCTCGGTGAACCCTGATGGCTCCGACAAGAAGGTCATCGTCACCGGATGCAGGGTCCCCGACGGGGTCGCCGTCGACGTCGCAGCTGGGCACCTCTACTGGACCAACATGGGGATCCCGCCGGTCAACGACGGCTCGATCGAACGCGTGGAGCTGGATGGAAGCAACCGGACGACGATCGTGCCCCCCGGCGGCACCTACACCCCCAAGCAGCTGCATTTCGAGGCCGTGAACCTGAAGCTGTACTGGGGCGATCGCGAGGGGATGCGCATCATGCGCTGCGACCTCGACGGCTCCAACGTCGAGACGCTCGTGCAGACCGGGCAAGGAGACGACGACCGCCGCGACCAAACCAGGTGGTGTGTGGGAGTTGCCGTCGACCCCGCCAGCGGACACCTTTACTGGACCCAGAAGGGCCCGAGTCATGCGGGACTTGGGAAGATCTTGCGGGCGGGAGTCGACCTGCCCGCCGGCGATACCCCGGCCGACCGGAGCGACATCGAGGTGCTGTTCAAGGGGTTGCCGGAGCCGATCGATCTCGAGCTTGACCTTGCAGCCCGCATGCTGTACTGGACCGACCGCGGGGACCCGCCGCGCGGCAACACCGTCAATCGCGCACCGATCGACGCCACGAACGGGCGGGCGGAGCCCGAGATCCTCTCGACGCACCTGATGGAGGGCATCGGCATCGCTCTCGATCTGGGCGGCGGCCGCATGTTCGTGACCGACCTGGGTGGGACCGTCTACGAAGCTGATCTCGACGGCTCGAACCGCAGGGAGATCCTCCTCGCGCAGGGCAACCTCACCGGGATCGCCTATGCCGAGCTTCCCACCGAGGAGTCGCAGACATGACCGCTACCACCGCGCCGCCGATTCGGGAGGTGCTGCGCAACCAGCGCACCGCGCGGGTGCTGCTGGGAGAGGTGGTGCATATCGACCTCGGTGCGCGCGAGGTGGTGCTCCAGACGATCAGCGAGCACACACGCATTCCCTATACTCTGGTCACCGGCCTCGACCGGAGCGGGCTGGACATCCGCCTTAGCGGCGACACCAGCCAGCGCCCGTTTCGCTATCGCGACCTGGGCACGATGGCCACCATCGCCCGGTTCCGCGCGGTGGTCTTCATCGGCCGCGTGCACCTCACCGGGTTCGCCGCCTGGCTGATGTGGCTACTGGTGCACCTGGCGTTTTTGACCGGGTTCAAAAATCGCCTCGCAGCAGTCGCGTTCCTGGGATACGACCGCCGGCAACGCACCATCACCGAACAGCAGGTCTTCGCACGCACACGCGAAGTGAAACAACCAGAGGCGACCGGGCCGGATCGAGCTCTCCTCAAGCGGCCGAGCGGGCGAGGCTGCCGATGATGTGGGTGACCAGGAACGGTTTCCGCCGGGGGCGCCGAAGGACCCGCGCCGCCGTTCCCAGTGGCCGTGCCGGCCCCTGGGACACATGCTGACCACAGCGGAATGGCTGGAATCGTGAAAACAGTGAAGACAATACCACTTCTCACGCTAGCTGATGAGTCATGACGTCATCACAGGTAGATCTCATCGTCATCGGCGCTGGGCCGGCAGGTGTGCTCGCCGCCTTACGTGCTGCCGAACTGGGCGCTCGCACCGCGCTGGTCACGCAGGCCGAATTTGGCGGCATGGCCGCCAACGACGGACCAGTTCCGGTGCGAACGCTGGCCCATGCCGCCCGGCTGATGCGCGAGGCGCGACAACTAGGTCAATACGGCGTCGTCGTAAGCGAGCCGGCGCTGGGTTATCCTCGGCTGCTCGCGCGTGTGCGCGAGGTCGTCGACAAGGTGCGTGCGCATTCTTCCTTGCGCCAGCAGATCGAATCGCTGGGAGCGATCGTCCACGAGAAGACCGGCGCTGCGCGTTTCGCAGACACGCACACCATCGTCACTGAGACCGGGCTACGACTTCAGGCTGAGAAGTTCATCATCTGTACCGGTGGCGTGAGCCGGCGGCTGCCCATCCCTGGCTTCGAGCTAACCAGTACCCATAGCGACGCGTGGAGTCTGATCAGCGTCCCGCCGTCGATGCTGGTCATCGGCGGTGGAGCGACGGGGATGCAGGTCGCCTCGATTTTTCATGCCTTTGGCTCACGCGTCCAACTCTTCGAGGCAGCCCCGCGCATCCTGATGACCGAGGACGACGACGTCGCGGCGGCGGTCGCGAGGGCATTCCGCGAGTCGGGCATGGTGGTGCGAGAGAACTTCGGCACCATCGAGTCGTTCGAGAAGACAGCGACCGGCGTGCGGATGATCTTCTCCGAGGACGGCCACCGCGATAGTGTCGAGGCGGCACTTGCGGTCGTGGCGGTGGGCTGGGCGGCCGATACCGCTGGGCTGAACCTTGCCGCCGCGGGCGTTGACGTTACTCAGCGAGGTTTCGTGAAGGTTGACGAGTATCTGCGAACCTCCGCGCCCCATATCTTCGCCGCCGGGGACGTTACCGGACGCCTGATGCTTGTCCCGGAAGCGATACAGGACGGCTTCGTGGCAGCCACCAACGCCGTGCACGGCGCGACGATGCCGCTGGTCATCCACGTGACTCCAGCCGGCAGCTTCACCGAGCCCGAGTATGCCTCGGTGGGCCCCACCGAAAGAAAGGCTCGTGAAACACACGATGTCGTGACCGCGATGGTTCACTTCGACTCGACCACACGCACCATCATCGACGGGCGCGAGCTGGGATTTTGCAAGCTGATCGTCGACCGCAAGACCTATAAAATATTGGGCTGCCACGTGGTTGGCGAGCGGGCGGTAGACATTGTCGAGGTAGCGGCGATCGCCCTTGCCGCGAGAATGCGAGTCAACGACCTAGCTCGCGTTGCGCTCTCGTATCCTACCTACGCAGGAATCCTGGTTCGCGTGGCGGTCAAGGCAGCACAGCAGATCAACCTCGACGTGGGTTGGCGCGCATACCACACAGACGGCGAGCCGCCCGGGGTCCGGGCTTCATGACGCCTCGGCTCGAGCGTTCCACGACGCTCGCGATCTGCGACTTTCCGCCCTTGACGACGCGGGCCGACGTGAGCCTGCAAGGGGGCTTGAAGTGCGGTGGTTGATCACTGGTGCCGGTGGTGGCCTCGGTACCGAACTGGCGCGGGTACTTGCTTGGCGTGGCGAACCGACGCTTCTGTTGACCCGCAGTCAACCTGACGTCACCGATGCGGACGTGGTCACCGCCGTCCTTTGCTATTGGGCGAGAGGCTCCGGGGGTTCCGCTAGGAGCATCCTGATCAATGCGGCGGCCTTCACTGCGGTCGACCTGGCGGAACCCGATCGGAACACTGCGAGGGTCGCACACACGGTGAATGCTGTGGCCCTGCTCTTCTCGCCAAGGCAACCGCCAGGGTCGGTGCGCACGTCATCCACGTCTCCATCAACTACGTATTCGATGGAGCCTGTCCTCATAGAAATAGAACCGGATATGAACCCGAGAATCCCTCCGGTCCACTCAATTACTACGGGAGAATGAAGGTAGCAGGCGAGAAACGAGTGCGGGAGATGGCTCGCAACTGCCACCACATCGTCCGTACCGGGTGGGCGGACAACAGGGTGGGGCTCGCGCGCGCTGTTCTCGGGGAGATCGGCGCCAATTCAGAACGGGTACGGCCCCACCACGAGCGCCCACACCCGCCGACCAGCTCGCCGCCCCGAGTACTCGGTTCTTTCCAACACGCGGGCCACCGGGCTGCGCAGCCTGCCGCCGTGGAGAGACTCCCTTTGTGCGGAGCGCAACCCGAACCTGGTGCACTGAGCCGTAGAGGCGGCGCACCCTTGCGATGCCGCCCGTTGTAGAGATTCCATACCTCCGACCGCTGGTTGCGCGGATCCCACTGCCCGAACTCATCGCGGAAGCTGAACACCCGCTGCCCCGTTGACTGAACTTGTCGCGCGTCAGAGTAGGTCGATCTCGATACCCGGGTCGATACGGCGCAAGCGGCCAGGATCAGCGCTCAACACTGGCCAGCCCCCGCGTTGCCGGGCAACATACACGACGTGGCCGGCGCACCCGCCACCGCTGACAGGCGACCCCGAACTAACGCGACTGGCGCTGAGGCATCAACGACCTTGCCGCCGATCACGCTGCCGGAGCAACGGGGTGTCGACGGCGGATCTCCTCATCTCCGGGCCAGGGAACGCCAGACTGCTCATAAACCCGGCGATAGCGCTCGAGAGACGGAGCACCATAACGGGCCACCATCCGCGCGACGATCGCACTGGCACGCTCATCATCGCTGGCGTCGGGCGGCGCCAGCAGCGGCAGGCCATCGGCATCGAGCTGCTGCTACATCACAGCGCACGACGGTAGCCCCTGGCCTAACGAGTGCAAAGGTCACCCCCGAACGGCGGCGCAAGGTCGGCTCGAGGCGGCCCTGGACGAGGAGCGACCAGATACGTGTAATCCGGCCATCGGTGCTGTTCAGGAGGGTTGACTGGCCTCGGTCTCGCTGAGGCTAGGATGATCGGGATCACTTGCTTGGTCTTGTCCTGGTGTTGGTGGCTGGATGGCTTTTGTTGATCGGACGGCGTATCCGCGGTTGCCGTCTGTGGTTTCGGTCCGGGAGCTTGTGGAGGCGTTCACGCCGACGGCCGACGAGGTGAGCTGGGCGTGCGTGCAGGCCGCTGATGCGATGCCCACCAGCTGAGCCGGGACATCCTCGGCGATGACCACCCCGACAGTTTGCACTCGGCCATTACCTTCGCCTACGTGTTGACACAACGGCGGTCCCCGCGACAAGCGGGGACCGCCGTTGTGCGTTTGGAGCTGTTGTGTGGTTAGTTGTCCCAGCACCAGTGACGACGACGGTTCCGCCCGTCCCAGGCCCAGTGCCCGCGGTGGTGGCGGTGGCCGTCGTGGTGCCCGCGGTGGTCCTCAAGCTGGCGACCGGCGGGGAACGGCGTGAACACCTCAGCAACTCGCATGGTGGATCCTCCCTGTTGACGGGGGGGACAGATGGCTCCCCGATGTCCCCCTGCACCATGTATCGCTGCGGGCCATAGGGCAGGTTTCACTCTCGTGGCCACTCCCAGGTAACTTTGAGAAACGGCGTTGCTACTCCCAGTCAACTTTCAGGAAACGCGAGGTGCAGTGTCACCCATCCCACGGCGATGGCCGTGCGCTTAACCTGAACGCGAGCAGGGTAGGCCGGTATCGGCACTCCGCGATCCGATCACGCGGATGCCCCAGGATGCCGAAGGGTGCTCGAGAGGGAAGGCGGGAAGCTGACAATGGGGATTTTTCGGGACCGGTTCGAGCGGCCGCAACAGTTCTACGAGCAGCTCGACCCGCAGCAACAACAGGTCGTCGGGCAGCAGTTCCAGCAGGAGTTCGCTCAGTCGCAGGATCCCTACGCGCAGCAGCAAGGATGGGGCCAGATGGACCCCTCTCAGCTGAACCCGCGACAGCTGGGCGAAATGCACGACTACGCCGAACAGCAGAACCCGTCAATATTGCACAGGGTGATGAACCACCCTGTGCTGGACGCGGCGCTGGTGGCCCTGGGCGTGCACGAATGGAAGAAACATGAAGAACGCTGAGGTCATCCTTGGGTGGATCGAGTCCGGGGAGGCCGGGACAGGCCACTCCGGAGCATACCCCCAGCTCAAAGAATTGATCATCCATAGTGGTCAAGAGGCTTTTTGATCGTTTGACCGTGGGGTGGGGCATCACTGGGTGGTCGTGACGTGGCTAGCCGGTCACAGAGTGCCGGTAGCCCACGGACCACACGCTCCTTGGCAGCTTGCGCCGAGTGACCGTCGCCTGGTCGTCACCGGGCCAGGTCTCACCCACACGTGGGAATACAGCCTGCTGCTAGAGCCATTACCGTAGCAACGGCTCAACCGTCTCCGAGGGGTGGAATTGTGCGGTGGCGCACTGTGCTCGCTGCGGCCGGGCTGGTTGTGGCCGGGTGCACCTCACCGTCTGCGGCCCATGGGCAGCCGCTGGGCATCGGTGCTGCCCGCTCCCTCCAGCCGGTGGGTAGCTGCCAGGCACGGCACGTCAACATCGCGGATCCGCAGGCCTGGGAACCGGATCCCCGCTGCACACCAGGCGCCACCGATGGCGGCCTAACGCTGAGCCAGTTGTGCCCGGTGGCGCATACCAAGCAGATCCGGCCACCCGCCTCCTACACCGGTGAGCTCAAGCGTGAACAAATGCGCGCCTACGGCGAGACGGGTTCTCCTCGCGGCTATGAGGAGGATCACCTGATCCCGTTGGATTTGGGCGGCGCACCCTGGGACCCGGCGAATCTGTGGCCGGAGCCGCACCCGTCCCCGAACGAGAAAGACGGGGTAGAAGCCGCCGCTCATGACGCAGTGTGTGCCGGGGAGCTGAGCCTGAGGGATGCTCAGCGGCGAATCGCCACCGACTGGTACGGGCTCGGACGCGACCTGGGCGTGGTGAACTAGCCGCTGACACCGCCGCAGCACTGTGACAAACTCGCACCTCGTAGCTGCCCTTCGGAAGTCCCCGGCGTGTCGCACACCATCACCGCAGGTCACAACCACTGGCCTCCGACTTTGCCGGGGCCCTGGGGTGGCCGTCTTGCGCACCGTATTATGCTCCCGCCGCGGTATGGGTAAGACGTACGAACGACAATAATGAAGGATTGGTTTTTGTATATGAAGCTTAGGCATATAACACTTGGGCTCGCCACCATCGGGTCATTGACATTTTTTAGCGTCTCGTACTTAACGATACCACAGCGAGTGGCCCGCCTGATTGCAGAGTTGTGCCGACCCGAACCTGGAATTTCCTGTTATGACCCCTGCTGTGGCTCTGGGCGACTCCCCCGGGCGGTACAAAGTGTGGTCACCGACTCTCCCGATGACCGTATACAAATATGCGCCCAAGAGATTAACCCGATCCCCTTCCTGGCCGCAGTCACCAATCGAAGGTTACACAACCTTGATATGACCCTGAAACGAGGCTCTAGTCTGCGCCACCCCGCTTTCATCGCCGGAAACAGTGAGCTAAAACGTTTCGATCTGGCGGTTGCCAACCCGATGTGGAACCAGTCGATACCTGAAGCCACCTACCGCAGCGATCGGTTTGGGAGATTTCGTTATGGATGGCCCCGCGATAGCGGCGACTGGGTATGGATGCAACACCTGTTAGCGCATCTCGAGGATAACGGTCGCATGGTCGTCTGTCTCGATCGCGAAGTAACGAGCCGCTGTAGCGATCCCGCCGAAGTCGATATTCGACGACGCTTCGTGGACGCTGACTTGATCGAAGCCGTTATTCGCTGCCCGTGGGAGGTCTCTCGGCCCCGCTGGCTGGTACGCAGTGCCATATTGAATACACCACAAGCCGCGCTCGTCGTTGCTAACAAGGCAAAAAAGCGGCCTGGCGAGATCCTTTTTGTGAACACTCAACCCCTCATACGGGATTATCTGGCAGGCAACTTGACACCCGATGTCGTACACAACACCATTGTTGATGCTCTGTGTAATTGGGAGCCCGTTTCCGGAGTGGCCGAAATCCTTTCCAATACCGATGTCGCGAAGGCAGGTTACATACTTGCTCCGGAGTTGCACTGCGCAAGTCCTTCTATGACAAGATAACGCCGACAATGAGGCCCAGCAAAGGAGAAGAAGGCTGGCTGGGGGATTCTCATCGGAGCCTGACATTGAGCAAGCCAGTTTAGGGCTTGCGTCCAACGCCGCCGAACGTGTTCACATCCGTGGGGACGCCGACCTGGTTGGGGTCGGGTCGCCAGAGTGGCACCGAGACCACACCCGGCTCGACTAATTCCACGCGGTCAAAGAACCGGGCGATCTCTTGGCTGCTGCGGACCGCCACGGGTGGGGTTCCACCGCTGTTGTTCCAGAGCTGGCATGCCTCGAACATCTCCCTGCCGTGAACACCGTCGGTGGTGGGGTCATACAGCGCCAGGTAGCTGCCCGAGACCAGGGGGTCCAGCAGGCGGTTCACGATCGCGTAGGCCTCGTCGGTGTCCATGATGTGTTCGATGGTCCCCATCACCATGAGGGCGATGGGCTGGGTGAAGTCCAGCGTCCGAGCAGCCTCCCGCAGGACGGTGTTGGTATTCCGCAAATCGGCATCGACGTAGTTGGTGACGCCTTCGGGAGTGCTGGTGAGCAAGGCGCGAGCGTGCACCAGGACCATGGGGTCGTTGTCAACGTAAACAATGCGGCACTCCGGTGCGGTCTCCTGAGCAACCTCGTGGGTGTTACTGGCGGTGGGCAACCCGGTGCCGACGTCGAGGAACTGACGGATCCCCGCCTCGCCGGCGAGGTACCGGACGACGCGGACCAGGAACGCCCGCGAGGCGCGCGCCACATCGACGATACTGGGCAGGACGGCGGCAAACCGGTCCCCAGCCTCATGGTCGACCGGGTAGTTGTCCTTACCGCCGAGCCAGTAGTTCCAGACCCGAGCCGAACGCGACACGCTGGTGTCGATACCGGGTGACGGCTTCTGACCGGAGGTGTTCGAGCGGGTCATCGGCGAGTAGGGCCTTTCTGCGGGTGTCGCTGTGACCGGACAGTGCCCCCATCGCCTTGGCGGTGGCAATCGCCACCTAGTGACGATTGTATCGTGTCCAGGTGAGGAGCCCGGACGGTATCATCGAGAGCCCGCCGCGTTCACCCGGGAGGATTTTTGAGAACTCAAGGAGCCCGCGACCGGTCCCTTCCCGCTGATCCGGCCCTCGCTAGTTCGACGCTGTGGCCGGGGAGCCCGACCGCGCTGCGCGTCGCGTTGGGCGGCCACTTGCGGCGGCTGCGGGAGGCCAGCGGGATCACCCGGGAGGCCGCCGCATACACCATCCGCGCCTCCAGCAGCAAGATCAGCCGTCTCGAACGCGGCCGGGTCGCGTCCAAGGAACGCGACGTGGCCGACCTGCTCACCCTCTATAGTGTCGCCGACGGGGAGGAACGGGAGAAGCTGCTCACCCTCGCCCGGCAAGCCAACGCACCCAGTTGGTGGCGCGAGTACGGTGACGTGCTGCCGAGCTGGTTCGAGACCTATCTCGGTCTGGAGCAGGCCGCGTCGGTCATCCGCGTCTACGAGCCCCAGTTGGTACCCGGGCTGCTGCAAACCGAGGACTATGCCCGCGCCGTCCTGCTGCTGCGCCATCTGCACGCGTCACACCGCGACATTGAGCGCCGCGTCACGCTGCGGATAGCCCGTCAAGCTTTCTTGAGCCAACCCGGGGCGGCCGAGCTGTGGGTGGTGTTGGACGAGGCCGCGCTGCGGCGAGGTCTAGGTAGTCAGGAAGTCCAGCGCGGGCAGCTGCGGCATTTGATCGAGATGGCCCAGCGACCGAACGTCACGCTGCAGGTCGTGTCGTTCGGCGCCAGTGCTCCCGCCGCGGCAGGTGGTCCCTTCACCATTCTCCGGTTCTCCGAGCCCGACCTGCCCGACATCGTCTACCTCGAACACCTCACCAATGCCATCTACCTGGACAAAAAGCGCGACACCGTCGACTACCTGGCGATCATGGACAACCTGTGTATCCAGGCTCAGTCACCCACCGAGACCCTCAGCTTCCTACAGGAGATCATCTCGCACTGATCAATTGTGATCGGTGCTGTGGTTGAGGAGCTCGTGTCGCAGCAGGCGGAGGGTCCAGCGTTCCCACTCCGCGATCGACCAGCTGCGTTCTGTGACCAGCAGATGGAACAGCTCAGGGCCCAGCACGGCGTAGCTGATGTCGACCGCGTGCCCGAGGCGCATCTTCGGTGACAAGCCGCCTTTGCGGCGCAGGGCGGTGACGAGCTGGCGTTGCAGGGCGCGTCGCTGTTCCTGGTTGGTGCGCCATAGTTCCGCGACGGCGGGCTCGGTGTCACTGGCGCGGTGCAATACGTTGAGCAGGGGAGCACTCCGACGGTAAGCGGAGGCAGTCGCTTTGACCTGGATCTCCAGCTGGCGGACAGGATCGGGTTCGGCGAGCGCGTCGGTGACCCACGCGGGCCGCGATGTCGCGCTGGGCGTGTCGGCGGCCACGTTGATATCGACGAGTTGCTTGAGGATGTTTGCTTTGGTGCGGAAGCTGAAGTACACGGTCTGCACGGCGACCCGGGCTTCGTGTGCGATCGTATCCACCGTTGTCGAGGGGTAACCGCGGGTGACAAACAGGGTCAGCGCCGCGTCGAGGATCTTGCCGCTGGCGGTCGGCGCGGGTTTTTTCCCGCTGTCTGCGGCAGCCATCGAGCGCTCCTGGGGCCGGTCGCTACCGGCGTACCGGGATGAAGGCACAGGCCGCCAGAGCGATCTTCGTGGTAGGGGGGTCAGTGTAGGGGCGCGCAGTCATTCTGACTTGCTCAGGATCGTGCGCAGGGCGCTGGCGACTGCCTTTCCGGGATGCGGCGGCGGGTCGGTGCAGCGCCAGCAGGTGTGACCGTCCGGTCGGATGAGCACTGCGCCTCGGTCCAGGTGGTAGGCCTCAGCGAGATGGGCAGATCGGGATACAATACCCTTGCAATTGCATCTTAGTGGCAACTACTATCACCCGTACAGGTGACGGTCACAGTTTATGTTAAGGCGACCTGATGTCTGCTCCGCAAGAAGATCGACAGTGACGTGCGGCAACCGAGTCGAATCCGCACCGTCCGCGGGGTGGGCTATGTTTTCGACTGGCCGTAGCCCACTTGACGCCATCCACGTCACCATCGGGGCAACTCGCGCACGCCAGGTCGACTCGGCGGTGAACAGAATTCGGGCCGGCATGCCCGAAGCCTTGCTGCCCAACCCAGATTGGGTTCAACTCACCAGGATGAGCACACGCGGCGAACTGATGGGGATCCGGGAGCTTGCCAACCGGCTCGGGCTGCCGCTGTCCACGCTGCATTACTGGCAGCGCCGAGGTCTGATTGGCGCGCACTGCCGAGGCGGGCAGCGCTACTACGACCACGACCAGGCCCACCGCATTGCATTGATCCAGATATGGCGGGCCACCGATGAGCTTGGACGAAATCGCCGCCGTGCTACGTGGATGTACCGAGTCCGGTGACTGGCGCGACGTCGTCGCTGGCAGGATTGGCGCCATCGGCACCCAGCTCAACCAGCTGCACGCCGCGCGGGACTATCTGGCCTACCTGCTCAGCTGTCCCGGGGACAACCCGGCCACCGACTGCCCGAAACTGCGTCACGAGGTCAACCAGATTGCGCTCAACCCAGGTTCAACCGCTGTGATAGACGCCATGAGCGAACACAGCGCCCACCGCCCCGAGCCCAGCATTGGGGCGCACCACGACTGGCACTCCCCGACCTACGTCCAGGACTGGATATCAGCCGACGTCACCCACCGCGAGCAGCGCCGACCAAGACTGCGCTGGGCGGCCAGCCTGCTACCACTGCACGATCTGCAGGCTCGAGTGCTGGACGTAGGCGGGGGCTACGGCGAGTTCGCCGGCCAGCTGCTCGCCCAGTTCCCCCACGCAACGGTGTGCGTGCACGACTACTCCACAGCGATGCTCGACCACGCCCGGGCCAACCTGAGCGAGTTCGGCCCGCGGGTCAACTTCGCCCAGGCCGACCTGACCGATCCGGGCTGGACCCGCTCACTCGATGGCCCCTTCGATGCGGTGGTCTCTGCACTGACCATCCACAACCTTGGCGGTGCCGACGCAATCCCGCCGGTGTATGCGGCCATCTGCTCACTGCTCAAACCAGGCGGATGGTTCCTCAACCTGGACCTGGCGCTCAACGTGCTACTCGCACCCGCCGATACACCCCTGACCCAGCTCTACGCCCGAGCACAGGGCCCCACCGCTGACACCTCTCACCACCATGACCGCCACAACCACGACCCGCTTCCCACCGCACCCGGCCTGGAAGATCACCTAGGTTGGCTCCGCGACGCTGGCTTCGAGCACGTGGACTGCCCCCACAAACACCTCTCCGAAATGCTCCTGGTCGCACGCCGCCCAACCTGATTCCGTGGCCTTAACGGAACGACCGCCGCTGGCCATCAGGACGCCAAGACATGTCCCGCGCGGAGGAGGGGAGCTGGGTGACCGACCGGCGCGAACGCTGCTCGACAGCGCATCCGACAGCGATGCATGACCTATGAGAAGTTCGTGCAGTACGCCGAAACTTTCGCCCGGGACCATCATGAACCGGGCACTCTGAGCCTGCGGCACCTGCAGCGACTCGCCAGCGGCCAGCATGCCGGGGCACTTCGGCCGGCCACCGCGCGACTGCTTGAACACCTTTTCGGTGAGCCGATCGCCGCCTTGCTCGCGCCGCCGAACATTCCCACGGCGAGCGAAGCCGAAGACCGCACCGCCGGACTGTACCGTGAGCTGCTCCAGTTACTGAGGATGGTCAGCGTGCTCGTGACGATGCCTAGCGCTGACGAACAGCTCGACCAGTTGGGTTACCCTTCCCTCGCCTCGGGTCGATTCGATAACATAACCGTTGACGACTATGCGGCGCTGAACGAACATCTGTGGCGTGTGTTCGTGCTGTCTACGTCCAAGGGGAGAACGGTCCAAAGCAGCGCCATTACTTGCACATAGTCGGGTCCGACAACTCGATCAGCAAATTATGACCGTATCCAGAAATTTTCAACCTCGATGATGGGGGAGTTTACGGAGAGGTAACTTGTCAGCCAGGCAGGGACGTGTCTTCCGGGAGGCGTGGATTTCCGGTGCCCTGCGACACGACCCGGGTGAGCCAAAGCCTGGTGAGGCTGCGCCTCGGGCCGCCGAGATGCGTTGCGGCTGCATGTCGTGAACTTGACACCACCGACATTTTCCGGCGCTGGGATGTCGGTGGTGTCGAGTTCACGGCACCGGGCTACGCAGGACGTGACCAGTGCAGCAGATGATCGGCAGAGCGCGGTCCGGAACGGGAGCGAGGGCATCACCCTGGAGACGCGCCCAGAACTCGGCTCTCGGTGTCGAACTTCTCAGGACCAAGGATCCCTACCTCGTGCCCTGGGACGACACACCGGACTGGGAACGGGAGAGCGCTGCTGCTGTCTATGACCAGGTGCGCGCGTTCATCGATGCTACCGACGGCGGCACGACACCGACTGAGACCAGCCAACGGCCGGTGATGTCCTGACCTTCCCGGCTCAGGGCACACCTATAGACCACATGATCAAGCGATTGCCAAGGACGGAATTCACGCGGAATTAGGGATGGATTGAGGAGGGATTGGGGGAGGATTCCTCCTCCGGGTTCTCGGTGCACAGCAGGGTGGCGATCCGGTGCCGCAGGTGCTCGACCTCCTCAAGATCCTGATGAGGGGTGGCGTAGCGGGACAGTTCACGAAGATCCTCAGTAGTGAGCTTCCCCCCGTAGCACGGACACCCGACCTGAGGTGGCCCCGGCCACCGGGAAGGATGCTGCCGTGCCTGCACCTCACCCTGCTGAGTTCCGTCGTCGTGC
>Ga0213881_10000760_pt1 | contig 17888 bp, 18 predicted proteins | sample BarmaccoBMER_R08_FD_160104 | JGI IMG/M metagenome (GOLD analysis project Ga0213881, IMG submission 160104) | Barbacenia macrantha exposed rock microbial communities from rupestrian grasslands, the National Park of Serra do Cipo, Brazil - ER_R08 ... | reverse complement strand
GGCAGCCGTGGCCGCGGGAGGGTATCGAGATCCGGGTAGGGCTGGCCACCCTGCTCGGATTGGACGACCGGCCCGGAGAGATCCCCCGCCTGGGACCGGTGCTGCCCGACGTCGCCCGCGACATCGCCGCCGCCCAACACCGAGGCGCCGAGTGGCGCTTCGCCATCGTCGATACCGACGGCTACCTGCTACTGGGTGGGGTGACTCGGCAGCGACCTCGACCGGTCGCTGGCTCACCGCCGCCGGGGCGGTGTCGAGGTGGGATCGTGGAGCTGCAGCTGACCGCCGAGCTGCTTGACCACCTCACTCGCCATCCGCTGGTCGCCGGTGGGGCCTGGGCGCGGGTGATCGCGGATCTGGCCGACCAGTACGCCCGCCGTGACCACCTGCTGGCCCAGTTGGACACCCGGCCCGATGACCGATTCGCCCGAGGCGCGCTGGCCCGACATATCCAGATTCGAGATCGCACGTGTGTCCACCCCGGCTGCATGCGACCCGCCGCCTGCTGCGACATGGATCATGTCGAGGACTACGCCCGTGGCGGGCTGACGATCCGCATCAACATCGGCCCCGAATGTGGTTTGCACCACCCATACAAGGACCGTGGTTGGCAACTAACCCAACCCGAACCCGGAATATTCCGATGGGTCAGCCCACTCGGCCGAATCTACATCACCCGAGGGGAACCAATCATGCCCCCACTACCCAAACCCAAACCCCAACCACGACCCACCCAACCCCACCCGAACAACCCACTGCCGCTGCGCGACGACCCGATCCTGCCACCAACAACCCACCCCGCACCCAAACCGGAGCCTCAACCACCACCACAACCCAACGACCCCGACCCACCACCGTTCTGACCAGCAACAACCAGCACGACACCAGGAAAACCGGCTAGCCCGGCAGGCTACCAGGTAATGGAAACGCGCCTGAGGTCGGCAGCTAAGACGGCGATGTGACCCGGTAGACGTCGTAGACGCCTTCGACGTTGCGTACCACCCGCAGCAGGTGGCCGAGGTGCTTCGGGTCGCCCATCTCGAAGGCGAATCGAGACACCGCGACCCGGTCTCGGGAGGTCGTCACCGAAGCGGACAGGATGTTGACCTTCTCGTCGGCAAGTACCTTGGTGATGTCGGAGAGCAGCCGGTGCCGGTCCAACGCCTCGACTTGAATGCTGACCAGGAACATTGCGTTCGGCGACGTTGACCACTTAACCTCGACGAAACGCTCGCTCTGACTGCGGAGGTCTTCGGAGTTCGTGCAATCGGTCCGATGGACGCTGACCGCGCCGCTGCGAGTGACGAAGCCGATGATCTGATCACCCGGCACCGGGTTACAGCACCGGGCCAGCTTGACCCACACATCGGTCATCGCGCCGGCTTCGCCAACCACCGCGACCCCGGAATCCTCCATCGGACGCCGACGCTGCACGGTCGACGGAGTGCCGCGTTCGGCCAGCTCTTCCTCAGCATCCTCCATCCCACCGAGCAACGCCAGCAGCCGCGCCACCACATGCCGCGCCGAGATATGACTTTCCCCGACCGCAGCGTATAAGCCGGACAGGTCCGAGTAGTGCAGTTCACGAGCCAGCGCGGCCATCGAGTCGACGGAGACCAGCCGCTGCAGCGGCATGCCGGTCCGGCGAGCCTCCCGGGTGATAGCCTCCTTGCCGGCCTCGATCGCTTCCTCACGCCGCTCCTTGGCGAACCAATGCCGGATCTTCGCCTTGGCCCTCGGCGAAGCCACGAACGACAGCCAGTCTTGGCTTGGCCCGGCGCTACCAGCCTTCGACGTGAAGATCTCGACGACCTCACCGTTTTCCAGCTTGCGTTCCAGCGCGACCAGCCTGCCGTTCACCCGGGAACCGATGCAGCGATGGCCAACTTCAGTGTGCACCGCGTAGGCGAAATCCACCGGTGTAGAGCCCGAGGGGAGGGTAATCACATCACCCTTCGGGGTGAACACGAAGATTTCCTTGGCCGCCAGGTCATAGCGCAATGCCTCGAGGAAGTCACCCGGATCGGCGGCCTCCCGTTGCCAATCCAGCAATTGGCGCATCCAAGCCATCTCGTCAACGTCGACGGCTTGACCAGTATTGCCGCCCCGCGACTCCTTGTATCGCCAGTGCGCGGCGATACCGTACTCGGCGGTGCGGTGCATGTCGTGGGTACGAATCTGCACCTCGAGCGGCTTGCCGTCCGGCCCGATCACCGTCGTGTGCAATGACTGGTAGACCCCGAACCGAGGCTGGGCCACGTAATCCTTGAACCGGCCGGGCATCGGCTGCCACAGCGCATGCACCATGCCCATGGCGGCGTAGCAATCCCGCACCTGGTCAACCAGGATTCGAACCCCGACCAGATCATGGATATCGTCGAAATCGCGACCCTTGACAATCATCTTGCGGTAGATCGAGTAATACTGCTTAGGCCGCCCCTCGACCTTTGCCGATATCCGAGCCCCGTCCAGCTGGGCGTTGACTTCGTCAATGACCTGGCGCAAGTAGGTGTCCCTGGACGGCGCCCGATCGGCCACCAGCCGGACGATTTCCTCATACTTCTTCGGGTGCAGCAGCGCGAACGCCAGATCTTCCAGCTCCCATTTGACGCCGGACATTCCGAGCCGATGCGCCAACGGGGCGAATACTTCCAAGGTTTCGCGAGCTTTGCGCGCCTGTTTCTCGGGCGGGAGGAAGCGCATCGTACGCATGTTATGCAATCGGTCCGAGAGCTTGATCACGAGAACTCGGGGATCACGCGCCATCGCGACGACCATTTTGCGGATCGTCTCCGCCTCGGCCACCGGCCCCAGTTTGACCTTGTCCAGTTTGGTTACCCCGTCGACCAGACGCGCGACTTCTTCACCGAATTCATGGCCCAGCTCAGTCAGGGTATAGCCGGTATCTTCGACAGTGTCATGCAACAGTGCGGCCACGAGCGTGGTGGTGTCCATGCCCAATTCGGCCAGGATAGTGGCCACCGCGAGCGGGTGGGTGATATACGGATCGCCGGACTTGCGTTTCTGCCCAGCATGCCGTTGCTCGGCTACGTCATAGGCGTGTTGCAAGAGCGCCATGTCGGCGTTGGGATGCAGCTGGCGGTGCACGCCGGCCAATGGTTCCAACACCGGCCGCACGACCGTCGGGCGCTGGGCACTAATCCGGCGGGCGATACGAGCCCGGACCCTGCGGGTCGCGGATGACCGCGCGGGCTCAGTGGGCAACGGAGGTTCCAGCGGCGGAGCAGGCACCACAGCGGCATCTGCCTGCGCCATCGTCTGGTGCTCCCCCACGTTCACGCCCACTCCACCTCCTTAGGATAGCGAGCCATCCGTGACGTTGACACGGACGTGTCCGACCGCCAGCCAATCGGATCCGGTCAATACGACAACAAGGCGTGCACGAAGTAGCCGTCGAGGCGTTGTCGACCGCCCAGCGCAACCAATTCGATGAGCACGCCGATACCGCTAACCACCGCACCGACCTGCTCGACCAGTTCGCAGCTGGCCGCCATAGTGCCGCCCGTGGCTAACACGTCGTCGACTATGAACACTCGGGCGCCCGGCGACAGAGTCTGTGCCGGGAGTTCCAAGATTGCGGTGCCGTACTCCAGCTGATACTCCCGGCTGGCCGCTACCGCTGGCAATTTGCCCAGCCTGCGCGCGGGCACCACACCGATCCCGGCGGCGTATGCGACAGCGGCACCGAGGAGGAATCCTCTCGCCTCTATCCCGACCACAACATCGCAACCGCTGACCGGCTCGGCCATCGCACCGACAACCGCGGTGAATGCCGCGGCGTCGGCGAGCAGCGGGGTGATATCGCGGAAGAGAACTCCGGCACTGGGGTAGTCCGGAACGGTGCGGATCAGCCCGACCGCACGTTCCAGATCACTGCTCATCGGCGTCGCTTGCCGCTTGGCCGGCTTTGCCCCTGCCCAGGCTGCCCCTGCCCGGTCGACGAGGATGCGGATCTCCGGCTGGTGGCTGCTCGAGCTGGCACACCAGCGGCCGCGGCAACCGCCCGTTCCCGACGCAGCTCGGCGGCCAACTCGTCGTCGTCGCTGACATCCACCTCGTCACCGGCCGCGTTGACCGAACGCTTACCCGCGAGCTTGGCCCTCCGGGCAGCCACCCGAGCTGCCTGCTGTTGGTAGCGGCGATCACGCATCTTCAAGTCGACCAAGATCGGAGTGGCCAGGAATATCGACGACAAGGCCCCAGAGAGCAACCCCACCATCTGCACCAGCGCCAGGTCAGCCAAGGTACCGACGCCGAGCACACCAACCCCGACAATGAGCAGGCCCAACACCGGAAGCACCGCGATCAGGGAGGTATTGATCGAACGCATCAGCGTCTGGTTCAGCGCGAGATTGGCAGCCTCGGCGTACGTCCTGCGGGTGAGCCCGAGTATGCCTCGGCTGTTCTCCTTGACCTTGTCGAATACCACGACGGTGTCGTAGAGCGAGAAACCCAGGATGGTGAGCAACCCGATGATCGTCGAAGGGCTGACCTCGAAACCAACCAGCGAGTACACCCCGGCGGTGACGATGAGGTCGTGCGCCAGCGCGACCACGGCCGCGATTGCCATCGCGCGTTCAAAGTAGAACGCCAGAAACAGCGTCACCAGCACCATGAACACGGCGAGCGCGATCAGCGCCTGACTGGTGATCTCGCCGCCCCAGCTCGAAGACACCGCGCTGTCGCTGATCGCGTTCACACTGGGTTGGCCGTTCTGGCCACGCGGATGGAAGGCATCGAACAACGCCTGCTTGAGCTTGACCGTATCGTCCCGATTCAACGAGTCGACTCTGATCAACACGGACTCAGCGGGGCCCTTGCCAACCCGCTGCACTGACTCCGGGGGCTTGCCGATGACGCCGGCGACAACCTGGCCCACGCGCTGATTTGATGCCTCAGCGCTCAACCCAGTAGCCGGGAACTGAATACGGCTCCCGCCTACGAAGTCGATACTCAAATTGAAACCGCGGAACACTATCGAGCCGAGGCACACCAGCACCAACACGCCGAACACGACGTAGGCTCGGACGCGCTTGCCGATGATGTCGAATGCCCCGGTACCGGTGTAGAGCCCGGCGAGCCCGCCGACGCGTCGCTGACCCTCAGGACTCTGGCCCTCAGCCATGTCGAATGCGGGGCTGGCCATCTCAGGCTCCCTTCGCCGCGGCGACGGCAGCTCGCCGTCGGGTGGCACCGATCTTCGCCACCGCGCCCAACCCAGACCAGGTGGGGCTGCTCAACACTTTCGACCGTGCGGCCAGCGCAACCAACGGATGGGTGACGAGGAAGACGACGACCAAGTCCAACACCGTCGACATGCCGAGGGTAAACGCAAAGCCTTTCACCTGACCGACCGCCAGGATATAGAGCACGGCAGAAGCGAGGAAACTCACCGCATCGGCGGACAAAATCGTCCGGCGCGCTCGAACCCAGCCACGAGGGACAGCGTTGCGGAAACTGCGGCCTTCCCGCACCTCATCCTTCAACCGTTCGAAGAAAATCACGAACGAGTCAGCGGTGATACCGATGGCCACAATGAACCCGGCCACGCCGGCCAAGTCGAGGGTGAAGCCGATAGACCGTCCAAGCAGCACCAACACCGCATACACCGCCGCCGCCGACAGCACCAGCGAAAGGATGGTCAGCACACCGAGCGCTCGGTAGTAGAAGAGGCAATACACGAACACCAAAGCCAGCCCGATGCCGCCGGCGACCAAACCAGCCTGCAGGGAGGCCAGACCAAGGGTGGCCGATACTGTCTCGGCGTCGGAAGTGACGAACGACAGCGGCAGTGAACCGTACTTCAACACTCCGGCCAGATCCTTGGCCTCAGCTTGGGAGAATCGGCCGCTGATTTCGGTTGGCGCGCCAACGATCGGCCCGTTGATCCGAGGGGCCGAGACGACTTGAGCATCCAGCACGAATGCCGCGTCCTTGCCCACGTTGGCGGTGGTGTAGTCGCCCCAGATCCGGTCACCCTCGCTCTTGAACGTCAAGTTGACGACGTAGCCGGCTTGCCGCGGGTCGTAGCCCGAGGTCGCGTTCGCGATCTGCGTACCTTCGAGGAAGGCCGGGCCGAGCACGTACTTCTCCGTGCCTTCCCGGTTGCAGGTAACTAGCGGCTTGGTCGGGTCGTCGTAGCCGCGCAGGACATCGTTGGCGCTACATTGCAGCTGCTGGAGCGCCAGCTGCTGGACGGCCGGATCCGTGCTCTGGCGAGTCGCCTTGGCCAGCGCGATTTCCTTGACCAGCTGTGGGTCGCCAGCCGTCGGCGATGAGGGTTGCGCGGGCGCGGGTGGTTGCGGGGACGGAGGTGGTTGCGGAGCCGGGGACGCCAGCTGCTCCAGCAGCGCGGCCGCCGCGTGCGGGCCAGACGCGCCGGGGCCGGGAGCGGACGTAGCCGGCTTCGGCGCGGCCGGCGGGACCGACCTCGGCGCGTTGGCCGCCGATGGCTTAGGGGAGGCCCCGGGAACGCCAGACTTGGCCACGCCCGGAGCGCCCGAGGCTGGCACCCCAGGAGCCAGCGACGCCGGGGCACCTGATTTCGGCGCGCCAGGGGCCGTCGACTTTGGCGCATTCGGCGCATTTGGCGCACCGGAAGTAGCCGGGCTGGTCGGCTGGGCGGAACCACCGGGAACGGCACCAGCCGGAGCGGAACCCGCTGGCGCCGACCCGGGCGGTGTACCGGGGGCTGGCGGCGGGGTGGCCGGGATCGGCCCTAACAGCACGGGGCGGAACCGCAGCTGAGCGGTCTGGCCAAGATCTTTGGCCTTCTCCCCGCTGTTACCGGGGACCGTGATCGTCAGGTTCCTGCCGTCCTGCACGACTTCGGCGCCGCTGACGCCGAGCCCGTTCACCCGCTGATCGATGATCCTGCGAGCCAGCGTGAGCTGTTCCTTGCTCGGCGGGGCCCCGGTGTCGGTGCGAGCCGTCAGGGTGACCCGGGTGCCCCCTTCGAGATCAATACCAAGCTTGGGGCGAGCCTTGCTATCACCAGTGAAATACACCAGCGCATAGAGCACGGCGACGATGCCGACGAACGTCGCCAGGTACCGCCATGGGCGGATCTGCCCAGCCGGTGGTGCCACCTCGAAACCTTTCCGTGCAATCGGCGCCGGCCTGCCCTGAGGAAGGCTGACGCGCGCAATCGTATCGACAGTCGGATCGCGCCCGACCCGACCTGTGTCGCTCAGGCTGTCGCGCGACCGCCCGAGTTGTCGTTGGTCGAGCTCTCAGCAATTTCGGTGGCACCGACCAAAGAGTCACTTTCGGACCCGTCCCCGGCTGGCTGAGTGATCTTCTCCCGAATCGCCGCACGCAGCCAAGTGGTGACGACGCCGGGCGCGATCTCCAGGTCAATGGTCTCTTCATAGCCCGAATCAACCACGGTACCGCGGAGCCCCGAAGTGGTGATCACCATATCACCCTCGCTGAGCTCGGCCTGCATATGCTGCATCTCTTGCATCTGCTTCCGCTGCTTACGGCCGGACAGAAAGATCGGGATGAACAGCAGCAGAAAGAGGATCGGCAGAAACGTCGAAAAGGTGTTCATGATCTCCGTGATTCTGTGAGAGCTGTCAGGTTGCCAACTTTACGGCCCGAACAGCATGGCTGGGGGCTCCGGCTGCTCCCCCGCCGCGCTCCTCGGTGGCTCCAGCTTGAGGTGCCGCCAGGCACCGGCGGTCGCCACCCGGCCACGCGGGGTGCGGGCCAGCATGCCGGCCCGCACCAGATAGGGCTCGCAGACCTCCTCCACGGTAGCGGGTTCCTCCCCTACCGCGACGGCCAGCGTCGAAACACCCACCGGTCCACCACCGAAAGAGCGCACCAGTGCGACGAGCACCGCCCGGTCCAGCCGATCCAACCCCAGCTCGTCGACGTCGTACACCGCCAACGCCGCACGGGCAACCTCCCGGGTGACCGCGCCATCCGCGCGAACCTCGGCGTAGTCACGGACCCGCCGCAACAGCCGGTTGGCGATCCGCGGCGTGCCCCGGGACCGGCGGGCGATCTCCTGGGCCCCATCGGGGCGCAGGTCGACGCGTAGAATCCCACCCGCGCGGCGCAACACCAACTCCAGCTCCTCGGGCTCATAAAACTCCATGTGCGCGGTGAACCCGAACCGGTCCCGCAGCGGGCCAGTCAGCGCCCCCGCTCGCGTGGTGGCGCCGACCAGGGTGAACGGCGCGATGTCCAGCGGGATACTGGTGGCCCCCGGGCCCTTGCCTACTACCACATCGACCCGGAAGTCTTCCATTGCCAGGTACAACATCTCCTCGGCCGGGCGAGCGAGCCGGTGGATCTCATCAATGAACAGCACGTCGCCGGCCACCAAGTTGGATAGCATCGCGGCCAGGTCGCCAGCCCGCTCCAACGCTGGCCCTGAGGTAACCCGGATCGCCGCGCCCAGCTCGGCCGCGATAATCATCGCCAGGCTGGTTTTCCCCAGTCCCGGCGGGCCAGACAGCAGCACGTGATCGGGCGGGTCGCCGCGCCGCTTGGCCCCCTGGAGCACCAAGTCCAGCTGCTCACGCACCCGGGGTTGGCCGATGAACTCAGCCAGCCGGCGCGGGCGCAGAGTGGCTTCGACATCAGCATCCTCCGGCTCGGCATGAGCCGACACCGCGGAATCGGTCACCTCAGGGCCGCCTCAGGCTCATCAGGACCGGCCGAGCTTCGCCAGCGCCGCACGTAGCGCGGCGGCGGTATCCACCGCGCCATTGGTCGCCGTGCCGGCTTCGGCGAGCACCGCGTCCACCGCCTGCTCGGCTTGCTTGGCCGCGAACCCGAGACCCACCAATGCCTCCACCACATGGTCACGCTCGCGAGAACGGGTCGCTGGGGCCGCGGCATCGCCACTCGGGCTTGCCGTTACCTTGTCACGCAGCTCTAGCACGAGCCGTTCGGCGCTCTTCAACCCGACACCGGGCACCCGCTTGAGCACCGCGGTGTCGCCCTCGGCCAGAGCCCGGCACAGCGCGGCCGGCTCGAGCACCGCCAAGATGCTCAGCGCCAACCGGGGGCCGACGCCGTTCACCGTCTGCAGGAGCCCGAACAATTCGCGGGTATCGGAATCAACAAAGCCGAACAGCGTCAGCGAATCCTCCCGGACTACCAGCGCGGTGGCCAAAGTGGCCTCCTCGCCCCGGCGAAGGGTGGCCAAGGTGCCGGGCGCGGCCTGTACGGCTAATCCAATGCCCCCCACCTCCACGACCGCGTGATCCAAGCCGATCGACAGCACCTGCCCGCGCACTGAACTGATCAACGCTCCTCCTTCGCCGCTGCCGCCAACCGGGCTCGGTGTGCCTTGGCCAGCTGGTTGGAGGTGGCCTTGGCGGCCGCCAACCGGTCGATCATCGGCCCGCGCCAACAGTGACAGATCGCGAGCGCGAGGGCGTCTGCCGCATCAGCGGGGCTTGGCTTCTCAGCTAACCCGAGCAGCCGGGTGACCATCGCCGTGACCTGCTGCTTGCCGGCCCGCCCAGACCCGGTTACCGCGGCCTTGACCTCGCTCGGGGTATGGAACACCACCGGCAGCCCGGCTCGTGCCGCGACCAATGCCACCACCCCACTGGCCTGCGCGGTGCCCATTACCGTGCTGACGTTGGCCTGGCTGAACACCCGCTCCACAGCCACCACTTCCGGACGGTAGATCCTGATCGCTTTCTCCACCGCCTCAGCAACCACGAGCAGCCGCGCGGCGACCTCGGCCCCGGCTGGGCTGCGCGCCACGTCGACCAACACACAACGTACCTGGCGGCCTCCGTCGCCATCGACCACGCCGAGACCGCATCGGGTCAGCCCCGGATCCACCCCGAGCACTCGCACCCCAGCCCCCTTCACCACGAACGCTTGTTCGAGGACTGAGGCTACCGAAGACCACCGACAATCCCGTTTCCGGCGCCCTAACTGATCACCAAGTCGGCACGTAGCTTGGTGGTAGCCACTAACCGAGCGTTACGCTCGTCCGAGCCGAGAGTGCGGGCCCATGCTTCCGCCTCGCTACGACCATAGAACCGGTGCCGGGCGGCTAGCCTATCGCGGCGCACCGGCTCAGGTTGCTCGACGTACCAGACCTCGTCGAGCAGCTCGCGCACCGGCCGCCACGGGCCCTCCAGCAGTAGGTAGTTCCCCTCGGTGATGATTAGCCGCGTCTCGGGGTCGACCGGGATACAACCCGCTACGGCGTCCTCGATCTCGCGCCGAAACTCCGGAGCCCACACCACCTCACCGTCCGGCTCGCGCAACCGGCGCAGCAACGCGAGGTAACCGGCGACATCGAAAGTCTCCGGGGCGCCCTTGACCTCGACCAGCCCCAGCTCGCCCAATGCCCGATGCGCGAGGTGGAAACCATCCATGCCGACCAGCGCGGTCGGCACACCACACTCGGCCAGCTCTTGGCGCAACGCCTGCGCCAGCGTCGACTTACCCGATCCAGGCGCGCCAGTGATACCGAGCAGCGCCTTCGGCCGCGCGGCTAACCCGGCCGCTCTGCGCGCCAGAGCCGGATCCAGCGCATTCACCCGTAACGCCACGGTGAACACCCCGCCCGCGCACACCGTGTGTACGCCGCGCACGCGCTAGCGCACACGCGTCAGCCGACCTCGGCCAGCACGTCGTCGGAGACATCGAAGTTGGCGTACACGTTCTGCACGTCGTCGCTGTCCTCCAGCGCGTCAACCAGCTTGAAGACCCGGCGAGCGGCATCCGCGTCCAGTGGCACCGAAACCGATGGCAGGAACGTCAGGTCGGCTGAGTCGTAGTCGATGCCAGCCGCCTGCAGCGCACTGCGCACGGCGACCAGGTCACCGGCCTCCGAGACGACCTCGAAGCTCTCGCCAAGGTCGTTGACCTCCTCGGCGCCCGCGTCCAACACGGCCATGAGCACCGTGTCCTCATCGGCAACGGCGTCCGATTTCGGCACGAGGACCACGCCCTTGCGGTTGAACAGGTAGGCCACCGAGCCGGGGTCAGCCATCGAGCCACCGTTGCGGGTCATCGCGGTGCGCACCTCGGACGCGGCCCGGTTGCGGTTGTCGGTCAAGCACTCGACCAGCACCGCGACCCCATTCGGGCCATAGCCCTCGTACATGATCGACTGGTAGGCCGCGCCGGAGCCGTCGCCGCCGGAACCTCGCTTGACCGCGCGCTCGATGTTGTCGTTAGGAACGGAGTTCTTCTTAGCCTTCTGGATAGCGTCGTAAAGCGTCGGGTTACTGGCCGGGTCACCTCCACCGCTCCGCGCGGCCACCTCAACATTTTTGATTAACTTGGCGAAGATCTTGCCGCGCTTCGCGTCGATCACGGCCTTCTTGTGCTTGGTGGTCGCCCATTTGGAGTGACCGCTCATTTGCTACCCCTTTCGCGGCGATGCCTCACGTCCGGGGACTATCCGGCCGCACATCGTGGTCGCACGCCACCTCGAACCATCTCGCAGAACAGACGGTGCACCCGTCCGTCACCGGTGAGCTCGGGATGGAACGCTGTGGCCAGCACCCTTCCTTGCCGAACGGCGACGATCCTACCCTCGGCCGGGCCAGCGCCCGGCCGGCGCGGAACAGTCGCCAGTACGTCCACGTCCGCACCGGCCGACTCCACCCATGGAGCGCGGATGAACACCGCCCGCACCGGTCCACCGGCCACCTCGGCCATGTCCAGGTCACACTCGAACGAGTCAACCTGCCGACCAAAGGCGTTGCGCCGGACCACGACGTCTAGCCCGCCGAGCTGGCGTTGGTCAAGCCTACCGTCCAGCACCCGGTCCGCCAGCAGAATCATGCCGGCGCACGAACCAAATGTCGGCATACCGGCGGCCAGTCGCTGGCGTATCGGCTCGAGCAGCTCGAAGGTCTCCAACAGCCGGCTTATCGTGGTCGACTCACCACCGGGCAGCACCAGCGCGTCAACGGAGTCCAGCTCGCTCGGTCGGCGCACCGGCACCGCGCGGACCCCGCAATCACGCAGCGCCGCCAGATGCTCGCGGACGTCACCCTGCAGCGCCAACACACCGATGGTCGTCTCATGGAAGTTCACAGTCACCAAGGATAGATGCCGCTATACCGAACCCCAGGGTTTGCTCTCGCAATGCACAGGCCATCCGCTCAGTCACTTCGGCCCGCCGTTTCTCGCCGGACACGAAGACTCGGGCAGCGGCCGGGCGCGGATAGAACAACAAACCAGCTAAAGTTAGCATCATCGCGGGCCAAAGGCCCAACAAATTCCCCAAATGGATAAGTTATTTCATTCCGCGCCGATTCTTACCCAGCACGGTAGTTCTACCACACCATACCGATGATCAACACTATACCGGTGATCAGCAGTACATCACGCTGCTTTGATCAAGCCGCAACCACCATGACGTGCTGTTGATCACCATGTCAGCGTGGCGTCAGCCCCAGACGGGTTATTTAATTCCAGTCCCTATCGCGCCGCCCGCGGTTTTGTGCGCTGCTCTGGCCCTGCGCCTCCGGCTCCAATTCGTACGCCAGCAAGTCAGGTAAAATGACATCCACTCCGCGAATGTGGCATGGTAATAGTCCCGCCGCCTTATCATGGTAATTCCTTATGTTGTTGCGACGATTGGGAATGCACCTAGCTTTTGGGTGAGATGTCCGGCGACGCGCACGGAGTGGAGCTGGCCGATGGAATTTCACTCGTGAGTCCGGCCGCTAGAAACACGGGCAAGCCGTCGGAGGTCACGCTGTGATGGACGACGCGGAGTGGCCGGGATAGGCAGCGCGGATGCTCGTCTTTGGGTTGGTCTGTGGGCTGGTCTGTGGGGCCAAGTGGTGGCGCCTGACGGGACATGAGTGGAAGGATGCGCGGTTGCGCGGGTCCACGCGATGCCACCTCGGCACAGGCTGGGTCGCGCCGATTGACAGATTGGCATTACGTGCTGGGCACGGCGGATGCCACGGATGCCTACGGGGCGGGGGCGAGTTGAGCGCGACGGTCGGTGAAGCGCGCAGATGCCGGAGCTGTGGCGCGCCGTTGAGCCGATATAACTCCGAGGCTGTTTGCGCGCTCTGCGTGAGGCGGACCACCACAGCGCCCGTGGCGCCTGCGTGGCTGTGGGATTCCGTGCCGTTGCGACAAGCGTTCGCGAGCCGGGACCTGGCTGGGGCGCTCAAGGTCATCCGAGCGGCAACCGGGCTCAGCCAGCTTGAATTTGCCACTGTTCTCGGTTGGAGTCCATCACATATTTCACGCGTAGAGTCAGGCCAGCGGGACACTCTTTACGACATCAGGCGGCTTCTTGAGGTGATCGACGCCCTCGATATGCCCCGCGCCACTCTAATACCCATGATCATGGGTGGCGATCAGCAAGAAGAGGAATTCGAGATGAGCATGAGCCGACGTGAGCTGGGTGGAGCCTTCCTCGGCCTCGCCGCCGCCGCTGGCCTTAACATACAGGTACCAGCTAAAGTAGACGCCGCCCATGTACGCTATTTCTCCGCGTCAGTGGATCAACTGTACGCGCAAGACCAAAGCTTGGGAGGCGGCGCGCTCGCACGCGATGGACTACGACTCTACATTCGAGCGCGCCGAATGTTGGATGAGTCTGACTATACCGACGCGACGGCGCGGCAGTTGATGAGCGTCGCGGGTGAGATCGCGGCATGCGTAAGCTGGTTGTGCTACGACGCCGGCGACTGGCAAACGGCACGCGCATTGCATTCCAACGCGCACACGCTCGCCGAGCAAGCCGGCAACGATCAACTCTCGGTACGAGTCATGCAAGGGATGGCTCTCCAGCTATCCGAGGTGGGCCGCGAGAATCAGCATCCCGGATATGCTCGTCAGGCTGTGATGTTGAGCAAACGGGCCGCCGAAGTCGCTTGTCCTGAAATGTCTCCGCGGCTGCGCGCCCTATTGGCGGCCCGCCAAGCGTTGGCTCACTCCGCAGTCGGCGATTCCACCGGTTTTCACGCCGCCATGTCTCAGGCGTGGCGACAGATGGACAAAGAACAAACGGAAGAGCGCCCGGGCTGGTTGAGATTTGTGAGCAGGTCGGAAATCGCATCTCACGAAGCGCGCGGACGTTGGTATTTGGGTAGCCCGAGTGGCGCGGCCGACTTGTACCGTACGAACTGCCTCGCGGCCGAGCTATCTCCTAGGAATGAGGCGGCCACTCGTGCGAGTCTAGCGGCTGCCCTCGCGGCAAGCGGCGATTTCGCGAGTGCGTTCGTTGAGGGTGCGGCTGTCCTTTCCGCTCTCGATGCGGGAGGAGTTCGCTCGCAGAGAACAATCCGGCGGCTTCAGCCTGTTCGGCAGCTCGCGGCAAAGCATGATAGAGGTGGCGACTTCCCGCAGCATTATGACCAGACTGTGGAAGGTAGGCCCTCTACATGAGCGCTATCAGCGCGGCCCAACAACTCGGCGTTTCGCTCCGCCGCTGCGGTGCCGCCGAAGCTCGACAACTATTCAAGACGGTCGAAACTGTATATCGAGGCTCCTATGTCGAAGCGATAGCTAGCGGGAACTTGTTCAATTCAGTCGAGGCTTTCATGACCCGCTTCGAGAGCTACAGCGCGCGCCCCGGCCTCGATCTCGTGATCGCTTATCACGACAACGAGCCGATTGGGCAAACCTGGGGCTGGCCGCTCCCCAAGAATAGCCGATGGTGGGACGGGCTGAAAACCAAGCCCGAAGCAAATTTCACCGACGAGGATGCCCAACGAACCTTCGCGCTCTCAGAGATCATGGTTACCCAGGAGTGGACAGGAAAAGGCGTAGCACATGCACTTCATGACGCTCTGCTATCCGCGCGCCGTGAGCGGCGCGCAACCCTGCTAGTTAGACCCACCAACCCAGCACGCCGCGCGTACGAACATTGGGGATGGAATAAGGCCGGACAGCTACAACCCGATTGGGAAGACGCGCCAGTCTTCGATGTCATGATCAAGGAATTAAGCAATTCTGATTAACGCCGTCACTTTAGCGGTTCCCCACCAACAAGTCCCCGCCCGTGTGGCCCCGGCTGTTCCGCGTCCAAGGGTCATCGGTCAGGGAGGTCAAGAACCAGGGCGTGAAAGTGCGGCGCGTCCAGCCAACTCGGTTGTAGCTTCCCGATCTCCCGCCAGCCCCACTGCTCGTAGATTTGCAGCGCCTTATCGTTCCCCTCATCGGCCAAGAGGGTGGCCCGGCGCTCCGGCCGATTGAAGAGCAGCTCGTCGTGCAGGCGGTGTCCGATGCCCTCGCCCTGCCAGCCTGGACGGATCATCAGCTCGCACAGGGCGAACGTGCGGGTACCGTCCTCTTCGATCAGTCCAGGCTCAACCGGTGTGGTCAATCCCCTCCACCAACGTGCCTCGGTCGGCAACGGATAGCCGAGAGCAAGCCCTACCGGCTGACCGTTGACCGATCCGAGCACAAACTCGAAACCAGGTGCCTTAGCGTAACCGCGTATGCGCGCGAGAAAACGCTCGACACTGTGGAAAGAGCTGTCGAGCACATCCTGATAGGTCGCGGTGTACAGGTCCTTGATGGCGTCCTCTCTGGCGCTGACGGCGTCGGCGCCGCAGTGCTCGATGACAATCTGTGTCATTAGAGAGCAACCTTTTCAGAAATCAACTCGCGCGCCCGCTGTACCCCTGATAGTGACCTTGCCTTTTCGGGTAGGGCGTGGAGAGCAAACTCCGCTGAAGTTCCCACGTAGCCGTGACGGAAAGAAGGCCCTATTTTCTCTAGCATGGTCACAATATGCCGTACTCCCTGTGTTGGATCACCCGAGGCAATGATAGATCTGGCTCGGTGCATCTGGACTTGCACCGCTCCCGGCGACAACGGGCACGGGTACTTAGCGAGCGCCTGATCCTGAGCCGCGGCCGATTCACGAGCGCTCCCGACGTGTGAGTACACGAAGCTACGGACGTGACACAGCCGAGGCTCCGGCCACCCACCGTCGAGCTGTTCGAACACAGTCTCAAGCGTAGCCAGCGCCGCGTACGCGCCCGCTCGGTCTCCTAGCAATGAAAGGACCTGAGCGCGTGCCGAGAGAGCGTTAGCCGTGCCTTTCGAGATGGTGCCCTCACCCCATGCGAGAGCCTCATCGGCAATACCGAGCAATGTCGCGGGGTTGCCCCCCGGCATATAGATGCCGAACACCGCGCGGTCGCTCGCGACCAGGCAACGCACGACGCGATCTTCGCTGAACCTGGCGGCACGTTGGGCGGTGCGCCAGTACCGTTCCGCGTCCGACCAACAACCCGCGCCCACAAGCGATGTCGCCGCGAGCCCGCTTAAAAGCGCGCACACTCCAAGCAATCTCAGCCACAAGTCGCCCGACGCTGTCTCAAGCTGGCCACGTACCTCGTCCAGACCAATTAACAGCCCAGGAAGAACCTGCTCAGCGGGGAATCGGTTTACTAGCCGTGAATACCTATCGACGGCACGCTCCCACTCCGTGGCGTCATCCTCGGTAACCGGACCGTCCAACGCCGCATCTAGCTGCCGACGAACCGGCTCAAGCCCCTTGGCGGCGCTATCCAGAACCGACCCGTCTACCAAGCCAAGTAGTGTTCTCCTACGCATGTCGTCGTCCTCTGACGAGCTGCCGGCGGGATCGGGAGCCGTTCCGTGGAGGTCTACGCTAAGCACGCGTTCGATGTGCGGCAGCCAGTAGTACCCGGGCTTACGTGCGTTCCGCTCCCAGCGCGCCACGTAGTGACGGTCCAGCGTCGCGTGCCCGGCCACCTCGTTCAACGCATCCGCTAGACGCGCTTGTGACCAGCCCCGAGCAGTGCGCGATTCCCTGATCGACGCGCCGATGCTGGTCACGGCCAGTGGCCCCCGTTCGCTCTCGGTGTGGGCCACAAGTATGGCCCACACCGGCCCCCACCGGGGGCCCCTCCACGAGGTGATCGCCAAAGCTGAACTAGCTACATGTGTACGGTAGACAGACGGACAAGACATAGCGGCAAGTCCAGTAAAAAGGGTAGAGAGGAACGTAGCTACGGCAAGGTGAGCGTGGCTGACCTGTTCACCTGGCGCAGGGCGAATTGACGTAGTCGGCAGGTGCGCCGTGGCTGAGCTGGAGCAGGTGCGGAGGAACCTGCGAGTCTTGGCTGGTTGCCTGGCGTCCTGTGGGACCCCATGCGATTGGCATGACCGCGCGGAAGAGGCTCTGAAGCGAATTCAGGCGGGGCTGCCGTCATGAACGGCGAGATACGCGAGTGCTTTCTGCCGGTGGGATTCCCGGAAGGTCGTCATGTGGTGGCCAACTTGGGTATGTGCTGGCGGCCGGACAAAGAGCCAGAGCCAGGACCGCATGTTAAGGCGGTCGTGCGCTGGGGCGAGGACCCTAATTTCCGTCGTGCGGTTCGAGTCGCTGACGGTTGGGTTGAGGAGGGGTCGCTATGGCGGTGCCCGGCCCGGGAAGATGGGCATGGGGTTGTACCTGTTGTGGCCAGCGCTATACAGCACAGTCACCGGCTCCTACCGGCTGTCTCGAGCCGGCCGCCTGCGCACTGACCTAAGTGGAGTGTACTTCAACGCGGTCTTCATCGCTGGGATGAGCATTGCCTATCTCAACACGTCATCACCGTGGCTGCTGGTAGCCATCATTGTGCTGCACATTGAAACCGTGACACAGTTCTTGCCGATGATCCGCCTCGATGGATATTACATCCTCAGTGACTTGATCGGGGTTCCTGAACCGTTCAGCCTGCTGAGACCGGTATTGACGAGCATCATCCCCCGGGCGGCCCACTCATCCACGGGTGTTTCAAGATCGACTAAGGATGTCCTTACTCGGGATAAAAGTTGGTGATCTTCGGCGTGTCGCGCCGGTAGGTGAACGAAGCTCCGGTAGGACGAGCGGTCCTTCCCAAGACTTCTCGTTGCCAGACCGGAGCTTCGTTGCTGGT
>Ga0213881_10000759_pt1 | contig 17896 bp, 16 predicted proteins | sample BarmaccoBMER_R08_FD_160104 | JGI IMG/M metagenome (GOLD analysis project Ga0213881, IMG submission 160104) | Barbacenia macrantha exposed rock microbial communities from rupestrian grasslands, the National Park of Serra do Cipo, Brazil - ER_R08 ... | reverse complement strand
TGAATATCGTCATTGAAGCAGCAGACGCGATCACGGTAGTGCTCCAGAATGGGGACAGCATGAAAGTTGGCAAAGTCCTCGAACTGAATGCAGCACTTCGGGAAGACCTCTTGGACTGCCATGACGAACTCTTCGATGAAGGCATCATACTCGTCACCCCTAACTCGCGGCTGGCGCAAACCCAGGTAGAGCGGATCGGTAAGCAGAGTCTCGTTATTGGTGCCCACATCTAGGGTAATCGGCAGGGTGAACTGGGGAGGCACCCCAGCACAGGCTGTATAAAGGGCTAGCTTGCCAATGGGAATTCCCATGCCGTTGACACCGAGATCCCCTAAACCCAGAATCCGTTCACCGTCGGTGACGACAATGAAGCGCACATCCTGCTCAGGCCAATTTCGCAGGATTTCCTCGATCTGACCGCGACGAGCGATTGAGAGATAGAGACCTTTAGGACGCCGGAGAATGTGTCCGAATTTCTGACAAGCTTCACCCACAGTTGGAGTATAGACCAGGGGCATAAAAAGAGCCGGGTCAGACATCAGCACCTTGTAGTACAGGGTTTCGTCGTTGTCCTGTAGGGCGGAAAGATAAATATACTTGTCAAGATCTATGGTTTTGTGACCGAGCTGCTGCATTATCCGCTGGATCTGGGTTTCCTCGCTCTCGATTCCCTCTGGCAAGAGTCCTACTAAACCGAGTGCATCGCGTTCTGCGGCTGTGAAGGCAGTGGATTTATTCATGCGCGGGTGGTGGAGAATATCGAAACCCCGCAACTCGGATGGAGATGGTTTGATGTCTATAGTTGTTTCAAGCATAGTTTTACCTTTTGTTTCTGACTGGTTATTAGTTTTGGTGGGGGCGACTATTAGCCGCAGCGACTCGGCTGCCCCACTCCAGCAGTTCTTTGGTACAGTCGTCCCGATCGATAATGCATTCAATCAAAGCCAATCCCTGATGAGCTTGAGCTTGACCGATGGCTTCAGCCAGTCCGCCTTCAGTCTGCACCCGGCAACTCCAGCCCTTGCCCTCACCCGCATTGAAAACTTGCACCAGGCCGGCATAGTCCCAGTTTTTGATGTTGTTATAGGGCCCGTCGTGAATTTCGACTTCGATGGTGTAGCCGCGGTTATTGATCAGAAAGATTATGGGATTCAACCCAAAACGAATCATGGTGGAGACTTCCTGGGCAGTTAATTGAAAGGAACCGTCCCCAATCAGGGCGATCGCTCGTTTCTCTTTGCCCAGCCCGAGAGCGTAGCCTAGTAAGGCCCCAACCGCCCAGCCAATCGAACCATATTGCATTTGAAACTCATAGAGGCAGCCATCTGGTAGCGTGATTTTCTGCCCATTGAACCAGGAATCTCCTGTTTCCACTAACAGGGCAGAATTGTCTGTCAGGATAGACTGAACCTGTTCGCGAATAGCCCGCGTGGTCAGAGGAGCTTCGCTTTGCAGAGCTTGAGGGGGCAAAGGCTGTTCGTGAATGCGCTTAAAAGCCTTGAAGGAAGATGCATTGGGCTGAATTTGAGAAGCCAAAGCAGTGAGAAATTCCTGCATATAGACCTGAGGGTATTCCTGTCCGGCCAGAATTACCCTGTCTGGCTGCACTTCAATCAGTTTTTCGTGGTTGACTAGACTCGACCAGCCTACAGTGGTGTAATCGTTAAAGATGGGACCAGCGAAGAGGTAGGCATCGCAGGATTCAATAATTTCGGCGCAACCAGGACTGCTAACCTGACCCCAGTAGCAGCCAATGTACTGGGGGTGGGTTTCGGGAAACATGCCCTTAGCGTTCGGCATAATGGCAACGGCGTATTCGGAACGGTCTGCGAGTTGACGAAAGCTAGAGATCGCCTCAAAAGCCCGTAATTTAACCCCAGCAACTAAGGCTGGTTTGACTGCTCGGTTGAGCTTAGAGGCAACCGCATCCACAGCAGCTTCAAGAGCGACAGGATTGCTTTCGACATGACGTTTGAGTTGCAACGGCACGGATCGAGGGATAGGGGCAGTGACCAAGTTGCAGGCAATTTCAATGTAAACTGGTTTACGTTTCTGGATGGCTGCTTCTAGAGCACGATGCAGGAGCCGATGGGCATCCTCAATATGCCGGATCACTACGGCTTCTGCAGTGATTTCCCGAAAGATGCAGTATTGCTGGTTGAAATCATAGTTGCCGATCGAGTGATGAATCAGATGGTGCTGACCGCGATCGTTGGAATTTGGTCCGCCGGAAATCACAATGACGGGTAAATCTTCAGCATAGGCACCGGCTACCGCATTCACCATGCTTAGACCCCCGACGGTGAAAGTTACTACCACTGCCGACACTCCCCTAGCTCGGGCATAGCCATCGGCTGCATACCCTGCATTCAGTTCATTGCAGCAGTTAATCATCTGCAAATTGGGGTGCTTCAACATCTGGTCGAGGAGAAGCAGGTTGTAATCACCAGGGACAGTGAAATAATGCTCCAACCCGATTGTTTGCAGAAGCTCGGCCAGGTACGTGCCAATATTGAGATAGGGGTCGAACCTATGCAACTCACTCATGTCAAGCACCTCAAAGTTGAAGGAACAGCGTACTGAAAATGAGGATGAAGCATTTTATTCATTGTTCAATCCCTAGCAACATAGGGCTCAACCATCTTTTTCGGATCAACAATCCGGTCATATTCCTCAGCGCTGACAAATCCCAGCTTCAGCGCTGCCTCCTTTAGGGTTAGATCGTGGTCAAGTGCATAGTGCGCGACTTGCGACGCCTTATCGTAGCCGATGACCGGACTGAGTGCGGTTACTAGCATGAGCGAACGCTGCAAGAAGTAATCGATCTGCTTACGATTTGGTTCTGTCCCTTCAATTAGGAACACTCGAAAGTTATGGCAACCATCGTGCAACAGCCGGAGCGATTTCATAATGTTAAATACGATCAGCGGCTTGTAGACGTTCATCTCTAGATAACCACCGCCGCCGCCGAAGGACACAGCCAGATCATTAGCCATCACTTGAATCGCCAGCATGGAGAGCGCTTCGCACTGAGTTGGGTTCACCTTGCCTGGCATGATCGATGAACCTGGCTCGTTCTCTGGAATATGGAGTTCAGCCAAGCCACAGCGTGGTCCACAACTTAATAACCGAATGTCGTTGGCTATTTTGTAAAGCGAAGTGGCGAGAGTCTTAAGAGTAGCACTGAGCTGAACTAGGGCATCGTGAGAACCTTGGACTGTAAACTTGTTGGCAGCCGTGACAAAGGCTAGACCAGTCAAATTGGCAATTTCCTGAGCTACTCGTTTGTCAAATTCCGGCGCAGCGTTGATGCCTGTACCGACGGCTGTACCCCCTAATGCCAATCGATAGACACCCTGTAAGCTGTGCTCTAGACGCTCCAGGTTATCCTCCAGCATCCCCACATAGCCGGAGAACTCCTGACCTAGCGTCAGTGGTGTGGCATCCTGCATATGAGTGCGACCGACTTTGATAATGTCCTGCCATGCCTGCGCTTTTAGTGCAATTGCATCTCGCAACTGCTGCAACGCTGGCAGTAAGCGTTCTTTCGTCCCCTGTCCTACAGCTATACACATAGCTGAGGGGAACGAGTCATTCGACGACTGCGACATATTGACGTGATCGTTCGGGTGGACTGGTGTTTTACTCCCCAAGGGCGTTCCAGCCAGTTGGCAACAGCGATTAGAGATCACTTCGTTAACGTTCATATTAAACTGTGTTCCACTGCCAGTCATCCAGACATGCAGTGGAAACTGCTCGTGATGCTGCCCTTCGAGAATCTCGTCACAGACCTGAACGATTAGGTCCTTTTGCTGGTCTTTCAGTCTTCCATCCCGATGATTAACTATAGCAGCCGCTTTCTTAAGCACAGCATAGGATGCGATCATCTCACGAGGTATCAGATCGTCCCCGATGCCGAAATGTTCTAGCGATCGCTGGGTTTGTGCACCCCAAAGGCTCGTGGTGGGAACCTGCACTTTACCAAGACTATCAGTTTCAACACGGAAGTCAGTCATACATGACCAGTCCTTAAACTCAAAATTTCTACTACATTACTCAACTGACCAGTTATTCAGTAAGTTGAAGACATCATCATAAGTAATATATGAGATTGTCTAGTTTATCCATGCACCTTTTTGATTCCTTATCAGAATCTATGAGGCTAAGAATATTCATGAAAAACAATAACTCTTAACTTCTAGTTGCGTTTTTAATTAATAAAAGTAAAAAAACAAAAGTAGGGCATTATGATGAAAATTGTTTGGGATGATGAATCAAAAAAGCAAGTGGACCACATATAATTTAACATATTGTTACACAGTAATTAAATCCTAGAAAACGAAATTAAGTTTTAGTTAATTGTCGATTGATTGTGTCTAAAGGGCAGTGGACGATGACGGGTGCGTTCCATCGCCCAATCAATTTTTACTTCATAACTGATAAAACTTTGAATGGTTCCTATGAATTACAGAAGATAAAGATTCATTGTATTTGTGCAAGAATTATTTTCATTAGCATGAGAGTTGAGAAAGTGATGGAGATAAAGATGAAAACCAGATTTAATGCAAATTATAAGCTCGTTAAAAATGCATTTCTAACTGGTATTCTGGCGATAGGTATCGTGGGTGGAGCACCAAAGGTAGATGCTCGAACAAAGACTCAGCAAACTTTCCAGATAATCAATGCCAAGGCAATATGGGAGCCAAGCACAACTACGGTTCGCTCTATCCAAAGAACCTGTACGCAGCTATCAGGAACACAATTTGGCGAGTGTTTTGTCAATCAAATGCAGCAGTTGGGTGCTTCTCCTCAGGCAATTGCCTTCACTCGTAGTATCGGCGATATGGGGTATATGATTGGTTTCTGTCCTGCTGGCGGACCGGTAAGTGTTGCTCACGTTACCTTTCCCTTTCGAGCTAACGAGAATCAGGGCGCTTATCTCGTCAACGGCACTCCAGCACGGATTAATGTCGATGACCAAAGCTTGCTGTCGAAAAGCGAACTCAACGCTAATCCAATTTATGCAAACTTGGTTCGTAAGTACTCAGATATTCTCATGTTTCCGGAGGATCGCATCGGCACTAATGCTATCACCATAAAAGTCCGGGAGTCGGGAAGCGCTGTCTCTTCAGAGCAGCGAGGAACGACGACGCGGCACGCCAGTTGCTCCACTTGGGGAGACCCCAAGACCGCACTGGCTCGAATTTATTCGCCTTCACCTGTGATACAATCAGAGCATGAAACAAACTCTGACTCTAGTTTGTAAACTCCAACCGTTGCCCGAACAGGCCGCCAAGATTGAGGCGACGTTGAAGGCGTTTGCGGATGCTTGCAACTATGCCAACCAGGTAGTTAAGCCATCTATCCTCAGCAAACGAACCATTCAATCGCTCTGTTATGAGCAGATGAGAGAACAGTTTGGGTTGAGTGCTAACTTGGCAGTCAGAGCTTGTGCCAGAGTGGGGGCGAACCGCAAAACAGCTAAAACTAAAGGAAAGCCTGTTAAGTTGTTCAAACCCACGTCTGCTGATTACGACGCTCGTATATTTGCTTTTCGAGAGAAGGACTGGTCTGTTAGCTTGACTTTGAATGGTGGGAGAGAACATATTAAAATCGTTGTCTCTAACTATCAGATTGGCAAGCTCAAAGGTAAGGAGCCAACCAGCGCCCAATTGTGCAAGCACAGAGATGGTTTGTATTATCTGCATATACAGTTGACTGAGGATGTTCCTGAACCAATTAAACCTAATAACGTTATAGGAGTTGATTTTGGTCGTCGTGACATAGCTGTTACCTCTAAAGGGGATAAATGGGATGGAAAATCGATAAAAGCAACTAGAGACAGATTTGCTAGGGTTAGGGCGTCGCTCCAACAAAAAGCTTCGCAAGGCACAAAATCGACTCGTAAGAATTGTAGACGAGCGCTGAGACGGCTGTCGGGCAGAGAGCGAAGGTATCAATCTTGGCTGAACCATAATATCAGCAAGAGCATTGTTGAAATAGCTATCGCAACTAAAGCAGTTATTGCGATTGAAGACCTGACAGGAATTCGAGAACGTACTAATCAGAAACCCAGAAACAAAACTGAGCGTAGGCGTTCCAACTCCTGGGCATTTCATCAACTTCGCACTTTTTTGGAATACAAATGTATCCAAGCAGGAGTTGAGCTTACAGTTGTTCCGCCTGCTTACACAAGTCAAACCTGCCATCAGTGTCTGCACATTGGTTTAAGGTCTGAAAAGGGTTTCAAATGCGGTAATTGTTCTTGGCATGGTGATGCGGATTTTAACGCTGCGAATGTAATTTCTTTATTAGGGGGAGCCTTTGCAAGCCTTCCCGAACGCTCGGTACTAGCTTGTTCTTTGAATGAGCCACAGGCTAGGGCGAAAGCCCCGTCGCAAAGAGCGTGGGGTAAGCTTACGTAACACCTAGCTGCAAGCTGTACAGCCAGTACTTTGGGCGTGGATTAAATCAAGGTAATACTCTGAGAACTGGGCATAACGACTAGAGAGGCGTATTCGTCATGGAGATCCCTGGAATCCTATAAGGAACTGCTTTAGATTGGAGGCAACTATGTTCCGGAGGCGACTTAGACTAGACAGCATCATTACTAAAATCAAAAATCGCTCGCTCCTAGCGCTGGCGATCGCAGTGGGGGTATTTTGTCTACCTTTGCCTCGGTTTGAACTGCGAGTCCTGCTAGCCTATGATCTGGGGGCGTTTACTTTTCTGGCAATGCTTATTGCCAGAATGATGAGTTCTAGTAATGAGGAAACCTACCATCGCGCTCAAAGGGAGGAACCGAGTAATGTCGCTACTTTAGCTACAGTTGGGGTAATTTCGGTGGCGAGTTTAGTTGCGATTGCTCTCATGCTTGATGATACTCAAAAGGCTTCACCTTTAGTTACCAATATACATATGGGACTATCTCTGATTGCCATCTTTTTATCTTGGTTATTATTACACACTTATTTTGCATTGCATTATGCTCGCATATATTATGACGAGATAGAGCTAGTAGAGGCAGAAGAGGGTAGCTATATCAAAGGACTGGATTTTCCGACTAGAGGAGAACTAGTTAACTATCGGGATTTTCTGTACTTCTCCTTTACTATCGCTATGTGTTATCAAACCTCAGACGTCACAGTTGTAAGTGAACAGATGCGTAATCTTACGCTGCTCCATGCAATTCTTTCTTTTATATTTGTTTCCCTTATTCTTGGTCTAGTTATTAATCTAGTATCTAATGTAGTTTAAGAGGCTATCCGATTCCACGCTTGACTAATAATCTCTGGCCTAATTTGTCAGACATTATGATCTCCAGCACGAGTTCATTGTATCAAATACTACAAATCAGTCTGATTTGTTACACTTCCAGTTGATCTTAGTTCTAGCTGAGCTAATTTACCTGTGCGTAGCCATTCAGCAACACCGGAGGGAGCTTGTGCTTGCTGTAAGATCTGATGAAGTTTCTCTCCCTCTAAAACTTCATGATGAATTAGCTGTTGAGCCAGTGCCTCTAGCAATTCTCTGTTGGTAACGAGAATAGCTTGAGCAACTTTGTGAGCATTATCGATGATAGTTTTCACCTCTTCATCGATCTGTGTAAGCACGACAGGACCAACTGTGCGGCGCGTGTTCTGCCCGTCGAGAAACTGTTGTTGCTGCGTTTGTTCAATCGCAACTGGACCTAGCGCTGTATCCATTCCGTAAAGAGTCACCATCCGCTCGGCAATACTAGTTACCTTTTGAATGTCATCGCTGGCTCCTGTGGAAATCTTGCCAAAAACGACTTCTTCCGCAGAGCGCCCGCCCAAAAGTGTGGCAATTCGCCCACGTAATTCATCCTCTGCCATCAAAAAGCGGTCTTCTTCAGGAAGCTGAAGAGTGTACCCCAGCGCGCCAATACCTCTGGGAACGATGGAAATTTTCTCAACCTTGTCAGATCCTGGCATGAGAAAGCCGACAATTGCGTGCCCAACCTCATGGTAAGCAACAATTTTCTTTTCCTCAGGATTGAGAATGCGGGATTTACGCTCTAGACCTGCTACAACCCGCTCAAAGGCTTCGTTAAAGTCAGCCATGTGAACCAGTTGCTGTGCTTTACGGGCAGCTAATAGCGCCGCTTCATTAACTAGATTGGCGAGATCCGCACCCGTGAAACCAGCAGTGCGAGCGGCTAGCGCCTCGAAGTTCACATCCTCTGCTAGCTGCACTTTTTTTGCATGGACGCGCAGGATCTGTTCCCGACCTTGTTTATCAGGGCGATCGACAATGACCTGCCGATCGAATCGACCTGGACGACGCAGTGCTGGATCTAACACCTCAGGGCGATTGGTAGCTGCCAGAATAACCACCCCGGTATTACCTTCAAAGCCGTCCATCTCTGTTAACAACTGGTTGAGGGTCTGTTCCTGCTCGCTATTGCTCCCAGCAAATTGCCCACTGCTCCTTGCCTTGCCCAATGCGTCTAGTTCATCAATAAAGACAATGCAGGGGGCTTTCTCTTTTGCTTGTTGAAACAGATCGCGCACCCGAGCAGCACCTACACCTACAAATAACTCAATAAACTCAGAGCCAGAGATGCTGAAGAAGGGAACGCCTGCCTCCCCCGCAACCGCCTTTGCTAACAGGGTTTTACCCGTGCCTGGAGGTCCTACTAACAGCACCCCTTTGGGAATGACCGCACCGATCTGGGAATATTTTTGAGGATTTTTGAGGAAATCGACAACTTCAACCAGTTCTGCTTTGGCTTCATCAATCCCAGCCACATCCTTAAACGTAACACCTGTATTCCCTTCACCGTAGATACGGGCTTTGCTCTTGCCGACGGTGAGTGCTGTTCCGCCACCTGCTCCCTGCATGCGTCCGAGCGCCCATACCCAAATTCCGACGAAGATCAATGGCGGCACAACCCACCCAATTATTGTCGTCAGGAAGTTTTGCTGCTCGGGTGGAGCCGCACCAAACTCGACATTCTTTTGTTCTAAAAGAGTGACCAGAGCGGAGGTATTCGCGTCAATCCGGTTCGTGACATAAGCTTGGGAAGATTTACCAGTATCGAGCGGTTGGTCAACATTAGGCTGTGATGGTTGCGGGCTGGGAGACTTCTTTTGCGGTTGAGTCTGCCCTTGACCTTGACCACTCCCCTTAAGGCTGTATTGAATTTCCTCCTGATTGATGTAAGCCCGTGCCACCTTGCCTTCGTTAACTTGTTTGATAAAAGTACTGTAGAGGACCTTACGCGGGTGAGTGCGGAGCAAGGGTAATACCAGAAAATTGAACAAAAACACGTAAACAATGAGCGAGAGGACAATACTGCTGATTCGACTAAACTTAGGTAAATTTGGGGAGCGATCGTCGTTCTTTTCCACTGGCATAGGGAAACTCCAAGTATAAACTCTTAGTATAGGGAACTCATGCAGGAAGAATGTCCATCCCTAAACTACATTACAAGCCTGAGCGATTGCCAACTTGACCTGACGATTAATGGCAAACGAATATGAGGTTGACGATGCGCTCTAAACCGTCCATCCTGGCCCTAGGTCTTTCCTTCAGTCCTGAGACGAACGAGTTACCCTTGTTTAAACTAAGGGAAGATGAGGCAGTTTGGGCAAGGACAACTACCTCAATGACGAAAGGAGGCAGTCAGAAATGACTATTGCATCTGAACGGAAAATTTCGACGGATGAGGAGTTCATGGCGTTGCCGGAGGATGGGCGCTATGAACTGGTGAATGGGAAACTGGTGAATATGGGCAGTTCGGGGATGGAGCATGGCGCAATTGGCAGCTTTCTAGGCGGAAGTCTGGCATTGTATGTCCGCTCTAATAAGCTAGGTGCGATCTGCGACTCTAGTACCGCTTTTACTATGAAGACAGGCAATAAGCGAGCGCCCGATGTGTCTTTTATCGCCAAAGAACGGCTTCAGGGTGTGAAGCGCTTGCCCAAAGGTTATTTTCAGGGTTCACCCGATCTGGCTCTTGGAAATCCTCTCTCCCAACAATACAGTGGAGGAAATTCACGACAAGATTGTGGAGTATTTCGACAACGGAACGCGCCTGGTTTGGGTGATTCACCTTGATGAGCAGTATGTGCTGGTTTACCATAGCCCTAGCCCCGATCGCCTGTTGCGCTTAGCAGACTCGTTGGATGGAGAAGAGGTCGTTCCTGGGTTTTCCTTAGCTGTTGCAGAACTCTTTGAAGAACTAGCTTTCTAAACTATAGTGTTGTCGTTTATCGAAACTCAGTTGGGGCACGAGTGGTCTTTTTACGACTGCTAAGTAACTGCTAGTTCTTTCACAACATAAGCGTACAAATAGCTATGGCTAGGACAAATCTGATGATTACAAATCGGACAAAACAGCTTGGCTTCAACTCCGAGTTCAAGTGGCATACTTTCTTGAAGCTTCAGCCTCTTGCTACAAGTTTGGCAATGATAGTCGTTCAAGTCGAACATGCAGGTTTCTTCATGCTTTTTTGAATTAACGTTCCCAACTCCCGCTGCTATTTGGCTTGAAGTGTCAACTTTCAACCCAGCCACGCTCATACCGTCTGAAAAAACAGTGACAGGACCATCACTAGAAACGACAAAAACCACGGCTTTAGCAAAATCATAGGAAAATCGTTGTGCCGAGGTGTGGCGGGTTCCGGCACGCGCTTCGATAATTTTCCGACTTATATCTGAGAATTTAAGGAAAGCTCCTATACCCAGTGCCTGTGCCTGAGGATTGAGAATTGCTGCTCCGTCGTTATATGCCAACAGATGCCGCAGAACAGCGAGCGAGCGTTGGTCTCCTACCCGTGCCTGGATCTGCTTAAGTGTAAATCCCGGTCGCATATTTTCCAGTTCTTCTGCATTTGGCTCGACCAAGCACCAAACTAGCGTAGCACCAATTTTGCGGGGACTCAGGTCATGAAAGCAGAATTCCAAAATGTCCTGTAGGATTTCGCTGTTAGCCTGTGGCACACAGCGCAAAATACTGAGTAAAGCTCTTTTCACTGACGGCTTGTACTGCCAGTTGCGATACTGATGAATAAATACCCCTTCCTGACAAAATATTTTAGTGCTGCCGTCGCCACTTGTAGTACAAATAATTGCTTGCAGCTCTTGCTGAAGTTGAACTAGCTGCAGTTCATTCTGCACATCTTGATCCAGCATCACTACCCCTTTGAACTGTCCCTCACTAAACAGTGAAAAGCTATGACAACCATCGGCAATCCGTCTTGCTTCTGCCAAGCTGATATCGACCCCACTGCAGAAACTTTCATGGCTTGGCAGCACCTGGTTATTTAGAACAATGAATCCGTATGGTTGTAACTTTCCCTCATGGATAACCGGGCTTAGGGCATAGCTGAGTTCCTCAAGCACAGCTTGATGTTGAATCAGTTCTGGTACATACGCAGCTAGCTGATATTGCTTAAGTTCCTCTTTCAGAAAACTTGGTATAGCCGACATAAACCTTCTAAGACTGAATCACAGCAACTTTACTCAAAGGTCAGCCGGAGTAGAACTCCGGCTGCTGCTTTGAGCAAGCTCAAAGTCGCTTGACTGCTGTTGTCAGAGTATCACGTGCTTAAAAAAGAAACTAGTGCTGAAGCGGTAGTGCATCAACGGCACCCCAGCACGGATTAATGCCGATGACCAAAGCTTGCTGTACAAGAGGCATCTACTAGTTGATACTCTAGAACTGCTGCTGCCAGTAGTAGTCACTGCTCTGTCAATGTGAGCGAAAAAGCTGGTGCAACGCTGATTCTGGAGAAAGTTGTTGGTCAAAGATGACCACCACTTAGAATTGAAAGTAGTCAAGCGCAAGCAAAGTAAGAGTTTTTCAGTACTACCTTGGCGATGGATAATTGAGTACACTATGGCATGGCTCGCGCGACGTCAACGATTGACAATTGATTATGAAGCTTTACTTGCTACTGCCGAAGCTTTTATCTATGCTGCTATGGTTCGCATCATGGCTAGACAATTAGCATAGCTATTTATACTTCAAGATACATCCTGGCTCTATCACTTTATACATTCTCAATTTTTTGAACGGAGGATAGTATGACCTATTTAGCAAGTGGCTTTCAAGATGTTGATGGCACCCATGCCATTGAGCAATTTACGCATTGTCTTAATGTGCTTGCGTCTTTGGAATTTTTTCAGAACTATAAGCAAAAGACATTTGAGTTGCTGCACTTAGATGCAGGAGCTGCTGTGCTAGAGGTAGGTTGCGGTATAGGGAAAGATGCCATTGCTTTGGCGCAACGAGTTGGCAGTCACGGTAAGGTTGTTGCTATTGACCATAGTCAGGCGATGTTGGATTTAGCCCTAGAGAGCATAAAAGGGCTAAACCTTCCGATTGAATTTGTACATACCGAGGCTCAACAGTTGCCTTTTGAAGACAACACCTTCCAGGGGGCAAGGGTGGATCGGACATTGCAGCATATTTCAGAGCCGCAGCGTGCGATCGCAGAAATGGCACGAGTTGTTTGTCCGGGCGGATATGTTGTGGCAATGGAGCCAGATTGGGAAACATTCACTGTAGATTCTGAAAATCATCCATTAACCCGTCAATTACTCAACTTCTGGTGTGATAGCTTTCCCACTGGTTGGGTAGGGCGAGATTTGCTAAAACTGTTTCACAGAATTGGATTAACCGATATTCAGGTCATTCCTGAGACTCTGGTTGTCACTCAATTTGAATTAGCCAATCAAGTATTTGATTTGGTTCAGACTACTTACAGAGCTTGTGAAGCTGGAATAGTCAGTCGAGTTGAGGTAGAAGCTTGGCTGCATGAACTGCAACAGATGGATCAATCCCAAGAATTTTTCTCTTCTTTTACAGGATTCATCATCAGTGGAAAAAAGCAATAAACTCTGATGATCTCCAATTTCCAAGTCGCGAACATCTACGGATAAACAAGTATTATTAGTTTTAAACAATATTGATGAAAACTTGGGTGTTTTTTCTGGTCTTTATAACATCATTTTAGACATGAATCTCATGATTATGAAGACGCTATGTTGTCGTTTTTGTTGAGTATCTCGTTAGTGTTTCTGCTAAGGCTAATCAATCACCTTTCAAGGCTCCATGTGGTTAATGAGCAACTGAAGGCAGTTCGCTCGCACCAGTATTCCTCAGCTTAGAGTGTCTAACCTCCTAGGGAATGTAGTACATTATTTCAAATTATTTAGCTTTGTAGGAGTTTAAGTGGTACTCGCTTATAATGTTGAGCCTGAGACTGCATTATATTCGAAATCCTCAAAGAGCATCCACGGTAGATTATTCAAAGACATTTGACATACCTTGTTTGTAGCCCAACTTTTTTAAAACGGTAAAGCTATTCGGGAGCGGTAGAATAGTTTGCGATCACAAAAAAATTACTTTATTCATTAATGCAACTAGATAAGATTCAGAAACGGGAACAATTAACAGGCTGGATGCTAACTTTACCAGCATTACTTCTGCTGTTGTTAGTATTTGCCTATCCAATTGGACAAGCTTTCTGGCTGAGTTTATTTACAAAAAATCTTGCCACCCAGCTACAGCCAGTCTATTCCGGTTGGAATAATTACGTGCGAATGGTGTTCGACGGGCGCTTCTGGGAAACTATGCAAAACACAACGATATTCACATGTGTATCGGTTTTCCTAGAGCTTTTATTAGGAATGGGCATTGCCTTGGTGCTAAATCAATCATTTCCAGGAAGGGGAATAGTGCGTACCATTGCTATCCTACCTTGGGCTTTGCCAACAGCCCTAATGGCTTTAGCTTGGGCTTGGATATTCAACGATCAGTACGGTGTTTGGAACGATATTCTTCAACGCTTAGGACTGATTCATACAGAGATCAACTGGCTAGGAGAGCCGAGCTTAGCAATGATGGCAGCGATTGCGGCAGAGGTTTGGAAAACGACACCCTTCATCAGCATCCTCTTGCTAGCTGGGTTGCAATCAATTCCGGTAGAACTTTATGAAGCTCATGCACTTGATGGTGCTAATCCTTGGCAAAGTTTCTGGCGCATCACCTTACCTTTACTGATGCCCCAAATCCTGATTGCATTGTTGTTCCGATTTGCTCAGGCATTTGGTGTCTTCGACTTAGTTCTAGTCATGACGGGTGGTGGTCCTGCTGGAGCAACAGAGACGGTTTCGCTCTACATTTACGCTATGGTGATGAGGTATCTAGACTTTGGCTATGGGGCAGCCTTAATAGTAGTGACATTTTTGTTGCTAGTAGCAGCAGTAGCAATTGTTAGTTTCTTACTATCCAAGGCACGAAATAGCAAATTTTAGAGGTGTTATGAGCCTAATTCAAAATCTCAAGTTAGTACATCTTCCTAAAAGTAAAACCTCAAACTATTCCCACTTATTGCTTTCCGTCTTTGTCTTGCTCGTTGCGATCTTTTGCCTAGCTCCCGTACTCTGGCAACTGCTCACATCGCTCAAAGTTAATGCTGACATTTCTGCCGTTCCTAATGTCTACATTCCCAAACGTTACACCCTTGCCCACTACACCGAGCTATTCACTCGTCGTCCCTTTCTCAACTACATCTTTAACAGTGCCTTAGTATCAATTACCTCTACTGTTCTTTGCTTAGCACTAGGAGCACCAGCAGCTTATGCCCTGGCAAGACTAAGAATTTGGGGAGAACAAGTTATCCTTGCTGGAGTATTGATTGTCACTTTATTTCCCTACATACTCCTATTTCTAGGACTCTTGCAAGTCGTACAGGCGTTACATCTTGGCAACAACTATCTAGCATTGATTATTCCATACACTGCTATTAACTTACCACTGACAATTCTAGTCATGCGGAGTTTCTTCCAGCAATTGCCGCGCGACTTAGAAGATGCTGCCAAAGTAGACGGTTACAACATCCAACAAATCTTACTCCAGATCGTTCTACCAATGACCGTTCCAGCATTAGTCACGACCGGAATTCTAGCCTTCATCTTTGCTTGGAATGAATTCATCTTCGCTCTTACCTTTATAACCCGCGAATCCCTCAAAACTATCCCCGTTGCCACCGCTCAACTAGGTAGCTCCTCGGTGTTTGAAATCCCATACGGCGCGATCGCTGCTGCCACCGTACTCGGAACATCACCCTTGGTGTTACTAGTCCTATTATTCCAACGCCGAATCGTCCAAGGCTTGACAGCTGGAGCAGTGAAGGGGTGAATCATGGCAAACCTAGAACTACGAAATCTTAATAAGACCTATAGCTCCAAAGTTGTTCCAGTTAAAGACATCAGCCTAAAAGTAGATGAAGGAGAATTCCTTACCCTACTGGGTCCATCAGGTTGTGGAAAATCGACCACCCTGCGACTCATTGCTGGACTAGAACAACCTACGCGAGGACAAATCTGGATTGGTGAACGCAACGTCACAGACTTACGGTCAGGTGATCGCAACATTGCCATGGTCTTTCAAAGCTATGCTCTCTATCCACACATGACTGTTGCTGAAAATATTGCCTCTAGCTTGAAGCTCCGCCACCTCTCCAAGCTTGAGATTCGACAGCGCGTTACCGATGTTGCGACTAAACTAGGACTAGAAGAATTGACGCAACGTAAACCTAGCCAGTTATCTGGCGGGCAGCGGCAGCGAGTTGCCCTGGCTCGGGCTTTAGTCCGTCAACCGGATGTGTTTTTGCTTGACGAACCGCTGAGCAATCTAGACGCCTTACTACGAGAACGAGTCCGAGCCGAACTCAAACAGTTGTTTAAGGCTCAAAACACCCCGGTGGTGTATGTCACCCACGACCAAACTGAAGCAATGACCCTTTCCTCAAAAGTGGCAGTACTCTACAATGGCAACTTGCAACAGCTAGATCCGCCGCAACGCATTTACACCCACCCGGCAAACCGATTCGTTGCTAGCTTCGTCGGCAGCCCGCAGATGAACTTGTTCGTACTCAGTTGCAGAGACAATGCTGCCTGGTTAGGCAATTTTCCTATCCCCGTTCCCTTACCTACAGTTCCACCCCAGATTGTCCTCGGCATCCGTCCCGAAAACGTTTGCCTTGCCAGAGCTGAAGATACTCATACCATTCAAGGTCAAATCTACCTGGTAGAAAGTCTGGGAATGCAGAATCTGCTCAGCGTTCGGGTCCAAGGAGCCCCAGAGTTGACTATCCGCGCCCTTCTACCAGCAGCTTGGCAGTGGAGCGATGATATAGTGAAGCTTACCCTATCTCCCCAATCGCTCCACTGGTTTGATGCGGCTACAGGCGATCGCCTCTTTTAGCTATCTCACCATTCTCAACCAATTACTATGACCCCTAAATCACTACAACTAGAGCGGGAAGTTCGGACGCTAGTCCTGGACTACGCGTTTGGAGTCTCAATTCTAGGACTCATTCCAATCCGCGGGTTACTCACGCTCAAGTTGCTGGTTGCGGCTGGTTTAATCCTGAAGATGATGAGAGACGTTGGGGCAAAGTGGAGCTTCAGAAAGGGGCAAGATATATTAGCGATTTTTGGGAATTTGTTTGGAGGCATTGGTGCTTTCGCTATGGCATTTATGGCATGGTTAACGATATTTAGCATTGGGCTGTTTGTACCATACGTCGGAGATTTAGCAGTGGCAGCGTCGTTATTTACTTTGACTTGGGGATTGGGACAGTCAACGAGCCAGTTTTATGCTAATGGTCGCCGGAGTTAGAGAAAGCCTTATGGTGAAACTTAAACGTCGGCAACTGTTACTTGGAGGCATAGCCGCCGGAGTTATTTCTTCAACAGCAGAAGATTACTGGACTAGGAAAAAGCAACGCCAGCATGAGACTACATTACTTTCCCTAGCGGAGCAAACGCCCCAAGATACCGATAGCCTCCTCCAAGCAGCGTTTGAAGCAGACAATCAAAAGATCTATGAAGGCAAAGCCATTCAGGCAGCACTAAAGCTCACTAACCCCACACTTCCCTACAGCCGGGAGATGTCTAAACTGTTAATCCAATGTAGCAAGATAGCGACACAACAATATCTCACGAGTAAAACTGAGCTAAGTTATGATGGCTCGATTACCAAACTTCCAGCCTACACGAGTCAGTTAGATGGCTACACTCAAATCGCTTCGTTTAAGGGTAAAGAGGCAAAGGTTGAACAAACACTTCAAGTCGAAGTACCGAACGCTGAAGTGACTTCAGACCCACTTGAGCAAGATTTGGAGCGTACCGGAGAGGCAATTGGAAAAACAGTTAAGGAGAGCTTGAAACTGAAAAGGCAAATTCCTGTTTACCTGGGATTTATCTTATCTTCTAAAAGAAATAATATCATTGTGTTTCGAGGGACCCAAACGCAAACTGAGTGGCTGAACAACTTTACCGCGCTGCAAAAGAACTATACCGATCCAGTTTCTGGTCGGTACTTGGGCAAGGTGCATAGAGGGTTTATCAACAACTATTTAGAGATTGTCAAGCCACTTCCCCGCGACATTGCTAGGCAGCTAGACCCCTCAGTGCCTTGTTACATTACTGGACATAGCTTAGGGGCTGCCCTGGCAACGTTAGCAGCGCTAGACTTGGCATTGAATATTCCCCAGCTTCATCCCCAACTGCATTTGTACACTTATGCGAGTCCGCGAGTCGGAGATCCAACATTCGCTCTGCTTCACAGCCAAACGATCCCGAACAATTACCGCGTAATCAACTTGGCTGATGCAATTACTCTCATGCCGCCGACAAAGGCTGTTGGTGTCTATGTTCATGTCGGACAAGAATGGTCGTTTTTGTCTCAAGAGGGTGACTTGATGCCAAATCACGTCGTCGATACCTATCGAACTGCTGTTGAGTCTAATGTTGAAACCGATCGATCCCGTACATATCCGACTTCAGGCGAAAACTGAAAATTGCACCCAGCATATAGAGGATTTAGCACTGCTAGTCGTAGCATAGTAAAGGA
>Ga0213881_10000758_pt1 | contig 17897 bp, 11 predicted proteins | sample BarmaccoBMER_R08_FD_160104 | JGI IMG/M metagenome (GOLD analysis project Ga0213881, IMG submission 160104) | Barbacenia macrantha exposed rock microbial communities from rupestrian grasslands, the National Park of Serra do Cipo, Brazil - ER_R08 ... | reverse complement strand
CGACCCGCGCCGGCTCTCGGCGATGATCACACTGCTACTGGCCCCGATGGCCGGCATCGCGTTGTTCACGATCGTCACGGCCCTGGTGGACGGCCTGCGCCGGCTGGTGGAGCGCCGGGCAACGGTGCGCGCCCCGGCCTGGACCGCGGCCACCGCCACGCTGCTGGTGGCGATCAGCATCGGCTACGCCTGGCACTACTTGCCCCGGCACCGCTATCTGATGGGCGAGAAGTACGACTCGGTGATGGTCGACCGCAAGGACCTCGACGCGATGGCCTATCTGGCAACACTGCCCGACGCCCGCGACACGCTGATCGGCGACGCCAACACCGACGGCACCGCGTGGATGTACGCGGTGTCGGGACTGCACCCGCTGTGGACGCACTACGACTACCCGGTGCAGCAGGGTCCCGGATACCACCGGTTCATCTTCTGGGCCTACGCCGACGACGCCGACACCGACCCGCGTGTCGCTCAGGCGGTACGGGCACTCGATATCCGTTACGTGTTGACGAGCACACGAGTGGTCAGAGGGTTCGTCACGCCCGACGGGCTAGTGTCACTAGATAAGTCACGATCGTGGACCAAGATCTACGACAACGGCGAGGCCCGCATCTATGAGTGGCGCGGAAGCCAGCCGCCATTGCCATCCGGCGCGACCCCGGGTGCGAGCTGAGGGAGAGGTGAGGACATGACTACCGGCACCGATGACGACAACATCGAGATCATCAACGGCCGCCAAGACGCCGGCGCTCGGCAGGACGACTCCCAGGACCAACCATCGGTTACCGATCTGGTCGAACAGCCGGCCAAGGTGATGCGCATCGGCACGATGATCAAGCAGCTGCTGGAGGAGGTGCGGGTCGCGCCGCTGGACGACGCCAGCCGTAACCGGCTGCGCGAGATCCACGCGACGAGCATCCGGGAGCTCGAGGAGGGGCTCGCCCCCGAACTCCGGGAGGAACTCGAGCGGCTGACGCTGCCGTTCGGCGAGGACGTGACGCCGTCGGACGCCGAGCTGCGCATCGCCCAGGCCCAGCTGGTCGGTTGGCTGGAAGGCCTGTTCCATGGCATCCAGACCGCGTTGTTCGCCCAGCAGATGGCGGCGCGAGCGCAGCTGGAGCACATGCGCCAAGGCGCGCTGCCGCCCGGCCTCGGACCGCCGCACCACGCTCCCGTGCAGCCGGGGACCGGGCAGTACCTGTAGTTCGCAACGTGTCCGTTTTCGACCCGACCGCCAACGGCGTCAAGCACACCTCGCTCCTGCCGGCGCATGTCGGCATCGAGACTCATCACGCATGGGTGGAGTTCCCGATCTTCGACGCGAAGTCGCGGTCACTGAAGAAGACGTTTCTGGGCAAGGCGGGCGGCACCATCGGACGTAACACGTCGAACGTCCTTGTCATCGAGGCGCTGCGCGACGTCACGCTGTCGCTGCGCAGCGGCGACCGGGTCGGCCTTGTCGGCCACAACGGGGCGGGGAAGTCGACGCTGTTGCGGTTGATGTCGGGCATCTACGAACCCACCCGCGGCAAGGCGGTGGTCAACGGCCGGGTCGCACCGGTGTTCGACCTCGGCGTCGGGATGGACCCAGAGATCTCCGGCTACGAGAACATCATCATCCGCGGGCTGTTCCTCGGCGAGACACGTAAGAAGATGGTGTCCAGGATCGACGAGATCGCCGAGTTCACCGAACTCGGCGAGTACCTGTCGATGCCGCTGCGCACCTACTCCACCGGGATGCGAGTGCGGCTGGCGATGGGCGTGGTGACGAGCATCGACCCCGAGATCCTGCTGCTCGACGAAGGCATCGGCGCGGTGGACGCCGACTTTCTCAAGAAGGCGCAGGTTCGCCTGCAGAAGCTTGTCGAAAGGTCCGGCATCCTGGTGTTCGCTAGCCACTCCACGGAGTTCTTGGCGCGGCTGTGCAAGACCGCGCTTTGGATCGACCACGGGACCGTCAAGATGATCGGCGGGATCGAAGAGGTCGTGCGCGCGTACGAGGGCGAGGAGGCGGCCCGGCACGTCGCGGAGATCCTCGCCGAGACCGCCGGCGACCGGTGACCGAGACCGTACACGCCGTGCTGGTCACCCACCGGCGTGTCGATGAACTGGCCAAATCGCTCGACGCGCTGTCCGCACAGACCCGCCCGCCCGACCACATCGTCGTCGTCGACAACGACAACGACGACCGGCTGCGTGATCTCATCTCAGGTCAGCCCATACCTGCCACCTATTTGGGTTCGCGCCGGAACCTCGGCGGCGCGGGCGGCTTCGCGCTCGGCATGCTGCATGCGCTGGCAGCCGGCGCCGACTGGGTGTGGTGCGCCGACGACGACGGGCGTCCGCAGGGTCCGGCCGTGCTCGCCACCCTGCTGGCTTGCGCGCACCGACACCGGCTCGCCGAGGTATCGCCGATGGTGTGCGACCTGGACAACCCGCAGCGGCTCGCGTTCCCGCTGCGGCGTGGCGTGGTGTGGCGCAGGCACGTCAGCGAACTGCGCACCCGACCGGACCAGGACCTGCTACCCCGGATCGCGTCGCTGTTCAACGGCGCGCTGTTCCGTGCCACCACACTGGAGGCCGTCGGGGTGCCCGACCTGCGGCTGTTCGTCCGCGGCGACGAGGTGGAGATGCACCGTCGGCTCGTGCGCTCCGGGCTGCCGTTCGGCACCTGCCTCAACGCGGTGTATCTGCACCCCCACGGCGCCGACGAGTTCAAGCCCATCCTCGGCGGCCGCATGCACACCCAGTACCCCGACAACCCCACCAAGCGGTTCTTCACGTATCGCAATCGCGGTTATCTGCTGTCGCAGCGCGGGCTGCGCCGCCTGCTGCTGCAGGAGTGGCTGCGATTCGGCTGGTTCTTTCTGGTGTCTCGCCGCGACCCCGCCGGCCTGCTCGAATGGGTTCGGCTGCGCCGGCTGGGTCGTTCCGAAAAGTTCGGCCGCCCCGATCAGGCCTCTCAGGAGGGCAGATGACGATCACCGACGACGCGGCGCAGTCCAAGACGTTCGCGCGCGCATTCCGGGATATGGCCGAGGGGCTGGAACGCAGACAGCTGTGGCTGCACCTGGGCTGGCAGGACATCAAGCAGCGGTACCGCCGCTCGGTGCTGGGCCCGATTTGGATCACCATCGCCACGGGCACCACCGCGGTCGCGATGGGCGGCCTGTACTCCAAGCTCTTCCACCTTCAGCTCGCCGAACACCTGCCCTATGTGACGCTCGGGCTGATCATCTGGGGGCTGATCAGCGCGTCGATCCTGGAAGGCGCCGAGGTGTTCGTCGCCAACGAGGGCTTGATCAGGCAGCTGCCGACGGCGCTGTCGGTGCACGTGTACCGGCTGGTGTGGCGGCAGGCGCTGTTGTTCGCCCACAACATCGTGATCTACGCGATCATTGCGGTCATTTACCCCAAGCCGTGGTCATGGGCGGATTTGTCGGTGATCCCGGCGCTCGGGCTGATCGTGCTGAACTGTATCTGGGTCTCGTTGGTGTTCGGCATCATCGGCACCCGCTTCCGCGACATCGGTCCGCTGCTGAACAGCGTGGTGCAACTGCTGTTCTTTATGACGCCGATCATTTGGAACGATCAGACACTCACCCAGCAAGGCGCCGGCCGCTGGGGCAAGATTATCGAGCTCAATCCGCTGCTGCACTACCTCGACATCGTTCGGGCACCGCTGCTCGGCGCACCGCAGGAACTGCGGCACTGGGTGGTGGTGCTCGTGCTGACCGTGATCGGTTGGATGCTCGCGGCGTTCGCGATGCGCCAGTACCGCAGCCGGGTCCCGTACTGGGTCTAGCCGCGGCCACCGCACACGTCCGGTGGTCCCCCTACCGAAATGAAGAATTAACGAGGATTCCCATCGCAACGCTGATCTCCTTCTGTGTCCTCGCCGACTCACCCATGTGCACGTCGTCACGCCACCACGAAGTAGCGCACCCAAAGATAAAGCGCCGCAAGGCTGATCGACATCGCAGTGACCAGCACACCTTTGCCGGTGAACTCCCAAAACGAGATCGGGCTGCCCGAGCGCCGCGCGATGCCAAGCATCACGACGTTGGCGCTGGCGCCCACCGCGGTCAGTTCGCCGACGATCGGCGTTATTGTCGCCACGTACGGGATGTTGTCGATGATCCCGGATACCGGCGCCGAAATGGCGAGGATCAGCATCACCGTCACCAGCGCGGCCTTGACTCCATCGCTGTGCGGACCGCCGACCGGACAGGCACCCACACGCTTTAAGCTTCGCGGGTGACCGATACCGTCCCGACGCCGAACCTCGCGCTCAAGACGCAGGTGGTTCGATTCGTCATCACCGGCGGGCTCTCCGCGATCGTGGACTTCGGGCTGTACGTGGTGCTGTACAAGGCGGTCGGTGTGCAGGTCGACGTGTCGAAGGCGATCAGCTTCGTCGCCGGCACCCTCACCGCCTACCTGATCAACCGGCGGTGGACCTTCCAGGCCGGGCCGAGCACCGCGCGGTTCGTCGCCGTCATGGTGCTCTACGCGCTCACCTTCGTCGTGCAGGTCGGCCTCAATCACTTGTGCCTGCATCTTCTCGACTTCCGCACCTGGGCGGTCCTCGTTGCATACGTGATCGCGCAGGGTACCGCGACTGTGATTAACTTCATCGTCCAGCGCTCGGTCATCTTCCGGCTGCGGTGACCACGGGAAACCGCACGGTACCCTCTGTGACGATGCTGACCACGACCGCCCGAAGGCTCGCCGGCTGGGGCCGCACCGCGCCCTCCGTCGCCGAGGTGTTGTCGACACCAGATATTGAGGTCATCACCAAGGCGGTGGCGCGCGCTGCCGACGGCGGCACCCGGGGCGTGATCGCACGCGGGTTGGGCCGCTCCTACGGCGACAACGCCCAAAACGGCGGCGGCCTGGTGATCGACATGACGCCGCTGAACAAGATCCATTCGATCAGCGCCGATAGCCACTTGGTGGACGTGGACGCCGGGGTGAATCTGGACCAGCTGATGAAGGCCACGCTCCCGTTGGGGCTGTGGGTTCCGGTTCTGCCCGGCACCCGGCAGGTCACCATCGGTGGCGCGATTGCCTGCGACATCCATGGCAAAAACCACCACAGCGCGGGCAGCTTCGGCAATCATGTCCGCTCCATGCAGCTGCTCACCGCCGACGGTGATGTGCGCCACCTCACCCCCGACGGGTCCGACGCCGAGCTGTTCTGGGCCACCGTCGGCGGCAACGGACTGACGGGCGTCATCCTGCGCGCCACGATCGAGATGACGCCCACCGAGACGGCGTACTTCATCGCCGATGGCGACGTGACCGCAAGCCTCGACGAGACCATCGCATTCCACAGCGACGGCAGCGAGGCCAACTACACGTACTCCAGCGCGTGGTTTGACGCGATCAGCGCGCCACCGAAACTCGGCCGGGCGGCGATCTCGCGCGGCTCACTGGCCAGGCTGGACCAGCTGCCCGACAAGCTGCGCAAGAACCCGTTGAAATTCGACGCGCCGCAGCTGCTTACGTTGCCCGACATCTTCCCCAACGGACTGGCCAACAAGTACACGTTCACGCCGATCGGCGAGCTGTGGTACCGAAAGTCGGGCACCTATCGGGGCAAGGTGCAGAACCTGACGCAGTTCTACCACCCGCTGGACATGTTCGGTGAGTGGAATCGCTGCTACGGCCGCGCGGGTTTCGGCCAGTACCAGTTCGTGGTGCCCAAAGCAGCCGTCGACGAGTTCAAGGCCATCATCCACGATATCCAGCAGTCCGGTCACTATTCGTTTCTCAACGTGTTCAAGCTGTTCGGGCCGGCCAACCGCGCACCGCTGAGCTTCCCGATTCCCGGCTGGAACGTTTGTGTCGATTTCCCGATCAAACGGGGACTCAACGCATTCCTCAACGAGATCGACCGACGCGTTCTGAAATTCGGCGGCCGCCTCTACACCGCTAAGGACTCCCGGACCACCGCCGAGATGTTCCACGCCATGTACCCCCGCATCGAGGAGTGGATCACAGTGCGGCGCAGGGTTGATCCCGACGGAATTTTCGTCTCCGACATGGCCCGACGCCTGGAGCTGCTGTAGATGCTTGACGCCATGGGCAACCCACAGACCATCCTGCTCCTGGGTGGGACATCCGAGATCGGGCTGGCGATCTGCGCGCGCTACCTGAGGGATTCATCGGCGCGGATCGTGCTGGCCTGCTTGCCAGACGATCCCGGTCGAGACGACGCCGTCGCGCAGATGAAGGCCGCCGGCGCGCGTTCGGTCGAGCTGATCGACTTCGACGCCGTCGAGACCGACACCCACCCGAAGGTCATCGAGCATGCGTTCACCGGCGGCGACGTCGACGTCGCGATCGTGGCGTTCGGCTTGCTCGGCGACGCCGAGGAGCTGTGGCAGAACCAGCGCAAGGCCGTTCAGATCGCCGAGATCAACTACACCGCGGCGGTATCGGTGGGTGTGCTGCTCGGCGAGAAGATGCGCGTCCAGGGCTTCGGCCAGATCATCGCGATGAGCACGGTGGCCGGCGAGCGGATCCGCCGGTCCAACTTCGTCTACGGCTCCACCAAGGCGGGCCTCGACGGTTTCTACTTGGGCCTCGGCGAAGCACTCCGCGCGCACGGGGTCAAGGTGCTGGTCATCCGGCCCGGACAGGTGCGCACCCGCATGAGCGCGCACATCAAGGAGGCGCCGTTGACCGTCGACAAGGAGTACGTCGCCGAGTTGGCGGTCAATTCCGCGGCCAAGGGCAGGGAACTGGTGTGGGCGCCGCCGGCGTTCCGGTACGTGATGATGGTGCTGCGCCACGTCCCGCGGCCGATCTTTCGAAAGCTGCCCATCTGAGCATGATGACTGCATTTGCCACCATCGGCCAGATGGCCGTGGCGGTCGCGGTGGCGGTCGTTGTCAGCGTGGTGTCCCTGATCGCAATCGCCGGGGTCAACTGGCCGGCCTACAACTCCTCGAATCAGCTGCATGCGCTGACCACGGTCGGCCAATTCGGCTGCCTGGCCGGGCTGGTGGTGGCCGGCTGGCAGGGGCGATGGGGCCACCGGCTCATCGCTCACGCCGCGGCACTGGTACTGCTCGCGGCGTTCTCGGTGGTGACGCTGGCGCTGCCGCTGGGCGCGACCAAGCTTTACCTGTTCGGCATCTCGGTCGACCAGCAGTTCCGGACCGAATACCTGACCCGGCTCACCGACAGCGCTGCCTTGCACGACATGACCTACTCCGGGCTGCCGCCCTACTACCCGCCGGGCTGGTTCTGGATTGGGGGGCGGGCCGCCGCGCTCACCGGCACCCCGGCCTGGGAGATGTTCAAACCTTGGGCGATCACCGCGATCGCGATCGCGGTCGTACTCGCGTTTGTGCTGTGGCAGCGGATGATCCCGTTCCACAACGCGCTGGTCGTGACCACCGCGACCACAGCTACGACGCTGGCCTACGCGTCGACCGAACCCTATGCCGCGATGCTCACGGTGCTGCTGCCGCCGGCGTTGGTGCTGGGGTGGTCTGGCCTTCGCGGCGGCCGACGATCCGGCGGCTGGGCGGCGGTGGTCGGCGTGGGGTTGTTCCTGGGTGTCGCGGCGCTGTGGTACACGCTGCTGCTGGCCTACAGCGCTTTCACGCTGACGGTGATGGCGCTGATCGCGGCGGTGGCACAACGCAGCTGGCAGCCGCTGCTACGGCTCGTCGCGATCGACGTGATCGCCGGGGTGCTGGGGCTTGTCGGCTGGCTGCCGTACCTGGTTGCCGCGGCCAACGGCTCGCCGGCCGGGTCCGGCACCGCCCAGCACTACCTGCCGGCCGACGGCGCACAGCTGGCCTTTCCGATGCTGCACTTCACACTGCTCGGAGCCCTGTGCATGGTCGGCACCATCTGGCTGGTGGTGCGGGCCACGACGTCGACGCGCGCGGCCGCACTGGGCGTCGGCGTGCTGACCGTGTACGTGTGGTCGCTGCTGTCGATGCTGACCACGTTGGCAGGTACCACGCTGCTGTCGTACCGGTTGCAGCCGACACTGACCGTGCTGCTCTCCGCGGCCGGTGCCTTCGGATTCGTCGAGGGTGCGTTGGCCGTCGCGCGGCGCTATTCCCCTGTCGTGCGCCGCCGCATCGTTGTGGCGGCCGGCGTGCTCGGCATCCTCGGCGCGTTGACCTTCAGCCAGGGCATTCCCGACGTGCTGCGCTCGGACATCGCGGTGGCCTACACCGACACCGACGGCAACGGTCAGCGCGCCGACCGGCGACCACCCGGAGCCGAGGCGTACTACCCGCAGATCGACGCACGGATCCGACAGGTCACCGGCCAGGCGCGCGACCAGACGGTCGTGCTGACCGCCGACTACAGCTTCCTGTCGTACTACCCGTACTGGGGCTTTCAAGGTCTGACGTCGCACTACGCCAACCCCCTGGCGCAGTTCGACGAGCGAGCCGCGGCGATCCGAAGCTGGTCCGCGCTCGAATCACCCGACCGATTCATCGCGACGCTGGACTCGCTGCCCTGGACGCCGCCGACGGTGTTTCTGATGCGCCGCGGCGCGAACGACACCTATACGTTGCGGCTTGCCACCGATGTCTACCCGAACCAACCCAACGTGCGTCGCTATCAGGTGTCGCTGGACGCTAGGTTGTTCCAAGATCCGCGGTTTAGCGTCAGCGATATCGGTCCTTTCGTCCTGGCCATCCGTCACCCGGGGAAGGCGGCCTAATGGCTGTTGAAGCTGCCCCTCAGACGGGGCAAATACCATCGGGCCCCGTTAGCCCTGCGATGGACAGATACTGGATCGCCAGGGGCGTGGCCATCGTTGCTGGTTTGCTCGGCGTCCTGCTGGCGATCGCCACTCCGCTGCTACCGGTCAAGCAGACGACCGCCCAGCTGAACTGGCCGCAGAACGGCGTCTTCTCCAGCGTCACTGCGCCGCTGATCGCCTACGTAGCGACCGATCTGAACATCTCGGTGCCGTGCGGGGCGGCCGCCGGGCTGGCCGGTCCGCAAAATGCCGGCAAGACGGTGCTGCTGTCGACGGTGCCGAAGCAGGCGCCCAAGGCGGTGGACCGGGGGCTGCTCATCCAGCGGGTCAACAACGATCTGCTGGTCATCGTCCGCAACACGCCGGTGGTGGTGGCGCCGCTGAACCAGGTGTTGTCACCAGCCTGCCGGCAGCTGACGTTCAGGGCGCGCTCCGACAAGGTGACCGGCGAATTTGTCGGCCTGATCAAGGGCCCCGACAGCGACAGCCCCGGCGCGCCGCTGCGCGGGGAACGCGGCGGCTATGATTTCCGTCCGCAGATCGTCGGCGTGTTCACCGACCTGTCCGGGCCCGCGCCGCCCGGTCTGAGCTTCTCGGCGGCTATCGATACCCGCTACAGCAGTGCACCGACCGCCCTGAAGATGCTGGCGATGGTCATTGGCGTAATCATGACCGTGGTCGCGCTGATCGCGCTGCACGTCCTCGACACCGCCGACGGCATGCGGCACCGGCGCATCCTGCCGTCCAAATGGTGGTCGCTCACTCCGCTCGACGGGGTGGTGACCGCTGTGCTGGTGTGGTGGCACTTCGTCGGCGCCAACACCGCCGACGACGGCTACATCCTCACCATGGCCAGGGTGTCCGAACACGCCGGGTACATGGCCAACTACTACCGCTGGTTCGGCACGCCGGAAGCCCCGTTCGGCTGGTACTACGACCTGCTCGCGCTGTGGGCACACGTGAGCACGAACAGCGTCTGGGTGCGGCTGCCGACACTGGCGATCGCGCTGGCCAGCTGGTGGGTGATCAGCCGCGAAGTCATCCCCCGGCTCGGCCATGCCGTGAAGGCAAACCGGTCGGCGGCGTGGACGGCCGCGGCGATGTTCCTGGCGTTCTGGCTTCCGCTCAACAACGGCCTGCGACCGGAGCCGATCATCGCGTTGGGGATCCTGCTGACCTGGTGCTCGGTGGAACGTGCAGTGGCCACCAACCGGCTGCTGCCGCTGGCGATCGCATGTGTCATCGGCGGGCTGACCCTGTTCTCCGGGCCCACCGGCATCGCGTCGATCGGCGCGCTGCTCGTCGCGATCGGCCCGCTGCGCACGATCCTGCACCGGCGCTCCGCGAGGTTCGGTTACCTGGCGCTGCTCGCCCCGATCCTAGCGGCCTGCACGGTGACGATCATCTTGATCTTCCGCGACCAGACGTTCACCGGCGAGGTCCAGGCCAACATGCTCAAGTCGGCGGTCGGGCCCAGCCTGAGCTGGTTCGACGAGCACATTCGCTACGAGCGGTTGTTCATGGCCAGCCCGGACGGCTCGGTGGCGCGCCGGTTCGCGGTGCTGACGCTTGTGGTGGCGCTCGCCGTGTCGGTGGCGATGTCGCTGCGCAAGGGCAGGATCCCCGGCACCGCGGCCGGCCCGAGCCGCCGGATCATCGGTATCACGATCATCTCGCTCATCGCGATGATGTTCACCCCCACCAAGTGGACACACCACTTCGGCGTCTTCGCCGGGTTGGCGGGATCGCTGGGCGCGTTGGCAGCGGTCGCGGTCACCGCCGCCGTGATGAAGTCGCGGCGCAACCGTACGATGTTCGCGGCGTTGGTGCTGTTTGTCACGGCGCTGAGCTTCGCCAGCGTCAACGGCTATTGGTACGTGTCGAATTTCGGTGTTCCCTGGTCGAATTCCTTCCCACAGTTCCACTTCGGCTTCACGACCATGCTGCTGGGCCTGTGCCTGGTTGCGCTCCTGGTGGCCGCGTGGTTCCACTTCTCCGGCCGTGACTGGGAGCGCACCAACGTACGTTGGTCCAAGCTGCGGCGAATCATGCAGTCCCCGTTGGCTGTTGCGGCCTGGTTGCTGGTCGCCTTCGAGGTGTTCTCGCTGACCGCCGCCATGATCGGCCAGTACCCGTCCTGGACGGTTGGGCGGTCCAACCTCGAGGCGCTGACCGGGCGGACCTGCGGGCTGGCCAACGACGTGCTGGTTGAGCAGGATCCCAACGCGGGCATGCTGCAACCCATCGGCGTGCCGGTGGCCGACGGGCTCGGTGCGGTGACCTCGGACGGCTTTACAGCCAACGGGGTTCCGTCCGATGTCTCCGCCGACCCGGTGATGCAGCCGCCAGGCGGTAACAATTTCGTCGACAACAACGGTCTGGTCACCTCCAGCGAGACCGGCACCGAAGGCGGAACCACCACGGCGGCCGGGATCAACGGCTCGCGCGCCCGGCTTCCGTACAACCTTGACCCGGCCCGCACCCCGGTGCTGGGCAGCTGGCGCAGCGGCATGCAGATCCCCGCCCACCTGCGGTCGGCGTGGTACCGGCTGCCGCCTCGCGATAAGGCCGGCCCGTTGCTGGTGGTTTCAGTGGCCGGGCGGTTCGATCCGCGCGAGGTGCAGCTGCAGTGGGCCGGTGAGGACGGCAAGGTGACCGGCAGCGTCAGCTTCGGCGACGTCGGGGCGCCCCCGGCTTGGCGCAACCTGCGCGCTCCGCTGTCCGCGCTCCCGGCCGGCGCAACCCAGGTCCGCCTGTATGCCAGCGATGAGGACCTCGCGCCGCAGCACTGGATCGCGCTCACTCCGCCGCGGATTCCGCAGCTGCGGACGCTCCAGCAGGTCGTTGGCTCGACGGACCCCGTGCTGCTGGACTGGCTTGTCGGCCTCGCTTTCCCGTGTCAGCGCCCATTCGGGCATGACTACGGCGTCGTCGAAGTGCCCGGGTGGCGCATCCTGCCCGACCGGTTTGGTGCCGAGGCCAACTCTCCGGTCATGGACAACATCGGCGGCGGCCCCCTGGGCATCACCGAATTGCTGTTCCGGGCGACCACCGTCGCGACCTACCTGAAAGACGACTGGTTCCGCGACTGGGGTTCGTTGCAGACCCTCAACTTGTACTACCCCGAGGCCCAACCGGCACGCCTCGATCTCGGTTCCACAACACGTGGCGGGCTGTGGAGCCCGGCGCCGCTGCGCCATTAGGTACGTCGCATACCATCGACGCTCGTGCCATCCCATGAGCGTCTTGCGCGAAGAGCGTCGGATCCCGATGAGCGCGCCGTGGGCACCGTGGATGCGCCGCTCGCGCCACCGGCACCGGGAACACTTCGCGACGTGAGCCAGCCCCTGGCTCGCGCCGTCGCCCGCCCGCTCGCCGCGGTGGCCGGCATTGTGGGGGTGGTGCTGTGCGCGCTGGTCCCGCTGCTGCCGGTAAAGCAGACAACGGCGACCATCCTATGGCCCCAGGGAGTCGTCGGAAACCTCACCGCACCGCTGGTGTCGGGTGCGCCTCGCGCGCTGGACGTGTCTATCCCCTGCTCGGTCATCGCCACGCTGCCCCCCGCCGGCGGGCTGGTGCTGTCGACGCTCCCGGCGCGCGCGCCCGTCGACACCACGAAGAACGGGATGTTTGTCCGCGCTAGTGCCGACTTCGTCGTGGTTGCGTTCCGTGACTCGGTGGCCGCGGTCGCGCCCAGGTCCGCGATTGCCTCCGGCGGGTGCGCCACGTTGCACCTGTGGGCCAACACCGGCGGAGTCGGTGCCGACTTCGTCGGCATTGCAGGTGCGACCGGCGCTCTGCCGGTCGAGAAGAAGCCTCAGGTCGCCGGTCTGTTCACCGACTTGAAGGTGCCGCCGCAACCGGGGCTGAGCGCGCGCATCGATGTCGACACCCGGTTCATCACGTCGCCGACCACGCTGAAGATCGCGGTGATGGTGCTCGGCGTGCTCGCGGTGGTGTCCGCGATCGTCGCGCTGGCGGTGCTGGACCGCTACGGCGGGCGGCGCCCGGTCAAAAGCGGGCGGTGGCTGCGGGCCGGCATCGGAACCTGGCTGGCCGATGTGGGTGTCGTCGGCACGCTGCTGCTGTGGCACGTCGTCGGTGCGATTTCGTCGGACGACGGCTACAACCTCACGGTGGCGCGCGTCGCCCGCCAGGCCGGGTACGTCGCCAACTATTACCGTTTCTTCGGCGCCGGCGAGGCGCCGTTCGACTGGTATCCGTCGCTGCTCGCCCGGCTGGCCTCGGTGAGCCCGGACGGCGCGTGGATGCGACTGCCCGCCACACTCGCCGGGATCGCCTGCTGGCTGATCCTCAGCCGCCGCGTACTTCCCCGGCTCGGGCCGTTGGTCGCGGTCAACGGGATCGCGGTGTGGACCGGCGCCGCGGTCTTCCTGGCCGCGTGGCTGCCGTTCAACAACGGTCTGCGGCCCGAGCCGATCATCGCGTTTTTCACCCTGTTGATCTGGGTTCTGGTCGAAAACGCGATCGCGACCCGGCGGCTGGCGCCTGCGGCGGTGGGGATCATCCTCGCGACGCTGGCCGCGACACTGGCGCCGCAGGGCCTGATCGCGGTGGCGCCGCTGCTCACCGGCGCCCGCGCGATCGCGCAAACCATCGCCCGCCGCCGCGCCACGGATGGTGTGCTCGCGCCGGTCGCGGCGCTGCTGGCATCGTTGACGCTGATCCTGGTCGTGGTTTTCCGCGACCAGACGCTGGCCACCGTCGCCGAATCGGCGCGTATCAAATATGTCGTCGGTCCGACCATCGCCTGGTACCAGGAGTTCCTGCGCTACTACTTCTTGACCGTGGAGACCACCGACGGGTCGCTGACACGGCGGTTCTCGGTGCTGGTGTTGATGCTGTGCCTTTTCGGCATGCTGGCGGTGCTGCTGCGGCGTGGCCGGGTGCCCGGAGTCGGCGCCGCCCCGCTGTGGCGGCTGCTCGGCAGCACCGCGGTCGGCCTGCTGCTGCTCACGTTCACCCCGACGAAGTGGGCGATTCAGTTCGGCGCGTTCGCCGGGCTAGCGGGCGGGTTGGGCGCGGTGACCGCGTTCGCCTTCGCCCGGGTCGGCTTGCACAGCCGCCGAAACCTGGCGCTGTACGTGACTGCACTGCTGTTCGTGCTGGCATGGGCCACCTCGGGAATCAACGGCTGGTTTTACGTAGGCAACTACGGCGTGCCATGGTTCGACAAGCAACCGGTTATCGCCAGCCATCCGGTGACGTCGATGTTCCTGGCGCTGGCGATCGCGACCGGCCTGCTCGCCGGCTGGCTGCACTTCCGGCTCGACTACGCCGGCCACACCGAGGTCAAAGACAACCGCCGCAACCGCATCCTGGCATCCACGCCGCTACTGATCGTCGCAACCATCATGGTGGTGCTGGAGGTCTCATCGATGCTCAAGGGCGCGGCGGTGCGCTACCCCGTCTACACCACCGCCAAAGCCAACGTCGCAGCGCTGACCTCCGGGCTGTCGAACACCAGCTGCGCGATGGCCGACGACGTGCTGGCCGAACCCGATGCCAACGCCGGCATGCTGCAGCCGGTACCCGGCCAAATGTTCGGCCCCGCCGGTCCGCTCGGCGGCGCGAACCCCCTGGGCTTCACGCCGAACGGCGTCAGCGACGACCTGTCCTCGGAGCCGGTGGTGGCCAAGCCTGGGCTGGTGAACTCCGACGGCTCACCCAACAAGCCGATCGCCGCCAGCTTCTACCCGTTGGGAACCGCCGGCGGCTACGGCCCCACCGGCGCCAACGGCTCGCGGGTCCTGCTGCCGTTCGGGCTGGACCCGGCCCGGACACCGGTGATGGGCAGCTACGGCGAGAACGCTTTCGCCGCCAAGGCGCAGTCGGCGTGGTACGCGTTGCCGCCCCGCACCCCTGACCGGCCGCTGGTCGCCGTCGCGGCGGCCGGAGCGATCTGGTCCTACAACGAGGACGGCACGTTCAACTACGGACAGTCCCTGAAGCTGCAGTGGGGCCTGACCCGCCCGGACGGCACCACCCAGCCGCTCAATGCGGTCCAGCCGATCGATGTCGGCCCCGAGAAGGCCTGGCGCAACCTGCGCTTTCCCCTGGCCTGGGCGCCGCCGCAGGCCAACGCCGCACGGATCGTCGCCGACGACCCCAACCTCAGCGAGGACCAGTGGTTTGCGTTCACGCCGCCGCGGGTGCCGGTACTGGAAACGGTGCAGCAGCTGATCGGTTCGCATACCCCTGTGCTGCTCGACATCGCAACCGCCGCGAACTTTCCTTGCCAGCGCCCGTTCGCTGAGCATCTTGGCGTCGCCGAGCTCCCGGCCTACCGGATCATGGCGGATAACAAGCAAACCGCGACATCATCGGAGCTGTGGGAACCGGCCCGCGCCGGCGGTCCGTTGCTGTTCACCGATGCGCTCCTGGGTGGCTATACGGTCCCGTCGTACCTACGCAACGACTGGTATCGCGACTGGGGAGCAATAGAACGGTATGACCCGTACGTGCCCACCTCACAGGCGCCCAGCGCCATGGTCGAGCAGGGTTCGATCAGGGTGAACGGCTGGACCCGCATCGGACCGATTCGAGCCCTGCCATGACGACGACCGAGGCCCTCGCCCCAACAGGAATCCCTGTCGGCAGCGAGACGGTGCGCCGCGACGTCAAGCTCGCCCGCTGGGTCGCGACCATCGCCGGGCTGATCGGCTTTGCGCTGTCGGTGGCCACCCCCGTCCTGCCGGTTGTGCAGACCACCGCGACGCTGAACTGGCCCCAGCACGGTCGGCTGACCAACGTCACCGCGCCGCTGATCTCGGAGACGGCCGTCTCGCTCACCGCGACGATTCCGTGTGACGTGGTGCGGTCGATGCCGCCTTCAGGTGGGCTCGTGTTGGGCACCGCGCCGAAGGACGGCAAGCAAGCCGCGCTCAACGCGATGCTTGTCAACGTCACCGCCAGCCGCGTCGACGTCATCGTCCGCAACGTGGTGGTGGGCAGCGTGCCGCGCACGCAGGTCATGTCGCCCTCCTTGGGCACATGCCAGCGGATCGAGATCACCTCCTCGCGGGCCGGCACCTACGCCACGTTCGTCGGCCTGACCGACGGCTCGGGCAAACCGTTGCGCACCGGCTTCACCGATCCCAACCTGCGGCCTGCGATCGTCGGACTGTTCACCGACCTGATTGGCCCGGCCCCGCCGGGACTCCACTTCTCCGCGGTGATCGACACGCGTTTCTCCACCAGCCCGACGGTGCTGAAGCTGACCTCGATGATCGTCGCGATGGTCGCGACCGCGATCTCGCTGCTGGCGCTGTGGCGGCTCGACCGCCTCGACGGCCGCCGGATGCACCGGCTGATCCCGGCCCGCTGGCGCACGTTCGGCGCCGTCGACGTGGCGGTCGTCCTGGGGTTTTTGGTCTGGCACATCATCGGCGCGAACTCGTCGGACGACGGCTACATCCTGCAGATGGCCCGCGTCGCCGGGCCCGCCGGCTACATGTCGAACTACTTCCGCTGGTTCGGCAGTCCGGAGGACCCGTTCGGCTGGTACTACAACGTGCTGGCGCTGATGACCCACGTCAGCGACAGCAGCATTTGGATCAGGCTGCCCGACCTGATCGCCGGGCTGTTGTGCTGGCTGCTGCTGTCCCGCGAGGTGCTGCCGCGGCTGGGACCCGCGGTGGTGTCGAGCCGTGCCGCGGTGTGGGCCGCGGGACTGGTGCTGCTGGCGGCGTGGATGCCGTTCGACAACGGGCTGCGACCCGAGGGGCAGATCGCGCTCGGCTCGTTGATCACCTACGTGTTGATCGAACGCGCGATGATGTCCGGACGGATGACGCCTGCGGCGCTGGCGGTGCTCAGCGCGGCATTCACGCTCGGAATCCAGCCGACCGGGCTGATCGCGGTAGCGGCGTTGATCGCCGGCGGTCGGCCGATCCTGCGGATCCTGGTGCGCCGCCACCGGATCATCGGTACCTGGCCGCTGGTCGCGCCGCTGTTGGCAGCTGGCACCGTTGTGCTGACCGTGGTATTCGCCGACCAGACACTGGCGACGGTGTTGGAGGCCACCAGGATTCGCACCGCGATAGGGCCTAGCCAGCAGTGGTACACCGAAAACCTGCGCTATTACTACCTGATTCTGCCGACCGTCGACGGCTCGCTGTCGCGCCGGTTCGGATTCTTGATCACCGCCTTGTCACTGTTTACCGCGTTATTTATCATGCTGCGGCGCAAGCGGATTCGCGGTGTCGCGCGCGGGCCGGCCTGGCGGCTGATGGGTGTGATATTCGGCACGATGTTCTTCCTGATGTTCACCCCCACCAAGTGGGTGCACCACTTCGGGTTGTTCGCCGCGGTCGGTGCCGCGATGGCGGCGTTGGCGACTGTGCTCGTGTCGCAGACGGTGCTGCGGTGGTCGCGCAACCGGATGGCGTTCTTGTCTGCGCTCCTGTTTGTGCTGGCCCTGTGTTTCGCCACCACCAACGGCTGGTGGTACGTCTCCAGTTATGGCGTGCCGTTCAACAACGCCACGCCGCGTATCGACGGAATCACCGTCAGCACAATATTTTTCGCGCTGTTTGCCCTGTCTGCACTGTATGCGATATGGCTGCACTTTGCGTCGCGCGAGCACGGCGAAGGCCGGGTAGCACGCGCGCTGACCGCGGCACCGATTCCAATAGCAGCCGGTTTCATGGTTGTCGTGTTCGTCGGTTCGATGCTGGCCGGCGTGGCGCGGCAGTACCCGACGTACTCCAACACCGCCGCCAACCTGCGGGCGTTTGTCGGCGGCTGCGGACTGGCGGACGACGTGTTGGTGGAGCCGGACGCCAACGCCGGTTTCCTGACCCCGCTGCCCGGCGACTACGGGCCGTTGGGACCGCTGGGCGGCGCCGACCCCGTCGGCTTTTCGCCCAACGGCGTGCCCGAACACATTGTCGGCGAAGCGGTTCGGATGACGTTGCCGCAACCGGGCACCGACTACGATTGGGACGCGCCGACGAAGTTGTCGACGCCGGGAATCAACGGTTCGACGGTGCCGTTACCGTACGGCCTCGAACCCTCGCGGGTCCCGCTGGCGGGCAGCTGGGTCCAGGGTCCCCAACAGCAGAGCACCTTGACTTCGGCGTGGTATCAGCTGCCGGCCAATCCAGCGGGTACCGATCCCGGGCAT
>Ga0213881_10000757_pt1 | contig 17909 bp, 17 predicted proteins | sample BarmaccoBMER_R08_FD_160104 | JGI IMG/M metagenome (GOLD analysis project Ga0213881, IMG submission 160104) | Barbacenia macrantha exposed rock microbial communities from rupestrian grasslands, the National Park of Serra do Cipo, Brazil - ER_R08 ... | reverse complement strand
TAGGCTGAAGTGAAATTTCTGTTAAGTCTAGCATAATGATAAAGTACAGAATGTGTTATAGAGTTTGAGCTGATACTTCATGCCAGGATTACGATTTTATTCTCCAGAGATTTCTGTGGAAGAGAAGAGAATATTAGCGAAAGAATTAACAAAAGAAGTTGTATCTTCTCTAAATCTTCCAACAGAGTTAAGTAACTGGACTTTCATTCATTTTGTTACTTACAAGCTAGAGGAGTTTGCCATCGGTGGCAACCTCGTTTTAGATACTCAAGGTCCTTGGTACTTTCTTGAAATTACTGAGAGAAATTGGGATATAGAGAAGAAACAGACTGTAGTTCGCAATATAACTTTGTTACTTAGCAAGTTATTAAAGTTAAAATCTGAGGAGATTTATAAGATAAATATCATCTTACTAGAGTACAAACCAGAAGACATGGCAAGAGCTGGCAAACTCTTGTCTCAATCTTCATAGTAACTACTACTATTCATGAGCCAGCCGCCAGAGCCGGGAAGAAGCGGCTCTGGCGGCTGGCACCCCCATCATCAAAACTTCGCGCTCCGCTCGTTTTGGTGTGGGGCTTCTGGTGGTTGAAGCTAAAGCTGAACACGCTTAGCAGTTTTTGTTCGACGCTGCCAGCTCTGCCTAGCTATACCGACAATGGCTACACCCAGCAAGGCAAAACTGCTATTAGGCTCAGGAACAGCTACACCTTGTGGATCGGCAACAAAGACTTGCTGAGTCAGGTTACCGCTAGGATCTATAAGTGATGCGTCAAAAGCGACCTGACCTTGATCGTTTAGCCCACTATGGGAAATAAACAGATCAGCCACTGTGGAGTCTCCGATCTTATCGCCGACAGCGATCACTTGACTTAACCCAGAACTTGACCCAGTGAAGATACCACGGCCCCCGTTATCCAGATTAGCTAGAAAGGCTACATCGCCTTGGTTGTTAAAGGCAACGTCAGACTGAGTCAAGTCCTTAAAGTAACCGTTACTGGTGCTAGCAACGGTTGTCAGTTGTCCGCCTGTATCAAGGTAGACGGCACTGCTACCGTCAGACAAACCAGCATCAAAAGCCACATTTCCACTGTTATTGAAGGAGGGTACACTGAATTTGGTAAATGTGCCGCTAGTCGTGTCAGCAATGGTGGTGAGTTGTCCATTGCTTACCGCATATAGACCCCTACCCCCGGACTTCAAGTCAGCATTGAAGGCTGTATCTCCCTTATCGTTGATAGCAGGTATGGTGTAAGCAGCAAAAGGTCCCTGACCTCTGGCTACTGTCACGCCACCAGTATAGAAGTCTTTGAAGTTACTGCCAGTAGCTGTATCGGCGATGGTAGTAACTTGTCCAGTACTAGTCTTGGTGTCGAAACTAACTGTCCCATTAGACCCAGTGAAATATGCCACAGTTCCTGGATTGTTGATGGAGGCTACGTTAGTGAAGTTACCAGCCGCTGCGAGATTACTCGTATCATAGAGAGCAGGTGGAGGTAGAGTGGGATTAAGAAAAGTAATACCGAAGGGAGTACTGGTATTGGCGACTGTGTTGATAGGTCCATTGTCAGTACGGGTCAATACCGCACTTGGTCCCCCTGCTTGAATTTGTGCTAAATTATACCCAGATGACGACAAGACTGTTGTTCCAACGTCGTTTGTAGCGGCGCTAAAGAAAACCCCGCTGTCATAGCCTTGAAAGTTGTTGTTAAAGCTGTCGTTAATACTTTTGTCAACGACAACACCAGGTGTGGGCGTACCATATGAGTTACTTGTAAAGATGGCACTAGGAGGAGTGTTCGTCCCTGTCTGTAGGCAGTTGGCACCACTGCCACTACCAGTGGCATTACAAAGCCCTAGGAAACCCTCATAGGTGACTGTTCCTGTATTGTTGATCGATGCATTGCCAAAGCGGTTTAGAAAAAGATTCCCGTTATCTACAGCAGTATCGCTACTAATTGGCTGAATTTCAAAACTAGTCATCCTACTTCTCTCCCGATCTATTTATGAGTGAAAGTTAACTATTAATGCTGATCTAATGAAAGAGACTGGACTAATACAAAGCTTGGCTTTTATTAGAGCTACAGCTCAATCTGGAATCTGAGCTTACGATACATTAAAAGAATTTTAATTGAGTCTAGACAAACTAATAACACTGTATAATCTTTGTCTATTTTATGTATAGTTTGTTTATAGACGAAAGGCAGAACTGCTGTCTCTGTAACGAGCTTAGCCTGAAATGATCTTGCTAGTACCTAGTCATTACTTTAGTAGCTTTGAGAGGATACAAGCCTTTGTAATTGTGTCTCAGTTTACAGTAATAGCCTAATAAAATAATTTTTGATTAATCCCTTTCCTTATCTAAGCTGTTGAGGAGACATAAATGAAACGTTAGGAATTTCGTGAGTAGAAATCGCTGTGAAAGGCTGTTTTTGTCTAGTTAAGATTTAATTAGCAACCCGCCATAAAACGAGCGGGTTGAAGTCATAGGGATCGTATTACTCTCCAAGTTTATTAACAATCTTGATAACAGAGCTGGATTAAGGTATTAACCAAGCGTTCGTTATCCATTGGCATAAGGGATTCGAAATACAACAGTTTTTGAGACAATATGAATGCAGAAAGAGAACCATAAAAAACCTGGGCGATCGCCTCTGCATCTGAGTTGTTGAATTTGGGATGAGACTTGAAATAAGAAACGAGACCCTGGCAGATTGGCTGAATCACAGTGCGTGTGTAAAGTTGTGCGAGTTCTGGGAAACGCGCTGATTCAGCAACAACCACTCTCAGTAGGTCGATGAACTCGCGATCGTCCATTTTCTTTAGGTATCCATGTGCTATTCGGCGCAGCAAGATATCCGGTTCGCCTTGGAATGGCTCTGAACCGAACTCGGCTCGGAGCTGGCGGAGTGTTACCCGCTCAAGTAGGGCAGTGAATAGCCCCTTTTTATCCTGAAAGTGACTATAAATCGTCTGCTTGGAGACCCCTGCCTCGTTTGCGACCCTGTCCATACTCGTGCCAGCATAGCCATGTTGGAGAAAAACGCGCGTAGCTCTTTGCAGGATTTGCTCGCGCTTGAGTAAAGCAGCCGCTTTGGCGCTTTCTGATTTGCCGCTTGGCAGCGAACCACCAGCTATTTTCCTGTCTTCAGAAAAATGTTCTCGGGCAGAATAAACTGACATGTTGCTCGTGCAATACTGCACAGTCTAGTCTAGCTCCAATTGATGCCTTTATCTAGATGAAGAGGCAGGGATTAGGGGAGCTGGGGAAAATAGCACTAAGTTTATGTTAATTTTTGTAAAGAGCCCTTTCTTTTGTCAGACTGGACGGTCTAGTTTAATCAGGGTGAGATTTTACTTACTGCAATAAGGTCACTTGTAGGGCATCAGTCTATGACCAAGATAGGCGCACCAACCCAGGAACGACCTCGAATTCCTGAACAGCCCAAGCCTAAACGAAGATTTAAGCCTTGGTTTCTTATCCCTTTGGGTTTTGGGGCAGTGTTAATTTGGTATATCAACGACCCCAAGTTGTTCTCGTTTCTGCCATTTCATCTGGGAGACCAGGTAGTGACAGGACAAATACGAGCAAGTGGCAGAATTGAAGGCTATGAAACCGACATTGGCGCAAAAACAGCTGGACGGGTAGATTACGTGGCAGTGCGAGAAGGCGACAAAGTTCATAAAGGTCAGGTAATTGTCCGGCTCAGTGATGAAGATGTACAAGCGCAGCTCAGGGGAGCAACAGCTCAAATAGCCTCTGCCCGGCAACAGGAGAACCAGTACAGGATCGGGATTAGTGTCATTCAAAGCCAAATTGCCCAAGAGCAGCTCAATCTGGAGCAGTCCAAGGGGGATGCAAAGGGGCGGATTTTTCAAGCGGAAGGCAACGTCGCACAGAACCAAGCACAGCTAGCCCAGGCTCAAGCCCAAGTCAAGCAGGCGCAGGCCGATTTGGACTTGGCTAGGCTCAACCGCGATCGCTATGCAACACTAGCACGTCAAGGAGCAGAATCCCAATCACAGGCTGACCAATATGAGGCAACTTATCAAGACGATTTAGCTACCCTGAATGCCCGCAAAGCAGCTGTAGACGCAGCCCGTAAACAGGTTAGTGCATCCATAGGTGCATTGGTACAAGCAAGAAGTACAGGGCTCAACCCAGATATTGAAAAGGCAAAAATCGGCACTTTATACCAACAACTAGCTCAATCGCAGGCGCAGGCGAAAGGTGCAGAGGATGAGGTCGCTAACGCAGTTGCTGCTCGCGAGCAGATTGCTGCCCAAATTGCTTACTTGAATGTGGTTAGCCCCATTGATGGTGTGGTGACCGCTCGGAGCGTAGAACCAGGGGCAGTGGTGACGAGTGGCAAGACCCTATTAACAGTCATTAACCCCAATACAGTCTATTTGCGGGCTTATGTACCTGAAGGGGAAATTGGTGCAATTCGAATAGGTCAGCGGGCTGATGTATTTCTGGATTCGGCTCCCAATCGACCTTTTGCCGCAAGAGTTAGCGCGATTGATACCCAAGCCTCCTTTACCCCAGAAAATATCTACTTCCAAGACCAGCGTGTTAAACAAGTCTTTGGCATCAAGATTAGCATTGATAACCCTGCAGGCTTTGCTAAACCCGGAATGCCAGCAGATGCAAAGATATTTACTCACTCGGAGGGAAGCTAGTGATATACGCAAGGGAGCAGAGGAGCAGAGGAGGACACTTGCGTGCGGGGGTTCCCCCCGTTGAGCAAAGTGTCCGTCGGGCAGAGGAGAGAGGGGATATCAATTCTTTCCAATTGCTGGGTTCTCCAGTTGTTGACTCTGAAGTTGTCATCCAAGTCCAAGGGTTAGTTAAGCACTACGGCAAATCTGTGGCTTTAGATGGAATCGATTTCACAGTCAGTCGAGGTGAAATCTTCGGGCTAATTGGACCGGATGGGGCTGGCAAAACAACTACCTTTCAGGTTTTAGCTGGGGTCATGGAAGCCACAGCAGGCTCTGCACAGGTTCTCAATCAACCACCTCGTCATGCTCGCCTCGGCATGGGCTATCTCACCCAGCGGTTCTCACTTTACCTCGATCTCAGCATTGATGAAAATTTGCGCTACAGTGCGGGTTTACGTGAAGTCCCCCATCATCTGTTTCTACAGCGTCGTGCCAAATACTTGCAGTTGATGAATCTGGAGCAGTTCGGTAACCGTTTGGCGGGGCAACTCTCTGGTGGCATGAAGCAGAAATTAGCCCTATGCTGTGCTCTGATCTCCCAACCCCAGATCCTGCTACTTGATGAACCTACCACTGGAGTCGATCCAGTGTCACGCCGGGAGTTTTGGGATGTACTTGCAACCTTAGCCGCACAGGGGATGACAGTTGTAGTGGCAACTCCCTACCTGGATGAAGCAGAGCGGTGCCATCGGGTAGCACTGATGTACTCAGGACAAATTCAGCAAATTGGCACACCAGTTAGTTTGCAGACAAGTCTTGGCTGGCAGCGTTTCGAGGTGCGTACTAGCAAGCTAGCAGCCTTAGAGCGCATTTTACTCAAAGCAGCTAACACTCCCGAACCAACGCATCAAGCCATAGTTGATGTCCATACTTTTGGAGATAGACTTGACGTGCTAGTCAAAGACGCTAGCCTTGGCGAAACTCAGATTCGCACGCTGCTGTCACGTTCTCATCTACAACTTGACACAATTCATATTGCACAGCCGACTCTAGAAAATGTCTTCGTAACTCACCTCCGCAAGCTTGGCTCTGAGCCCCCAGTCATCCCGTTTCCCCGGGTATATCAAGTTCCTGCCTCATCCCTATCTGGATCAACCAGAGGCTGCTCTGATTCTGAAGTTGCTATCTATACGCACAATCTTTGCAAAGCTTTTGGCAGCTTTCAAGCAGTTAAAGATGTCAATTTAAAAGTCTATTATGGCGAAATCTATGGTCTTCTTGGCGCTAACGGTGCTGGTAAAACCACAACAATTAAAATGCTGTGTGGTCTACTGACGCCGAGCGCCGGAGAACTTTCCTTAGCTGGATGGCGTAGCGATTTACGCAACACTAAGTTGCGTCAGCGCATCGGCTATATGAGTCAGAAATTCACCCTCTACGATGACTTGAGCGTGATCCAGAACTTGGAGTTTTACTGTGGAGTCTATGAGGTCCCGCGCAAAGTTCGCCGCGCCAAAATTGACTGGGCGATCACAACTTGCGGGCTGGTTGGTCAAGAGGATATGCTGACTGGTCAGTTACCAGGTGGGTGGAAGCAGCGGGTGGCTTTTGGCGCTTCTGTGATGCACGAACCAGAAGTGCTGTTTCTAGATGAGCCAACATCGGGGGTAGATCCTCTAGCCCGCCGTCAATTCTGGCGATTGATTGAAGATTTCGCTCGCTCTGGCACAGCAGTGCTGGTAACAACCCATTACTTGGAAGAAGCAGAACATTGTCATCGTATGGGATTTATGGTCGATGGAGAATTGGTAACTCAGGGTTCACCTAGTCAAATTAAGGCTGAACAGTTAGGAAAACTGATCGAGGTGCAATGCATTCAAACTCAAACAGCTTCTGATTTGCTTAAGGCTCAATATGAGCCTTGGCGAGTGTCAATATTTGGTGATCGCTTACATGTGGTGTTCGATGACCCAGAACAGCAAATGCCGCAGCTCAAAGCAATGCTTAAGGCAGCTCAAATCGATGTTAAATCGCTCCGACCAATCCCCTTTTCCCTAGAAGATGCCTTCATTGGAGTCGTTTCTAGAGCCAAAAATAGATGAAACGAATTTTAGCTCAGTGTAGCAAAGAGTTAGCTCAATTCCGGCGCGATCGCCTAACTTTATCCCTGGCGTTCTTGCTGCCATTCGCTACCTTAATACTCTTTAGCTTTGGCGTTAGACTGGAGTCCAAGAATATTAACTTGGTCATTCAAGACTTTGACCAAACCCCTCTTAGCCGTGCCTACAGCGAACGCTTCTTTGCCACAACGCAGTTTGACGCCACCCTTTGGTCTGGTAGCAATCCGGCTCGTGATGCCATTGATCGAGGATTAGCCAAAGTTGCAATCGTGATTCCTCCACATTTTGAGCGCAGAATTAATGCCTCTAGCTCTAGCAATGTGCAAGTTTTAGTTGACGGTACCGACGTTAACAATGCTCGAGTGATTGCTAATAGCATCGTATCTACAACAAACTTCTTCTTAACTAACCAAGGATTAAATACAAGTACTGCTAAGGTGACAGCAGATGTTCGCCTCTGGTTTAATCCGGGAAGACAAGAGTCACTCTACGTTGTACCTGGGGTTTACGCAGTTATCCTCTGGATTTATCCATCGTTACTGGCGGCAATTGCCATGGTACGAGAAAAAGAGCAAGGCACGATCGTGCAGGTTTACGCCTCCAGCCTAAGTGCTATCGAACTCACACTGGGCAAGGCTCTTGCCTATCTACTAATTGGCTTACTTGAGGCTGTTCTGATTGTTGTCTTTGGTTCGCTGATTTTTGGGCTATGGTTTGCTGGAGATCCCACCCCCTTTTTGGTCGGTACCCTAGTATTTCTACTTACTAGTGTCATGTTTGGCATTCAGATCGGTGCTGTTTCCAAGGAACAGAGTGTGGCTGTCCAGATAGTTTCTACCGTTGGTTTTCTGACAGCTCTGTTACTTTCTGGGTTCCTGTACCCTTTAAGCAACATTCCTTTTCCCCTCTCTCTCATCTGCTACATTGTGCCAGCCCGTTACTACATCGATATCAGCCGCGATGCCTTCGTGCAGGGAACTGGATGGTCAGGAGTTTGGGCAGCTCCCATAATGTTGGGATTACTATGTCTAATACTTTTTAGGGGCACGCTGAAAACGTTAAGCCGGATGCAGTTATCAGAATAGTTTTAAGTGCCAGACTCCCTAATCATACACAAAACAGACATAAGATGTACAGTCTCAACCTGTAATCTCAACATAATTGAAGTGTCTGCATGCAAAACTAGGAGTCAACTTACACAGCTACTCCTTTCACTAACTTGAGCTTGCACTCTTCGCACTACTAGAGCTGCTAAGGTGCGGATCGTTAAGTTGATTCACATGTAGAATCTCTCAAGTTTTACTATGCAATTCTGGTCAGAAATGAACACAGCATCAGCAGATCGAAAACTCTTTCGACGCCCCCAGAAGACACCTACTAGGCTTGGCAATCAAGCTGATCTCGACCTCCGTAGAGTAGCTTGGCACGAAGCTCATTCTCGGTGGCAGGAGAGACCAATAGCAGATCTTCGTGCTAGAGGGTTTACTCGAACACATGTTTTATCTACTAGTAGTAGACGTGAGCGGGAAAAATGCACATCAACAGTTGCTAGTTATCCCATTATGGGCAACAACAAGGTCGAGATAGTGCATTATACCGAGCCAAGCCAGAGTACAGACGTAGGGTTAGTTTGGATCAACCGAACGCAGTATTTTAAGGGCGTGCCGCTGGAAGTTTGGAACTTTTATCTTGGTGGTTGTCAGATCTGTCAAAAGTGGCTCAAAGAGCGTGAAGGACATTTCCTCAGTCACAAGGATATTCGCCATTACCAACGGATTGTAATGGTGCTGAAAGAAACAATCGAACTGATGGCAGGAATTGATGCGTCACTTCAGCAGCGGCAATTTAGTTAAAGTGTCTGTTGCTCATCCCCAAAGTCAGGTATAAAGAAATGGTTTTATCTAAGCAAGACAAATCGCAAGACCTGACGGTACGTCCGGAAGGGCGGCTCGATAAATCACCTGGACCAAAGGGCGTCCCGCCACAGGTGAAGATTCTACAAATGATGAATGCTTATCGGCTCTCGCAATCAATTTCTGTGGCGGCGAAGCTCGGTATTGCAGACCTTTTGGCAGACGGACCAAAGAAGAGCGAAGAATTGGCGCAGAGTGTTGGAGTCCATGCACAGTCACTCTATCGACTGTTAAGAGCCCTAGCCAGTTTTGGTGTATTTGCTGAGGACGAAAACGGTCAATTTGGATTGACACCCAGAGCCGCCATGTTGCAAACCAATGTACCGGGCTCAATCCGTGCCTATGCAATTGTCATTGGTGAAGAGTGGCACTGGCGAATGTGGGGAGATATTGCTTACAGTGTGAAAACTGGAGAACCCGCATTTGACCATCTTTTCGGGATGGAGTTCCAAGATTACTACAATCAACACCCTGAAGTTGCTAAAAACTTTGATGGAGCAATGGTCAGTGTTTTGGCAATGACTGACGCCGCAGTCATGAGCAACTACAACTTTTCATTAAGCGGCAAGGTTGTTGACATTGGCACTGGGGGTGGAGACGGCAAGCTCATTGCCTCTATCCTTAAAGCTAACCCTAATATGCAGGGGGTTTTCTTTGACCTGCCATCCCGGCTAGAACCAGTGAAAGGACTCATTGAAGCTGAGGGACTGACTTCGCGCTGCAAACTTATTGCTGGTGACGTATTCAAATCGTTTCCTAGTGGTGGAGATGCCTACATCATTAAGAACTTAATCCACGACTACGATGATGAAGCTGCTGTCACAATCTTGAAGAACTGCCGTGACGCGATCGAGCAAGATGGCAAGCTTTTAGTTGTTGAGATGGTTCTCCCACCAGGCAATGAACCATCTCTAGCTAAGATTCTTGATGTTGAAGCGCTCATCATGACGGCTGGCGCTATTGAGCGCACCGAGGAGCAATACCGAAAACTTTTTGCAACGGCTGGCTTCAAGCTAACCAACGTTATCTCAACACGGTCTCCCTTTAGCATCCTTGAAGCTGTACCGATGTAGTTTTTAGATGTTAAAGCTAAGGATCATTTGAATTAGGAGGTACTGAAATGACTGCGATCGCTAACAACGAGAAAGTAACCACGATTTCTAAAGAAGCAGAGATCGTCACATTAATCAATGTCTTTGAAGTTGAACCCGAAAACCAACAGCTTTTAGTCGATTTACTTGTAAAAGCGACTGAAGACACAATGTACAAATTGCCGGGATTCATCAGTGCAAATATTCACAAGAGTAAAGATGGTAAATGGGTAACAAACTACGCTCAGTGGAGAAGTGTAGAAGACTTTAAAGCAATCTTTCAGAATCCTGAAGCACTCTCACATATGCCTGCGATTGGAAAAATCGCCAAGTCTTCACCTGTGCTTTACGAAGTCTGCTACACCAAAAACCCTTAAGAAAATGACGACATCTACTAAGCCAGAAGCTCCTAAAGTGTTTCCAGACTTGCCGCCGCCAGTAGCGATGCTACAAATGTTAGGGGGTTTTAGAGTAGCGCGGTCAATTTACGTTGCGGCTGAATTCGGTATTGCTGACCTGCTAGCGGATGGTCCCAAGAGCATTGACGAACTAGCGCAAGCAAGTGGAACTCATGGACCATCACTTTACCGGGTGTTGCGGGCGCTAGCTAGTGTGGGCATATTTGCTGAGGACGAAGACGGTCGTTTTCACTTAACGCCTCCTGCTGAATTTCTACAAACTGATTTTCCTGATTCAGTCCGGGCTTCGGTGAAGCTGTTTGGTGAGGAGTGGCACTGGCAACTGTGGGGCAACCTGCTGGAGAGTGTCAAAACCGGAGAACCTGCTTTCGAGCGTCTTTACGGTACAGGATTCTTCGATTTCTACAATCAAAACCCTGACTTTGCTAAGACTTCAAGTGCATCCAAAACCACTATGGCTGCCAGAGCCTCTGCCTCGCTGTTGTCAAATTATGACTTCACATCCAGCAGTAAAGTGGTGGAAATCGGCGTTGCTGGTGGATATGGAAGTACGCTTGTCCCTCTTTTGAAAGCTAACCCAACACTACAGGGTCTGCTATTCGACTTTCCTCCTGTCATCGAAGGTGCGAAACCTGTCGTCGAGGCGGCAGGATTAACAGAGCGCTGCGAACTCATAAGTGGCAACTGTGTGGAGTCGGTGCCTACTGGTGGCGATACATACATCTTGACATTTGTTTTGCATAACTGGGATCAGGAGCGTGCCATTAAGATCCTTCAGAACTGTCACCAAGTTATGGCAGAAGACGGCAAACTTCTGGTTGTTGAGATGATTATGCCCAAGGGGAACGATCCTTTCGTCGGCAAGATAGTCGATCTTGAATCACTGCTTTTGACCCCAGGTGGCTACGAGCGCACTGAAGCCCAATATCGAGATCTACTAGAGGCAGCAGGCTTCAAGGTAACAAAGGTTATCCCAACCCAGACGGCAAATAGCGTGATTGAGGCTGTCCGCGCATAGTCATACTAACAAATAACAACTGTTTAGACCCCTATTGCTGCCCTTAAATGGAGCATAGGGGTCTTCTGCTTGTCAAACTGGTAACGGCTCTTTTTCTGGCACGGGAATTGCACATAGGAGAGAAGAGACGTTCAATCACAACATGATGACGAAGAAAGATTCTATTAGCATTAGCGGCACAGTTCAGGCTTATCTGCTCAACCGCTCAGGTGATATAGATGGTTTGCTGCTCTTTGATGGGAAACAGCTACATCTACCTCCCCACTGCGGAACTGCCCTCCAGCAAGCTGTTAAACCGGGCGATACTATTGAGGCATTAGTCGAACCTGGCAAAGAGTCGCCATTGGGTGAAGAGTTTCGCACCCAACGTCTCACTAATACTCAGACAGGAAAAATAGTAGCAGATCAATCATCACCATCGGCATCCTTGCCAGAACAGCCTCTACAAGTTGAGGGGAGTATAGCTTACTGGTTAGTCGGTCACAAGGGAGAACCTAAAGGCTTTATCCTCTCGGATGGCACTTATTTGCATGTGCCTCCTCATATTGGCAAAACTCTAACAGAGCGAGTCAAACAAGGCGATCGCATAGTAGCCCAGGGCTACGGGACACGCAACGATATTGGCACCAGTCTAAACGTCGAAGCGATCGAGCTTAACGGGCAACAGTTGTTGGACATGAACAACTTTGGTACGCCGCAGCACAAGCAGGCGGCAGACCATTATGAGGAGGCGGCACATCATCATCGCAAAGCGGCGAAACATTTAGAGGCAGGAGAACCAGAGAAGGCAGCCCATCATGCCCGCCTTGCCCATGAACACCACCTTCAAGCCACCCAATACTGGGAGGCAGCAGGTAAACAATATAGCAACGATAAGGCAGCATAAGCCTTTCAGCACCTAATTTGTATTACCTAGAATCAGATCCTGTGGCATCCGCTACTCACTCAACGTTCTGCCGGAGCTGCTTAAGGCAGCTGCCTTAAGCAAGCTCAAACTCAGGAGCAACACATCTAGTAATTTGAAATCCGCTTTAAAGTGAAAGATCTAAGCATTGTTACTTAATCTCTGCTCTAAAGTAGATAATTTTTAACACAGTTTTACATATCTTTATTTTCATTTAGAAATCAGAACATGTGTTAGCAGACAAAGCGCAATTCCTCAACCCAATGTAAGCAAAACGTATGCCAAACAAGATAGGACCGAGCAAGAAAAGTTTGCAGGGACTCGATTTCTTAAATCTATTCTTAGCCGATGTGCAGACTGGCGTTGGACCATATCTCAGTGCCTTCTTGAAAGCTTCAGAACATTGGAACTCAGCTGATATCGGGGTTGCCTTGTCCACTTCAACAATCGCTACAGTCATTGCCCAAGCACCAGCAGGTGCTTTGGTAGATCGGCTGTACCAGAAACGAACATTAATCGTACTGGGTGCTGTGTTCGTCACTATCGGTTGCTTCGGGATAGCCCTGTTTCCGACTCTTCCAGTGGTCATGGGCTGTCAAATTTTAATCGGTGTCGCAGCAGCGATTTTCCCACCAGCTATTGCCGCTATTACGCTGGGGCTGGTGGGACGTAGTAAATTTGATCGGCGGACTGGTCGGATTCAGGCTTTTAATCATTCAGGCAACGTCATTGCTGCTGTTTTGTCTGCTTTAGTTAGTTTTGTGGCACAAAAGGGAATCTTTTTTGTGATTGCGGCTATGGCAGTCGGCAGCGGCATTTCGGTTTGCAGAATTCGTTATCGAGAAATTGACCAGGAACTAGCGCGTGGTGGTGGAGAAGAAGAAGACGAATCGGGGGAGGAAGCAGGACATCAGCATCAACCCGCTAGCTTATTAAAGCTGTTGAGCAATCGCCCATTGCTTATGTTCTGTATTGCAGTTGTCATTTTTCACTTTGGCAATGCAGCAATGTTGCCCCTTGTCGGTCAACTACTGGCAAAGGGAAGTCCCTCAGATTCCATTAAGTATCTGTCTGCCTGCATCATTGTGGCTCAGCTTGTCATGGCACCCATATCAGCCATAGTTGGTCGTTTAGCAGAAGCTGGGCGTAAACCAATCTTCCTATTTGGCTTTGGTGTATTGCCCATTCGCGGGGTACTTTACACGCTCTGGCACGATCCCTATTATTTAGTTGCTGTGCAAATTCTAGACGGAGTAGCAAGCGGTATTTTCAGCGTGCTTTCCGTCCTTATGATTGCAGATTTAACTAGGGGAACGGGGCGCTTTAACCTGACGCAAGGGGTGCTTGCTGCCTGCATAGGAATTGGCAGCTTCTTTAGCAATTTAACTGCTGGGTTTGTAGTCCAAAGAGCCGGTTATGATGTCGGTTTTTTGATGCTGGCAGCGATCGCCGCTGTCGCTTTTGCCGTTTTGTTGTTCTTCGTACCCGAAACTAAAACAGCAAAAAAACTGAAGAGAAACCAGGCTACAGCGTCAACCTGATTCTGGCTCTAAACACATTCTTCGTATTGATGCCCGACCGCACACAAGTCCTCACCTTGCTAATGCTTGAAAGCCATTATGTATCTCAATCACGACAATTTAAGGTCAATAGTTACTGGCCTACTTTTAATGAGTTCAATGACAGCCTGCAATTCAATTCAAGCGCAGGAAACAGCTCCGCCTGCGGCAAAATTGCCTAGCAGTGATGGCTCTGGGGGACTGCTTTATCAAGGGCGGCTCCAAACCTACTATCTTCATACTCCAAAGTCTTATCAGTCAAATCATCCCATGCCATTAGTTCTGGTGTTTCATGGCAGTCGCAGCAGTGGTAGAGCAATTGCCAATGCTACCCGTTTCGATGAGTTAGCAGATCAAAAAGGATTTATTGTTGTTTATCCAGATGGAATTAATGGTCGCTGGAATCAAGTCAGGCATTATTCCTCCTCACAGATAGATAGGAATAATGCCTCCTTTATATCAGCATTAATCGAGCATCTCCAGCAGATTAGAAACATTGATCGCCAAAGAATTTACGCTACAGGCTTTTCTAGTGGTGCAATTTTAACCCAAACCCTTGCCTGTAATCTATCCGATCGGATAGCTGCATTTGCTTCCGTAGCTGGTACTTTACCAGTAAATGTCGCTCCTAGTTGTAAACCTCAAACTCCTGTCTCGCTACTCATGATCAATGGTAAAGGTGATGAGTCTGTACCTTACCCAGGTGGCAAAGTGGACGATGTTAGAGAGGTTCTGTCTGTACCTAAAACGGCAGAGATTTGGCAACAGCATAACGGTTGTGCCTTAAATGCAAAAAAAGTAGAACCGCTTGCCAATACTGTTTCCAACCATAGCACCAAAGTTGAGATCTCTCGCTACTCAGGTTGTCATGGTGGTGCAGAAGTGATGCTTATAAGTGTGGAAGGCATGGGACACTCTTGGCCCGGTGGCGCTTCGGAAAACGCCAAACAGGATCAGAGCATTAGATCTGGGATGAACGCTAGTCAGACAATATGGGATTTCTTTCAGCGCCACGCTTTGCCATAAAAATTCTTTTAAGCCTGAAACTGTCCCGTTAATGCTACTAGAGTCTTTCTAGGCTAGGCATTTTGACTACATTGAAGGGGAACCTGTGGGCAATAAGCTAACATCATTACGCCAACAAAGTTTACGAGCGCTTGACTTCTTAAACTTCTTCCTTGCTGATATTCAAGGGGGAGTAGGACCTTTTCTAGTTGTTTTTCTGACAGCCAGTCTTCATTGGTCTCCAGCACGGGTTGGTCTAGTCATGACGACTGCGGGAATAGTTGGAGTGTTGGCGCAAACACCAGCTGGAGCTATTATTGACCGCACTCGACAGAAACGAATGCTCGTAGCTGTGGCGGCATTGCTACTTGCTATGTGTTCCGTAGCAATCGTCCTATTCCCGACTTTCCCTGTTATCCTCTGCTCTCAAGCCTTCACTGCCATCGTGGGGGCATTTTTTGGACCTACTATAGCTGCCATCTCCCTAGGGTTGGTAGGGCGTAAAAACCTGGACAAGCAGATTGGACGGAACCATTCTATTAGTTCTGTAGGCAATGTAGTCGCGGCTCTACTAGCAGGTTTAATTGGCGACTTTATTGGACGCGCATATATATTTTACTTTGTTGCCATTATGTCTATCGCTGTCATCGTCTCAGTGCTGAGAATACGAGATCGAGACATTAATTACATAGTGGCTCGCGGCGGTGATGACGGAACAAAAGAACAGCCCCAACGTTCTGCCGGAGCCGCCTTTAGCAGCGTGCTGCCACAAGCTCAGATTTCAAACGTTAAAGCTTTGTTGCAAGATCGCAGGGTTTTCATCTTTGCCTTGTGCGCCGTCTTGTTTCATTTTGCCAATGCGTCTATGTTGCCTCTAGTTGGGGAAGTGCTCTCGAAAAAGGGGAGCAACCCCTCGCTCTATATGTCAGCCTGCATCATAGTAGCTCAGCTAGTCATAATCCCACTGGGGATTTGGATTGGTCGTCGGGCTAGCGTTAGTAAACGAAAACCGCTCTACTCAATTGCCTTTATTGCCTTGCCAATTCGCGGGCTGCTTTATACCCTGAACGACAATCCTTATTTTCTAGTTTCTGTGCAACTCCTTGACGGAGTCGGGGCGGGTACTTTTGGTATAATGCAGCTTCTTGTCATTGCCGATCTGACAAAGGGAACAGGTCGCTTTAATGTGACGCAAGGGGCAATTGGTACTGCTGTTGGTATTGGTGCTTCTCTCAGTAATTTGGTCGCCGGATATGTAGCTAAGTATGCAGGTTATGATGCCGCTTTTCTGTCGATGGCGGCGATCGCGCTTAGTGCTTTAGTGTTTTTCTGGTTCGCTATGCCTGAAACCAAGGTAGGGCGAGATTGGCAGATAGGAGAGCAGCAGGCATGATTGTCCTCAAGTACATTAGATATGTTGTGCTAGTAGTAAGCTACGTGGGAATCGGGCTAGGGTATTTGCCCGGTTTACGGATGAATCGCGCCACGATTGCCTTAGTTGGGGCTGCCTGCTTAATTCTTCTGAGACTGGTAGACCTTAAAGAAGCTTGGCAAGCGATTGACTACAAAACCATCATCTTTCTGTTGAGCATGATGGTGATCAATGCCAACCTGACTTGTTCTGGTTTTTTTCAACTAGCTCTCGATTACCTAATACGTATAACCCGCAGTCCTTTGGGGCTGTTGGTTGCCTTAACTTTCGGTAGTGGCATCCTCTCAGCCTTGTTTTTAAACGACACCATTGCGATCGTCCTGACACCCCTAACTCTAGGGCTAACTACAGCGCTTAGTCTTAAACCTATTCCTTATTTACTGGCTTTGGCTGGAGCTACTAACCTTGGCTCTGTAGCGACTATAACTGGCAACCCGCAAAATATTCTGATAGGCTCATTTTCTGGCATCAGCTATCTTAACTTTGCCAAGTCACTCACTCCAGTGGCTTTGATCAGCTTGGTAGTTCAAGTAGGCTTGCTATGGTTTCTTTACCCGGATGTACGCTCTACCAAACCCTGCTCGATTGACAATTCTCCACGATATCGAGTTTTCAAGCCTCTACTAACTAAGAGTCTTTTGGTGAGTGCGGGTTTATTAGTTGCTTTCTTAGTTGGTATAGAACCAAGCTTAGCTACCTTGATAGCGGCTAGCTTACTACTAGTAACGCGACGGGTGAAGCCACAGAAAATCTTGCAGCAGGTGGACTGGAATCTCCTGGTGATGTTTTCTGGACTATTTATCCTGACTCTAGGCACTCAGAAATTAGGATTTTTAGGTTTGTTTACAGGTTTAGTTCATACCCACCTAGGTTTACTAGGGGGGAGTGTTGTACTCTCGAACTTAATTTCCAATGTCCCAGCAGTGTTACTACTGCAACATCTCATCCCTCATGGCGATACTCAATCTTGGCTGCTACTAGCGGCGGCATCTACTCTAGCTGGGAATCTAACTCTACTAGGTTCAGTCGCCAACCTCATTGTTGCTGAAGCTGTGGCTAAAGAAGGTCATCACCTAACATTTTGGGAACATTTGCGCTTTGGTCTACCGCTGACGCTTTTAACTTCGGCAATAGCCTACTTCTGGATTCAATGGCTGGCATGATTTTTGCACTATTAATGATTTAGATCGCGTTCAACACCGGAATTTCACCATGAACCAGTACATAAGGCTCAAGGATGCTGTTGGAATAGGAGGGTTAGGTGCAACGCTCTTGGTGTTAAGTCATGGACTTCCTGCTAAAGCTCAACCCACATCTACACCTCCTGTAGGAGCCTATGAATCAGGATACAGGATACGCTCCTACAAGATTTACTAGCCATATCAAGCAGTATCTACTTGATGCGCAAGGAAATGTAGTGGGATTACTCCTGCGTAACGGTGTCCAGGTTTGGATACCGCCAAATCTATCTAATAGCCTGATAAGTATTGCTCAACCTGGCGATCTCGTTACGGTAGACGGAGTGCCAGGAGCACCAAATAACTTTGGTCAGGTAATTCAAGCCTACAGTATTACGAACACCGATACCCAGCGCACGATTACTGCTCAATCTTATTCACCAAACTACGGTCCCCCTCCAGGACCGCCTCCAGCTTACGGTCCACCTCCAGGACCTCCGCCGGGACCTCCAGGACCGCCTCCAGCTTACGGTCCACCTCCAGGACCCCTACCACCTGGCTAAGAAGTAGATAGCTTGAAAATTAATCGAATGGAAACCTGCTCC
>Ga0213881_10000756_pt1 | contig 17911 bp, 16 predicted proteins | sample BarmaccoBMER_R08_FD_160104 | JGI IMG/M metagenome (GOLD analysis project Ga0213881, IMG submission 160104) | Barbacenia macrantha exposed rock microbial communities from rupestrian grasslands, the National Park of Serra do Cipo, Brazil - ER_R08 ... | reverse complement strand
CTCATGGAACGAAGCGGCCGCAACCTGCGACCCACGGCCGCGGGCCGCGCCTACGTCTCATACGCGACGAACGTGCTGGGCCTGCTCGAGCAGGGGGCACGAGCGGCGCGCGAGGCGAGCGGCGACGCCAGGACGTCCCTGCGGATCGGAGCGGTGATGACCGCCGGCGAATATCTCGTCGCGCCGCTGCTGCGGATGTTCCGCGAGGCGAACCCCGAGCTCGAGATCACCCTGCACGTCGGCAACCGGGAGGACGTCTTCCAGCGGCTCGTCGACCACGAGGTCGACGTCGCGATCACCGGGAGAATCCCCGAGGAGCTTGGCCTGCAGGGACGGCAGTTCCTTCCCAACGAGTTCGTAATGATCACCGCCCCGGGTGACCCGCTCGCCAAGGGCCGGCCGGTCGCCGTCCAGGAGCTGATGGGGCGGCCGTGGCTGATGCGCGAGCCGGGATCGGGCACGCGGGTCCTGAGCGAGGAGTTCCTCGCCGCGCATGAGCTGCACCCGAAGGTCCTCACGCTAGGGTCTAACGGCGCGATCAAGCAGGCGGTCGGACTGGGATTGGGGGTCGCGCTCCAATCGCGCTGCGCGGTCCAGCTCGAGCTTCAGCTGGGCGTGCTGGGCACGATCCGGGTCCGGGGCGGCCTCCCGCGGCGGGCGTGGTACGTGGTCCACTCCGGCGTCGGGCCGGTCCGGCGGGAAGTGAGCGACTTCGTGGACTTCGCGTGCTCACGCGCGGCGCAGCACGCTCTGGCGCGCACGCTGGCGCCGGCGGCGTAGAGAGAGGCTGCGTCAGAAACGACGGCCATGCCGTCGTTAGAGACGCAACCCCCGTCAGGCTGCCGACGCGAGCACCGGTTCCGTGGCGAGGACCGCGTCCAACGCCTCGATCACCCTCTCGGATACCTCGAGGGTGGCGTTGACTCCCATCAATCCGATCCGCCAGATCGGCGGCGCCGTTGGTCCGAGACCACCTCCGATCTCGATGCCATGCTCCCGCAGCATCCGCTGCTGCACGCGCTTGCCGTCGACCCCCTCGGGAACGTGGACCGCGGTGAGCGGAGCGAGCTGGCGCTCCGGATCCGCGAGCAGCTCGAGATCGCGGGCGCGCAGCGTATCCTGGAGGCAGCGGCCGGCGCGTTCGTGGCGCTCCCAGCGCTCCGGCAGCCCCTCGATCACCACCTCCCGCAGCGCCTCGTGCAGGGCGTAGATCTGAAGGATCGGCGCGGTGTGGTGGTATACGGCAGGGCGCTCGGTCCAGTAGCGCTCGAGCGCGAGCAGGTCGAACGAGAACGGCACGGGCGCGCGGCGCGAACGGATGCGCTCGAGCGCCCGCTCTGACACCGCGACCGGCGACAACCCGGGCGGCGCGCCGAGGCACTTCTGCGTGCACGAATAGCCGTAGTCGATCCGCCAGGCGTCGAAGTTGAGCGGGACGCCGGCGAGCGAGGTGACGCAGTCGGCCATCAGCAGGACGTCGCGATCCGCTCCCAACTCGGCGCCGAGTTCGGCCAGCGGGTGCTCGATGCCGGTCGAGGTCTCGGCGTGCACCACCGCGAGCAGCCTCGCGTCCGGATGCCGGTCGAGAGCCTCGAGCAGGCGATCGTTGGGAACGTGCTCCCCGAGCTCGGCCTGCACCTCGACTACCCGGGCACCGTGGCGGCGCGCGATCTCAACGATCCGCGCTCCGAAGAAGCCACAGACCGCGACGATCGCTACATCGCCCGGCTCGATGAGGTTCGCCAGCCCTGCCTCCATCCCCGATGTGCCGGTCGCCTGGAGCGGAAGCACCAGGCCGCCGTCGGCGCGGTAGGCGGCGCGCTGCAGCGCGACGACCTCCGACAGGATCTCGTGGAGGTCGGGGTCGAGGTGGCCGAGCATGGGCTGCTGCATCGCGGCGAGCGCTGCCGGCGAGACGTTGCTCGGGCCAGGGCCGCACAACAGCCGCTGGGGCGGATTCAAAGCTGTGGAGGTTGTCATGAGGTGCCAGGCTAACGGCTCGACACCTAAGTGAAAAGCAAAGATTTGTCTGTGGGACTGAACGTATGATCTATGTATTTACGTAACCCAATCTCTTAAACAAATTCATCTATTGAGGCTTGCGCGCCGTCCAACGGATCGCTCTACTGCCGGGCATGAGCCGCCTGCATCGAAGCGAGCTTGCGGTCCCGGGCAGCAACGTCCGGATGCTCGAGAAGGCTCCCGGGCTGGGAGCCGACATCGTGATGCTCGACCTCGAGGACGCGGTTGCGCCCGACGACAAGGAGCAGGCGCGCGTCAACGTGATCGCGGCGCTGCGCGAGCAGGACTGGTCCCGATGCTCGGTGTCGCTGCGGATCAACGGCCTCGACACGCACTATTGCTATCGCGACCTCGTCGAGGTGGTGGAGCAGGCCGGCCGGCACCTCGACACGATCATGATCCCCAAGTGCAGCGGCGCCGGCGACGTTCATCTGGTCGCGACGTTGCTGACTCAGATCGAGGACGCCATGCGACTCGAGCGGCGGATCGGGATCGCGGTGCTGATCGAGACGGCCATGGGAATGTTGCGCTGCGAGGAGATCGCGCGGGCCTGCCCGGAGCGGATGGAGGCGATGGTGTTCGGCGTGGCAGACTACGCAGCGTCGTTGCAGAGCCACACCACTTCGATCGGCGGCGCGAATCCCGACTACGCGATCCTCACCGACGACCGCGAACGGCACTGGGGCGACCAGTGGCACTACGCGCTGTCGCGGATCGCGGTGGTCTGCCGGGCCTACGGGCTGCGCCCGATCGACGGCCCGTTCGGCGACTTCACCGATGCGGACGGCTACCTGGCGTCCGCGCGGCGCGGCGCCGTGCTCGGCTACGAGGGCAAGTGGGCGATCCATCCCTCGCAGATCCCGCTCGCCAACGAGGTGTTCACCCCAGATGAGCACATGGTTGAGAAGACCCAGCGGATCATCGCGGCGATGAAGGAAGCGGCCGCGCAGGGGAAGGGGGCGGTGTCGCTCGACGGCCGTTTGATCGATGCGGCGTCGATACGGATGGCGCAGACGCTGCTGGCCAAATTCGAGCAGATCGAGGCGCGCGACGAGCCGGTCCCGCTGCGCGCACGAGCGGCAACGGGCTAGCCATGCGCGAGAACGCCCCCGAGCTCCACCATGCCTGCCGGGCGCTGCTGCCCGGCTACGGGGCGACCCGCAGCGAGACCGAGCGCATCGGCGTGCTCACGCACGCGTGCCTCCGCGCGCCGCTGCCCGAGCGAAACGGCGGCCCGGTGCCGAAGGCGGCCGCCGCGCTCGATGAGGGCGCGCCCGGGGCGTTCATCGTCTCCGACGTCCAGCAACCATCCGACGTCCTGTGCGCGTTGTGGCTGGCGCGCCGGAGCGGTCTGTTCTCTCCGCCGTACGCGCCGCCACCGGGCACGGGCCGAGCGTCCACGGTCGAGCTCGTCCCGGAGTTCGGGCGGGGCCGCGCGCTCGAGCGGGCCACTGAGACGATGGGGTTGCTCTACGGCAACGCCGCTTACGCCGAGCAGCTGCGCGCGCGGGGACACCGGCAGAAAGTGATGGTGACCGAGCGTGACGTCTCGGCGCGCGAGCGCCTGGCGCGCCAGGCCGCGGTGCGGGCCATCGATCTGCATGTGTCCGAGGCACGCTAAGCCCGGGCGTGCTCGATAAACGCGCGCGCCAGAGGGGAGTCATCGCCGGCGCGGACGATCGCGATCAGCTCGGCGCGCGGCGCGCCCGCGACGGGGCGGTAGGTGACGCCGTCGAGCGCCAGCCTGGTTACCGAGGCGGGGACCAGCGACACCCCGATGCCGGTCGCGACCAGACCGATGATCGTCAGCATCTCGGGGGCGTACTGAACCACCTGCGGGTGCGTGCCCGGCGCCGACATGCTGCTCATCAGCAGGTCGTGAAAGCCCGGTGCCTGGCTGCGGGGGAACATCACCAGGGGCTCGGAGCCGAGCCGGTGCAAGGGGATGCGGCGAAGCGAGGTCAGCTCGTGGCCGGCCGGCAGCGCGGCCACGGTTCGTTCGGTCAGCACGGTCTCGGTACGCACTTCGGGGATGTCGTCGATCGGTGGGCGCACCAGCCCGACGTCGACCACGCCGGCGCTGATCGCGCGCAGCTGCTCGATCGTCGAGCGCTCGTGCAGCTCGATCTCGACGCTCGGGCGCGCGGCTCGGAACCGCTGCACGATCCCGGGGACGATCGACAAGAGCGCGGAGCCCACGAAGTTGACCCTCAGCCGGCCGGTCTGGCCGGCGTCGATCCGCCGGGCGGTCTCCACGGCGCCGTCGAGCTCCGCCAGCAGCGCGCGGGCGTCGCGCAGGAACGCCTCGCCCGCCGGGGTCAGCTCCACCCGGCGGCGGGTGCGGGCCAGCAGGGGGTATCCGAGCTCGTCCTCGAGCTGGCGGATCTGCTGGCTCAGCGGCGGCTGCGAGATGTGCAGGCGGACCGCCGCGCGCCGGAAGTGCAGCTCCTCGGCGACGGCGACGAAATAGCGAAGCTGGCGTAGTTCCACGGGCAGCGGACCCCTTGTCCGCCGGCCACGCGGGCCGGCGGGCTGATTCACAGTACAAATCAATGTTGCCGAATTCGATATTGGACAGGATCAGAGGGGCGGCGTAGCGTTCTGGCCGATCGTGTGGCGTCCAGGACAGGAGGAACCGGGATGTCGTATGTACTGAGCTGCCCCAACTGCGGGGTTCGCGAGGTCACCGACTTCGGGTTCGGAGGCGAGGTCTCCGCCCGGCCTAAGTCGCGCCCGACGTTCCGCGAGCTCAACACGTACAACTACTTCCGCCGCAACGTGGCCGGCGTCCAGCGCGAGTGGTGGTTTCACCGCTCCGGCTGCCGCGCGTGGTTCATCGCCGAGCGCAACACGCTGACCAACGAGGTGCTGTTCACCGCGCGGCCCGAGGAGGTGGGCGAGGCCGGCCCCGGTGGCCGGGGGCAGGGCGGCCCCGATGGCCGGGGGGAGGACGGGCCCGACCGCCCGGCAGCCGCATGAGCCGCCTCCCCGAGCAGCCCGGCGAGAAGATCTCGCGTCAGCGGGTCGTTCGCTTCAAGTTCGACGGCACGATCGTCGAGGCGTACGAGGGCGACACGATCGCCTCGGCGCTGTACGCGGCCGGTCGGCGGACCTTCTCGCGGAGCTTCAAATACCACCGCCGACGCGGGTTGATGTGCTGCTCGGGCCAGTGCCCGAACTGCATCGTGGCCGTCGACGGCGCTCCGGGGGCGCGAGCCTGCACCGAGCCGGCGCGCGAGGGGATGCAGGTCGAGCACCTCAACGCGCGCCCCGGCCTCGAGTTCGACGCGATGCGCGCCACCGATCTGGTGGGCGGCCCGTTCACTCCGCCGGGCTTCTACTACAAGACGTTCATCAAGCCGCGGCGGTGGTGGCCGCTGTACGAGAAGATCCTGCGCCACGCTGCGGGGCTGGGCCGTCTGCGAGAGGAGCAGCAGGAGCGTGAGTGGCGGACCGAATACCGGCGCCGTCACGCCGACCTGCTCGTGGTCGGTGGCGGCGCTGCCGGCCTGCGGGCCGCGAGCACAGCCGCGCGGCTCGGCGCCGACGTGGTGCTCGTCGACGAGGGCCCCGAGCCGGGCGGCCGGCTGCTGATCGACGGGCGCGGCGAGCGAATCGCGGCGCTAGTCGGCGAGGTTGAGGAGGCCCGGGTGGAGACCCTGTCGCGGGCCTCGGCCCTTGGCTACTTCGACGGGATGGTTCCCGTGTGGCAGGGCGACACCTTGCACCAGGTCCGCGCCCGCCGGCACGTGTTCGCCACCGGGACGATCGAGCAGCCGCTGGTGTTCGCGGGAAACGATCTTCCCGGCGTGATGCTCTCCGACGGCGCCCGGCGGTTGATGGCGTTGTATTCGGTCCGACCCGGTACGCGCGCGGTCGTCGCGACCACCTCGGATCGGGGGCTCGAGGCGGCGATCGCACTACACGAGGCTGGAGTGGAGATCGCGGCCGTGGCCGACCTGCGCTCGATCCCGGGATCGCCCGCCGGGACGCTCAAGCGGCTGGGGATCGAGGTGATGCCCGCCCACACCGTCGTTGAGGCGCGCGGGCGCAAGGCCGTCACCCAGGCCGTGCTCCAGCGCGTGAGCGGGGGCGGCGAGGAGCGCACGTTCGATTGCGATCTGGTCGTCGTCTCCGGGGGCACCGTGCCCGCCTCGTCGCTGCCCCTCCAGGCCGGCGCTCAGAGCAGGTATGACAACTCGCGCGGGAACTTCGCGCTGACCGAGCTGCCCGAAGGTGTCCACGCCGCCGGCGAGGTGGCCGGCGTCGAGGAGTTCGAGGCCGTGCTGCGCTCCGGGGAGCTCGCCGGCCTTGAGGCCGCGCATGCGCTCGGGCTCGGCGACGCCGCATCCCGCGGCAGAGTCGATGAGCTGCGCGGCCGGCTTGCGCTCGCGCGCGACCAGCGCGCCGCGGTGGCCGTGCCTCCGCCGGTGGCGGGCAGCCGACGCGGCAAGTGCTTCGCCTGCCTGTGCGAGGACGTCACGAGCAAGGACATCCATCTGAGCATCGAGGAGGGCTACGACTCGATCGAGCTCTCCAAGCGCTACACCACGGTCACCATGGGCCCGTGCCAGGGCCGCATGTGCCAGCTGCCCGCGGTCCGGCTGATGGCGCAGGAGACCGGGCAGAGCCTCGAGCAGGTCGGCACGACCACCGCGCGCCCTCCATGGGTCTCCGTGCCGATGGGGATCCTCGGCGGCCGGCCGTTCGAGCCGGCGAAGCGCTCCTCGATCCACGGGCGCCACCGCGAGCTCGGCGGCAACGTCAAGTGGGCGGGCGACTGGCGCCGGCCGTACGACTACGGCGACCCTCGGGGCGAGGCGCTCGCGGTGCATCAGGCGGCCGGGCTGATCGACGTCTCGACGCTCGGCAAGCTCCTGGTCCGGGGCCCCGACGCCGGCGAATTCCTCGATCGCCTGTACCCCAATCGCTTCTCGAACCTGAAACCGGGCCGGATCCGCTATGGCGTGATCAGCTCCGACGCCGGACGAATCGTCGACGACGGGACGATCTGCCGCCTCGACGACGAGTCGTTCTACGTGACCACGACTTCGAGCGGCGCCGGCGCGGTCGAGGAGTGGTTCTCCTGGTGGCTGGCCGACTGGGCGATGGGCGTCCACCTGACGGATCTGACCCAGGGACTGTCGGCGGTCAACCTGGCCGGGCCGCGCGCGCGCGAGATCATGGCCAAGGTCACCGGTCTCGACTGCTCGAACGAGGCGTTCGCGTATCTCGACGGCAAGCGCGCCGCGATCGCGGGCGTGGCGTGCCTGATCCTGCGGATCGGGTTCGTGGGCGAGGTCGGATACGAGATTCACTTCCCCGCGGCGTACGGCGAGCACGTGTGGGATGCGCTGCTCGAGGCCGGCGCGGAGTTCGGCATCCGCCCCTTCGGACTCGAGCCGCAGCGGATCCTGCGCCTGCAGAAGATGCACATCCTGGTCGGCCAGGACACCGATTCCGAGTCGACGCCGTTCGGCGCTGCGATGCCGTGGATCGTCAAGCTCGATAAGGATGAGGACTTCATCGGCAAGTGGGCCCTCGAGCACTACGCGCAGACCCCATCGGCGACGTCGCTGGTCGGGTTCACGCTGCCCGACGGGTACGTGCCCACCGAGGGCGCAGTGGTGCTCGACGGGGCCGGATCGGCGGCCGGTCAGGTCACGAGCGCGCGCTACTCGCCCGTGCTCGGGAAGGTGATCGGCATGGCCTGGGTGCCGAGTGCGCTGGCCCGCGACGAGGCGCGCGTCACGCTCTCGGACGTCGGCCGGACCGTGACCGCCGAGATCCAGACCAAGCCGTTCTACGACCCCGACGGGGAGGTCCTGCGCTCATGAGCTTCGAGTTCCTGCACCCCGAGGCGGTGGCGAACGATGCCTGGGCCCCGATCGCGCGCAGCCCCATGGAGCGCCGCGCGCGGGCCTGTGGGGCTCGGTTCGAGGTGCGCGAGGGCTGGAGCGTCGCCGTCGGATACGGGTCCGCCGAACACGATGACGAGGCGTGGCGGAGCACCGTCGGGTGGGCGGACGTCTCGCACCTCGGCAAGCTGGAGCTCCAGGCCTCGCCCGACGATCTGCGGACGATCGCCGCTGACGGAGCCGGCGGGGCCGGTGTGTCGTTGGAGCTCGGCCGGGCCACGCGCGCGGCCGGCGCCTGGTGGTGTCCGCTGTCTCAGGCGCGCGCGCTCGTCGTGTGTGATCCGGGTGTGGCCGCGGGTTTGCGCGAGCGCTTGTCCGAGGCGGCCGCCGGCGCCTCGGCCCCGCCGGCGAGCGTGACCGACGTGACCACCGCTTTCGCCGCTATGACGCTGGCAGGACCGCACGCGCGCGAGGTGTTCGCGCGCTTTTGCGCGATCGATCTGCGGCCTTCGGTGACGCCGGTCGCGGGCCTCCGCCCGGGTTCGATCGCCCGGCAGCCCGGGATCGTGCTGCGGGAGGCGGAGGACCGGTTCCTGATGCTGTTCGGGTGGGCCGTCGCCGAGTACATGTGGACCGTGGTCGACGACGCGGGGTGCGCGCTCGGTGGCCGGCCCGTCGGCGTGGACGCGCTCGCCGCGCTCGGTCGCGCCGCCGAGGAGTCCGGGGTGCCGTCGCATGCTTGACCTGTTCCGCCGGCGACGGATGTGGCGCCGGCAGCGCGACCTCAAGGACTCCTACGACGTGGTGATCGTCGGGGGCGGCTCGCACGGGCTCGCCGCCGCGTACTACCTGGCCAAGGAGCACGGGATTCGCGACGTGGCGGTATTGGAGAAGCGCTACATCGGCTCGGGCGCCGCGGGCCGCAACACCACGATCCTGCGCTCCAATTACAAGACGCCCGAGGGTGCGCGCTTCTACGACGCCAGCGTGAAGCTCTACGAGGGCCTCTCCGAGGACCTCAACTTCAACCTGCTGTTCTCGCAGTGCGGTCACCTGACGCTCGCCCACTCCGACCGCGCGATGTTCGTGATGGCCAACCGCGCGGAGGTCAACCGGCTGGCCGGGATCGACTCGAGGCTCATCTATCCGGACGAGATAAAGCGGCTGGCGCCCGCCATGCAGGTCGACAACCCGCATGCGACGTACCCGATCATGGGCGCGCTTTACCACCCGCCGGGGGGCATCATCCGCCATGACGCCGTCGTGTGGGGATTTGCCCGCGGCGCCGACCGCGGCGGAGCCGAGCTTCACCAGAACACCGAGGTGCTCGGGATGGAGCGCGTCAATGGGCGCGTGTCGGAGGTGCGGACCAACCGAGGTACGGTCAAGGCGGGCGTGGTGCTCAACTGCACCGCCGGCTGGAGCACGCTGATCTGTGACATGGCCGGGGTCCCGCTGCCGATCACCACCCACATCCTCCAGGCCTGCGTCACCGAAGCGCTCAAGCCGCTGCTCGACGTGGTGATCGTCTCCTCGCAAATGCATATCTACATCAGCCAAACCGATCGGGGCGAGTTTCTGCTGGGGGCCGAGATCGAGCCCTGGACCACGTACCGGATGCAGGGCACCCTGAACTTCCTCCAGGAGGTGTCCCGCCACGCCATGGAGCTGTTCCCTCAGCTCGAGCGGGCACGACTGCTGCGAAGCTGGGCCGGCCTGTGCGACCTCAGCCCGGACTACAGCCCGATCCTCGGCCCGACCGAGGTCGAGAACTTCCACGTGAGCGCCGGATGGGGCACGTACGGATTCAAGGCGGCTCCGATCGTCGGCAAGACGCTCGCCGAACTGGTCGCCACGGGCCGCACGCCCGAGCTGATCGCGCCGTTCGCACTGGAGCGTTTCTACGAGGACAGACTCGTGTCCGAGCTCGCCGCCGCCGCCGTCAGCCATTAGAGAGACCAGCAAGGGCCACCATGAAAACCAGCGCCCAGATCGCCCAGAAGAGAGGGTCACGATGAAGTCAAGCCTCGAGATCGCCCAGGAGCACGAGCTCATCCCGATCGAGACGATCGCCGACCGGGTCGGCCTGCTCCCCGAGGAAGTCGAGCCCTACGGCCGATACAAGGCCAAGGTGTCGCTGTCGGTGCTCGACCGGCTGGCCGACGTTCCCGACGCCAAGATCGTGTGCATCACCGGAATGACGCCGACCAAGGCCGGCGAGGGCAAGACCACGACGCTCGTCGGACTCACCCAGGGGCTCGGCGTGATCGGCAAGAACCCGGTGGCCTGTCTGCGCGAAGCATCGGTCGGGCCCGTGTTCGGAGTGAAGGGCGGCGCCGCCGGAGGAGGGCTCACGCAGGTGGTGCCCATGGAGGACCTCAACCTACATTTCACCGGCGACATCCACGCGATCGGGGCCGCCAACAACCTGCTCGCGGCGATGATCGACGCCTCGATCCTCCACGGCAATCCGCACCAGATCGACGCGCTGCGGATCGGCTGGCGCCGCGCCGTCGACATGAACGATCGGGCGCTCCGCCAGATCGTGGTGGGCCTCGGTGGACGCCCCAACGGGTACCCGCGCGAGACGGGCTTTGACATCACGGCGGCGTCCGAGGTGATGGCGATCATGGCCGTGGCGCATGACCTGGGCGACCTGCGCCAGCGGATCTCGCGGATCACGGCCGCCTACTCGTATGACGGCGGCAAGCCGGTGACTGCCGAGGACCTCGGGGCTGCCGGCGCGATGACCGTGCTGCTCAAAGACGCGCTCAAGCCGAACCTCGTTCAGACGCTCGAGGGACAGCCGGTGATGATGCACTGCGGTCCGTTCGCGAACATCGCCCACGGCAACAACTCGCTGGTCGCGGACATGGTCGGCATGAAGCTCGGCGATTACATCGTGACCGAGTCTGGATTCGGCTCGGACATGGGGATGGAGAAGTTCTTCGACATCGTCTGCCGGTTCGGGAAGCTGATCCCCTCGGCGGCCGTCCTGGTCACCACCGTGCGCGCGATCAAGCACCACGGCGGCGTGCCCGACGACCCCCGCGTGGACCGCGCCGCCAGCCTGAACGCGATCGAGGTGGGGATGGCCAACGTCCGTCGCCATCTCGCGATCATCAAGACGTTCGGCGTACCCGCGGTCGTCGCCGTAAACCGCCGGCCGGGCGACACCAACGAGGAGGTCGAGCTGGTAAAGCGGCTGTCGATGGAGGCCGGGGCTTTTGCCGCTCAGGTCAACGATGGCTTCGCGCGCGGCGGCATCGGCGCCGCCGACCTGGCCGACGCGGTCGTCGAGGCGTGCGATCAGCCCAACAGCTTTCACCACCTGTACGAGGACGAGGCGCCGATCCACGACAAGATCGAGGCGATCGCCAAGCGCGTGTATGGCGCCCAGGACGTCTACTACTACCCGGCCGCCGAGCAGAAGATCGCGCAGTTCACGCGCGACGGGCTCGCGGAATATCCGGTGTGCATGGCTAAGACCCACCTGTCGCTGTCGGCGGATCCGCTGCTGCTAAACGCGCCCGAGCACTTCACGCTGCCGGTGCGCGACATCAGGGCCTACACCGGCGCGGGATGGCTCGTGCCGCTGTGCGGCGATATCACGCAGATGCCCGGCCTGGGCAAGACGCCGGCGGCGCTGAACGTCGACATCGACGCCGAGGGCCGGACGGTCGGCTTGTTCTGAGCCCTGGCGCTTCTCGTCGGCGATGGCCTTCACCGAGACGGCACTCGCGAAGAGCTCGTTCGGGGAACTGCTGGACGCCGTCGCGGCGGAGACGCCGGCGCCCGGCGGGGGCTCGGCCGCAGCCTGGGCCGGCGCGCTTGCCGCGGGGCTGGTCGAGATGGCGGCCAAGTTCACCCTCGCGCGCGACGAGTACACCGAGCGGTGGGAGCGGATGGCGGAGGTCCGAGCACGCGCCGCGGAGCTGCGGGGACAGCTGCTCTCCTTCGCCGAGCGCGAGTTGCACGCCTACGATCCAGTGCTCGTGGCGCTGCGGCTGGCGCGGGAGGATCCGGCGCGTGAGGCGCGCCTCCGCGAGGCGCGCTCCGGCGCGGCTCAGTCTCCGCTCGAGATCGCCAGGGCCGCGGCGGCCGTGACCGAGCTGGCGGCCGAGGCCGCCGCGACCGGGAACGCAAACCTGGCCGGCGACGCGCTCACCGCGGCGCTGCTGGCCGATGCGGCGTGCCGGGCGGCGGCCGGGCTGGTGCGGATCAACCTCGGAGGTGAGCTGGCCGAGGAGCCTCGCTCGAGGGAGGCGGCCGACCTGGCGAAACGCGCCGCGAGGTTTGGTGTTCAAGCATTGGAAGCAACTCACGGCAGAGAAGAAAGGCAAGGATGATGCGTAGGCTGTTCGCGCGCCTTCGGGTTCGGACCCCCGAAGCGCCACGTTCGGAGGGAACCAGACAGGCAGCAAGGCCGGAGGTCTACACCTCCAGGCCGCCGCGCAGGCGCAGCTTCAACGAGGCCGCGCACAAGCTCGGGCGGTGAACTCCTTCGTCAGGCGCCCGGGGCAGGCGCGCCGGCTGGGTCCAGCACCTCAGGATTGATGGGCGTCGGGGGCCGCTCGCGGCGCAGGACGGCGATCACGTTCTGAGCCGCGAGCACGGCCATAGCCGTACGGGTCTCGACGGTCGCCGACCCGAGATGCGGCACGAGGACGACGTTGTCGAGCTCGAGCAGCTCCGGATCGATCTCGGGCTCGCGCTCGAACACGTCGAGGCCGGCGCCGGCTAGCTCCTGGGTTTTCAGGGCGCGAGCGAGCGCCCGTTCGTCGACGATCGGGCCGCGAGCGGTGTTGATGAGGTATGCCTCCGGGCGCATCTGGCGCAGCCGTTCTGCGTCGATCAGGTGATGGGTGTTTGGGGACAGAGGGACGTGGATTGTGACCACGTCCGCTGTGCTCAGCAGCTCGTCGAGGGGTAGACGGCGTGCCCCGCCGAGCTCTGCCTCGACCTCTCTGGGGGCGGGGCGGCGACTGGTGTAGGCGATGTTCATCCCGAATGCCCGTGCCCGCCTCGCGGTGGCCTGGCCGATCGCGCCAAGCCCGATCACCCCGAGCGTCTTTCCCTGAAGCCCGGTGCCGAGCATGAAGAACATGTGCCACGACCACGGTATGCGGGCGCGCAGCAGGCGTTCTCCGTCTCCGAGTCGCCGCGTCACCGCGAGGATCAGCGCCATCGCCAGGTCCGCCGTGGCGTCGGTGAGCACGCCGGGCGTGTTCGTGACGACCACCCCTCGCTCGGTGGCCGCGGCCACGTCGATGTTGTCGTAGCCCACGGCGACGTTGGCCACGCACCGCAGCTGGGGGCCGGCGGCATCGAGTAGCGGGCCATCGACGCGATCGTGCAGGAGCGTGACGAGCGCGTCGGCGCCCGACACGGAGCGTTGCAGCTCGGTTCTGGTCAGGGGGCGGTCGTGGGGCGAGAGCCACATTTTCCCGGCGCGGGCTAGGAGCTCGAGCGCCGGGTCCGGGATCCGTCGCGTCACGACGATCCGCGGCTGCACGCCGCCAGTCTACTTTCCCGTTCCGGCGAGGTGGATGGATCAATTCGTCCAGATGTCTATTCGAATGAAATAATCCGCTCCGCCGGCAGTGCCGGGCGATGCATCAGAGGGTGATCATGGCGCGTGGGACGACAACTCGGAGACGGCGGCCCAGGGGGCTTCTGGGGGACCCGGCCAGCGTCAATCACGGCGCTCCGTCGCTGGTGGACAGCGCCGAGCAGGCGCTGCACAACTGGCTGGCGGGCGGACGCTACCGGCAGGGCGATCGCCTGCCACCCGAGCACGAGGTGGCGGCCATGCTCGGGGTATCGCGGGGCACGCTGCGCAGCGCGCTGCAGCGGCTCGAGGAGAGCGGCGAGATCGTTCGGCGCCAGGGAAGCGGCACGTTCGTCGGACGAGTCAGCGTGCCGACAGCGCTCGACGAGCGACTCGAGCGGCTCGAGCCCTACTCGTCCCTGGCCGCGCGGCGTGGGCTGACGCTGTCCTCTATGGACCTGAAGATCTCTCGCCGGGCCGTCGGCGTCGAGCTCGGGGAGGCGCTCGGGCTGGCGCCGATCGCCCAAGCGGTCACGGTATCGCGCACGCTGATGGCCAACGACGCCCCGGTCGCGGTGATGTTCGACGTCGTTCACCCCAGCGTCCTGCTGCCGTCCGACGAGGAGCTGCGTCGCTCGCTCGAGGGCGGGCGGATGGTGCTCGACGTGTTGATCGAGCTGGGCGTGCCCGTGACCTTCGCCCGTACGCGCGTCATCCCCTCGCTGATCGGGCCGCGCGAGCGGGCCGGCAAGCTGCTCGGCGTGCGCAGGGTCACGGCCGTGCTCGAGCTCGAGGAGCTGATCTATGCCGGTCGCGACGAACGCGTCGCCTACTCGCGCGACCTCTTTGCACCGGGAGGGATCGACGTGATGGTCATGCGCTCACTCGAGTCGACGCGCCCAGAGCCGGTGGTGAACCTCCGGAACTCGCGCGGAGTGCGGGCACCGGTTGCGGGACGCCGTGGCCGCTCGCGCCGGCAGGCCACCAACGGCGCGTCATAGGCCGGCGCTCGCGGGCGCGATGTCCGCCGATCAGACGCCCCGAGGACGGCGGCCGGTCGGCTCGGTGGCGCGCGCGATTGCGCTGCTCGACGCGCTGGCCGAAAGCGACGCGGGGCTCGGGGTCAACGAGCTGGCGCGCCGGATCGGAGTCAACGCGAGCACGGCCTCGCGGCTCCTCGGCACGCTCCAGGACGCGCGGCTCGTGCAGCGCTCACCCGGCGGTCCGTACCGGCTCGGGCTGCGGCTCGTCGCGCTGTCCGACCGAGTGCTGGCGCAGCTGGACCTCCGCGAGCTGGCGCGACCGTGGCTGGCGTGGTTGGTCGAGGAGACCGGAGAGACCGCGACGCTGTCACTGCCGGGCGGCGGCGAGGCGATCACGGTCGATTTCGTCCCGTCCCCGTCGAGCGTGGCCAGCATGGCCCGGGTGGGGCGGCCGAGCGTCTCCCACGCGACGGCCGCCGGCAAGGTGATGCTGGCGTTTGGCGATCCCGAGCTCTGGCCGCCGAGGACCGGCGGCGAGCTTGCCGCCTACACGGAGCGGACGATCACCGATCCGGAGTTGCTGACGCGCGAGCTGAACGTGGTCCGTGAGCGAGGCGTCGCCGAGGCCGTCGGCGAGCGGGAGCCCGACCTGAACGCGCTCGCGGCCCCGGTGGTGGGACGCGGCGGCGAGTTGGTGGCGATCCTCGGATTGCAGGGGCCCGCGGCGCGTCTGCCGTCGGCCAAGCGGCGGGCGCTCCAACGCCCGCTGCGCCGGGCGGCGACCGAGCTCAGCCGGTCGCTCGGCGGGCCGGGGATGGAATAGGCGGCGAAAGCCGGAACGGGCCGCAGTCGCGCGGCCCGTAGCGGCGATAAGGCCGGAACGGGCCGCAGTCGCGCGGCCCGTTCCGTGTGGTGCGTTTGTCGGCGTGGGATTAGAAACGATGGTGGTGCGGGGTGGCGAGCATCCCGTCGGTGTTGCCGTTGCCGTCGACGTAGAAGCCGACCAGCTGACCCTCGTCGTTGACGCCGTTGATCGTGGTGGTGCCGATGCCGTTCGGGTCGTCCACGGTCTTGAACCCGTGCAGCGGAGTCCAGGTGAAGCCGTGGAGGATGGGGTTGTTGTTCGCGTCGACCCCGTCCTGATAGACGCCGACGACCTCGTCGGAGTCGTTGATGCCGAGCGCCTGCGTCATCGTGGCGCCGGGAACCGCCAGCGTGGTCAGGTTGCCGTCGGCCAGCACGAACCCATCCGTCATCTTGTCGGCGGGGTTGGCATACGAACCGGCGACGTCGCCCCACCTGTTGATCGCCGCGGCGGTCACGCTGCTGGAGCCCGGGATCGTGATCTCGTTGAACTCGTTGGTGCGGATGTTGTACGTGTAGCCGTGGTTGTTGCCATCGGCGTCGGTGGCGAATCCGACCGCGATGTCGCGATCGTTGACACCCAGCAGCTGGTTGATCGCCGGGGTGCCGAGTCCCTGCATCGGGGTGAAGTTGACGTTGCGGAAATGATGACCGTTGAACGCGACCCAACCAAAGTTAGCGTCCATTCCGCCGCCCTTGACCGAGTCCGACCAGAACCCGACCGTTACGCCGCGATCGTTTAGACCCGTGACCTGCGTCTGCACGGAATGCGGGAAGTTCTGGTTCAGGTAGTCCCACTGGCGATACCGGGGGAACAGCACGTAACCCTTGTTCGGATGCGCCGGGCTCGTGGCGGTGGCGCCCGCTCCGGATCCGAAGTAGCCGGCGATCACGCCGTACTTGTTGATCCCCAGCAACTGGTTGAACGTGAGATCCCTGCGGTTGTCAAGCGTGCGGAACTGATAATGGTTGGCGGCGCTTGGAGGGTTGGCAGGCTGCGCTGCAGCCTGACCTGCCAGCGCGCCGGCGCTCAAAGCCGACATGGTGGTCGCCAGCGCAACGCGGCCCCAACGGCTCCTGCGGCGACGGACGCCGCGCTTCGAGGCGTCGGCGATCGAGCGATCACGCTCGGTGACATGCGCGAGATGCATGAGTTCTCCTTGAACGGAAGGTGACAGAGATTCACATCGCGATGGCGACCCCACGTGGCAAGAGCCCCCTTTGTCGACATCGCTATGTGCCCAACACACGCTTAAGACGCGGCATCTGCCGGGCGCATTCCATCGGTTCAAAAATTTCGCTCGGAGCCCGGGGATGGAATGCGAGGGCGCCGCCGTGCGTCGTGAGCAATGAGACGGGATTCCCCAAAGCGAAAGGAGCTCACAGTGGTCGACCGCCTCGAATCGAACGACTCTCCCCGGCGCGAGACCCGGCGCGAGGCCCGGCGCGAGACCCGGCGCGAGACCCACGACCCCGCTCCCGGCGCATCGCGTCGGGAGTTGCTGCTCGCGAGCGGCGCCGGCGACGCCGAGGAAGGGCAGGCTCGGGCGATCACGCTGCTCGCGGGTGGCTCCCTGACCGACGAGGATCGCCGTAACGCCGAGGCATGGCTCGACGGACGGCCCGAGCTGTGGCGCGACGTCGCGTCGCAGCGACGGGTCGCGCGCGAGCTGCGGACGGGCGGGCCGGCCGTCCCCGAACGACTGGTCCGAGCGGTGGAGGCTCGGCTGGCGGCGGATGGCCGTCGGCGCTCCCGGCGCGTCTCCTGGACCGAGCGGGGGGTGGGTTAGCGAGCGAGCTCAGGCTTGGTATTCGAGGCGCGCGGCGATCTGCCCCCGCCCGCGGTGCAGGCGGCTCATGATCGTGCCCGGCTTCGTTCGAAGCGCGCTTGCCGCCTCCCGATAGGAGAGTCCGACCACATCGACCGCCACCAGCGCCTCTCGGAGAGGCGGGGTGAGGTCGCGCAGGGCGTCGAACACGACAACACCATCGATCGTCTGGGCGATTGGATCATCCGGCGCCTTGAGTGCGTCAATTTCGTCTCCGTTCGGCGAGACGGGGCTGGGACGGTCGATCCGCTTGGAGCTGATCCAGGTGTTCCGGAGTACTCGCAGCAGATAGGCGAGGTCCTGGTCGCAGCGCACGAAACGCGGCCGGCGAAGCACCTTCTCGTAGGTGTCCTGGACCAGGTCCTCAGCATCCTGGCGGGAGCCGCAGAGCCCGTAGGCGGCCCGATACAGCCGCTGCAGATGTGAACCGAGCGATTCGGGGTCGAGCCGGCGGGGTTCGGTGGTCGGGATCTCGGCGGGTGGCGCTTGGGCGGTTGTCATGGCCAGCGATCCTGCCGCCAGACCCCCGATCCCACATCAGGGGCGCCCCTGATCTTTTCCATGACATGGCCGGGTGACTCCCTGATAGGGCGTTCGCGCCCCCCGCTGCTGCCGGGGATTCGCGCAGCCAGGGCTTAGTCGCTACCTCCCGTCGGCGGGGATGATGATTCCCTGTGACTGTGACCGTGATCGTCGCGGCCGTGGCCCAGCATCTACCGGGCGTACTGCACAGTCTCGAGCCGACGCTCGACCACTACGGCTACCTCGCGGTCGCCGCCTTCGTGCTGTTCGAGGACTTCGGCA
>Ga0213881_10000755_pt1 | contig 17939 bp, 20 predicted proteins | sample BarmaccoBMER_R08_FD_160104 | JGI IMG/M metagenome (GOLD analysis project Ga0213881, IMG submission 160104) | Barbacenia macrantha exposed rock microbial communities from rupestrian grasslands, the National Park of Serra do Cipo, Brazil - ER_R08 ... | reverse complement strand
GCGGGTAACCCCCAAAACCGTAAGAGTAGAGGCCCCGCTGTTGGCTGAGCCCATTTTGTGTACGAGGATGGTTTTCCCGGCAGTCCAGGTCGTCAGCGCCGGCACAACGGAGGTAACCTGCGCCGCATTCTGCGTGCCTGTATCACTCCCCTCGTAAAGCAATCCGGCCGGGATCAGCGCCTGTATTGCAGCCCCCAGTGCTGCGACGAAATTATTCTCGAATTCCGTGACATTGCCGTCATCAAGAACGTCGGCAGGACCGTACCCTGCTGTGAATTGTCCAATCATGGCCGCCGCAAAAGCAGCCTGCCTGATTGCCGTATTCACTTGAGACGATTCGGCGATGCCCGCTTGGAAGCCGGTTTGTCGCGCATTGGCCGCTTGCCAAAGGGCGGCATCGATAACGTTGGCGCCGTCGCCTGTTGCGAAGGGATAAAGTTGGTTTGCGTTCGGCATAGGCCCGATCTCACTCTTCTAGCAGCTGGTCGACGACGAACTGAGGGCTCGCACCCCAAGAACCTGACCCAAATCCCGCGACGTACTCATTATCCAGATCGAAGCCAAACAGCGGCGTATTATCGACCGTGACAACTCGTACCCTTTGATCGACGCCCCCGATGGAAAGCGGAATTAGATTCTGCGCTAGAATTTCCAGATCGACGATCGGCGGGATTTTCCCCGCCACGGCCACAGTAACCCGCATATTGAGCGACGGCAACGTGGAGATTGTCATACCTTCCTGGAACCATACCGCAGGACCATCGCACCCCCTGGCCGGGTCGTCGAATGCAAAAAAGGAACGTGTGGTCGAGACGTCGGCCTCGTCGTCGACGAGAATATGCGTGCCCGGACTGATCGGCGAAGGCACGTCGATCGCAAAATCCGAATTAAAATCCGAATTAAAATCTGGATAACCTGTGAGAATATTGAAGTCGGTGGTAAATTCGGAGTCGAAGTCCACTGGCGTGATCGGCCGCGGGGGGAGAGCTAGACCGAAAAATGTGTCGATAATGAACTGCGCACTGGGAATAGTTCCGTCCCAGTTGTTGGACAATATTTTTGCTCTCAGTAACCGGCGAAATGTATTGTCATCGAGTCTGTCCAGCATCGTACCGACGTCGAACGGACCTTTCCAAAAACCCTCGTCGAAGCCCTTGAAGGGGGTATCGAACGAGAACCACATATTCGGCAGCGGCTGCGGAATGAAACGCCTTCTGCCAATCCATAGACCCGTGGCGTCGAGCTGTACGCCGATCGCATTGTCCAGATCAAATAGAGAGGGCACGGTCTGCAGGAAGGCTTGCAAATCGGCCAGTGGCCCAACCGCCGCCGCGAGGGACGCCGCGAACTTCGGCTTATTTTGGTGCTCGCTGGTGATAAAATCGAGGTACTGCTCAAGTGTCCGCATCAGGGAGCATCCGGGTATCGGAACTGGACAAATTGCGGCAAGCAGACAGGCTGCTCATTGAACGCAATCGCCACGTCAGATTCCCCCGGAGCAAGACCATCTCTAGCGACAGTTAGGTCGAGAACATCGAATGTTTCGCTGCCAGCCCCTCCGCCGAGGTTGGCCGGAACATAGGCGCGCCCCACTTTGACATTGGTTCCTATCCCCAGATTGTTTGTCCAATTACTTAAGGCCACAGCAATCGCCTGCTCGGTATTGCTTGTATAATTGGTGAAGGTGTCGAGTGTTACGACCCATGTGACCTGCACCTGTATGGGCCTGAAAAAGGCGATCCTGTGCGGAATCCCCCACCTGTTTGTGAGGGTAAAAATCTCGTTGCCGTAGGTCCCAACCCCGCCGCCCTTCTTGAGCTGGATCGTCGTAGCAATGACATTGGCGTCACCGCCGTCGATGACGATCGATACGCAATGGCCCGGAATACCGTTATCATCAGGTGCGTCGGTATCGTTTTCGAAGGCTGCGATTTGCCGCACATCAGCAAGCGTCCACAGAGCGCCAACCAGACCTTCAATCAGCCCTTCTGACGGGATCGCTGTCGACAAGGTCTGCCGCGCCTTAAGCTGAGGATCGGTCTCCACAGGAAGCCCTGGCGTCGCATCGACCTGGTTAACTATTGATTGCCAGCCCGGCTGTGTATTGACGATTGAATTAATTGATCCGGCTGGTGCAGCTATGGAACCCAATATGGTACAGGTAACGGTCTGGATGATCTGCCCCGAATAGGGAATTTCAACCAATGGCGGCAGGCTCCAGGTGAACCCAGATTCGTCTTGGACCAGTCCATCCGTGATGAGCGTCCCCGCCTGGCCGACTACGATGACGTCGCATGTCGAACGGGAGGGCACCTTTCTGGCAATTCCATTGATCTTGACAACGCTCGATAGACCAGTCCCCTGCGCCGTCGCCGGGCTGTAGGCATTGTAGACCTGCACGGCCATTGCGTTGGCGTCGAGGATTGCTGTCGCAAGAATGCTGATAAACTGGCCGTCTTGGCTGTCTGGATCGAGGTAAGTGTCCTCGCCATAGATGGCGCGGTACGACGCCTGCATGAACGACAAAACAGTGGGAAAATCCGGCACATGGATGCCGGACTCGTCGACGTAGGCTACGGGGGTGTTTCCCATTCAGATCGGCCCAATAAACGGGATCGCGCCATACACCGTATCTAAAAGGCAGTTCACCGAAAAAGCCCGAGGCTCACGATCAAGCGCGCTCGAGTAATTGGTGAAGCCCTTCACCCCCTGCGTACCGAGTATCCGCGCGCGGATCGCAGGATCGCGCGTCGTGCCTGTATAATACCCCAAAACCTGGGTGTTCCAAGGCATGCCCTCGTTGAGGTCAAGGAACCACTCGCCTGTCCAGAGCATCAGGCGAGTTTTGACACATTGTGCTGGTCCATCCGGTACATCGCGCCAAAAATCATCCTGACCATTGCCAAACGACATATCGCCGTTCTTGTCGAGCTTTCGCACTCTCACGACGTGTACTCCGTGACATCGGGCGGATTGCCTGGCGCGGCGTCTATCTGGGGAGCCTTCAGACCAATATCTGACTGGATTGTCTCTGTGGCGCGAAGTCCACCGTTATGGTTCCAGGTTCCCTTAGTAGTAATTTTGGGAGCTTCGACATGAACTTTCATGGACGACTTGTGGGATATGCCGCTGCCTTTGTCTACCACCGTGACATGCTGGCCGCTGTCGACACTTGTCGTGATAGTCCCATTCGAGTGATCGAAGTCGATCACATGCTTCGGCTTTCCGTCACCGCCTTCATCATCGCTGCGCAGCTGCACGGTCTTCGTCGATATATTTTTCAGCTGCCGTGGCTTTGCACTGATGCCGGGAATAAAAAATACATCGCTGAGGTGGTTCATGCGCTCGTCGGTAGGTTCCTGAGTACCACCCTTGTCGTACCACTTGTCCATCGCGCGCGACGAGATGATCACCAGACCCTCGTCGCCCTTTTTGATCGGGTGCGTGAGTGACCAGCCGCCCTTTCCCTCCTTGTCGGCGCCGCCGCGGATGAAGTGAATCGGGGTCTCGTCGAGCGTGGTGATATCCACATATTTGGAGCCGCCCTTGATCACGTCCGTCTCCTTGGACTTGATCTGGATTTGGAGTTTCACCTTTTTCCCGTCCTGGCTGTCCTCGACAGCTTGAACGGGGAAGCAGAAAAACATCTCGCGCATCATGCCCTCGAAGGCGGCGCGCATCCTCTCCTCTGCGTCCTCAAAGCTCTCGCGGATATCGAAGCCAGCTCCGCTGGCCCCGCTTGTGTCGCTCATGCCGGCAGCCTTCCCTGCAGCGGTAGCGGTGTCGGATTCTCCACCGCATTGCAATCGATCTCGGCATACCACGGGATGCCGTGCGTGTCGCCAACCCAATCTATATAAAGAATTCGGTAAGTCCCAGATGGAGAAAGGCCAGGCAACGTCGACGAGCTGGTGGAAAATGCATCCTGGTTCGATAGGTCGAGCTGCCCGGCCTGAATAGAATCGTTGTTTAACCGAAGAAGCCTGCCGACCTCAAAGTTTGGGTTAATCAACGCGCGGACCTTCACACCCTCGTAAGTTTGGAGCGGAGACCCTATCATGCCAGTCGCCGCGTTCACCTCGATAGGGCCGCCAGGAATACTGTCGTCCTTTCTCTTGATGAACGTCAGCTTACCGTTCGTGATGAACCATAGACCCTTGGCCGTGTGTGTAATATCCCGCAGGAATTTCCGCGACATCCCGCGCATGACGAATGGCTGAGGGTAGATGATTTTGGAAAATATGGACTCGAGGCCGTTATAGCCCTGGGTCAACGTCTCGTCCTGCTTCTGCATCGATTTGAATGCAGCCTTATTAACATCCTGGGCGCTAGACCCCGCCTTGAGCGTCTCATTGTTCGTGGCATTGTTGTAAGCCTTGTCGCCGTCCTGACTGCGGATCATCACAAAGGTCTCGGTCGGCGTCTCTCGGCCTTTATATTTCTGCTGGACCCAGCCTTCGTATATCTTGCCGTGATTATCCTGGTACCCAGCTTCCAGTCTGACGCGCGAATTTCTCTGCTGGAAAATGGCGTTGGCGGTCTGAGCCGACAGATTGTAGATCGTGAAATCGGCGATGTTCGGCGTCTGCGTCGTCTTGTGGGAAATGCGAAATTTAATGCGCATGTTGGAGACGTCGTACGACTGGTTCCCGTCCCCCGTCGTCAACTTGATGTAGCGAATCCAGTTGCGACTCACGCGATCGCCTCCGCGTACGCATAGTAGAGCTTCGTTGTCACGCCGAGATTGTCGAAGGTCGGTGGCGCCGCCATGTCACCAGCGCTGACGATGAACATGCTGCCGATACCAAGGTACTGGTACTGCGCTAGCAAATCGGCCCCGGGCACAAGCGGGATGCCACAGACGATTGGATCATCAGTCGGACCGTCGGCGATATCCATAATCCACCCGCCCTCTGGGGCATTGATGTACAGAAACCGCAGTCGATAATTTATCCCGTTCAACGGAATATAGAATTGCTGCGCAGTCGAGGGCTGCAGCGGTATCTCAAAAACGATCCTCTGGGCCATCTTCCAGCTCCTACGCAGGCTCGTTGTTTAGGCCGCCGATCGATCCGATGCCGGCACCCCCATCGTCAAACAGGCCGGAGGCCCCAAGCTGCTGCGTACCCAGCTGCTGCACCCCGCCGGTAGCGGCTGGATCGGATTGCGCGCTGTTGCTTGCCAAACCACTCCCCCCGCTTGTGCTGGTGATAATCACCTCTCGAATTCCGGCGACGCAGCTGAGAGCAAACTCGCTCTGCTTATCCGTGGTGATCGCCAGTGATGCTATCAGCATATTTTTGTAGGAACGCTTCCCGGTGGACACATTAAATGGTTCGCGACTTCCCTGGAGTATGCGCAGCTCCTCGTAGACGCGCTGAACAAAACCGACCGACTGCTCTGTCGAATCCGACCAGCCGACGCGCATCTGGACCTCGACGGGCCGCATGAACGCATGATCAGAGATTGTCGATCCGATCTCGACCGGGTGATCCGTGATCACCAGCTCGTCGTGGTGTACCTCCTCGATCGTGACATCGGGGATAATAGTTCCGATCATGCGCTGACGGGGTCGCTGGATCAGCGCGTACGGTATGGCTAGATCGCCAATCAGATCGACCATCGAGGCTCCTACCTATCGATGACGAGCGCTGGCAATGCATGATTATTGCCGCTCTTGCGCTCACCGACCCCCGACTGCGCCCCTGGCGGGGCGTGACCTGTTTTCGTTTCCTTCGTACCCTTAGGTAGCGCCGACGTCGGCCCACCAGTCGCCTCTTTTATCATGTTGTCGTGCGCCCGGGTAACCGCTTTCGTGACCTGCTGCGCAACGGCATGAGGGTCCGACATGCCGTGCACGTCGATCGTCAGGTGTTGCTTGGTCGATGAATTTTTAATCGTGTTGTTCCAGGTGTTCTGCACACCCGGGGGTATGTCGGTCCTGAAGCCATGCAGGTCGAAATAGCGCGAGCCGTCGTGCAGGAACTTCGCCTTCTCCTTATCGATCAGCGGCGCAACGATAGGGGGAGGTGACACTGTCGCCGCTACCGGTCCGCCGAGGCCTGGACCCATCGGCGTCGCACGCGCCTCGCCGCCGTAAAATTGGCGGTAGGCGCCAGACGAGTACGTGCTCCAATCCCGATAGCCACCCGCCTCGCGCGCCATCTGCAAAGCAACACGGGCGTTGGTTTTCGGGTCATAGAGGTCGCTGTACGACTTAAGACCGAAGCGCTTCAAGCGTTCCGGCCCCATCCGACCGAGCATGTTGATCTGCCAGAGACCGAAACTGTAGTCCCGGCCGTACGGATTAAGCGCCGACGGCCGACCGCGAGATTCCGCCATCCCTATCGCCGCGAGCGTTCGCGCCTCAGCGTCGGAAGCGCCAGCCTGCTTCATCAGCTGGAAGAGCCCGGCGGTATTGAACCGCTCCTTGCTGCCAGCGCCAGGATCAGCGCCGCCCATCAGCTTGTTCAAGCCGGCGCGCACGCGAGAGAACACGCCCCCGGCGCGGCCCCGTAGAGTGTCGCTGTAGGCTCCGGGGTCTACAGCAGCCCCACCGCCGCCAACCGCACCAGCGCCGCCCCCAGCGGCTCCTGCGGGGGTTTCTCCGCCGCCTTCCCCTGTAGGGGCGCTGCCAGTGTTGGCTTCGGCCGGCGTCGCCCCGAAGAGCTTCATGAACGAAGCGAATGCGAGGGCCAGCGCGCCAATCGCGCCGATCGCGGTACCGAGCCGCCGTCCGATCAGCAAGAGCAGCAGCAGCTCGATGGCACCCTTCCATCCAACCGTGTTGACGGTAGCTTTGCTGACGTTGACCGCGAAATTCTTAAAACCAGTGGCCATCTCCTTCAGCTGCGATAGCCACTGGTCTCTCGTTTCGATCAGGTGAATGAGACCGTCGGCCAGAGCCATTAACGCCTTGCCGACGTCGACCAGAAAATCCCTGATCTTTACAGAGTTTGCATCGATCAGCGCCGTGAGCCTCTCGAGCTTCTCGCCAGTCGGACCGGCGAGCCGTTCGGCAACCGAGTAGAGGATGGTGTCGACCGACTGGACGAATTCGTTTTTCGATTCGGTGAGCTTCGCGCTTTTCTCACCGAAGTTCGGGTCCTTGGGGTCTATCCCGTGCAGACCCTCCCGCTGCTCGAACTTCTTGACCTCCTCCTCGAAATTTTTGCGGGTGGCCGTGTACACAGCCATCTCGGACACATGGTAGTGCTCCGCCATTATCGAGACGACGGTGCCGTACGGGTACTTCTTCTCCAGCGCCTTGATGAGCGCGACTAAGTTCTGCGCATCAGTGTTCGTCTCTGGATGCTCGACGCCGTTCTCGCGGAGCACACGCGCGGCGCCGCCCGGCGTGTTTTCGAGCTGGCGGAGCTGTTGGCTGAAGCTCTCCAGCGCCTGGGTCATTACCTCGGCTTGCGTGCCGACGGCTTCAGCAGCGCCGCCGAGTGCCCTTATCTGCCCGACAGTGGAATGTGTGCGCTGCGCCTGCCAGTAGAGATGGTCCAGGCTGCCGACGATGGTCTCGAAGACCTGCGAGCGCGCCGCGGCGCCGGCAACGAACGCCAGCGAAAGCTCGGTGATGCGCTTGCCCACATCCTCGATGTGGTCGAGCATCTTCCGCTTCGACTGTTCGTCGATCTTCCAGCTGAGGCCGACAAAGAATTCGGTGATCGGATTCACGCGACGGCGCCCTTTGTGTTGCGCAGCAGTCGCGCATCATGCATGGGCCCGGCCATACTCCCGACCTTCGTCGCCGGATCGTTGTCACTGCCGTGGATGTTTACGGCCACCTCCTGACCAAATGAATAGCGGTTCGACGACTGATGGAATGTCCCCGCTGGACCAGGCCGGCGGAACCGCTCGCGTATCTCCTCGGCATTGAGATTGCCGAAAGGCGACGCACCAGGCGTCGCTCTTGCCCCCGGAGATGCAGCCGTGTGAGGTGCGCCTTCTTGAGACTCTGGACGCGGTGTGTAGGGCGCGAACTTCGGATCACGCCGAGCGCTCGCTCCGGCCGCACTCGGAGATATATCGACCCTGGCTGCACCGTCCTTGCCTACGTGCAAAAAGGCGCGACCGTGGGCGGCGATCATACGTTTCACATGCTCTTTGAATTGCGGCCACTGAGCGCCAGCGATAGCGACGCACCCTTCCGTAATTAACTGGTCCGAGGAACCAGCATGAAGTTCTATCCCTCGACGCATACGTCCGAGAGACGAGTCCCAAATAGCGTTATTGTTTATGCCGAGCGCGCCGTGCGCCCGACCCCACGGACCGATAGTGTTGGGCGTAATTGGGTAATCGCCAGGAGGGATTGGCGCGTTGCCGTGACCACCTGATCCAAATCGGTAATGCTCTCCCTCGATATCTAACTGACCGCCGACGTGACCAGGACCACCACTGCCGGATACCGGACCGCCTGTTGCGTCGGTTGTCTTTTTCCCGGTGAGCCAGTCCCATCCTTTTTTCAAGGCCCTCCCGGGAGCCTGTAAAATCCCGAGCCCCGGCCCTGCCCCGACCGACGGTCCCTCTGGAACTTCCGGCAGAGGACCAACGCCGCCTGCACCAGAACCCGCGATCTCTGGATGCTCCTGTGTTGCGTAGAGACTACTGAGACCAAGCGCCAACATCCCAGCAATCACCGGATGACGCGCGAGAAGGGCGATAATGCTCGTGACAATTCCGCGGGCCCTAAGCATGCGCAGAATGAATACCCCGAGCAGCAGCTCGATAGCGGCCTGCCATTTATTTGTCTGCCCGGTCAGCTGCGCGAAGGTGTTAACCAACCAGCGCAGACTTGCGATGATCGGGGTCATCACATTGTGCATGGCGTCGAGAGCAGGCTTCGCTTGACCCCTCATCGATTTAATGAATTCACCGAGCTGCGTGACGGTCTCGGTGATCCACTTCTGGATATCCTTGCCGTTCTCGTCGAGCAATTTGACGATCTTCTCGATCTGCTCGGTCAGGTACGGCGAGAGCTTCTCGGTGACCGATTTGACGATGGTATCGACGGCGCTCCACAGCTCGCGCCAGGACCCCTGCAGCTTTCTGCTGTTCTCGGTGAGCTTCCCGACATTGATGCCGGCCTTGTCCCAACGCTCCGCCGTCCGCCTGATCACCCTTTCGAATTCAGGGTAGTTCCATCGGCCGAGATTTTCATTGATGCCGAACAGCCGCCTATAAGCGTCCTCGGCAGCCGGATTTTTCTTGGCATTGATGGCCTCGATGGTCTTCTGTATGATCGGGAATAAGTTTCCCGCTGCGAAAAGCTCATCGATCTCCTTCTTCGCCATTCCAGCCTGGCGCAATGTCTCGCGCACGGTGTTCTGGATGGAGCCGTTGCGCCACTGCTTCGAGAACCCCTCGATCGAGGCGTCGGCGTCGGCGAATGTGTTGCCGGTGGCCTCAGCAGCCTCGCGCAGGGCCGTGAGGTCCTTGACGCTGCCGCCCGCTCGCTCCGCGACGAACGACGTGGATTCGACCGCCTCGGATGATTTTAGAAGCAGACCCTTGAAGGCGAGAGACGCCGCCTCGATCGCCGCGGCAATACCGAGGATGGCGGTGCTGACACTATTGACCTTCAGGAGCAGATCGCGCGCCTGACCCGCGTCGACCTTAAATTCGAGAAGTGCTACCCAGTTCTTAAGGACCTCGTCCGCCATGAGCTTGCCGCTCCATCGCCTCGCGCGCGCGATACTCGTTCTCGTCTTGAACATCTAACGCATCGTTCATGCGCTGGATATCCTCGAGGTCGATGGTCGTGCCCTTCAGTTGCTCGTACCCGATCAGCCCGCGTACGACTGGCCGCATAAGCCAGTCCTCTCCATCCTCCATTTGGACGGATTCGAAATCTACCGCCCCTGCACCACGCCTACTGAAGGTGAGAGGCTTGCGGGAAAAAAACCGGAAAATGACTCCATCAGCACATTGAAGACGATACGCATCATCGTCGCCATGTCGACGTCGGAGTACATCATGGTCTGCGCGGAGCGGTTCCAGATCGCGGTCCACGGATTACCCGGGGTCACCTCGCCCTTGCAGCGCACCACCCCTGACAGACATTTGTCGAGGACGTAGTTCGCGTCCTCCTCCTTCATTTGCGCCAAAACTTGGGTCAGCGGCTCGATCATCGCAATCGCTGCCGCCACCCGCTCGTCGTCTGTCATTGGCGCCGACGAGATGGCTGCCCTGATAAGCTCAGAGTCTTTGAATGCCCCCATGACGGGCGCAACCTTCCGAGCTACGTGGAACTGAGTAATAGGGTCCATAGGCGCGTTCCTGTACGCATATCCCCCGATCTGAAACTCACCCATGTCCTATTTACGCTGCTCCCTGGTTAATGTTGGAGATCGGGAATCCGTCGCCAACCTTCGGATCGTAGATGCCGCAGTTGAAGGTCCATTCCATGATGCCGCCGTCCTCGGCGTACACGAGGTCTGGATGCTTCACGAAGCCGCACTGCTGGCAGGTCGCGATGTCACCGCGCACAGGATCGCGCACGGTGATCGTGTTCTGACCGTAGTAGGCGGCGCTTGTCGTCTGGTACCTGTACATCGCATTCAGCGCGGCGTTGGCGGCGCTGGTCTTCTGCAGGCGGATGGTGACCCTGGCTGCCTTGCTGGCGTGCAGCGAGTGCATCACCGCGCCGTCGGCGCCGACCACCATCGTCGCCTTGTCTTCCAGCTCGGCCATCGTGATGCCGCCCTTGTCGACACCTACACCAGTCGAGAGATTAACGTCGCCGCCAGGACCGCTGATGGCGCAAGCGACGTCTAAGAAGCTATAGGTGTTCGCAGCCATCGATCAGCTCCTAATCAGCGGTTAACAGTTACTGCGACATTGACGCTGTGGATCGCGCCAGCGAGCTTCGCCGCGACTTGAATTGGCACCGATTTGCGCTGCTCGCGATCCGCGGGCGCCTGCGTCGCCACCAACGGGGCGTAGACATAGTAACCCAAAGTGAGCGTGTCCCCCTGATTGAGCTGGCCGAAGCCGGCGACATTCCAGACACCAGGCGCGACCCACCCGTTGTTGACCGCCGCGTCGCACGACTTGTTGATCGTGTTGACGATCTGGTGCGTACCTGCGTCGGTCTGCGGGATTTTCGTCGGCGACTGGTAGAGCAGATTGTAAACGTCAGTCTGAATGCGGTTCTGGAACCAGTCGGCGCCGACGCGCTCGTCGATGTAGTAACCGCCCGACATCACGCCTTCCTGGATGATAGCGGTATCGTTCTGGTATTCGACGAAGACGTTGCAGTTCTTGTCCTTCAACGTCTGCGCCCAGGTCTCCGTAAGGTACTCGGCGACGACGCCAGGCTCCTGCTTGAACTTCAGGGTGATCGTCGTGTTGTTCGCCTCGTAATTCACGGTGGACTGGCGGGCCCACAGCGAGAACGCAGCGTACTGATTCGTCGAAGAATACTGAATGAAGGTGCGATTATACCCGCCGGCCTTCAGCTCGGACGCCAAGTCGGCCTGGATCGTATCGTCAAGCGTACCTGTTTCCTGCGTCGTGATACCGAGGATTCGGCTATTAAATGCACTGCCAGCTGCCTCGATGTAGGCTGCCGCATTCAGATAATCAGCATCGGCTGGGGCATTGGTCGCAGCGACAAGCACCGCGTACCACTTCGAGGAGATATCGACCAGCGTCTGCAGACAATCGACAAGGCTCTCGGCGAGCACGCCAACGATCGGGGCGGGCGTGTTGACGGTATTGGTGAATCCGAAAATGCCGGACACATCAGTTCCGGCCGGCGGGCTAACAGCCGTAGCGTAACCGACCGTCGACGCAACGCCCGTCGTCGGACTGGTGATCGTGAAGCGCTCCTGCTCGAGGTCCCACTTCACGGTCGAGCCTGAGACTGCGGCAGCGACGCCGGTCTGCAGTACGGAGGCGACACCATTCAGATTGAGCGCACCAGTGAAATCCAAACCCGTGATGTCGTGACCGGTCCCGTTAATGACCACATGCATCGAACCATTGGAGATTCCTGTGAAGTTCGACATGATCTGCTGCACGGGCGGTAGAATAGCGCCGTGCAGCTCGCCATGCGTCGGCGTGCTGGCCCAGCGTCCGATGTATAGGATGCTGTTTTCAGGCTCCTGCGAGAAGAATATCTCGGCCGCCAGGAATTCCGGCGATGTGGACGAGAAGTCCTCGCCGACCTGCACCATCTCGGAATATTGGCGGATGCGCTCGTTGGTGTCGATGACGTCGCTGTCACCGAGAAGAAGCGTGGCGCCAAAATTACGATACGCAGCCGCGAGGGGGCTGAGATTGACTGTGACGTTGACGACGTCGCTGAGACTTAGTCCCTTGGGCATGAACAGCGCTCCTTTTTCACGGCGTTCTCACGTTCGCCGTATCGAAAGGCTCCGTCCCCCGCGCTTCGCCTTCTACACTTCCTTGATCCGTCACAATCGTGCCGACACCCTCTAGCAGGTTTTCGACACCGTAGACACGGAGAATTACACGACGGACGCGGAAAGTTAAGTCCACGCGGTTCCGCCAGACATTATTTATTAATTCCGGGACGTGACGAGCCGTATCGGCGTTGACGAACGCCATCCCGGCAAGAATAAGCTGCTCTCGATTTTGAGCGATGTAGAGACCGTCTCTGAATAAATTAGCGAGGCGGCGTGCATTTGGCCCATAAAAAGAAGCCATAAGTTCGAGAACGACATGGCGCTGCTCCTCGTCGAAACCGTCTCCGGTATCGTCGTAATAATTGGCAGGCGTCCCTTTGAAGTGCTGGACCTGCGCGTTCCCGTCGGGAATTTCGTCGATGACGCCGATCGCAACCCAGTCGACATTTACGGGCGGCTCCGGCTGCGGTACCGGTAGCCACCGCGGGCGCACGTACTGACCGGATATGCCGCTGATCCCGCGCACGACGCCCTGAAAAAATTCGTCTAGGTTCAGGTCGTCAGTGACCTGCGAGAACGGCTGAAGATATCCACCAGTCGAACTATTCGGCGTCGGGTAGGTCATATCGGGCCCCCCGGCGGATTGACGCCCGTCAACGTCGCCGTCGCCTGCACGAAACCAGACCCGTAACCAGACCAGTCGCTGACGTTCACGACCGTGTAGGTTCCGCCATGCCAGACGACACGGTCAGCCTGGTAGCCAACCCCGGAGCCGGTCTGCAGACGGAAGCGTGTGATGATGGTGATAGTGCCCTGCTGGAACGAGCCTTCAGGCAGGAGCTGCAGCGTCCCCGACGACGCCGGGGCAACCACTCCGGCAACGCTATTGAAGGTGGTATCCTGCTCGAACGGTACGCCGGTGTCCTGCGCGAGCACGCCCGGCCGCACGACATCAAAGAAGTCCGAGAAATCGGCGTCGTCGAGAACGTCGGAGACATCCTGAAGAGGCATGTCATGCCTCCTTGGGACGGATCACATACGTGATCGAGTTGATCAGTGATCCCGTAACCACAAGCGGCTTCTCAGAAAAGAAACCCTTGCGGCGGCGCGCCGCGATGGTCGCAGGCTTGAGCGGTGTAAAACTACCACTCGTGATCATTTTTTTTGCCGCGGTCATCCCGATGAGACCGGCGGAATTCAGCGCGACGTCGCCGGCCTTCTCGTCGCCATCGAGCGCCGCGTCAGCGCCCTTGCGGAATGCCGCCTCGATCTGCGCCTGCGCAGAGCGGATGCCTGGATGCAAAAAAGGGCGGGGAGGGATATTGCGGGCCGGACTACCAAACTCATGCACATACCCAAGCAGTGCGTTGGGTGGGCCATCATTGGGCCGATCAGCGCCAGCTGGAATGCCTACGAGCACCTCTTTCTTCGTGAGGTTCTCGACGGCCTTCAGCATTTCGGGGATGCGGTCGGTCTTGACCGAGATGGCCATCTACCACCGCCTTACCGGATCGTATCCGGCAATGCCTGCAAGCCTGTCAGAAGGCCATGCATTGAGCCGCGTGCGAGGCCTTATGTAGACCCCACCCGCCGCCGTAGCCCTCATCAGCGCCCACAGGCGCTGGCCGTACGTGGTATTGTTGTACTGACCGGCGCGCGGGTCGACCGAGAACGTGCCCATGGTCTTCGAAACAGGCCCGACAGCCTTCGAGATTACAGGCCCGATCGACTGGCCGGGTACGCCGCCATTTGCGACGGCCTGCTGATTCTGGATCGAGCCGGCGACGAAGTGTGCAGCGAAGAGCATCACCGCGAGATCGTACTGGTTGCCGAGAAGACGCGCGTTAAGAGTCGCCACCCCCTGCATCAGCCAAAAGCTGACCTGAGCATCGGCGTTACTGGCGAACTCGGGGAACGCCTCTTTGAATGTGGCGACATCAACGGTCATGCGCTCTTGCGATCAGCGGGCTCGATTGCCGGCGTACCGTCGACCTTGCGCGGGAAGCGAGGGTCCTTCGGACGGCCGATGCCATTGTTGAAGACAACGGTCGGGTCGAGCGGATCGTGGCCCTTGTAGCGCTGCTCACCCTGCAGCTCTTTCGCCACTTCTTTGACCGTCGGCTCGCTCGCGCCAAACACAATCTTGTTCTTGACCAGCGGGTTTTCCTTATTTTGGTGCACCCACTTTTCGTAGAGCGCCTTATCGACGCCGTGCGTCAGGCCGTGGCGCGCAGTCATCGCGCGCGGCGAGTCGCGCTCTTCGCGCGGGATGATGTCCCAGTAGCCGTTGAGCTTGATGCGATCAACTTCGACGGATCGCTTCACCATCTTCGAGCCGCCGCCCTGCATGGGCTCCGGCACCTCAGTCCAATCGAAAATGCGCAGCACGAGGCCATTAGGCCTAGCGCATGCGACCGTAATTGTGTCTCCCATAAAGGCGATCCCCTAGTCGCGGACGCTGCGGGGGCAGCGCCCTCAATTCCCTTAGATACCGACCATCGTCGCGACGGCCACCGGGTACTTGAAGACCGCGCCCCAGGTCCCGCCCGAAACTTTCTGCTTGAAGCTAGACATATCCGGCACGAGGGGATGCTGGCGCATCTTCTCGTTATAGGCGGCAAACCCGGTCTGCTGGCCCTGGATGGTCTTCGCGAACAGCATCAAGAATTCGCCGCCCGGATGACCGTGCGGGTTCAGAGACGACTGCGCGCCGAACTCCGGCACCGTGACGATCGTGATGTTCGGGAAGTTTTTCTTCAGCAGGTCCTGGACGCTAACGCCAAACGAGTTGGTGATCGTCAGCGCGGTTTCGGCAAACGACGACATGACGAGCACCAGCGGGGTGTCGGTGTCGACGGCGCCAATCGTCTGCGCAACGAGCTGCGTATAGAGCGCCTGGATGTCGGCGTACACTTCGTTTGCGGTAGCCTGCGGAATACCACCGTATAGCCACGAGGTGTGCGTGGCGTTTCCGTAAGCCTTCAGGCCAGCCTGGATGGAAGCCTGCAGTCCTGGGTCGTTCAGGATGCCGTACGTCTGCATGCCGGCGACGCCGAACAGGTACGACAAATTCATAAAGCGATTCATGACGTCGGCCGCTGCCGCGTCCTGCTCCGCAACCCAGTTGATCTTTGCGAGCGCAGCGCGCGCCACCTGACGCTCGCCGTACTGCTTCACGGTCTGGAAGTAGTAGGCCTGGCGGGTTGTCCAACCTTCGTTGACCGACACGTTGCCATTGTTGTTCCAGTCGCCATAGCTGGAGACCTCGCCCGCGTGCTCGAGGATCGAGAAGATGGTGGTATCCATCGTCCAGTCGCCGCGCTTCTCTTCGCCGAGAATCTGAGCCGCCTTTGTGGGCGCCATCAGAATACGGATGACGTTCGGATCGATGAAGGTCGTGAACCACGCCGGTACGCCGTTGGTCGGTGGCGCGAACAGCTGCGGCTGCGCGTCCATGACCGGCTGATCATTGACCAAGCCCTCGGGCATGTAGGCCCTAACCTGCGGCAGCACGATGCCGAGCTGCTCTAAGTGCGCCCGGTCAGCGGCGAAGGACGCCTGCAATTCTTGGAAGTTCATCGCGGTACTCCGTTAAGGGGTTGGGCGTCCTAAGCCTCCGATCAGCCAAGTGCCTGATCAGAAATTTTCACCAGTTCCCCCGGAGCGGCCGAACTAACGGCCCACCATTTCGTCTCGACACTGCCGCCCATGGTGAGCGTGGTCGAAGACACGACGGTGTTATTGTCGACGATGTACGTGCCGGTCCCACCCGTGCCCGTACCAAACGCACGGACGCGCGTACCAGCTACGACGCCAGAGCCGGAAATCATGTCGCCTACGGTAAGTGCTCCAGAACCAACAGCAGAAACCGTCAGCACGCCGTAAGCCGCAGTGATGGTCGTAGCGGCGACCGTCTGCTCACCGATCGACAGAGCGTAAGTGCCGACGCCGCCCGTCGTGCCGGATAGTTGATCGGTGATCTGCGTGTTGGCCGCGACACCGGTGCCGGAGAGCGTCGCACCAGGAACCAACGTGCCTGAGCCTACGGCGCTGACTGTCAACACGTTGTCGGCGATCGAACCGGTAACAGAGGCAGAGCCTGCGGCGACCGAGCCCGTGACAGACGCGCCGCCTGCACCAGTTCCGCCGGGGACCCCGAAACTGACAGTTCCGTCAGCATAGTTCGCGAAGGCCTTCATACCGACAAGCGCTTGCGCGGCGCCAGCATTCCTGACCCAGAAATCGCCCCTGCTCATCAAGGTGACTTCCTTGCCGGGCAGAATGCGCATCAGGTCATTGGGGATGGCGCCAGAACCGGGCGGCCAGCTGAGAATTGTGCCCTGCATGTCGCGATGCGCGAAGCCGGCGACAGGGCCGTAGCCGAAATTATTGGCAATCGCCGGAGCCTCGTCGGTGTCGACAACTGATGGGTCAACCCAGGCGAATCGGCCAACGACGAGACCACTGGAACCCGCAACGAGACCGCCGGGGCCGGCAACTACTGACGCCCACGGATTGGCGGAGCAAAAGTCGCCTTCAATGCCGGGAGCCGGACCGGACCGGAATGCAGTTTGGAACCCAACCATATCTTTCTCCTACGTCTCGATCTTTCGGTCCCCGGAGGTCGTGATCAGGCGGCGCTGACGCGGATTTTTGCTGCGTTCGGATAGCGTTCGAGGAAGCTCTTCTTCTGGCCAGCATCGAACGTCTGCCGATGCTGCTCGCGCTCGGCGCGCTGCGCCTCGTCGGCGGCCTTCGGCTGCATTTCGAGGATCGTGCGGTAAGCGCTCGGATGAATTTTCTCTGCCTCCTTCACACCCTTGATCTTCAGGGCGGCGAGGTAGACGGAGTCGGCATTGACGAACTTCGTGTCCATGTCGCCGACATACGGACGGCAGACGCGGCGAGCTTCGTCGATCGCCATAGCACGCTCGACAGCGGAGGCCTCGGCCGCGGCTATTGCAGCGTCCATAGCTTCCTTGGTGACGGTGTCCTTGGCGCCTTCGGAGCGCGCGGCAGCGAGAGCGGCGAGGCGCTTTTTCTTCTCTTCCTCAGTCTCATCGTAGTCGTCGGGGTCCGGGTCGGCGTCCTTGGCCTTCGCATCGACCGGGAGAACGGCGCTGAGCGCGTCGAGCACGGGAACGATGTCGTCGAGCGATGCGCCGGCATTGAGCTTGCCGTCGCAGGCGATCTTCAAACCCTCGAAGATATCGGTCTTCTTCGAATCGAAATTGGTCGCGGTCACATCCTTCAGGATCGGGATGAGGTCGACCTTCGAGTCCTTCGCTACTTTTTGGAAAAGCGAGGCCATGAGCGCGCCCTGAACGAGTGCGGCCTTACGGGAGAGAGCGGTCGGCATTGTGAAACACTCCATGCTGATTTTCGGGATACCGTCGGCCACATGAACGTCGGGTCCTGCCCGACCTTCCTCTACGATCGCGACATGGTTTCCGCCGATGTCACGCATGATGCCGTCGTAAGCGCGGCCCTCGTACGTGCCTGGCGTCATGTCGGCGACGTAGCGGTACCCGCAGGACAATTCCTTCTGCTTGTCGCTCG
>Ga0213881_10000754_pt1 | contig 17941 bp, 14 predicted proteins | sample BarmaccoBMER_R08_FD_160104 | JGI IMG/M metagenome (GOLD analysis project Ga0213881, IMG submission 160104) | Barbacenia macrantha exposed rock microbial communities from rupestrian grasslands, the National Park of Serra do Cipo, Brazil - ER_R08 ... | reverse complement strand
CCCGCCCTACCGGCCCGCGCCCAACTCACCCCACCGGCCCGCGCCCAACTCACCCACCGGTCCACGCCCAACTCGCCCCACCCGGCCGCGCCCAGCTCGCCCCACCCGGCCGCGCCCAACTCGCCCCACCCGGCCGCGCCAGCCTCTCGTCCTGCCCGCACACCCGTCCGGTGCCGAGGCGCCCACTCTGCCAGACCTCCCAGCCCCTTACCCTCTGCCCATATCCGACATTTCATGATTTGCGCCAGCGGTGGAGTGGGCGATCTCCGGCAACCCACCGGACCGCCACCCGACATATCCGGGACGTTTCACCATTGGTCCCTTTTGGGTGGCCCGGTGACTGGGGGCCGAGAGCGCAAATGCGCCTTCTGGATAGGGCATTGGCGCGTCGGGCGGCGCGCGTGGAGGCGAGCGGGGCCGAGCGGAGGCGTTTTGTGGGGCCGGCGGGGCTAGCGGAGGCGTTTGCGAGGCGAGCGGAGGCGTTTTGTGGGGATTTGCCGGGTGCGGGATGGGCGGGACGTGGAGGAAAAGAGCCTCGTGGAAGCTTGGGCGCCGGTTTCCGGCGCCTCTTCTTCCGTGGGGCTCTAACCTTCCATGGGAAGCGGATCCGGGGGCGCGGCTTTGTCACGATATGCCCGGTGCGAGCCGGTGGTGACGCCGCAGCCGGCGACGCCGCGACCGCAGCCGCAGCCGCGACCGCAACCGTAGCCGCAGCCGCGACCGCAGCCGTAGCCGCGACCGCAGCCGGCGACGCCCCGACCGCGACCGTAGCCGCAGCCGCGACCGTAGCCGTAGCCGCAGCCGCCATCGTGCAGTTTGCGTAGAGTCTGGTCTCGTGTCCAACCGTGAGCTGGTGGTCCTCGGTACGGCGAGCCAGGCGCCCACCCGCACCCGCAACCACAACGGCTACTTCCTGCGGTGGGACGACGAAGGGCTGCTGTTCGACCCCGGCGAAGGAACCCAGCGCCAGATGCTGTTCGGCCGGGTCACGGCGAGCCAGATCACCCGTATCTGCGTCACCCACTTCCATGGAGATCACTGCCTGGGCCTGCCCGGCGTGCTCCAGCGGATCTCGCTGGACCGGGTCCCGCATGCGGTGGATGTCTGCTACCCGGCGCAAAGCCGTGAGGTATTCGCCAGGCTGCGGCACGCGGCGCTGTTTCGCGACGTGCTGAACCTGCGCGAGTCGCCGGTCGGCGGTGACGGCGTGATCGTCGAGACGTCGTCGTTCCGGCTGGAGGCCAGGGCGCTGTCGCACAGTGTGCCCACGTTCGGATACCGGCTCGCCGAGCCGGACGGGCGGCGAATGCTCCCGGCCGAACTCGCCGCCCGCGGCATCACCGGCCCGGACATCAGCCGGCTGCAGCGGGAGGGCCGCCTCACCGTCGATGGAAGTACGGTGACGCTGGACCAGGTCAGCGAGCGCAGGCGCGGCCAGCGTTTCGCGTTCATCATGGACACGCGATTGTGCGACGGCGCGTTCGCGCTCGCCGACCAGGCCGACATGCTGGTGTGCGAATCCACCTTCGCCGAAACCGAGGCCGCGTTGGCCAGCGACTACGGTCACCTGACCGCCCGGCAGGCCGGGCAGATCGCGGCCGAATCGGGCGCCCGGCTGCTCGTGCTTACGCACTTCTCGCAGCGCTACGACTCCCAGGGCAGCCAACGCCTCGCTGGCGAAGCCGCGACGGTATTCGGCGGCGACATCGTGCTGGCCAGTGACCTGGACCGTATCCCGGTCCCGCCCCGGACCCTCACCACATCTCGATGATGCGCCCAGCCAGCTCGATCATTACGCGCATGGGCATGCTGTTCCTCGGCGAGGCGGCCTCCGCCGCGAAGCTGGTGTCGATCGGCCTGATCCTGGCCGGGGTGGTCGGCCTCAACCTGTCCGGCGTGACGCCATGATCCGACGGCCCGCCTCGATCGCGAGGCTGAGCACGAGCGCGGCCCCGAGCGCCAGACCCAATCCGGCCCACAGGTTGTTCTCGAAGGCCTTGCCGCCGAGCCGGCCGATGAAGAACGCATAGCAGGCCCAGATGACGGCAGCCGCAGACGTCGCCACAACGTATCGCCGCCGCGAGTACCCGGTGAGCCCGCAGCACAGGGTGACCGCGGTACGCCCGCCCGGGATGAAACGGCAGACGATGATGAGCTGCATCCCGAATCGCTCGAGCGAGCGCTCCGCCCACGCGCGAGCCGCCTTCCCCTTCGCAGTGGTGAAGAAGCGCCGCTCAATCGAGGGCCCGAAGCGCCGGCCGAGCAGGGCCGGGGGGGCGCGTCACGATCGCCACCCGGCAGGACGGCCAGCGCGCCGTGCTGGACGTCACCGACACCGGCGTCGGCATCCCCGCCGACGAACTCGGGACATGGCACCCGGCTCACCCTGAGCATGCCCCGGGCCGGTGGTACCACCGTACGTTCGTGATAAAAGATCTTTATAACAAACGGCGGTGGTTACACCCGCCAGACGGGGTCACTCGTGTCCAGGCCTTCCGCGGCCAGCACGCGGGTCAGCGCCTTGAACGTGGCGGTCCGGGGCAGCTCGGTCGCGACCCGGACAAATCTGGGATGCTGCTTGGGCCCGAGATCGGTTTGCGCGGTCAGGAAGGCGCCCAGCTCCGCGGGCGTCAGGGTTGTTCCGCCGCGGAGCACGATGCACGCCATGATCTGGTCGCCGGCCACCGGATCCGGCACTCCGTACACCGCGGCCTCGGCGATCGCGGGATGGCGGCGCAGCACCCGTTCGATGGGCGCGGTGCCCAGGTTCTCCCCGTCGACTCGCAGCCACTCACTGGTGCGTCCGGCGAACCAGCAGAACCCGCGGCCGTCCGCGTAGCCCAGGTCACCGCTCCAGTACATGCCGTCGCGCATCCTGCTGGCGTCCGCGGCCGAGTCGTCGTAGTAGCCGGCGAACATGCCGGCTCCCGCGGTGTTGACGATCTCGCCGACCGCTTCGTCCGGGTTGAGCAGCCTGCCGTCGGCATCGAACCGGGCGGGCGGGCACGGGCGTCCGGTTTCCGGGTTGAGCACGGCCAGCCCGTCGATCAGCCGGCCCAGCGCGCCCGGCGGGGTACCGGGACCGCGGCTGATCGCCACACCGCCTTCGGTGGAACCGAACCCGTCCACGACCGCGCAGCCGAACCGCTCGGCGAACCCGGCCAGGTCGTCCGGCGCGCCTTCGTTGCCGTAGGCGATGCGCAGCGGATTGTCCTTGTCGTCGTCGCGGGCGGGGGTGGCCAGCACGTAGCTGAGCGGTTTTCCCACGTAGTTGGCGTAGGTGGCGTTGAAGGCCCTTATGTCGTCGATGAACGCCGATGCCGAGAACCTCCGGCGCAGCGCGATCGCCGCGCCCGCGGCCAGGCCGACCGCCCAGCCGGCCAGGATGGCGTTGGAATGGAACATCGGCATGGACACGTAGACCGCGTCGTCTGGCGTGAGCTCGAACCTGTCGGCCAGCATCCGGCCCGGGATGGCGATCTTCCCGTGGGTGCACCTGACCGCCTTCGGCTCGCCGCTCGTGCCGGAGGTGAAAATGAGCATGAGCAGGTCGTCCGGGGTGGCGTCGGCGACGTCGAGTTCCGGGTCGGCTGTGTTGCGTAGCTCGCCCAATGGCAGTACCGGGACTTCCGCCTCGGACAGCAGCTCAGCGTAGTGTGGCTCGGCGAGCACATACTGACAGTCGGTGCGGGCTACGTCCCTGGCCAGCGCGGCGCCTCGGCGCACCGGGTTGAGCGCGACGAGCACCGCCCCTGCGAAGGCACATCCCCCCAGCAGGAACGAGAACTCGGGCACGTTGTCGGCCAGCACGCCGACATGGAACGGCCGGCCCGGCTCGCGCCGGGCCCGGAGCGCCGCCGCGTAGCGCGCGCACTCGCGGACGTGCTCCTGCCAGCTCCATTGCCTGTCCTCGAACAGCAGGCCCAGTCGCGAGCTGCTGCCCTGTGCCAGCAGCAGCTCGGTAACGGTCAGCGGCCCAGCGGGCGTAGTCATCCGGCTCCTCAGCCATGAACTGAAACGTGTTCTATCAACGATAGTTGGGAGTGCCGGTCATCGGTTACTGGTTAACGGTCAGCGGCTGTCGGCTGTTGCGTGTTGGCTGCTGGGTCCAGGTGCCAGCGGATGATCCGGAATCCGTACCGCAGCGCCGCGGCCAGGCGATCGGGGTCCAGCCGTCCGTCGGGTTGTTTCGGGATGCGGACGAACCGGCCGGCCGTGGGGTTGGCGCTCAGCATGATCCCGAGCAGTCGCTCGACCTCCTCCGGGTCGCCGACGATCTCAGGTCTCGCCGTGACATCCCGCCCGCGCAGCCGGATGTGCACCGGCTGGCCGTCGCTGAGGTTATGCTTCCAGTTGCCGCCGCCCGGTATGAGCAGCGCCGCTCCGTCGCGGACGTAGCTGACCGGCTGGCGGTAATGCTTGCCGGTCCTGCGCCCGGTCAGGTGCAGCAGCATGAGGTTCTTGCTCAGCGGCGTGGCGAAGGGCATTCCGAGCACGGTCCGCATGGGAACGTTCACCACCCGGAATGCTCGCTGCTGGACGCGGCGGCCCAGCGGCCGCTTCGTTCGTGTTGTCGTCGTCGGCATCGGTCTCTCCCTTGCTCCCATGGCTGCTTCCGTGCTGTCCGAAATGTTCACAATTGCGGAAGTTCGACCCATGGTGTCAGCCTATCCCAGATCGATAGACACCAAAAGATTAGACCTCAAATTATTTGTCGGCCCGCCTCCGCCCGTGCCCCGCGTGGCATGCAATGCCGTGCCGCGCGGGGGCGCGAGTCCCCGGTTCCGTGCGGTTCCGTGCGGTTCCGTGCGAGTCCGCGGCTCCGCGCTGCGCGCCAGTGTTCGCGGTTCCGTGCGAGTCCCCGGTTCCGTGGGAGTCCCCGTTCGGTGGGACCCCGGTTCCGTGGGAGTCCACGGCTCCGCGCCCCGCGCCGGCGTCCGCCTCCGCCCCGCTCACACCCCCGTGCGCGTGCAACCGGCGTCGCCTGCGTTGTCCCGCCGGTCGCCTGCCCTTCGCCTCTGTATAGCGCGGAAACTTTGTGCTACACGGAAATTTACCCGCCGAATTCGTACGTTAAATTTCCGTGCAGCATAAATATTCCGCCTTAATCCAAATTTCGTTCGAGACGTACCGGACATTCAGAACAATCCGCTCGCGACAGCATGCCGCGACTTCGATCACACGATGTCGGTCGGCTCCATCATGGCGCTGCAGTCGGCGGCGCGCTGGAGGAGCAGTGTCCGCTCGGGGATGTTTCTGGTGAGCGAGGCCGCGCGGCGGAACTCCTCGGTCGCCTCGGCGTAACGGCCGAGCTTGGCCAGCAGATCGCCGCGCACGCTGGGCAGGTGGTGGTAGCCAGCCAGCGCGGGCTCCGCGGCAAGACCATCGGTGATCTGCAGGCCGCGCTCGGGGTCGTCGGCCATCGCCACCGCGACCGCACGGTTCAGCTCTATCACGGGGGACGGTGCCACTGCGATCAGGACTTGGTAGAGCGTCGCTATCTTCGCCCAGTCCGTTTCGGCCGCGGTCCGTGCCCGGGCGTGACAGGCGGCGATTGCCGCCTGCAGCAGGTAGGGACCGGGCGGGCCGCCCAGCCGTTCGGCCCGGAGCAGCGCGGTGAACCCCCGTCTGATCAGCAGTTGGTCCCAGCGGCCGCGGTTCTGCTCGAGCAGCGGTACCGGCGTACCGCTACGCCTGAGCCGGGCCGGGATGCGCGACGCCTGGATCTCCATTAGCGCGACCAGGCCATGCACTTCGGGTTCGGCCGGCATCAACTCGGCCAGCATCCGGCCGAGGCGGAGCGCTTCGGAGCACAGCGCGGGCCGCATCCAGTCGTCGCCGGTCGTCGCCGAGTAGCCCTCGTTGAACACCAGGTAGAGCACCTCGAGCACCGAGGCCAGCCGGGCGGGGCGCTCGGTCGGCGGCGGCACCTCGAACGGTACCTCCTTGCTGGCCAGCGTCCCTTTGGCCCGGACGATCCGCTTGGCGATCGTCGGCTCCGCGGCCAGGAACCCGCGCGCGATCTCCTCAGTGGTCAGGCCGCCGAGCAGGCGGAGGGTGAGGGCGATGCGGGACTCGGTGGACAGCACCGGATGGCAGGAGATGAACATCAGGCGCAGTAGGTCGTCGTCTATTTTCTCGTCGTCGAGGACGGCATCGAGCTCCGCCGCGGGATCTTGCTGGGTCGCCTCCAGCTCGCGCCCGAGCAGGTTCAGCTTGTCGCCGAGCCGTTCGTTCCGGCGGATGCGGTCGATGGCACGGTGCTTCGCGGTGAGCATCAGCCAGGCGCCGGGATTGGCCGGGATTCCCCTCGCCGGCCACTGTTCCAGCGCGACGACAAGAGCATCCTGCGCCAGTTCCTCAGCCAGGCCGACGTCCCGGAGCAGCCCGGCGAGCCCGGCGATGATCCGGGCCGATTCGAGTCGCCACACTGCCTCGATCGCGCGATGCGCCGCCGCGGTGTCGGTGGGCATTTAAGAGGTCACACCTCTAGCCCTCGGGACCGAACACCTGGCGGATGTCTCCCTCGCCGTCCCCGACCATCTTCCAGAACCGTCTGGCCAGCTCCAGCGCCTCGTCCTTGGACCGGACCTCGAGCAGCGCGAAGCTGACGATCACCTCTTTGGACTCGGCGAACGGCCCGTCGGTCAGCGTGATGTTCCCGGCGGAGGCGACCACGTGCGTGCCGCGATCCAGGCCGCCCGTCGCCAGCAGGACCCCGGCCCTGGTCAGCTCCTCGACGAAGCGATCCATCTCGGCGTAAAGCTGCTCGTCCGGCGGGCTGCCGCCGCCGTTGACCGTCATCAGGTACCGCATCGCTAGATCTCCGAAAATTTCCGCCGTCGTGTCCATTCAGCCTGCCCTCGTTCGAAGCGTCAGCAGGAGGCCGGATCGGAAGCCGGCCGCCACGTTCTCAAGAGGAGACAGTCATGAGGAAGATCGTAGCGGGCCTGTTTATCTCGCTGGATGGCGTCATCGAAGACCCGAACGAATGGACCGGACCGTGGTTCAACCCCGAGATCGGCCAAGCCGTCGGCGCGATGATCGCGGAGCAGGACGCGATGCTGCTCGGCCGCGTCACCTACGCGGATTTCGCGGCGTACTGGCCGCGGCAGACCGGCGGGATGGCCGACACCATGAACGGCACGACCAAGTACGTCGTGTCCGGAACGCTGGAGTCGGCGGACTGGCAGAACACAACCTTGATCCCCGCGGCTAATGCCGCCGCCGAGATCGCCGCGCTCAAGCGGCAGCCGGGCAAGAACATCGGCATGACCGGCAGCGCGACCCTGGCCAGCTGGCTGCTGCGGGAGGGCCTGCTGGACGAATTGCACCTGCTGGTCTTCCCCGTCGTGCTCGGTTCGGGCAAGCGCCTGTTCGCCGAGTCATCCGGGTCACCCGAGCCCGCCATGCCCGCCGAGCCCGCCGCGTCGCGCGACGAGCTGTCGCTGAAGCTGATCAACTCAGCGGCGTTCGAGACCGGGGTCGTCGAGCTCACGTACGCTAAGGCTTGACGATGCGATGCGTTTCCGTCCGGCAGGGGGTCGAACCCCTGCCGGACGGGGCTAGGCGCTCCCGGCGAAATTGTCACCGTGGTCACGGCAGCAAACGTTTGCACTGTGGCCACGACACCCAAAATATAGAACCATGGCATCAGAGCTTCGGCCTGTATCTATCGTTGCGTTAGATGGAAACTAGAAATATCAGTCGCGTCAGACCCTGAAATCAACGCACGGACAATGTGGGCTGTGGTGTGCTGTGATTTCTGAAATTTTCATGCTCGCCGAATACGGAAACTTTTGAACGTTTCATTTCGTGAGTGTAACATTTATGTGTATTTACATTACGCATTCGAACCCGGGAATATTTTGCCATCCATGACTTGCCCGTCTGTGCAGTTACCTATATCGTATTAATTCAGAAGTCAGTGGCGGCCGGGACCAGCTTTAATGTTGCTCGGCAGCTAGGCATACCCCTTCCTTAGCCGCTTGTTCCCCGGGCGACTTTTAAATGCAGTACTCGGCTTCGCATGCCCGATGCATGCAGAAGTTTAATGCCGTCGTCTGCCTGAAGGAGGTAGCCGCACATGTCAACTCGCGACCGGCGAAAATCAGATGACGAGGTTCAGGCCCACGAGGAGGTGCGCCAGATACTGGTTCCTGCCCCTCGTGGTCATCCACCGGACGAGATGTTCCCAGCAGGCGCGACCGACCAGACGCAATATCAGATCAGTGCCAATGGCACGGGTCGACCGGCTGCGGGGCAGCCCGCCACGTCGGCAAATGAGGCGACAGCCGTGGGCACGGCCGCCGCAGTGCGATGGACAACGTCCAATCAGGCGTCGTTCCAAATAGAACTGCCTCAATCCAGACCGCGTCGGTCCAGACCGCCGAGCGAGGCGATATCCTCCGAAAAGCTACGAGGGTATGCGGACGAAGCCGAGCGGCGAATCGTCGAACTCGCGGCCCGGTGGTTCGAGCCGGCTGCCCGAATCGCGATCTTCGTCATCTACTTCTGGTTCGGCTTTCTCAAGGCTATAGGCCTCAGCCCCGCCACCCCGCTCGCATCCGCGCTGACTGCCCACACCATCGGAATGCAGTACTTCAACGTATCCTTCAAGGCCCTCGCCTTCTATGAGTGCGGCGTCGCGGTGCTTTTCCTCATCCCGGCATTGACATGGCTGTCGGTCGTCTTGCTGGTGATTCACATGGGAATAGTCACGTCGCCGCTTGTCATAGTTGCGAATGTGGCGTGGACCCACCCGTTGGTTCCCACGCTGGAAGGGCAGTACATCATCAAGGATCTGGCGATCATCGCGCTGGCCATCGGGATCCTGGCGCACCGGTACAGATATCGTCAGCAGGTCGCTCCCCAGCCCGCGCGCTTAGCGCCCGCCGCTGGTAACCGCGACTCAGCCGTCGACCGCCGCCGCCCAACGGCACCACGTCCGCGAGGCGGCGGCGGTGACGGGGCCGGTCGCGGCGGCCGGACGGCAAGAGCGGCGGGACGGCAAGAGCGGCGTGACCTCTAGCCGATTCCGGCCAGGGAGCGAGCCTCGCCGCGATCGCGGCAGGCGTGCACGCCGACGATGAGCCCATCCCGGAGCGTTACGACATCGTAGGTTCGGTCCTCGCCCTCCCGATGCCGGTACTCATCGACGCCCGGCGTTCGCATCACCAGCAGCACCTTGTTGCCAAATGCGATGACGTGCTCCAGTTCCGCGTGGAGCCCCCACTCCGCCTGCCTGCTCAGCGCTTTCGCTAGCTCTTCCCGGCTGCGGTGGGTCAGCGGCCGGGGATCGGCCGAGCTTGGATCGACGTGGGTCCATTCCAGGTCCGGAGCAACGAACTCCATCATCCGCTCTACATCGCCCCGGTCATAAGCGAGGAATGCTTCGCGTACTATCCACTCGTTCTGGTTGCACATCGCCGATCCCCCTCTTAACGGTCCTGTCGATAGAAACCCTTCGACAGCGTACGCCTCATCAGGCTGTCGGTGGGCTGGCCGACTTTCATGACCCACGCCCCTTGTCTCGGCCACCCGGATCCCGGTCACACGGGCAGGTCCGCACGCCATCACGGGGAGCGCTTCCAGAACGCGTGACTGGCTGGGGTGGGCGGCCCGTCCGGAGCGTTTCCGGACGCGGTGAAGTCCGTCAGCACGCGGATCGTCTCTTCCCAGAGTGAACCGAGGGCGGCGCCACGCGGCGACTGGGGCTTGTCGCATTCCCGCAGTTTGCCGGCCAGCTCGGTAAGGGCGGTTACCTGGCCGGCGGCGAGCGGGTTCGGGGCCGGACCCTCGGCCAGCCAGGTGAGCAGTGCTTCGATCCGGGTGGCGAGATCGGCGAGGAGCCGGGCGCGTTCGCTGTCCGGCGCGTGCTCCGCCGCCCGCAGGGCGGCACCTTCGTCGGCTAGCTGCCGCCGGACCTGCGCCAGGCGGCTGGCGTCGCCTGGCAACTGGTTCAACTGGCCGGCCCGCGGTGACATGGTCGGTATCTGCGGCGTCGCTGGCATCCCCATCATCGGCGCCGCGCGCTTCGCCTGCTTGGACGCCGCGTGAGCACGTCGGCCTCGCGGGGCGATTGGCGGAGTACCGGCGTTCAGCGGCATCGCTGGCGCGGCGGCCGCCGCGGGCGCCGGCCGGACATAGGTCTCGGCGTCGACGTCGAATGGCCCGCCGAGCGCGGCCGGCTCCCATCCAGAGGGCAGCTCGACCGGCTGTGTGACCCGATGCGGAGCCTTCCCGTCCGTGACGACGCGGGAGTCGACGGCAACGAACGCGGTGAACCGGCACAGCACGCCGTAGCGCAGCGAGACGTCGGTGATCTGGTGTTCCAGGCTTGCCATTTCGGCGGTGTTGTAGCCAGTCAGGCAGGCATACCGGTCCTCGAGATCGCGGACGTGGGCGCGGGCCCAGATCGCGGTGCTGGCCGGGGTGCCGCCGACGGCCGCGGTGATCTTGCTGTCAAATGGCGTGCCGTCGGTCGCGGCGCCGCGAACCGTGATCGTTCCCGCCGGGCTGCCGCGCCAGCGTCCCGCCACCGTGACCGGCACGCCCGGGAACAGGTCGGGCAGGAGGCTTGGCGCCACTGTGCCGGGCACGATCTCCAGACCGTCCGCGGCCAGGGTCAGCGCGGTCACCAGCGGTGCGCCGATCCGGCGGTGGATGCTGGCCGCGGCCTCATCGAGACGGTCCTCGGACTCGACCAGCTCACAACGCCCGCGTCCGGCGCTCGCCAGCCTGCTGAGGAATTCGGCGTTGACCGCGCGGTCGATGCCAATGACATGAACCCGGACCCCGGACAGCGCCGCGCCGATCCGATTCAGGATCTGGTCCTCGTTGCCTACCTGGCCGTCCGTGACCAGGATCAGCACCCGGTCGCGGTCGCCCGCCGCTGGGGCGGTCGGTCCGTGCGCTCCCTGGGCGTCGGCCGCGCCGGTCAGCAGCCGTATCGCGTGCTCGAGCGGCGTGAGCATCTCGGTGCCGCCGCGGGCGTCGGTCCGGGCCAGATGCTCGATGGCGCGGAACCGGTTGCGGTCGGTCGCCTCCGCGAGCCCGTCCCTCGGAAGGGTCGGCGGTTGCTCGATGCTGTAGTCGAAGCAGAGCACCGCGAACCGGTCGGTGCCGGTCAGCGTGTCGACGATCCGGGCAGCGGCGCGGCGCGCCGCCACCATCTTCCATCCGCTCATGCTGCCGGACCGATCAAGCACCAGCACCACGTCGCGGGGCCGTGGCCGTCCGGAGCCGTCCGGTGGCACGAGGGTGACGGTGAATGTGCCCTGCGTCGGCTCGTCTTGCCCGTCCGGAGTGAGCACCAGCGACGTCGTTATCTGCTGGCGATCGGCGACCGTCAGCCGCAGGATGAAGTCACGGTCCAGGCGCTCGCCCGGCCGCAGCCGGATCAGGGTGTGGCCGTTCGCGGCGGTCTCCTCCAGGGTGGCGTGCAAGCTGCACGCGATGCCGGTCAGCGGCAACCCGGCCGGATCGACGTCGGCGCTCATCGTGAGCCGGACCGGGTTCGGGAATCCCGGCAGCAGCACCGGAGGGGTGATCCGGGACGCGTCGGGAACGGCATCGGTGTCCGAGGCCGCGCCGCCGCCAGCGGGGGGACCGCCGATCGGGCGGCCCGGGATGTAGCGTGGGGCGACCACCAGCGGGAACCGGTACGTCACCTCGCCGTCTTCATACGGCAGCGGCTGCGCCAGCGTGAGCCGGACGGTTACCCGCTCGCCTGGGATGATGTTGCCCACCCGCATCGTGAACACGTCCGGCCGGTCCTCTTCGGCGATCGCCGCCCGGTGCCCCTCCGCGATGGCCTGGTCATACTCCTGGCGGGCCTGGGAGCGTTCCTTCAGTGCCGCCTCGACGACGTGTCCGGCGCACTCCATCCGCAACGCGGTGACCGCGGCCCGGTCCGGCAGCGGGAAGATATAGGCCGCCTCCAGCGCGACGTCGAACGGGTTCCGGAACTCCTGCGTCACCTCCACGCTGGCGGACGTGCCCGTGATGGCGGCGCGGACGTCGACGGCGTCCAGCGGCAGGTTGCCCCGGCTGGTCGCCAACGCACCCAGGCCTGCTTCCGGCTCGGCGGGGTACTCGGTGTCCAGCGGCGCGATGTCAGTGGGCATGTCCGGCTCCTCCCGGTGGATGGTTCGGGGCACGGACACGAAGGCCCCGGTTGGCAAGTTCTCGCAGCAGCGGTCGCGCGGCGTCCACGATCTCGGTCACATCGTCTGGTCCGGGCTCGCGCTCCGCCCCCTCCAGCAGGAGGATCACCCCGGGCGCGAGCCGTACCCCCCGCACCAGCCCGTCGAGGGTGCCGTGCTCTGACTGGTCGGCCGGTTCCGCGGCCGGCTTGGGCGGCTCGTGCCGTTCCTGGGTGCCCTCCGGCTGACTGGTCTGTCGTGGCGGGTGCGTCCAGAAGCGGGCCGGGACCGCCGCCCAGGCGACATCGGGCGCGGGCTCGATGTCCGGTACGCGGGCGACCGCCGCCAGTACCTCGTCGGTCGCACCCGTCAGCTCTTCCTGGATCTCGGCCAGCGATCGGCCCTCGGCCTGACGGCGCTTGACCGCCACGAGCTGAAGCAGGTGCCGCGCTCCGTACTGGGCGATCCGGCCCCGTCGGCTCAGCGGGGGATCGACCAGACCCACCGTGACGTACCAGCGAATCAGGCGCTCGTTCGGCACGTCACGGATCCGGCCGTTCGCCCGCGCCGCCGTGCTGTCCGGCCTCGTACCGGCAGCCGGGCCGCTAGGGGTCTCCGGCCCGGACGCCACAGGGCCAGCCAGCACCTCAGCGGCGTGCTCGGCCAGTTCCAGGATCGTCCATGTTCCGTCCACGCTGCCATCTTGACACTGTCACTATTGCAGTGTCAAGATGTCAGCGAATAAGAACCGGATCGGGTGGTCCAGGTACCGTCCGATCCGGTCGATTGAGGTCGGGTTACGACAGTGTGATTACGACAGTGTCAGGTGCAGGCAGCGCCGTTCACGCTGAAACTGGTGGGAGCGGCGTCGCTGGCCGTCCAGGTTCCCTGGAAGCCAATCGATGTGGAGCCGCTCGCCGGGATCGAGCCGTTGTAGCTCGCGTTGGTGATTGTCACGTTCTCGCCGCTCTGCGTGGCGGTGCCGTTCCACGAGCTGGTGATGTGCTGGTCGCCGGGGAAGGTGAAAGCCAGCGTCCAGCTGGACAGGGCCGTGGAGCTGGTGTTGCCGATAGTGACGCTCGCGGTGAATCCCCCAGCCCACTGGCTGGTCGTCTGGTACGTCACATGGCAGGTACCGGGAGGTGGTGGTGGCGGAGATGTGGAGGTACCGACCGTCCAGGTGAACGTCGTGGACCCGGATGCACCAGTGCTGTCAGTGACGGTGACCGTTACCGAGGACGTGCTGGAACCGCTGGGGGTGCCGCTGATCAGGCCAGTGGAGGAATTGATGGACAGGCCAGCCGGCAGGCCGGCGGCGGAGTAGCTCAGGGTCTGGCCCGCCGCGGAGTCGGTCGCGTGGATCTGTACCGAGGTGGCGGTCCCCGGCGTCGATGTCTGGTTGCCGGGGTTGGTAACCGTCACGGTGTTGCGCTGCGTTTGGTTGTCGAGGCCGAAGAAGTGGATCGCGTCGGCTTCCATCCCCGTCCCCTCTATCGGGAGCACATGGTCGGCGCCCGCGATGCTGAACCCCTCGACCACCGGGTTGCTCGAACTGCCGTACTGGGTTTCCGTCCACCCCGATGTGGGCGTCAGGGTAGCGACCGGCGTCGCGCTCACCCCTAGCACGTTCGTCCACTGGAGAATCTCCTGGCCGAAGTTGTTGTAGTTGAGGGTCCCGTCGGCGGTGCCGTGCCACAGCTGCACCCGCGGTCGCGGGCCGCTGTAGCCGGGGTCGGCGTTGCGGGCCAGGTCGCCCCACTGCTGCGCGGTCATCGATACCTGGCCGTCGGCGCAGGCCGAGTTCCACCCGTCGACGGTGCCGGTGAAGAAGCAGTGGTACGGCACGCCCATGAACGCCGCGCCGGCCTTGAACACGTCCGGGTAGTCGGCGAGCAGGACGTCGGTCATCATCGCGCCGGACGACGCGCCAGTCACGTATACCTGGTTCGCATTGCCGCCGAAATGCTGCTCGGCGTAGGTGACCATCGACATGATCCCTACCGGGTCACTGCCACCGTTCCTGGTCAGTGCCTGGCTGGAGGAGACGTCCCAGCACTGGCCACTCCTGTTCGCATCCGGATAGATGACGATGAAGCCAAACTGGTCGGCCAGCGAGGCGAACGCCGTGCCTGAGAAGAAGCCGGGCCCGGTGCCGGTGCACTCATGCAGCGCCACCAGGATGGGCGGGTTGGACCGGACGTTGTTCGGCACGTAGATGTACATCTTGTTGTTGGACGGGTTGTTCCCGAAGTTAGTAACCTGCACCAGCGAGGCTGCCTTTGCCTGCGGTGCCATCTGGAAGAACGCGACCGGTGTCAGCGCTGCCACGCCGACGGCAAGCATGGCCCCCAGCCATCTCTTCATGCCCTCTCCTCCTGTCGAAATATTTCGACATACTTTCTAAACAATCACACCCTGAAGAGCGTGCCTATGGCCAGACCTAGTACACAAGTTGACGGAAGGTTTTCTCGTATTGCCGACGGCGGTGGCATGATGATCAGCACGAATGAAGCATTCATCGATAGAGCGCACGTCGCGAGAGGGTCGAGGTGCGCCGATGCTGAACCAGTAAGTTTCACGCAGAATAGGCAACGATCGCGGCCGCCAAGCCAAGTTTTCGGAAAGTTTCGACCTTCGGCCTTCGACCCTCGGCCTTCGACCGCCACTCCGGTCACCGCTCGGCCCCGTAATCCTCCCGGTGAGGCCGAGGAATTCCCGCGCAGTCTCACCGGCGCGACGAACTCGCCCGCCGGTGTCCTGTCCCACCATGCGCCGGTCTCTCGAAGCTCCCGCCAGCTGGTGAATCTGTAGCGGTACCGGATGACCCGGATGAAAACCGGCGGCGCGTCACGGAACGGACTGCCCCGGCCCGGGCCCCCGCCCGGGCGCGAGCCCCGGCCCCGAAGCAGCAGTCGCAAGACATCCGGGTCTCCGGTCAGCAGACGATAAAGCAGCGGCACAAGCCAGGGCTCCGAATAGGCGGGCGACAGCGCGGCGAACCACATCAGCCAGTCCAGCCGCAAGTGATACGGCGCGACCTGCGGCGGCCGTCGCCGCGGATTTCCAGGCTTGCCCTTGAACTCGTACTCCAGCCACCGTGTGTCCGGCGTGAGCTCCGTATCCGAGGTCCCCTCGATCACCAGCTCGTACCGGCGCCGGGTGATGCTGCCGAACGCGCCATAGGTATTGACCAGGTGGAATGGGTCGAAGCTGGCGTTCATAAGCTGCCGCCTCGATACGAGGTTCAACGCCGGACGGTAACTGAGCACGGCGACCGCGACGGTCAACCCGATCACCATGACCTCGTACCACAGCGGCCCTGGCACCGTCCGGCGCCCTCCGGTGAACAACGAAGGCAACCCCACCACCCGTCCGGCCGCCGACGTATCCACCACCGAAACAGCGATGACGATCGTCAGCCAGTTGAGCCATGCGAAGTTGCCGGACGCCACCAGCCACAACTGCGTCACGATCATGATCAGGGCGGCCAGGCTGGCCGCGGGTTGCGGCGCGAACAGCACCAGCGGCGCGACGAGCTGAGCGACGTGATTGCCGAGCACCTCAAGACGATGCACAGAATCCGGCAGATGGTGGAAGAACCAGCTCAGCGGCCCCGGCATGGGCTGTGTCTCGTGGTGGTATCGCAAACACGTGAGATCCCGCCAGCACCGGTCGCCCCGCAGCTTGATCAGGCCCGCGCCGAACTCCAGCCGCAGCAGCAGCCAGCGCAGCAGCCACAGCACCAGGACCGGCGGCGCAGTGGATGCGTTCCCCAGGAAAACCGCCAGGAATCCCGTTTCGAGCAGCAGCGATTCCCACCCGAACCGGTACCAGACCTGCCCGACGTTCACTATCGACTGGTACAGCGCCCACACCACAAGCCACGCCAGCATGCACGCCCACAGCGGTACCGCGTCGCCGAGCCCGCCTACCAGCAGCGCCGCCAGAACCGCCCCCGACCACGCGACGAAAGCAAAAAACCGGTCCGAATAGTAAAAGTGGAACAGGCTCGGCGCCCGCCAGAACCCCATCCTTCCCGCAAACCGCGGGATCGGCAGCAGCCCATGCTCGCCGAGCAGCCCGCGGAACTGCAGCGCGGCCGCGACAAACGCGACCGCATACACACACGCTAGGCCTCGCTCGAACGCCAGCCGGGCGAACCAGTAGTCCGGCGCCGCGAACCAGCTCATGGCGAAAGCGCGAACGAACGCCGCAGCGCTGCACGGGCGGCGTGATACCCGCACATACCATGCACCCCTGGCCCCGGGGGAGTGGCCGAAGAGCACAGGTAGAGACCCGGATTGGGCGTCAGATAAGGAATCGGAACCGGAACCGGAACCGGTCGCAGCAGAAGCCGCATCTGGTCGCAGCGCCCGCCCGCGATGTCGCCGCCCACGTTGTTCGGGTTGCGCACGGCCAGGTCGGCCGGTCCTGTGACGGTACGGAACAGGATGAGGTCGCGGAATCCCGGAGCGAACCGCTCGATCTGTCCCTCGATCGCATCAGTCAAATTCCCTCGCCAGCCGTTCGGCACCTGGGCGTAGGCCCAGAACACATGCGATCCCGTTCCCGGCGGCACCCGCGACGGGTCGACCAGGCTCGGCTGCGCCGTGATGACGAACGGCGGATCGGGCGCGAGACCGCGCTGCGCCGACCGCAAGGCCGCGCCGATCTCCGCCATCGAAGGCCCGAGGTGCACCGTCCCGGCCCGCCGGGCCGCGGCTGCGGTCCACGGCACCGGCCCCGACAGTGCGTAGTCGATCTTGAAAACGGCCGGCCCGTGCTGGTAACGATGCAGCAGGTTGGCATACCTCTGCGGCAGCCGCGCCCCCGCGATCGCCGCGGCATTCTCGGGAGTGGTATCGAACAGGTAAGCCCGCGCGGCCGGCAGTTCGTCGAGGCTGCCCACGTGATGGCCGGTCTCTATCTCGCCGCCCAGCGAGACCAGCAGCGCGGCCAGGGCGTCGGATATCGCCTGTGTCCCGCCTCTTGGAACTGGCCAGCCCACTTCGTGGGCAGCAAGTGCGAACATCAACGCGATGCCGCTGGTTAGCGGGGAGGTCAGCGGCGCCGTCACGTGGCCGGCCAGGCCGCCCAGCAGCCCCCGGGCCCGCGAACCGGAGAAGAACCTGGCCAGGACTGCGACCGGGAGCGCGGCGAACAGGCCGAAGCGCCCGTATGTCAACGGCCTGCGCGGCCATCCGTCCAGCGGAGCGCGCAGGACGTCGGCGGCCAGTTCGTCCCACCGCCCCTGGAACGGCCCGAGCAGCCGCAGGTAGGTGCGGCCGTCACCGCCCAGTGCGTCGGCGGTTTCGGTCATCGATCGGGCCAGGATCGCGGCGGATCCATCCGGAAACGGATGCGCCAGCGGCAACTCAGGATGAATCCAGGAAAGCCCGTGTCTTTCAAGCCCCAAAGCGTTCAGCACCGGAGATCCGGCCCCCAGCGGGTGGACGGCCGAGCAAGGATCGTGCCGGAACCCTGGCAGAGTCAGCTCTTCGGTCCGGGCGCTCCCGCCGACCGTCGTCGCCCCCTCGTACACCCGCACGTGGAGCCCGGCCCGCGCCAGCGTGACCGCCGCGGTCAGCCCGTTCGGCCCGGCGCCCACCACGATCGCGTCAACGCCCGGCGTGGTGACCATGGACCCTGCGATACCCAACCCACGCCCCCCCCAACCCCCCCCCCCCCCCCCCCCCCCCCCCCCCCCCCCCCCCCCCCCCCGCCCCCCCCCCCCCCCCCCCCCCCCCCCCACCCCCCCCCCCCCCCCCCTCCACCCCCCCCCCCCCCCCCCCCGC
>Ga0213881_10000753_pt1 | contig 17967 bp, 19 predicted proteins | sample BarmaccoBMER_R08_FD_160104 | JGI IMG/M metagenome (GOLD analysis project Ga0213881, IMG submission 160104) | Barbacenia macrantha exposed rock microbial communities from rupestrian grasslands, the National Park of Serra do Cipo, Brazil - ER_R08 ... | reverse complement strand
GGCCATGAGGGCGGGAGGGTAGCCGCCGGCTTTTCCGCCGCGGCGCGGCCCTACTATAGCCGCCCTGGCTCAGATCGATACCCACACCACCTCCGGGGACGGGTTACCGCCGGAACCGCCTCGGCCACCGGACGAGCCCGCGCCGCCCAGCGAGCCGCCCGGGCCCCGGCGGCGCATCGCCGACAACACGGCCATCTTCGCGGTCGCCACCGCGATCTCGCGCGTGGCCGGAATGGCGCGCGAGGTGGTGCAGGCCGCGTTCTTCGCCACGACCGCGGCGGCGTCGGCGTTCACGCTTGCGTCACAGGTCCCCAACCTGTTCAGCAACCTGTTCTCGCAGGCGGCGCTCTCGGCGGCGTTCGTGCCGGTGTTCACCGAGCTGCTCACGAAGGGCCGCAAACGCGAGGCGTTTCGCCTCGCCACCACCCTATTCTGGGTGATCCTGATCGCGCTGGGCGCGCTCACGCTGCTGTGGCTCGGTGTGGCGGACCTCGCGGCCCCGCTGCTTACCGGCAGCGGCGGGATCAGCAACCCCCTCACGGCGGGGCTGTCCCGAGTGCTGTTCCCGGTCGTGCTGCTGCTCAGCCTGACCGGGCTACTCGTCGGCATCCTGCAGTCCTACGACGAGTTCACGATCCCCGCCATTGCCCCGGCGGTGTGGAACCTGGTGATCCTCGTCGGGCTAATCGCGCTCTATCCGCGCTTTCACGGAGAGCAGCAAATCTACGCGTACGCAGTTGCGTGGCTTGCGGCGACCGTGGTCCAGTTCCTAATGGTGGCCGCGGCACTCCGTCGCGTGGAGTTCCGGCTCTCGTTCGCGTTCGACTGGCGCGACCCGCGCGTTAAGCAGGTGCTGATCCTATTCCTGCCGGTGACCATGAGCATCGGGATCATCAACCTCGACATCTTCCTCAACGCCTGGTTGGGGTCGCTGGTCCCCCCGCCGGCCGGTACGCATGCGCCGGCCGCGATCAACAACGCGTTCCGGATCTACATGCTGCCCCAGGGCATCTTCAGCGTCGCCGTCGCCACCGTGCTGTTCCCAACGCTCAGTCGGCTGGCCGCGCGCAAGAACGCGAACGGGATGCGGCGGGCGATCGGCAATGGGATGCGTCAGATCAACCTGCTGCTGATCCCCTCGGCGGCGCTGATGCTCGTGCTGGCCACGCCGATCACCCGGCTCATCTATCAACACGGCCGTTTCGGTCCGTATTCGACGCATCTGGTCTCGATCGCGCTGTTCTGGTTCGCGGTCAGCCTTCCCTTCAGCGGGATCAACCTGCTGCTGACCCGGACCTTCTTTGCCCTCCAGCGCCCTTGGATCCCGACCAAGCTGGCCGCGCTCAACCTGGTGGTCGACGTGATCGTCAGCCTCGCGCTGTACAAGCCGCTGGGCATCGCCGGTCTGGTGATCGGGACGGCGGCGGCAAACATCGTGATGACCTGGCTGCAGCTGCGCCGCCTGCGCATGGGCTTCAACGGTCATCTCGAACTCGGCCAGACGCTGATGATGACGACGCGGATCCTGGTTGCCACCGCGATCATGGCCGCGGTTGCGTGGAGCGTTTGGGCGGGGCTCGATCACCTGCTTGGGCGCGCGTTGGCTGCGCAGGCGGTGGCCGTGGGCGTTGCTCTGCTCGTGGCGTGTGCGCTGTACGCGCGGCTCGTCCTGACCATGCGGGTCCCCGAGGCGCGCCAGATCCAGCAGTTGATCTCAAGGCGTTTGCGCAGGCCATGACGGGCCTCGCTTCGCCCCCCAATACCCTAGAAGCATGGCCGATCAGGCCCACATCCGGAACTTCTCGATCATCGCGCACATCGACCACGGCAAGTCGACCCTGGCCGACCGCATCCTCGAGCTCACCCACACCGTCGACCCCCGCTCGATGCGTGCCCAGCTGCTCGACTCGATGGAGCTCGAGCGAGAGCGCGGCATCACGATCAAGGCCCAGGCGGTGCGGGTGTTCTACGAGGCCGGCGACGGGCAGACGTATCAGCTGCATCTGATCGACACCCCGGGTCATGTCGACTTCACCTACGAGGTGTCCCGTTCGCTGGCGGCGTGCGAGGGGGCCCTGCTCGTGGTCGACGCAAGCCAGGGCGTCGAGGCCCAGACGGTGGCCAACACGTATCTCGCGATCGACTCGGGGCTCGAGCTGATCCCCTGCCTGAACAAGGTCGACCTGCCCGGCGCCGAGCCCGATCGGGTGGCCGAGGAGGTGGCCGAGCTGCTCGGCGAGCCGGCGCAGAGCGTCCGGCGGATCAGCGCCAAGACCGGTCTAGGAGTCACCGACGTTCTGGACGAGCTGATCGAGCGCGTGCCCCCGCCGAATGGGGATCCCGACGCCTCGCCGCGCGCCCTCATCTTCGACTCCGAGTTCGACCAGTACCGCGGGGTGATCGCCTACATCCGCGTCGTCGACGGCACGTTCACCAAGGGCGAGGCGATCCGGGCCATGCAGGCGGGCACCGAGGCGGACATCGACGACATCGGCTTCTTCACGCCGCAGATGACCTCAGCCGCCGAGCTGCACGCCGGGGAGGTTGGGTTCCTGATCACCGGGATCAAGGACGTGACCCGGCTACGGGTCGGCGACACCCTTACCACCAAGCGAAATCCCGCCACAGAGCCGCTGCCCGGATATCGCGAGGTCAAGCCGATGGTGTTCTGCGGCCTGTTCCCGATCGAATCCGACGACTACCCGGACCTGCGGGACGCGCTCGAGAAGCTCTCGCTCAACGACGCGGCGCTCTCCTGGGAGCCGGAGACGAGCGACGCGCTCGGATTCGGGTTCCGCTGCGGGTTTCTCGGTCTCTTGCACATGGATATCGTGCGCGAGCGCCTAGAGCGCGAGTACGACCTCGAGCTGCTGGCCACGATGCCGAGCGTGGAGTACGAGGTGACGCTCACCGACGGCACCGTGATTCCCGTGCACAGCCCGGCCGATATGCCCGATCCGGCCCGCGTCGCGTCGGTCCGCGAGCCGTACATCCGCGCCTCGATCCTCACTCCTAAGGGGTACATCGGGCCGATCATGGAGCTGTGCCAGGAGCGGCGCGGGGATCACGCCGGCCTGCACTACCTGTCCTCCGAACGGGTGCAGCTGACCTATGACCTGCCGCTGGCCGAGATCGTGCTCGACTTCTTCGACCAGCTCAAGTCGCGCACGCGCGGCTACGCCTCGCTCGACTACGAGCTGATCGGGCTGCGCGAGTCTGACCTGGTCAAGCTCGACATCCTGCTCGCCGGGGACCCGGTGGACGCGCTGTCGATGCTCGTTCACAAGAGCAAGGCCTACGACGCGGGCCGGACGCTAGCCGAGCGGCTGCGCAAGACGATCCCGCGCCAACAGTACGACGTGCCGATTCAGGCCGCCATCGGGTCGCGGATCGTGGCGCGCGAGACGATCAAGGCCTACCGCAAGGACGTGATCGCGAAGTGCTACGGCGGGGACATCACGCGCAAGCGCAAGCTGCTCGAACAGCAGAAGCGCGGCAAGCAGCGGATGAAGCAGGTGGGGCGGATCGAGGTGCCCCAGGAGGCGTTCCTGGCGGTGCTGGAGCTCAGTGAGAAGGGTTAGTAGGACCTAGTCAGAGTCGCCGTCCCGTCGCCGCTTCTGCAGCCACTCGGCGACGTCGTCGAGGCCATCGGCCAGGATCTTGCCGAAGCTGTCGTCGGTCTTGACGTAGCCAAGCTCCTCATCGGAGGCGCGCTTGTTGCTCGTGGTCGCCCGGCGGGCCGCACGCTGGGCCCGCGCGCGCGCTGCCCGTGCCGTCTCCCGGGCCGCCCGTGCCTTCTCGCGCAGATCCCGCTCCATCTCGGCCAGCCGTTGCTCCACGTCGGGGCTCGCCGGGGGCGGCTGTTCCGAGCGCGGGCGCGCCGGGCTGCGACGGCGCTCGCGGGTGATCGCGGAGTATGCCTCCTGGACCTCCTCGAACCGGCGTGCGGCCTCGGCCGAGCCGTTGTTGTGGTCGGGATGATGAAGCTGAACGAGCCGTCGGTAGGCCGCCCGAAGCTCCTCCTCGGAGACCCCGGGGCGGACGCCGAGGACCGTGTACGGATCGCGGCTCAGGACGTGCCTAGACCCACGGTCGCGGCCTGGCGCCGCCGGGGCGCCCGGCCGGCCAGCGCCCGTAGGCGTGCAGCGTGTGCCGGCTCGGGACGCGATGGCGGTACCGGTGCCCGAACAGCCACCAGCACACGACGAGCACGACCACCCAGGTCGAGAACAGCGTGGCCACGACCACCGCCGCGGCCAGAAGCAGCGAGAACAGGAACGGAGCGAGGATGATTAACGCGAAGACCGACAGCGGCCGGAGCCAGGGGACGGTCTGCGGGCGCTCTCGCTGCCGCACCGCCGCTCCCGGCAGGTCGGCCACGACCGCATCGAGATCGCCGTAGGTCCGCGCGGCAAACGTCGCCTCGAGACGCTCCTCGAGCTCCTCGGCCAACAGCCGCCCTTCGCCGGTCGCATGACGCAGCCGCTCGGCGATCCGCTCGCGGTCCGCGTCCGATGCCCTCAACGTCGATCGCCGTGCCATGTCCTAGTTGCTCCTCGTTGCCGCCTGACGCTCAGCGTGTGCCACGAGGCTACCGCGCCGCGCGCCCGGTCACAAGCGTGCGCCAGTATGCCTTGACAGGCATATGCTTGACTGGTTATATGAGTAGGTGCCGTCAACCTGGGACGCGCTGGCCGATCCGCATCGTCGCGCGATGCTTGAGCTTTTGCGCGAATCGCCGCGTGCCGTCGGAGAGCTGGTGCAGATGACCGGGCTGACGCAGCCCGGTACGTCCAAGCACCTGCGCGTCCTGCGCGACGCCGGACTGGTCAGCACGCGCACAGAGGCTCAGCGGCGCATCTACGCGCTCGATCCCGGGCCGCTGGGCGAGCTCGACGCCTGGCTCGAGCCCTACCGGCGGGCGTGGGAGCGCGGCCTGGACGCCCTCGAGCGGCATCTCGATTCCAACTCACCCCCGGCCAAGGAAGAGTGATCAGCATGTTCGGCGCGTACGAGACCATTGAGAACCGTCCCGCGCTGCGGTTTGAGCGGCGCCTGTCGCATCCGGTCGAGGCGGTGTGGCGGGCGATCACCGATCCAGGCGAGCTCGAGCACTGGTTCCCGTCCAAGGTGGAGGTCGGAGAACTGCGCGCCGGTGCCGAGATGACGTTCACGTTCGAGTCGATGCCGCTCGAGGGCGCGCCGACGACGATGACCGGACGGGTCACCGAGTTCGATCCACCGCGGCGCTTTTCGTTCTCATGGGGCGGAGATCACCTGCGCTTCGAGCTCGAGCCTGGCCGCGGCTCCGAGGAGGGGTGTCTGCTGCGCCTCACCGTGCTGCTCGACCAGCATGAGAAGGCCGCGCGCGACGCCGCCGGCTGGCACGTGTGCCTCGACCGCCTCGAGGGGTCGATGGCCGGAAGGGAGACTGCGAACGAGGACTGGCGGGCGCGTTACGAGGAGTATCAGCGCCGCGGCTTGCCCGCCGGGGCGCCCATCCCCGGCGACTAAGGACCTGCTCCAGAATTATTGACGGCCTTGACGGCGTCTGGACGCGCCTGACACCGCCGGCTCGCCCTCAAATACTCCCGGTATTATCGCGGCGAGCCGGCGCCGTCAGTCACGCCCAGCCACTCGTCAATTTCCACCATTAATTCTGGAGCCGGCCCTAAGCCTCATACGAGGACGCGGCGCCTGAAGTTCCGCAGGCCCAACCAGAGGAACGCGCAGCAGAAGGCGAGCAAGACGGGATAGATGATGTACAGGTGCAGGTGAGAGAACGACGTGAGGCCGGCTCGCATCCCCTCAGTGACGTAGATCAGCGGGTTGATCAGGACCAGGATCTGGAGCCAGTGGATCCCCCCGACCTGCACCGGGGCGAGCTTCGTCCACTGGTAGTAGGTGCCGCCCAGGAAGGTGAGCGGCAGCACCACGAAGCCCCACATCAGCCCGATGTTGCGGGGCTCGAAGCTCGTGCCGAGCACGAGCCCCAACGAGGTCATGGCCAGACAGGCGAGTGGAATCAGGGTGAGGACCACGAGCCAGTGCACGTGGAGATGGGCCGTCACGCTGGTGGCGTGGATGACGGCGGCGATCGGGAACACGATCAGCGCAGCCAGGATGCCCTGGACCGAGCCGGAGAGCACCTTGGCGATCGCCACGAGCCAGATCGGGCAGGGCGCCTGGACCCGGTCCTCGATCTCTCGCGTGTAGCCGAACTCGGTCGACATCGGCAGGGCCACCGCCTGGATCCCCTGGAACATGATCGAGATCCCCACCACGCCGGCCACCAAGACCGTGGCGAAAGCTTCCTCCGAGACGCGGCCGCGGCCGCCCCCCACTCCCTGACCGATTGTCGGGAACACGTACAGGAAAACGAACACGAGCAGGAAGGGCTGGATGATCGTGCGGACCACGAACTCGGCGAAGTGCTTGCGGAGCACCGTCAGGTCGCGTAGCACCAGCGCCCACAGCGCCGCGCGGCTGGCGACGAACGTGGAGCGGGTCGGGGTTACGGAGATCCCCGGCGCGGGGGCCTCGGCGATTCGGGGGGTTGTCCCGGGGGTGGCGGTCACTCGCGAAGCGCCTTGCCCGTCAGCGTGATGAACACCGTCTCCAGCGTCGGCTCGGCCACGGCCACGTCGACCAGCTCGAATCCGGCCCGCTCGGCCGCCAACACCACTCGCGGAATGATCCGCTCCGCGCCGCGGACGTGCAGTTCGACCCCTCCGTCGAGCACGCGTGTGCGGGTGACGCCCTCGATGTCTCCTTCGAGGTGCTCGGCGAGCTCAATGGCACGGCCCGACGCCTTGACGGTCACGATCGTGTCCGCGCCGACCGTCTGCTTGAGCGCGCCCGGCGTGTCCAGCGCGAGGATCTTGCCGTGATCCATGACTGCCACGCGACTACACAGGCGATCCGCCTCCTCCATGTAGTGGGTGAGCAGCATGATCGTCTGGCCCGCGTCGTTCAGCTCTCCGAGGATCTCCCACAAGGCGAGCCGGCTCTGCGGGTCCAGGCCGGCGGTGGGCTCGTCCAGGAAAAGGACGGCGGGCCGGTGGAAGATCGCGCGCGCCACCATCAGCCGCTGCGCCATCCCGCCTGACAGCGCGAACACGGACGCCTGTGCCCAGCGACTGAGATGAAACTGCTCGAGCAGCCGGTCGGAGATCTCGCGCGACGCGGTCGCCGGGATCCCGAACAGGCGCCCGTGGAAGTACAAGTTCTCCCACACGGTGAGCTGGCGGTCCAGGGTGTTCTGCTGCGAGACGATGCCGATCAGCTGCTTGGCCAGCGCGGGGTGGGCGATCACGTCGACGGTGCCGACCCGGGCCCTTCCGGCGGTGGGGACCACGCGGGTCGTCAGCATGCCCGCCGTGGTCGTCTTGCCGGCACCGTTGGGGCCAAGCAGCCCGAAGATCTCGCCCGGCTGGATTCGCAGGTCGAGGCCGTCGACGGCCTTGAAGTCGGTGCCGGGGTAGGCCTTGGTCAGGGCCTCGGTGCGGATGATCGCCTCGGCGGCGCGACCGTTCTCGCCCCGGATCGCCATGGAAGAATCATCCAGCATGGATCTAGGTCTGCGCGAGCGAGCGTGCGTGGTGACGGGCGCGTCGGGCGGGATCGGGCGGGCCACCGCGTTGGCGCTGGCCCGCGAGGGCGCATCCCTCGTGCTGGTGGGGCGCCGCGAGGAGCGGCTCGCCGCGCTGGCCCGCGAGTGCGAACAGGACGGCGCGCGGAGCGCGTCCCTCGTGCTGGATCTCACCGCGGTGGATGCCGGCGAACGGATCCTCGACGCCTGCCTTGAGCGGTTCGGCCGGATCGACGCACTGGTCAATGGGGCGGGCACCAGCGCGGTCCGGACGCCCGAGCAGCTAACCGACGAGGAGTGGCAGGGTCAGTGGGAGCTCCACGTGATGGCGCCGATGCGGTTGATGCGAGCGGCCGCGCCGGCGATGGCGGACCGGGGCTGGGGGCGGATCGTCAACGTCTGCTCCTCGTCGGGCAAGCGGCCGTCGGGCACGAACATGGCCTACTCGGTAACCAAGGCCGCTGAGCTGTCGCTGTCGCGGGCGTTTGCCGACCTGTACGCCGGGCGGGGGGTGCTCGTGAACGCGGTGGCGCCCGGTCCGGTGGGCGGCGAGTTGTGGCTGGCGCCCGGCGGGTTGGCCGAGCAGCAGGCCGCTGCGCGTGGGATAACGCGCGAGGAGGTGCTGGAAGCGACGGCCGGCCGCGTGCCCATCGGACGGCTGGGCACCGAGGAGGAGATCGCCTCGGTGATCGCGTTCCTGTGCTCGGAGCCGGCGTCGAACGTGGCCGGGGCCGCGTGGTCGGTGGACGGGGGCAGCGTCCCGGTGATCATTTGAAGCCGTCTGCAAGACTGGCCGGCGCGATGACGGTGAGCACCGAGGCGATCGGCAAAACATATCCGGCGGTTGTGTACGCGGTCGGACGGGAGAAGATCCGCGAGTACGCCGCGGCGGTGGGAGAGACCAACCCGCTCTACTTCGACGTCGACGCCGCGCGCACCGCCGGGTATGCCGATGTGGTGGCGCCGCCGATGTTCGTGGTGGTCTATGCCGGGCGAGCGATCAGTCCGGCGCTGTTCGATCCCGACGTGGGGATCGACTTCGCCAAGATGCTCCACGCCGGCCAGGAGTTCGCCTGGGGCTCGGTGGTGGTGGCCGGCGAGGAGGTCACGACCGTCACCGAGGTCAAGGACATCTCAGAGCGTGGCGGGCTGGGCTTCTACGAGTTCGAGACGCGCTCACACAACCAACGCGGTGATCTCGTCTGCACGGGGATCTGGCGTCAGATCGTGCGAGGGGCTGCGTCGTCGTGAGCCTGGGTGCCGGGGATCAGATCGAGCTGAGGGTGACGCCGGACCCGTACGTAACGATCCGTTACGCGGGCGCTTCGGGCGACTTCAACCCGATCCACATCGACGAGGACTTCGCGCGGAGCGTGGGTCTTCCGGGGCGGATCCTGCACGGGCTGTGGACGATGGCTCTCCTGGCGCGCGCGCACACCGACGCCGCCGGCGGGCCCGAGCGGTTGAAGCGGCTGTCCGTGCAGTTCCGGGGGATGGGCCGGATGGGCGAGGAGATCGTGGTCACCGGCAACGTGCGCGAGGTCAACGACGGGCTGGCGATCGTCGAGTCGCAGGCCGAGCAGTCCGGGAGCCGGCTCATCCGGGGCGGGGTGGCGGAGCTCGCGGTCTAACTCCTGCCGCGCGCCGGGCCGGTCCGACGGCGCACCGGCCGACCTACAATCAGGCTCATGCTGACGTCTCGTCAGGAGCTCGTGCTGCGTAAGGTCGTCGAGGGGTACCTCGAGGGCGGCGCTCCCGTGGGCTCCAAGGCGCTGTCGGTCGACGTACAGTGGGGGCCGTCGACGATCCGCAACGAGCTGGCGAGCCTCGAAGAGATCGGCCTGCTCGCGCACCCGCACACGTCCGCCGGCCGCGTGCCCACCCAGGCCGGCTACCGCTACTTCGTCGATCGCCTGCTGCCCAGCGAGGACGTCGGGCCGCGGCTGTCCCTGTCGCTGGTCCGCCGAGAGCTCGACGAAGCGATGCGCGTGACGACCGAAACTCTCTCGCAGGTGACGAACCTGCTGGCCATCGTCACCGCGCCGCCGATCGAGACCTCGACCATCCGTCACATCGAGGTTTTGCTCCTCCAGCCCCAGGTCCTGATGGTCGTCGTCATCACCTCGACCGGCGGCGTGACCAAACGGCTGTTCACCTTCGATCGCCCCGTCGATCCGGGGCTGGCAGACTGGGCGGCGAGCTACCTGAACGAGCGCCTGGTCGGCCTCGGCCTGGGCGCTCGGATCCTCCAGAAGCGCCTGCACGACCCGTCGCTGGCGCGCTCGGAGTCGGACTTTCTCGATGCGCTCTCGCCCGTGTTCACCGAACTCGAGGACGGCGCGCACGACAGCCTGTACGTCGAGGGAACCTCGCGCCTGCTGCGCGGCGACCGCGTGGGCGAGGTGTCGGAACTGAATGTGCTGATGGACATGCTCGAGCGGCGCGTGACCCTGCTCGGCGTGCTGCAGGCGGCGCTCACCGAGCGCGACGTGCTGGTCCGGATCGGGGCCGAGAACGAGGCGCCCGGCCTGCGCTCGCTGGCGCTGGTGGCGGCGGGCTACGGCCTGCCGCAGCGCCGGCTGGGAACCGTATCGGTGATCGGGCCGCTGCGAATGGACTATGGCCGCGCCATCCACGCGGTGCGAGACGCCGCCTCGCAGCTGTCGAGCTTCATCGCCGAGGTGTACGACGAACGATGAGCTCTACGCGCGACTACTACGACGTATTGGGGGTCGCCCGTGACGCGGACGAGGCGACGATCAAGAAGGCCTTCCGGCGCCTGGCCCGCGAGCTTCACCCGGACGTCAACAGCCATGACCCCGACGCCGAGGAGAAGTTCAAGGAGGCGGCCGAGGCCTACGAGGTGCTCTCGGACGCCGAGCGTCGCGCCACCTACGATCGCTACGGGCGCGAGGGTCTGCGCAGCGGCGGCTGGGCGCCGAACTCCGAGGCGTTCGGCTCGGTGTCCGACCTGTTCGAGGCGTTCTTCGGGGGCGGCGGTGCGTTCGGCGACCTGTTCGGGATGGGCGCGGCCCGTGCCGGCGGTCGCGTGCAGGGCGGGGACGTCGCGGTCACGGCCGAGATCGATCTGCCCGAGGCGGCTACCGGCACCACCGTCGAGGTGACCTACGAGGCGGTGGCGGTGTGCGAGCACTGCCACGGCAACGGGGCCGAGCCCGGCACGCCGATCGAGACTTGCGCGCGGTGCCAGGGGACCGGTCAACTGCGCGCGGTGTCGCGCACCCCGTTCGGTCAGGTCATGCGCACGACGGCGTGCGACGTCTGCCACGGTGACGGCCGTGTGGCGCGCGATCCGTGCAAGGTGTGCCGCGGCCGGGGACGTCGGGTGGAACGGCCGAAGGTCAGGGTGGATGTGCCGGCGGGGATCGCCGACGGACAGCGCATCCGGATCGCCGGACGCGGCCACACCGGCGAGCGCGGCGGTCCGGCCGGCGACCTGTACGTGCTCATCCGCATTCGCGAGGACCCGCGCTTCGTTCGCGACGGCGACGATCTGGTCACGGTGGTGGACGTGTCGGCGCCACTGGCCGCGCTCGGCACCCTCGTGGACGTTCCGACCGTGGACGGGCAGATCGAGCTCGAGATCCCGGCGGGAACCCAGCCGCACGAGACTCTGATCGTGCGGGGCGCGGGCATGCCGGCGCTGCGAGGCCGCCGGACCGGTGACTTGCGCGTGGTGGTCAACGTGGTCGTCCCGCGCCACCTGGGCCGCGAGCAGCGGGAACTCTACGAGAGGCTGGCCGACTCGATGACCGCGCACAACCTCCGCACCGAGGAGGGCGTGTTCGGCAAGCTGAGGCGGGCCTTCGGCGCGCGCTGAGGTTTCGGTGCTCCGCTTGGCGGTCCGGGTCCGCCGGGATCACGCCGAGGTGGTGCTGGCCGAGCTCCTCGATTTGGCGCCCGCCGGGGTCGAGGAGGTTTCGCTGGATGCCGGAGTCGTCGAGTACGCCGTCTACGGCGCGCCGGGGGAGCTCCCGGCGCTGCCCGACCTGACCGCGGCCGCGGGTTCGGCGCTCGTCGAGGTCCGGACGTCCGAGGTCGCCGACGACTGGGATTCGCGCTGGCGGTCGTTTCACAGACCGCTGGTCATCGGGGAGCGGTTGTCGGTTCGCCCGCCGTGGGAAGGTCGGCTGGGAACCGAGGTTGAGCTCGTGATCGATCCGGGGCAGGCGTTCGGGACGGGGTCGCATGCCACCACGCGGCTATGCCTCGAGCTGATGCTGTCGCTGCGTGGCGGTGGGGCGTTGGTCGACCTGGGGTGCGGTTCGGGCGTGCTGGCGATCGCCGCGGCGCGCCTCGGCTGGGCGCCCGTGGTGGCGCTCGACAACGATCCCGCGGCGGTGGACGCCGCGGCGTCGAACGCCCGGGTGAACGGGGTGTCGGAGTCAATCGACGTGCGCCGGCACGACCTGCGCGTCGATCCAGTGGCCTCGGCTGAGACCGTCGTCGCCAACCTGGTCCGAGCACTGCTGCTGGGCTGGGCGGCGCGGCTGGCGGAGGTGGCTGAGCGACCCGCGCGCGTGATCGCCGGCGGTCTCCTGGTGCACGAGGCGGACGAGGTGGCCGGCGCGTTCGGCGCCGCCGGGTTAGCCGAGGTCGAGCGCCGTGAGTCCGGCGACTGGACGGCCCTGCTCCTGGGCCGCCAATGTGGATAGCGCGCCTCAGCGCCGTCTTCCCCAGGGTTGTGGCGCGTGATCCACAGTAGAGGTGGATGAAGCGCCACCGCGCGGGTGTTGCCCAGCCAGTGGCGCGTCATGCACACGGCGCCACCGTGGACAACGCGCCGGCGCCAGATCTTGGCCACCGGGCCGATGCCGCCACACGGCCGCTGGCGCATGCTGTTGCTCACGTTGCGACCCGGACGAACTTACAAAGGAGGTGAGCCCAGTTGCCCAACCCGCTCGCGATCGGCGTGACGCTCGGTGGCCTACTCCTCGATGCGATCGTGCCACGGCCAAAGCCTCGGGCTGGATCTGCGCGCGAGCCGTTTCTCCTCTCACCGCGCTCCGTCTCGAGGACACCATCGCACGAGGCCGCGCACGAGGAGTACGACAATCCGCCGGCCGCGGGCGTGCGACTCAACTGAATCGAGGCGTCCACGGTGGTCGCGCCGCGCTAACGTGCGGCCACCGTGGCGTCGTTTGCCATCAAGTTCCTCGGCTGCAAGGTCTCGCAAGCTGACGCGATGATCGCCCGGCGGGCGCTGCTCGCCGCCGGGCACGCGGAGGTGGCCGAGGACGCAGCCGAGGTGCACGTGATCAACACGTGCTGCATCACCAGCGAAGCGGAGGCGAAGTCGCGCCAGGCCGTGCGGCGCTCGCTCCGGGCCGCCGACCGGGTGCTGGTCGGCGGTTGCGCGGTCAACCTGAACCGAGCGCAGTTCCGGGAGATCGACGAGCGCGTCAGCGCGTTCGTGGGAACGGCGGAGGAGGTGGCCGGCGCGATGGCGGCGGGTCTTGGCGGGTGCGCCGATCTGGAGCACGACGTCCTGGTCCGCCGGACGCTCGCTCCGGGAGCGCCCGGCGGCCGGGCGCGCGCTCCGGGAGCGCGCCAACCGGGCGAGCGGGGAGCGATCGCTCAAGCTGACCGGACCCGCGGGTTCATCAAGATCCAGGACGGGTGCGACTGCCACTGCGCCTACTGCATCATCCCGAACGTCCGGGGTGGCGCACGCTCGCGCGCGGCCGGCGCCGTGCTCGAGGAAGCGCGCCGGCGCGTCGAGGAGGGCCAGCCCGAGATGGTGCTGACCGGCATCAGCGTCGGCGACTATCGCGACCCGGAGCACGGGCTCGAGCTGGGCGAGCTGATGGCGGCGGTCGCGCGGGTGCCCGGCGTCGAGCGGGTCCGGCTGTCAAGCGTGGAGGTGATCCACGTCAAGGATTCGCTGCTCGAGGCGCTGGCCACCGAGCCGAAGGTTTGCCCTCACCTGCACGTGCCCATGCAGTCCGGAGATGACCAGGTCCTCAGCGCGATGGGGCGCCACTACAGCGCCGGCGAGTACCTCGAGACGATCGCCTCGCTTAGGCGCGCCGTGCCCCAGGTGAATCTGACCACCGACGTGATCGTGGGCTTCCCGACCGAGGGCGAGGAGGCGTTCGGGCGCACGCTCGACGCGATCGACGCGGCCGGGATCACGCGGGTCCACACGTTCTCCTACTCGCCGCGTCCCGGCACGGTGGCCGAGGGCTTCGGCGACCGTATTCCGGCCGAGGAGAAGAAGCGCCGCTCACGGGTGCTCCGAGCGCGCTCGGAGGTCCGCTCGCGCCACCACCGGACGGGCAAGCTGGGCGGCTTGGAGAGGGTGCTGATCGACAAGGTCGCGGACGCCCAATGCTCCGGGTACACGGCCGATTACACCCGCTGCTACCTGCCCGCGAGCGCCGGCGCGCGGGGTGAGATGCGCGAGGTGGCGTGCCTCGAGCTCTACGCGGACGGCATCCGCTGCGAATGACGGCATCCCCCGGGGCTATCCTGAGGGCGTGAGCGTCATCGATCAGGTTCGCGGCGACATGACCAGCGCGATGAAGGCCGGCGAAAAGGATCGCGTCGGAGCCCTGCGCCTGGTGCTCTCCGAGCTCCAGAAGGCCCAGAAGGACGGCGAGGGCGACGAGCTGGCCGTCCTGCGCCGCGAGCGCAAGCGCCGCCTGGAGGCGGCCGAGCAGTTCCGCGGCGGCGGCCGTCCCGAGCTGGCCGAGCAGGAGGAGGCCGAGGCGCGCATCATCGAGGGCTACCTGCCCGCGGAGCTCGGTGACGCCGAGCTCGATGCGATCGTTCAGGCCGCCATCGCCGAGACGGGAGCCGCCGGCCCGAAGGACATGGGTCAGGTGATGAAGGCCGTGATGGCCAAAGCCGGCGGCCGTGCGGACGGCAGGCGCGCCTCGGCGCGCGTGCGGGAGGCTCTGACCGCGTAGACGGGACATGGTGGGTGCGTAGGCAGATAGAGCTCGAGAACGCCGTGGCGGCCGAGCTCGCGGGCAGCAAGGACGCCGTCCTGCGGGCGCTGGAAGGACATCTGGACTGCGACGTCTTCCTGCGCGGCAACGTCCTCACCCTCGATGGCGAGGCCGAAGCGGTCGATGCGGCCGCAGCGGTCGTGCGCGAGCTGTCCGAGCTCATCCTGCAGGGCCACGAGATCGCCCCGGGGACGATCGAGGCGGTCAAGCGCGCCCTGGACGCCCACGAATCTCCCGGCCGGATCCTCGAGGACGTGGTCTGGCGCCACCGCGCGACCAAGGTCTCGCCCAAGACCGTCAACCAGAAGCGCTACGTCGACTCGATCCGCACCAACACGATCACCTTCGGCATCGGCCCGGCGGGCACCGGCAAGACGTTCCTCGCGGTGGCGCTGGCCGCGGCCGCGCTCAGCCGGCGCGAGGTCAACCGGATCATCCTGACCCGCCCGGCGGTCGAGGCGGGTGAGCGTCTCGGGTTCCTGCCCGGCGACCTAATGGCCAAGGTCGATCCCTATCTCCGGCCGCTGTTCGACGCGCTTCACGACATGCTCGAGCCCGAGCGGGTGTCGTCTCATTTGGAGCGCGGCGTGATCGAGGTGGCGCCGCTGGCGTTCATGCGCGGTCGCGCGCAACCGATTTCGACCCCCGTCCTAACCCCGGCCGGGTTCCGACCCATCGGAAACCTGCGCATCGGGGATCTCGTTACGGGGTCAAACGGCAGCCCCACCCCGGTGCTCGGCGTCTACCCTCAAGGTCGCAAGCAGGTCTTCCGGGTGACCGCACAGGATGGCGCCTCCACGCTGTGCTGCGGCGAACATCTGTGGCATGTGTTCGCCGCGTCGGACCGACGGCGCGGCCAGCCGGGACGTGTGCTGGAGACGCGCCAGATGATGGGGCGCCTGCGGTCGTTCCACCAGCACCGGTACGAGCTTCCTCTCCTCAGCGCGCCGGCGGAGTTCCCACAGGCCGAAGTCCCGATCGATCCGTACGCCCTCGGTCTGCTCCTGGGTGACGGCTGCCTCACTACACGGACAACCGCCACGTTTTCAACTTTGGATCCCGAGCTGGCGTTCGCTCTGGAAGATGCGCTTGAAGGCGTCGAGCTCCGCCGTAAGGGCTATGGCGACTACACCCTCCGCCATGTCCACGGGCATCGGGGTGGCGTCATCGTCGCCAATCCGGTGACCGCGGCCCTCCGCCGGCTCGGCCTTGCTGGGACTACATCTGGGACGAAGTTTATTCCCGAGGCCTACCTCCACAACAGCTCAGAAGTGAGGATCGGAGTTCTTCAGGGGTTGCTCGACACGGATGGTGGGCCGGTGACGCAGCGGGGACGTACCTGCCGAATCCAATACACGACGTGCTCGGAGCGGCTGCGAGATGACGTCGCGTACCTGGTTCGCTCGCTTGGCGGAGTGGCGTATTGTCGGCGGCGGAAGGCTCACGGGCGACCGCCCGGCCGCGTCAACGGACGACCGGTCGAGTATCGGCACGATGCGTTCGTGATGGATATCCGCATGCCCGCCGGCATCGAACCGTTCCGCCTGACGCGAAAGCGCGAGATATACGACAGCAAGGGCGGCGGGCGCCCGATGCGCTTCATCGATTCGATCGAGCCCGCCGGCGCGGCCGAGTGCGTCTGCATCCAGGTCGCAGCCGCCGACTCGCTGTACGTGGCCGAGGACTTTCTGGTCACCCACAACACCCTCAACGACAGTTTCATCATCCTCGACGAGGCCCAGAACACGAGCCCCGAGCAGATGAAGATGTTCCTCACGCGACTCGGCTTTAACTCGAAGATGGTCGTAACCGGCGACATCACCCAGATCGACCTGCCGCGCGAGCAGGACTCGGGGCTGGTCGTGGTGGCCGACATCCTCAAGGAGGTCGAGGGCATCGAGTTCGTGCGCTTCGGCGAGGAGGACGTCGTGCGCCACAAGCTCGTGCGCCGGATCGTTGCCGCCTACAACGAGCACGGCCAGCGCCTGGCGCCGGAGCTGCGGCCGAGGGCGGCCACCCCGCGGGGTTGAACGCCCGGAGAGTCGTGCTCGAGATCGAGGTCATCGGGATCGAGGGGATCGCGCTCGAGGGAGGCCGCGGCGCCGGCCTGGTCGTTCCCACGGCGGCTGAGCTCGAGCGCTTGTGCGCGGTGGCCATCGCTTCCGCGGGCATCGAGGAGGGCCACGTGGCGATCGAGCTCGTCGACGCCGAACGGATGCGCGAGCTCAACCGCGAGCACCGCCAGGTCGATGAGCCGACCGACGTGCTGTCATTCGCCGTCGACGGCGACGGCGCCAGCGCTGGCCCGCGCGAACTTGGGGACATCGTGATCTGCCCGGAGCACACCGAGGACTTGCGGGCGGCGGTGATCCACGGCGCCCTTCACCTGACCGGGATGGACCACGAGACCGACGACGGCGAGATGCTCGCCCTCCAGGCCGAGCTGCTGCGCTGGGCGCAGTGAGCGGCGCCGGCCTCCGGGGGGCGGGTCCGCCGGCGCAGTCCCGCTCGGGCTTCATCGCGCTCGCCGGCCGGCCGAACGTGGGCAAGTCGACCCTCGCCAACGCGATCGTCGGCGCCAAGGTGGCGATCGTCTCCGACAAGCCGCAGACGACCCGGCGGGCGATTCGTGGCGTGGCCACCGGACCCAACTGGCAGCTCGTGCTCGTCGATCTCCCGGGCGTGCAGCGGCCGCGGGACGCGCTCACGGCGCGGATGCAGCGGCGGGTCGAGCAGGAGCTCGAGGGCGCCGACGGGTGCCTGTTCGTGATCAATGCTCAGGAGGGAGTCGGGCCCGGCGACCGGTTCATCGCCCGGCTGCTCGAGCCGGCCGAAATTCCGGTCCTCATCGCGGCCAACAAGATCGACCGGGCGGACCGCGCCGGCGTCGCCGCGACCCTGCACGCCGCCGAGGAACTCGACGTGGCCGACGAGATCTTTCCGGTCTCGGCGCTCACCGGATCCGGCATGCGCCAGCTGATCGATCATCTGGTGTCACTCCTGCCCGAAGGTCCGTTCTACTTCGAGCCCCGCCAGCTCACCGATCAGCCCGAGCACGTGCGGCTGGCCGAGCTCGTGCGTGAGGAGGTTCTCCGGCGGACGCGTCACGAGGTCCCGCATTCGGTCGAGGTGGCGATCGAGTCAATCGACGAAAGCCGGGCCGGGGGCCCCATCCGCATCGAAGCGGTGATCCTGGCCGAGACCGAGTCCCAGAAGCGGATCCTGATCGGCGCCGGCGGCCAGATGGTCAAATCGATCGGCACCGCCGCGCGGCGCGCGATCGAGCAGGAGCTGGGAACGCGCGTCCACCTCGACTTGCGCGTCCGGGTCCGTCGGCACTGGCGCGCCGACGAGCACATCCTTGATCGGCTCGGCATCGAGTAGACCGTCTCCGCGACGACG
>Ga0213881_10000752_pt1 | contig 17979 bp, 15 predicted proteins | sample BarmaccoBMER_R08_FD_160104 | JGI IMG/M metagenome (GOLD analysis project Ga0213881, IMG submission 160104) | Barbacenia macrantha exposed rock microbial communities from rupestrian grasslands, the National Park of Serra do Cipo, Brazil - ER_R08 ... | reverse complement strand
GCAACGCCGGACATTCCAGCATCCGCTTTCCCCAAATCCCGAAATGTCGGATATGGGCGGCGCGTTAGCGGACGGGGGATAGCCGGTTAGCGGACGGAGCGGCGGGGGTGGCGGGTTAGCGGACGGGGGGGTTAGCGGACGGGGGCGGGGGCGCCTAGGCGGGTGCTGATTACGCGGGCTGTGGCGCGGACCGCCGCGGCCGCGGCGGCGAGGGCGGCCGGGTCGCGGAGCCGGGAGGCCGGGCCGGAGATACTGATGCTGGCGACGACCGGTCCTTCCCGGCCGAAGACCGGCGCCGCGACGCAGCACAGGTGCGGTTCGAGCTCCTCGAAGTCTTCGGCGTAACCCCGGGCGCGTACCAGTTCCAGGTGCTTTCGCAACTCGTCCGTGCTGGTGATCGTGGCCGGCGTCCTGGCCTCCAGATCTACCCCCGGATAGCGGGCCGCGAACTCGTCGGCGCTCAGTTCGGCGAGCAGCGCCTTCCCGATCGAGCTGCAGTGCGCCGGCGACCTTTTACCCACCCACGAGTGCATGCGGACCGTCTGCCAGCCGTCGACGACGTCGATCGTGACCGCTTCGGTGCCCTCCAGGATGCCGAGGTGGGTGGTCTCCCCCAGCTGCGACACGAGATCCCGCAGCGGCCCGGCGGCCACGCGGCGCAGGTCGGCGTCGGCGGCGGCGATCTCGCCCAGCGTGGCCAGCTTCGGGGCCAGGCGGTACCGTCCCGGTTCACCCGCCGCCTGAAGGTAGCCGGCGCTGGCGAGGGTCGAGGCGAGCCGGGACGCGGTCGACCGGTGCACGCCGAGGTTCCTGGCGATGTCCGCGACGGCGACCACGGTCCGGTCCCGCTCGAAGAGGTCCAGGACGGCGAGCCCGTGCAGCAGCGCCCCGACCTTCCCGTCCCGCGCCTCCTCCATGATCACAGCATAGGTGCCCAGCTCTAACCCCCGACTTCGGAAGCACTGTCCCGCACCAGCGCCAGGAACCGGTAGATGACGTGCACGAACCTGGTGTAGGGGGCGATCGCGAAACAGGCGACGACCGCGCACAGATGGATCACCAGAACGGGAGCGAAGGCCGCGGTGTCACGGAGCACGAGAGTCAGCAGGCCAGACACCGACAGCACCAGCAGCCCCAGCAGGAGAGCATAGTCACGGGAGGTGATACCACCGTCCGTTCGGTGTGAATAGAAGATGTTCTTGAGCAGGAGCAGTCCCCCGCAGCCGGCGACCAGGCCGGCGCCGCCGAGTATGCCGAGCAGCACCGGCGCGGACAGCAGCGGGTACGGCGGCGGGTCGCCGAGGAAGTCCTGGCTGATGGCGGCGGTCACGGTGGACGCGGTGCACAACAGGAACCCGCCGGCGACAAGGTGATGCAGCCTGCGGCGCCATGGGGAGGGGTCGTCGCCGGGATAGGCGCAGTCCGCGCCGCCGCCGCGCAGGTTCCGCAGCGTCACCGCGGCGGCCGTCGCCGCCGCCAGCCCGGCCAGCGTGAACCCGCCGCCGGTATCGCGCCAGTACCTGAAGGCCCCCCAGCAGGTGATGGCGATGCCCCACGCGATGGCCAGGCCGGCCGCGGACACCAGCGCGGGATAGCCGATGATCCGGTACGGCGATCCCGGGACCCGGGACGGCGCGGCGAACGCGAACGCGCAGACGGCCAGCACCGCGAGCGCGGCCAGCGCGGCCAGCGCCATCGTGGCCGACCGCCCCCGCGACAGGCCCAGACGCGACAGGCCCAGACGCGACAGGCCGGGCAGACGGGGCAGACGGGGCAGGTACCGGTCGTAGGTGTCCCGCCGCACCGCGGAGAACACCGCGGGCGGGTCGATGGCGAAATCGTGCGGCGGCGCGTACATGCAGGCGGTGTAGCAGTCCCGGCAGTCGTGACACAGGTTCGCGAGGTGAATGATGTCGCCTTCGGTGAGCGAGCGGCGCAGTTCCAGCGCCGGGAACACCGCGCAGTAGCCTTCGCAGTAACGGCAGGCGTTGCAGATGACAAGCTGGCGTTCGGCCTCCGCGAACAAGCCGGTCAGCGGGGTCTCAGTCACAGGCAGCCGCCGCCTCGCCGGCGATCCGGCCCCACACGTGGCCGATCGTCACCCCGAACCCCGCTAGATACCCAGATGACAGGATATTTCCGGACATAATCTCCCCGGCCGCGAAGACATTACGGAACGCCCCCTCCGCCCGCAGCACCCGCGCCGACTCGTCCACCCGGACCCCCAGATAGGTAAAGGTGATCCCAGGCCGCATCGCGACGCCGAAGTACGGTGGTGTATCCAGCGGCAGCGCCCAGTGACTCTTCGGCGGGTCGAGGCCGGCCGTCGAGCAGTCATCCAGTCGCGAGGGGTCGAACGTGCCCGGCCGCACCGCCGCGTTGTACGCGGAGACCGTCGCGGACACCGCCGGAGGATCCAGCCCCAGCAGCCCCGCCAGCGACCGCACGTCGCCGGCCATCGCCGGGCGGAACATCGGCGGCAGGAAGCACTCGCTGACCTTCGTGTCCCATAGCGAGTAGGCGATCTGGCCGGGCTGGCCGGCGACGTTCCGCCCCCAGATGGCATACCGCTTCGGCCACAGGTCCTCGCCCTCGTCGTAGAACCGCTGACCGGCCGAGTTCAGCACGACCGAGAACGGGATCGAGTCGAGCCTGGTGGCGATGCCGCCGTCGAAGCGCGGCGCGCGCGCGTCTATGGCCACCGAGTGGAAGCCGCGTTCGGCGCCGGCCGAGGCCGCGCCGTGCGCGAACAGCACGGCGAGCACCTGCCCGTCGTTCTCCCGGCAGCCACGGACGAGGAAGTTGTCCGCCGCGTTTCCCCAGTACTTGCGCAGCCAGTCAAGGTTGGCCTCGAAGCCGCCGCTGGCACACACCATGGCCCGCGCGCCGATCCGTGACCCGTCGGCCAGCACCACACCGGTGCAGCGCTCCCCATCGAACCGCAGGTCCGTCACGCACGCCTCGTAACGGACCTCGACGCCCATGGCGGAAGCGGTCCGGTGATAGGTGTTCACCAGCGCCTTGCCGCCGCCGAGGAAGAACCGGTTGGTGCGCCCGAGATGGAGCGTCCCGGCCAGCGCCGGCTGCCAGCGGACGCCATGCGAAGTCATCCAGGGCGGCACCCCGGCCGACCGCTCCACGGTGAGACGAGCGAGCGGCCCGGGCGGCCCGACGCCCCGCAGATCCTCCCACAACTCGTCCGCCGGGTACTCGGCCGACGCGCACCGGGCGTTGCGGGTGTGCCGGGTGTTGCCGCCGCGCATGACGCGGGCCGCGCGTTCCAGCAGCAGGACACGCGGAACGCGGTGCCTGGCCGCGATGGCCGCGACCAGGCCCGCGTTCCCCCCACCGATCACGACGACGTCCCATGGACCCACGGAACTCAAGCGAGCGCGACCTCCTCGGGAGGTGGAGCGGGCTCCATGACATCGTGCTCGTCGGTGAAGTAGTCGGCGGGCGCGGTCGCGTCCACGCCGTCCGGCGCCCGCAGCGCCTTGGCGATCAGCGTGACCACCACGACCACCGCCAGGTTGACGACGACGCCCACGAAGCCCGTGTACAGCGCCACCTTGGTGTTCCAGCCAAGGTGGGACAGGGCGAACGCCGAGCCGCCCCAGTGCGCCTGCCCGGCCGCCGGGTTGGACGTGACGTACAGCATCCACACGCTGGTCACCATGCCGGCCAGCCACCCGGCGATCAGCCCGGCCCGGTGCATCCACTGCGTGTAGAGCCCGATGAACACCGCCGGCAGCGTCTGGAGGATGATAACGCCGCCGATGAGCTGGAGGTTGATGGAGAACTGCGGCTGAAGGAACAGGATGAACAGCAGCGCGCCCACCTTCACCACCAGCGAGGCGATCTTGGACACCGTTGTCTGCTCGCGATCGTCAGCGTCCCGCCGCAGGTACTCCTTGTATATGTTGCGCGTGAACAGGTTGGCCGCGGCGATCGACATCATCGCGGACGGCACCAGCGCGCCGATGACGATCGTCGCGAAGGCGATCCCGGCGAACCAGTGCGGGACGACGTTCTCGAACAGCAGCGGGATGATCGTGTTCGTGTTGGCCTTGCCGCCGGAGACCAGCGGCTTGATGTGCGCCGCCAGCGCCACCAGTCCGAGCAGCGCGATAAGCGCGAGCACGATGCTGTACAGCGGCAGCCAGGCGATCGAGCGCTTGACCGTGTCCCGTGACCGGTTGGTGAGCACGCCCGTGACCGCGTGCGGGTACAGGAAGATCGCCGCCGCCGACCCCAGCGCCAGCGTCGCGTAGGTGATCTGGTTGTACGAAGTCAGCAGGTTGGCCGTGTGCGGCGGAGTGGCCGCGAAGTGAGCGTGCGCCGTGGCGAAGATGTGTCCCCACCCGCCGATCTTCGCGGGGATGTAGAAGATCGCGACCAGGATCACCGCATACATCAGGAAGTCCTTGACGAACGCGATCAGCGCGGGCGCCCGGACTCCGGACCGGTAGGTGAACGCGGCGAGCACCGCGAACGCGATGACCAGCGGCCAGTGGCCTTTCAGGCCGATGACGGTGAGCGTCGCCTGGATCCCGACCAGGTTCAGCGCGATGTACGGCATCGTGGCCACCACGCCGGTGAGCGCGACCACCAGCGCCAGCGTCGGCGAGCCGAACCGGCCGCGCACGTAGTCGGCCGGCGTCACGTACCCGTGGGTCCGGCACACCGACCACAGCCGGATCATGAGCAGGAACACCAGCGGATACTCGATCGCGGTGTACGGGATGGCGAAGAATCCCAGCGCGCCGGTGCCGTACAGCAGAGCGGGCACCGCGACGAACGTGTAGGCGGTGTACAGGTCGCCGCCGAGCATGAACCAGCCGAGCCAGCCCCCGAACTTACGGCCCGCCAGCGACCATTCGTCCAGCGAATGCAGATGGGGCGGCCGCCGCCAGTTCGCCGCGATGAATCCCATGCCGGCCACGCCGGTGAACAAGACGATCGTGATCCACAGTTCTGTCACGTGCATGGCGTCACGCTCTCTTCCCGCGGGTCAGGTAGAACACCGCGACGCTGCACGCCACCGCCAGCGGCGCGAACAGCATCTGGAACCAGAAGAAGAACGGCCAGCCGAACAACGCCGGCGTCTGCCTGTTGTAGATGAACGTGAGAAGGGGCAGGACGATCGGGGCCAGCAGCACGTAGTTCCACGGGCTGCGATCGGTTCGGACCGGGTTTCGGGCATCAGGGCTGGGCTGGCTCATCGGCACTCCTTCGGGAAAGTGGGCTCGGGGTGGGGCAGCGGCGGAAGCTCCCAGGTACCGACGGCCGGCTGCGGGGTGTCCGCGTCCACCGGAACGTCGATGACGGCCGGCCGGCCGCAGTCCAGCGCGGTCTTCAGCGCGACGCCGAGGTCGGCGGGCACCTCGGCCCGCAGTCCTTCGGCTCCCATGGCACGGGCCATCGCCGCGAAGTCGCAGCGGTAGGGCTCGCCGGTTTTCGCGTGAGTGAACAGCGTGGCGTACTCCCGCCCGAAATATCCGAGCTGCTGTTCACGGATCGAGACGAATCCCCCGTTGTTCCATACCAGCCACACGACGGGCAGGTCGTAGGCGACGGCGGTCGCGACGACGCTGGGCAGCATCAGGAACCCGCCGTCGCCGACCACCGCCACGACCGGCCGGTCCGGCGCCGCCAGCCGCGCGCCGAGCGCGCCCGCGACACCGAACCCCATCGCCGCGTACCCCCAGCTCTGCAGCAGCGTCCCGGGCCCGGAAGGCCGCCAGTGCTGCACGATCCAGTTGTGATGCACACCGACGTCGGCGAGCAGGATCCCGCCCTCGGGCAGTGCCCCGCTGAGCTCGGTGAGCACCCGCTCAGGCCGCAGCGGGCTGGCGTCCAGATTTCGACCGAACGTATTGTGGCTTTCCCACTGGGACCGCCAGTTCGCCACCTCGGCGAGCCATGCGCGTCGATGCTCCGGACGGGCCCGCTCGTCGCCACGGGCCCGCGCGGTCCGCATGGCGCCGGTGAGCTGGATCAGTACCTCGGCCGGGGTGGCGGCGATGGCTATCTCGGCCGGGTAGTTGCGTCCGATCTCGCCTGGGTCGCCATGGACGTGGATCAGCCGGGCCGGCGGTATCGAGTACGTGTAGCCGGGGATCCAGGAACTGGTGGACCGGTCGTCGAACCGGGTGCCGATCGCGAGGATCACGTCCGCGTCGCGGGTCGCCTGGTTGGCCGGGTAGGTGCCGTTGCGTCCGGTAGGGCCGAGGGTGCCGGCGGGCGCCAGGTCCTTGCCGGCCGGGGAGCTGGCGACCGGTATGCCGGTCTCTGTGGCCAGGGCGGCCAGGTCACGTGCCACCGTGCCGGGATCGCCCCCGTCGGCCGCGCCCGCGCCGACCACGATCACCGGGCGCGCGGCGCCGAGCAGCAGCTCCACCGCCGCGTCCAGGTCTTGGCGCGCGGCGGCCGAGCGGCGCGGAGTTTCCGTTTCCGTTTCCGCTAGGCCGGGCACCGGAGAGCCGGCCGGCTCGGCGAAGACGTTGAGCGGGACGTCGAGGTTCACCGGGCCGGGGCGGCCGCTGACCGCGGTCGTGTAGGCCTGGCGCAGCATCAGCGGGAGCTGATCCGCGCGGGACGCGTGGAACGACCGCTTGACGAAGGGACCGGCCGCGCCGGGGAAGTCGGCCTGGAAGTGCCGGCCGAGCTCCTGGAACGGAGCGCGGCCGAACTGGCTCGTGGGCACGTTCCCGGTGATGGCCAGCATCGCCGAGGAATCCATCAGCGCGGTGCCGAGCGCGACGAGGATCTGCGCGGATCCCGGTCCGCACGATGTGAGCGTGGCGAGCGGGCGGCGGACGACCCGGTAGTAGGCGTCGGCGATGAACCCGGCGGCCGCCTCGTGCTGCACGGAGATGAACGGGATCTGATCGCGGCGGTCGAGCAGCGCGTCCAGCAGGCCGATGTCGCCGTGCCCGCACAACCCCACCACGTACGGCACCCCGGCGCGCACCAGGAAGTCCGCGATCATTTCGCCGCCGTTCACGGTGACCTCGTTTCCCGGCTTGTTGCGCTATGCGCAAGGTGTTGCTAGTAGCGCGACGGTATGACACGCTAGTGCCCCAGTCAAGATCACGCGCGGAGGGAAACACAGCGAGCGAATGCGAGCGCCGCGGCGGATTGCCGTCCCGAAGGGGCGGTAAGCCCGCCGTGGCCCCAAGCCGGCCGCGCGCCAGCGTGGCCCTGGCGCGGAGGAAAACACAGCGAGCGCCGCGGCGGATTGCCGTCCCGAAGGGGCGGTAAGCCCGCCGTGGCCCCAAGCCGGCCGCGCGCCAGCGTGGCCCTGGCGCGGAGGGAAAATATGCTGCTGGACGGCGCGACCGGGGTGCTGGTCGACGGCGTATGGCGGGATAACGGACCCGCCGAGACGGTCCGCGACAAGTTCACCCAGCAGCCGGCGGCACAGGTCCGGGTGGCAACTCCCGACGACACCGCGGACGCGGTCGCGGCGGCCGCGGTGGCTGCCGCCCATCCGCTGCCTCCGGCGCGACGGCACGAGATCCTGCTGGCCGCCTCGGCACTGCTCCGGGCGCATGAGGTCGAGATCGTCGCCAGCTATGTCGCCGAGACCGGGTTCACGCTGTCCGACGCGCGCACCGAGCTGGGGCGGGCCGTCCAGACGCTGCGGCTGTCGGCGGAGGAGGCGCTGCGGATCGCGGGCGAGGAGGTCCCCGTCGCGGCCACGGCGGGCAGCGAGAACCGGCTGGCCTTCACGATCCGGGTGCCGTGCGGCGTGGTGGCGGCCATAGCGCCGTTCAACGCGCCGCTGAACACGGTGGCGCACAAGGTCGGGCCCGCCCTGGCGGCGGGCAACGGCGTGGTGCTGAAACCGGCGGCGCAGACGCCGCTGTCGTCGATGGCGCTGGCCAGCGCGCTGCTCGAGGCCGGCTTGCCGCCGGGATACCTGAACGTGGTGCACGGCCCGGGCTCGACGGTGGGGAGCGCCCTGGTGACCGATCCCCGGGTCCGGTTCATCACGTTCACCGGTTCGACCGCGGTGGGCCGGACGATCAAGCAGCAGTCGGGCATCGTGAAGACGCACCTGGAACTCGGCGCCAACAGCGCCTCGATCGTGGCGGCCGACGCGGATCTGGAACTGGTGGCGCGGCTGGTCGCGGTGGCCGGCTACCGGAAAGCCGGGCAGGTATGCACGAGCGTGCAGCGCGTGCTGGTGGACGTCCGGGTGGCCGGTGACCTGGCCGGCCTGCTGGCCGCGCGGGTGAACGGGCTGTCGGCGGGAGATCCACGCGATCCCGCCGTCAGCGTGGGGCCGCTGATCGCGCCCGCCGAGGCCGAACGCGCGGCGGCCTGGGTCTGTGAGGTGATCTCCGGCGGCGGGCGGGTGCTGGCCGGTGGTTCTCGCGACGGTGCGCTGCTCTCCCCGGTACTGGTGGCCGATCCCCCGGCGGAATCGCTGATCATGCGCACGGAGATCTTCGCGCCGGTCGTGGCCCTGGTGCCGGTAAGCGGGGTTCCCGAGGCGGTGGCGATGGTCAACGACGGACCCTACGGGCTTCAGGCGGGAGTGTTCACCTCCTCGATCGACACCGCCTTCGACGCGGCGAGACGGCTGCGGGTCGGCGGCGTGATGATCAACGACACGTCCAGCTACCACGCCGACGCGATGCCCTATGGCGGCGTGAAGGACAGCGGCTATGGCCTGGAGGGGCCGAAGTACGCGGTCCAGGACATGACCGATCCGCGGATCATCGTGCTGAACCTGGGGGCCTCGTGACTCTCCCGCTCTCGGGTTGCACGTTCGGCTGGGTGCACCAGGCGCCGCTGACCGGCGCGCTGCGGTCGCTGGCCTCGCACGGGATACGATCGGTCGAGCTGACCACCGCCCCGCCGCACATGTTCACTCCGCATTTCGGTTCCTACGAGCGACTGGAGTTGTCCAGGCTGCTGCGCTCGCTCGAGCTGCGAGTGGTATCGGTCAACCCGAGCTTCGCGGATCTGAACCTGATCTCCACCAACCCCGAGTTCCAAGCGCTGTCGTTGCGGCAGCTGATCGCCGAAGTCGAGCTCGCTCACGATCTGAGCGCGTCGTTCGTCGTGGTGATACCCGGCCGACGGCATGCGCTGGCGCCCGTCCCTGCTCCGGCGGCCCGCTCGGTGCTTGAAGACGGATTGTCGGCGCTGGTGTCGCGGGCGGCCGCGCTGGGCGTGACCGTGTGCCTGGAGAACAGCCCGTACGGCTATCTGGGTCCGGCGGCCGAACTGCTCGACGTGGTGACGGCGTTCGGATCGCCGCACCTGCGGCTGGTGTACGACGTGGCGAACGGGCTCGCCCAGGAAGACCCGGTGGCCGCGATCGCGACGATCGGTGAGTACCTGGCGCTGGCTCATGTCAGTGACACCTGGCGGAACCGCTGGGCACACACCTCGGTCGGCCGGGGCGAGGTGGATTTCGCCGCGTTCGCCGCCGCGCTGCGTTCGGCCGGTTTCGCCGGTCCGACCGTGTACGAACTGGTCGACGGCGAGGATCCCTCGCCTCGGCTGGATTCCGACATCACGGCGCTGGCCGCGGCCGGCTGGGAACTGGCATGAGCTCAGTGCCAGCACCCGTCCTGGTCGCGGGTAGCGGGGCCAGCGGGCTGGTAGCCGCGCTGGCGGCGGCGGCTGGTGGCGCCCGGGTCCTGCTGGTGGAGCGGTCCGCGCTGCTTGGCGGCACCTCGGCCTTGTCCGGCGGCCGGGTCTGGGTGCCAGCCAACGGCCTGCCGGGCCGCACCGAGCCCGACTCCGTCGATGCCGCGCGCACGTACCTGCGAGGCTTGTTCCCCGGACGCTATGAGCACATGACCGAGGCCTTCCTCGCGAATGGTCCGGAGATGCTGCGGTTCGTCGCCCAGCACACGCCGCACCGGTTCGCCGTCTGTCCCTCCTATCCCGACTACCATCCTTCACGCCCGGGCGCCGCGGTCGGCGGACGCTGCCTGGACATGGAACCCGCTGATCTGGCGGCGATGACTCCCCTGGTCAAGAACGTCCGCATGCCGGCCGGCTACCTGCCGATGACGCAGGCCGAGTGGGAACGCTGGCGCTATCCGGACCGCTTCGACACCGACCTGCTGCGCCAGCGCGAACGCGACGGCATCCGCACCAACGGGGTCGCGCTGGTCGCCGCCCTGGTGGAGGGCGCCGTCCGGGCCGGAGTGACGATCCGGACCAGCTCCAGGCTGACCGGCGTGACGCTGGATCCCGTCGTGAGCGCCGCCACGATCGGGAACGAGACGATCCCGGTTGCGGCGGTCATCCTCGCCACGGGCGGCTTCGATTGGGACGAGAACCTGCGGCGCTCCTGGCATCCCGCCGCCCAGCGCGCCACCGGGGCGTCGCCCGGCAACACCGGCGACGGGTTGCGTATCGCCTGCCGCGCCGGCGCGGCGACCGACAACCTGGATCAGGGCTGGTGGATGCCGATGCTCGCCGTTCCCGGCGAGGAACTGGAAGGCAAGCCCTGCTACCGATCGCTGATCAGGGAACGCGCGGCGCCCCGGCAGATCATGGTGAACCAGGCCGGCCGCCGGTTCGTCGATGAGGCCAGCCCTTACAACGACGTGGGCAAGGCGATGCACCGCGGCGACGACGGCGGCTGCCCGAACGACCCCGCGTATATGGTGTTCGACTCAGGCTTCGTGCGACGCTACCCGCTGCCGGGCATGCCCTTCGGCGGGCCCGCGCCAGACTGGGTCTGGTGTGCCGGCTCCGTGCGCGAACTGGCCGGACGCGTTGGCGTGCATCCCGACGGGCTGGAACGCACGGTCAGTGCGTGGAACAAGGCGTGCGCGACGGGGCACGACGATGACTTCGGCCGCGGGGACAGCGTGTACGACCGTTACGGCGGGGATCCGGCGGTCAAGCCGAACCCGAACCTCGGTCCGGTGGACACGCCGCCCTTCTATGCGGTCCGAGTGCTGGCCGGCACGATCGGCACCAAGGGCGGCCCGGTCACCGACGCCTCCGGGCAGGTCCTCACCTCGTCCGGCGATCCGGTCCGGGGCCTGTACGCGGTCGGGAACGCGGCCGCGTTCTGGACCGGCGACGCCTATCCGGCGCCGGGCGCCACCCTGGGCATCGCCATGACCTTCGGCTACCTGGCCGGAAGGGCGGTATTTTCTGGGGGGTAAAAACCAACCCCCCAGACCCCCCGGCCCGCGACGCGTCTCGCCGTTAGTTTCGCCTGGCCGGAAGGGCCTTCAGGCCCTCCGCGGCCAGGCGACCGCGAAGCTCGCTGGCGCTCGCCGCGGATGCCCATCGCCCCATCGCCCCCGTGCCCCTGTGCCCCCTGTGCCCCTGTGCCCCCCGTGCCCCTGTGCCCCCGCGTGCTCGCGCCGCGTCTGCCGCGCTGCTGAGTTGAAAGCTAGGGTCTGTCTCCCGTTGGAGGCGCGTGGCCAGTTGCGGAGGGAAGTCGCGGTTCCGCGGTATTACTGGATTGGCCTGTATATCCGGTAAGACTCGAATCGGATTTGGATTAAGACGGAACATCCGTGCCGGACGGAAATTAAGTGTACGAATTCGGCCGGTAAAGTTCCGCGGAGCACGAAATTTCCGTGCTGTGGGCGAAGGGTGCGCGCCGTATGGAGGTGAGGGCAAAAGCATGGGCTGGCCGACCCCCCGAGCCGAATGACAACAGTGACACGCTCCGGCAAGCTTGATGGCGCCATCTATCTGGATGATGTCCGGATGTCCTGGCGGCCGCCGAGCTTTAAGTGATCCTAATAGTGACTAACAACGGGGGTGCTCCGCAGGGGTCTTTTTAGTGAGGATCGAGCGTAGCGAGAAGGAGTAGGCGAGGTGAAAGCGGGTTGTTGGTCTCGCCCGAGGAACTTGAGAAGGAGATTGAAGCCCTCGTCGCGGAGCACGGCAAAGACCTTGAGCGGCACCTGAGCCGGGGTAAGCTCTGCCTCCCCGAGCACCTCGTCGGCGAGGTGATCAATGACGCGCTCCTGGTCATAGTCGACAAGCGGCGCCGCGGTCACACCCTCAACAACGCGAGATCCTATTTGTTCGCTGTCGCCAGGAACGCTGCCATAGACCGCCTCCGAACGCTTTATGCTGCCGGGATTCCCGACCAGCGGGTGACGGTAGACCAGCGGAACGGATACGACATGCTGGCCAACGCGGAGGTCAGCTACGACCTCCGCAATGCGATCAAGCGGCTTCCCCGCCGTCAGCAGCAGGTCATCGAGCTGCGTTACCTACGCGATTTCAGTGTCGAGGAAACCGCCCGGATCCTCAGCGTCGCAAAGGGGACGGTCGGTCCCACTACCACCGCGGCGCTGCACCGGCTGAAACAGATCATGACCGAACACGGCGGAACGTGGGAGGAGCCGCTCCGATGAACACCGACCAGATCATGACAGCGTTCCGGGGCGCCCTCGCGCGAATGGACACCAGCCCCGGCCAGGCGGCGCGGATCAGGTTCCTCGCCAACCTGACCGACGCCGCGGCTACGCCGGGGGCAGACCAGTTGCTGGCAGCGCTCGGGGTGCGGACCAGCCCCGGATCGCTTGAGCGAGCACTGACGCACCGTTCGTACGCGTCTGAGAACGGTAATCTGCCCACCAACGAACGGCTGGAGTTCCTGGGCGACTCGGTGCTCGGGCTGGTGGTGACCGACGCCTTGTTCCGTCTCTGCCCCGATCTGCCCGAGGGACAGCTGGCCAAGCTCCGCGCGGCAGTGGTGCAAATGGGTGCGCTGGCCGATGTGGCGCGGAGCCTGAACCTCGGCGCGTACCTGCGGCTGGGCCGGGGCGAGGAAACCACCGGCGGCCGGGACAAGTCGTCGATCCTGGCCGACACGCTGGAAGCCGTGATCGGTGCGGTCTACCTGGACCTCGGCCTGGCGGAGGCCAGTGCGCTTATACGCCGGCTGTTCGACCCGGTTATCGAGCGTTCGAAGACCCTGGGCGCCGGGCTGGACTGGAAGACCTCGCTGCAGGAACTGACCGCGCAGCGGATGCTGGGCGTGCCGGAGTACATGTGGGAAGAGAGCGGACCGGATCACGAGAAGTCTTTCAGAGCCGTGGTCATGATCGCTGGGAAGGCGCTTGGGTCGGGCGAGGGACGGTCGAAGAAGACGGCCGAGCAGCGAGCCGCCCAGGTCGCCTGGAGAGCCATCAGCCAGGAAGACAGAGCCATCAGCCAAGCATCGGATATAGCGGTCAGCGAACCCGGCGGGCAAGCGGCGACCACACGATGAACTGGAGCACGGCCAGCGCCACGGCGAATGGCAGGATGATCCAGATCCCGGTGCTCTGGGCGATGGTGCCGGCCAGCCACGGCAACGCGGCGCCGCCCACCAGGGATGCCGCGTTCATGACGCCGATGGCGGTGGGCGTCAGCCGGGGCGGCGTCAGCTGGGCCACGGCCCCGATCGTGGTGGGGAAGATAGGTCCGAGGAAGAAGCCGAGCAGCACCAGCGACGCGGTGGCCAGCCCGGCGGCCGGTGACAGCCAGGCCGCCACGGCCGCGGCGGTGACACCGGTCAGGCAGGCGTACATCATGCGAGCCGTGGTCGCGCCGATCCGCACGGCGATAGGGCTGATCAGGAACCGGCCGACGGTCAGTCCCAGCCAGTACCCGCTGACTGACCAGCCGGCCAGCGATCCGGACAGGGCCCGGGCCTGTACCAGATAACTGAAGGCCCAGTTACCCACGCCAAGTTCGATGCCGACGTAGACGGCCAGCATGGCGGCGCCGAGCAGGACGCCGCGGTCCCGTAGCGCGGCGCGCATCATGCTGCCCTCGGCCGCGGCGGGGATCCCGGCCGTCTCGGTCGCGTCGGCCGCCGGATCAGCCGGTCGCAGCGCCGGGTAGGCCACCAGGAAGCCGACTACCAGCGGGACGCAGGTCACGGCCAGGACCAGCCAGACCACCGGCCACGAGGCAAAGCCGGTGATCCACGCGGCCAGCGCCGGCCCGATCAGCGCGCCGACGCCGAAGAACGCGTGCAGCCGGTTGAGCAGCGTCCTGGCGTCCGGCAGCGCCACGAGGTACGCGTTGAGTCCGGACTCCAGCATCCCGATGCCGTACCCCATAATCACCTGCACCAGCACGAACGCCACAAACGGCGGACGTGTGGCCAGGTACAGGGCGGACAGCACGTACGTGATGCCACCCACGGTCAGCACGATCCGGACGCCGAACCGGTGGATCAGCGCGCCGCTGCTGAGACTGGCCAGCACGAACCCGGCGGAGGTGGTGAAGAACGTGATCCCGATGATGGCCCGGTCCACGCCGTAGTCGCGCATCTGCGGCACCAGCAGGACGCCACTGACCCCGGCGCTCACACCCACGAGCACGAACGCGACGTATGACAGCAGAACGGGCGGCCGTACCGGCCCTCGCATCAGGAGGCTCCACAGGTTGAGGCTACCGATACCGCAAAAGCGGGCCTGTCCCGCCTGGCGGATGATTGTTACGATCGTGCCGACAGCGGGGGGATTCCGGCGCATGCGCCAAGGAGGAATCATGGGCACAGCGGGAATCCGGCGGGTGCCGCGGGCAGTTAACTGACGATGTCGGCAAGCGGTTTTCGGATCCCAGAAGTTTGAGCCACAGCCGTTCGGTATAAAAGGCCGGCGCAGGATAGTAAGCCCTGTCATTGTTATTCCGTGGTTACCTCTCCCGGACCATCTCGTAACGATGGCTGGCACCTGAGCCGACGACGCTTCCTGGGCGGCTCAGCCTCTGCGCTGGCGGCTGGCGCGATCATTCCAAGCTCTATCCGCGGCCCCGCTACCGGGATGGCCCCCGCTACCCGGATGGCACTGCGCGTCCCCGGCTCACGCCCGTATCCGGGATTGCCCGCTGGCACCGACACCATTCCCGGCATTCAGCACATCATCGTGCTGATGATGGAGAACCATTCGTTCGACAACCTGCTGGGGATGCTCGGGCGCGGCGACGGCTTCACCCTCGGGGCCAATGGGCTGCCCAGCTGTCCGCCCGGACGCGCTCGCCGCCCAGCGGCCCACGTTTCCTTCCCTGCCGCCGCTGGCCGCGCCCGGCGATACCGCCGCGGCGCTGGCCTGCTCGGCGACCGGCCCGGGCACGATCCCGCCGCCGGGCTCCATCACCGGGTGAGCACCCGCACCGATCGGCTCAGCTCGGTTCTCCGTTGAGATAGCAGTCAGGTACCCAGCCGACGTTCCTGCTTGCCTTGTCTTCCCCCTGATACCAGGAGCGGGTCGTGACACCGTTGTCGCAGGTAACCGACGCGCCATCCGATACATACAGCTGTGAGGTGGCGAAGGCCTGCCCGGCGGAGCCTACGGCCACCACCATGGTCGGGTTGTACGGGTCATTCCAGACGTTGACCCCTTGCTCTGAATAATTGGTGCTCTCGCCCATACAGGCACCGGGCTCGTTATAGATGTTGTCGTAGAAATAGCAGCTACCCGCCGGTTGCGTCGCGACCGCGCCAGTGGCGGCTGTGGCTGATGGAATGGCCAGCGCCGCCGCGCCGATCGTTATCGCCGCGACAGCCGCGGCCCGTGCGGAAGCAGTGAAGCTCATCATGCGGACGCTCCTGGAGTCGATCGGCGGCATCTGCGCGTCGCCGTAACAACAGCATGTCCGCAGGCCCTGCCAAGCTTCTGCCACAACTCTGTCACCGCAAATTGCCGCATGATGACACGGCGATGTGCCCAGCGATCCCACCAGGTACTGGTGCCTGGCCGGTGTAGCACACAAGGCATGACCTCACGGCCGTTGTTCATTCATCCGAAGCGCAGCGGAAGCTGATTCGGTCCGTAGATGCCGATGGGCAGGCGCCAGGTAACCGGGCCCGTGATGTGCGGGTGCTTCAGCCGGCTGGCCAGGACCGGAAGCGACTCACCCAGTTCGGCGCGTGCCAGCGCGGAGCCGAGGCAGTGGTGCGGCCCGCCGCCGAACTGCAGCGGGGGCTCCTGCCTGCGGATACTTATGTCGAACGAGTGACCGTCACGGAACACTCGCGGGTCGCGCTGTGCGACGGACACGCCCATGATCAGGAAGCTGTCCCGGGCGATGGGCAGATCACGGTAGACGAAGTCCTCGGCCGCGAAGCGGAACAACGTTGCCGCCGACGGGCACCAGCGGCTGGCCTCGTCGGCGGCCTGTTCGCCCAGTTCGGGGTGCCGGGCCAGCATGTCCCACTGTTCCGGGTGCCCGGCGAGGGCGACCATGGCGTTGGAGATCTGGTGCCGCGTGTTGTCGTGTGCCGCGAAAACGAGCGTTACGACCAGGTTGCCGAGTTCCTCCGCGCTCACCCTGCTGGCCTGGCGCGCGGCCACCAGCGCGGAGATGAGATCATCCGCGGGCGCGGACTCCTTCTGCCTGATCAGCGAGTCGACGTAACCGGTCAGCCCGGCGACCGCGGCTTCCACTCGGGCTGGGATATCCCCGCCCAGGGCCATGCTGAAGACGAGGCCGACATCTGCTGTCCAGGCCCGGAACATCTCGTAATCCTCGGCCGGGACGCCAAGCAACTGACACATGACGGCCAGCGTCAACGGGTCACCGAAGTCCTCAACGAACTCACATTCTCCGGTCGCGGCGATCTGACCGGCGAGCTGCTCCGCCTTCGCCCGGATGAACGGCCGCAAATTGTCGATCATGCGGGAGGTGAAGGCCCGGTACACCAGGCGGCGCAACCGCAGGTGATCCTCACCATCCTGATTGACGATCATCGGGACGTACCAGTCATAGACCGGTCCGGAGGAGACGCCGCAGGTCTGCTCCATATATCGCTTGCCATTGTGGTTCAGCCGCCGGTCCCGCAGCAGCTCATGCACTTCGGCGTAGCGCAGCACGAGCAATCCCATCGGGGTTTCCGCGTACCAGCTGTCGGCCTGGGCGGCGATAACCGCAGGTGAATCGAACCGGAATTCCGGATCAAGCAAATTGAGGAACGGAGCGCCCGACGGCGCCGTGGCCGGAGGCCCAGGCCAATCAGACGCCGTGGCCGGAGGCCCAGGCCAATCAGACGCCGTGGCCGGAGGCCCAGGCCAATCAGACGCCGATAGAGAACTTCCCGCAGGCGGCATGAGTTCCAGTCTGCCGCGCGGCACCAGCCCGGAAAACCTCGGAACGCCACATTGACCTAACCCTGCCGGACGCTACTAGTTGCCTGTCTGCGAATTGGACCCTTGGCGTCTGCGAACTGGACCCTTGCGACATCGATGGCGCCATCGATGTCGCTGGAGCCGGGCAAATCCCTCGCCCAACGCGATGAATGGCGCCACCGTACGGTATGTGGCCGTCAGCGGCATCCTCATAATTAGGAAACTTACCTAACTTACGAAGCAGCTTCACCGGAACACCCCCGCCATTGCGCTTGAATGAATATTACATGCACATTTCATGCGCTTACCAGCCATGGAACGCCTACGATCCGCAGGACCAGCAAAGCGCGGAGCCGAATGTTTTCGGCCATCTTGAAATTTCACTTGCGGGCCGACACGAGGGGCGGTCCAAAAATAGCCTGCGGTCGTCAGTTGCTTGCCTCGGTGAAGTGCCAGCCCAGGTCAGTGCCATGGAAAGTTTCGCGACCGGGGTCCGCTCAGGATCTCTGAATTATGACAAAAATGTCATTTTCCGGGTATGGCTCCGCGGCCGAAACGCTTCTACTTTTAAGGGCTAATAGTTCAGGTCTCTTCCTGGCGTCCCCAGACACTCTAGTTCTAAGTACTCGTAATTTTCTAGGCCTTTGTACTTTTCAGGCACTCGCCGGAGCTGCTTCCGGTTCTTGGCAATCACCGCCCGCGAGACAACCCGTCCCGCGTCATCCGTCGTCACGGAAGGGAACTCAGGACATGGATATGGAAGAGCAGAAACGCATCGTTATGAGCCGCCGGTCGGCGCTCAAGACCGGGGGTCTTGCCCTGCTCCTTACCCAGGGCGCCTTGCTGGAGCAGGTAGTGGTCGCTCCGGCGCGTCCGGCGCTCGCCGCGACGAGCTTCTCCGACATCC